>Ga0070739_10006461_pt1 | contig 12899 bp, 14 predicted proteins | sample Coa_R1_7_FD_66445 | JGI IMG/M metagenome (GOLD analysis project Ga0070739, IMG submission 66445) | Surface soil microbial communities from Centralia Pennsylvania, which are recovering from an underground coalmine fire - Coalmine... | ecosystem: Environmental > Terrestrial > Soil > Unclassified ... | reverse complement strand
CCGGCCACTGCCCGAGGAGCGCGTTCCGGCGCTGATCCGCTTGCTGGAAGAGGATCTGCCGAGCGGCCGGTACGTAGCCGGGGATCTTCTGGTACCGGCTGGAGCGACGCAATGACGGTCACCGCCGTTCAAGTTCAGTCCTCGGGGCGCGTTTCGATGGACGCGGCGCAAAGCCGGGATATCGACGAATCGGTTGCCGGCACCGCTGACGACCTGGCGAGGCTGGAGCTCCTCGACTTCAGCCTGCCACCGGAGTTGGAGGCGAGCGAGCCGCCGGAAGCGCGCGGCCTGTCCCGCGATGGGGTACGCCTCATGGTGACGTCGGTCGCTGCCGATAGCGTGCAACACACGGCGTTCCGGTGCCTGCCGGCATTTCTGGAGCCGGGTGATCTGGTCGTGACCAATACGAGTGGGACGATGAACGCAGCGCTGCCGGTCACTCGATCGGACGGGAGCGAGGCGGAACTCCATCTCTCGACGCATCTTCCCGGCGACCTCTGGACGGTCGAGCTGCGGACGGCGGATCGTCTCCGGCCGATCTTCCTGGCGGGACCGGAGGTTCTCACACTAGCTGCTGGGGGTACCGCTCAGATCGTGGCGCCGTACCGATCGGGGCCGGATGCCCGGATCACCCGCCTCTGGATCGCCCGCCTGAATCTACCAACCGGTCTCGAACGCTACCTCGACGAGCACGGATTCCCCATTCGCTACGGCTACGTGCGGGAGCGCTGGCCGCTGGCTGCCTACCAGTCCGTTTATGCGACGGAGCGGGGTAGTGCCGAGATGCCCTCGGCAGGGCGAGCGTTCACCCCCGATCTGCTGACGGCGCTCATCGCGCGTGGTATCCGGATTGCGCCGCTGGTGCTGCATACCGGTGTTGCTAGCCTCGAGGCCGACGAGCGGCCGTATGACGAGCCGTACCGGGTGCCGGCAGCGACAGCACAGATGGTCAATGCCACGCACGAGCTGGGGCGGCGGGTTCTCGCCGTCGGGACGACGGTCGTGCGGGCGCTGGAAACGGTCACGGACGAGCAGGGGATCGTCCATCCCGGTGAGGGCTGGACGGATGTGGTGGTGACGCCGCAGCGCGGGACCCGCGCGGTAGACGGATTGCTGACCGGGTTCCACGAGCCGCGATCGTCGCACCTGGCGATGCTGGAGGCGATCGCCGGGCGGGCGCATCTGGAGACGGCGTATAAGGCGGCGCTGGAGCAGGGGTACCTGTGGCATGAGTTTGGTGATTTGCACCTGATATTGCCGTAGCCTAAGTTGGAGTGACTGCGTAGCAAGGAATGACGACCGATGGAGAGTGTCGCACCGTGGGCTGAGCCGGTCCTGATGACGGCGGAGGAGCTTCTGCGGCTGCCCGAAGACGAGTGGCGTTACGAACTGGTGGATGGGAGACTGGTGCGGATGTCGCCGACGGGGCGTGAGCATGGTCGCGTTGCCATGACGCTGCTACGAGCCATAGATCGGTTTGTCGAAGAGCAACGACTTGGAGAGGTGTTGCAGGGAGAGACGGGCTTCTGGATCTCATCGGAGGGGCAACCGGATACGGTTCTCGCGCCAGATATCGCATTTACGCGTCGAGAGCGAGTACCAGGAATCGACGTCAAAGGGTTTCCTCGTCTCGCGCCGGATCTGGTCGTCGAAGTTGTGCCACCATCGCAAGGGCGTGCTGAGATGCGAGCAAAGGCCCGGCGATGGCTCGAGGCGGGCGTACAGCTTGTCTGGATCGTCCTGCCCGGTCTTGAGAGAGTGGAAGTCTGGCGTCAGGGCGAGCTGGATCGCGTGCTGACTCGGGATGATGAACTTTCTGGCGAGGATGTCCTGCCGGGTTTCGGTTTCCCGATCGAGCAGTTATTTTCTTGATCGCGCAGGAGCGGCGGCGGCTGGTCTTCGAGGCGGTCGAGGAAGGCGGCGTGGTAGCGGTGCGCGATCTCGCGGCGCGGTTCGGCGTGGCCGATATCACGATCGTGCGTGACTTGCAGCGGCTGGAGCAGGAGGGGCTCGTGCGACGCGTGCGGGGCGGCGCGATCAGCGTGCGGGGAACCAGCTACGAGCCGCCGTTCAAGGCACGCGAGGCGCAGCTCCTGGAGGAGAAGCGGCGGATCGCGGAACGGGCAGTCGCGCTGGTGCGTGATGGAGATACGGTGCTGATCGATGTCGGGACGACGGCGCTGGAGGTGGCGCGGGCGCTGAAAGGGCGCCGAAATCTCACCGTCGTCGTGTCGAACCTCTGGGCGGCGCTGGAGCTGGCGAATCAGCCGGCGATCCAGGTGATCGTCACGGGTGGGCGGTTGCGTTCGAGTGAGCTGTCGATGGTCGGGCACCTGGCCGAGAGCACGTTGCAGGCGTTCCACGTGGACAAGGCATTTATCGGCGTTGGGGGGATATCGTTCGAGCATGGGCTGACGGAGTTCAATTACGAAGAGGCGGGCGTCAAGCAGACGATGCTGGGTCGGGCGGACCAGCGGATCGTGGTTGCGGACCACACGAAGTTCGACAAGGTGATGCTGAGCGCGGTGGCGGGGCTGACGGCGGTGGATATGTTGATCACCGGACGTGACGTGGATGACGAAACGGTGGTCAGGTTGCGGCAGTTGGGGATCGAGGTGATCCTGGCCTAATTATTCCGGTTTGGCCCAGCCAATTGAGCGTTCGACGGCGCGGGACCATTGGCGGTAGCGGGCGTCGAGGTCGGGAAGAGGCTGGGGGGAGTAGGTGCGGCCGGCGCGCCAGAGGGCAGCGAGGTCGGTTTCGTTTTGCCAGATGCCGGCGCCGAGCCCGGCCATCAGGGCGGCGCCGAGGGCGGTTGCCTCGGGGATGGCGGCGACAAGGACCTCGGTCTGGAGGATGTCGGCGAGGAACTGCATGAGGAAGGTGTTGGCGGAGGCGCCACCATCGACCTTGATGCGGGAAACCGGCCGGCCGGTATCGGAAACCATGGCGTCGACGACGTCACGGGTGCGGTAGGCGATGCCCTCGAGAGCGGCACGGACGATCTGGGCGCGTGAGGTGCCGCGGGTGAGGCCGATCAGCGTCCCGCGGGCGTAGCTGTCCCAGTAGGGCGCGGCAAGGCCGGCGAGGGCGGGGACGAAGACGACGCCGCCGGTATCGGGGACCGAGGCGGCGAGATCGGCGGTTTCGGCGGCAGTTCGGATAATGCCCAGCTCGTCGCGCAGCCACTGGACGATCGCGCCGGCGACGTAGATGCCGCCGTCGAGAGCGTAGGTGACCTGATCGGCGGTGGACCAGGCGACGGTGGGCAGGAGGCCGTGCTCGGAGGTGGGAATCGTGCTGCCGGCGTTCTGGAGGATGAAAGCGCCGGTGCCGTAGGTGACCTTGAGGTCGCCGGGAGTGTAGCAGGCCTGGCCGAAGAGGGCGGCCTGCTGATCGACGAGCGAGGCGGTGATCGGGAGGGAACGGCCGAGGATGTCCGCTCGAACGGGGCCGAAGTCGGAGAGGGAGGGCTGGATGGTGGGGAGGATGGAACGGGGAATGTCCAGGAGGGCGAGAACGTCGGGGTCCCAGTCGCGGGTGCGAGGATTGTAGAGCATGGTGCGCGAGGCGGTACTGTCATCGGTGACGAAGCGGCCGGTGAGGTGCCAGAGCATCCAGGTGTCGGTGGTGCCGGCCAGCAGATGGCCGCCTTCGGCAAGAGCGCGGGCGCCGGGCACGTTGTCGAGGAGCCAGCGGATCTTGGTAGCCGAGAAGTAGGGGTCGATGGGGAGGCCGGTTCGCTCGCGGATCAGATCTTCGGCGCCGGAGGCTTTCAGGCGCTCGCATTCTGGATCGGTGCGGCGGTCCTGCCAGACGATGGCGTTGTAGATCGGGCGGCCGTCACGGCGATCCCAGGCGACGACGGTCTCGCCCTGGTTGTCGAGGCCCATCGCGACGACATCCGCGTCGGTGGCTGCGAGGGCAGATTTTGCGGTATTGACCACGCTCTGCATGAGGAGCATCGGGTCGAGCTCGACCCAGCCGGGCTCTGGGTAGATCAGAGGGAACTCGGCGTCCGTCTCGCTCAGCGGACGGGCGGATTGGTCGAAGACGATCGCCTTGGTGCGGGTGGTGCCCTGATCGACGCCGAGGATTGCCGAGGTCATGTGGTTGGCCGTGGGAGCGTTTCGTGAAGAATTAGCTCCGTTCGTCGTAGCGCCCGCGCTACAGAGGTTGCGAGGATTATGCAAGTGGGGCGGTCTCGCCTTGACTCCCTGGCTCTTCGCTGAGGACACGGGGGCGGGCGATGAGGAGCCAGGCGAAGTAGATCAGGCCGATGGCGAACATTACGATCGCGTAGACCCAGGGAGCGTTGAATGAGGAATCGCGGAAGATCGACAGCTCGAAGAGCAGCCAGATCAGGGCGATGATCACGACCGGCCACTCGAAGGCGCCCAGCGAGAAACCGTGTGCCGGCAGCTTGGTGCGGGCGTAAATGTAGAGGATGACGGTGAACAGGTAGATGATGCAGGGCAGGAGCGTGGCCGCGCTAAAGAGGTTGACCAGCGCATCGCTGCGGTTGGCGAAGATCGCCAGGACGACCTCGATCAGGATGCCCAGCATGATCGTCGCGTTGGCGGGAGTGTTCGTGGTGGCGTTGACCTGACGGAAGATGAAGTCGCCGGGGAAGCGGTTATCGCGCGACATCGACCATACAAGACGGGTGGCGGTGATAAAGATGACCAGCCCGCAGGCGAAGATCGAGAAGGTGACAAATATCAGGAAGAGCTTGCCGACCACGCTGCCCAGGATCGCGGTGACGATATCGGCGACCGGCGTCGCGGAATGCGTTTCGGTGAGGATGTTGCCCAGGCCGAGGTTGAGGGCGATGAGAAACGCGAAGCCGACGATCCCGCTCAGGACCACGGAGGTCCACATCGAAAACGGCACGACCCGGTGCGCATCCTCGGTCTCCTCGGCTAGGTTGGCCGCCGCCTCGAAGCCGACGATGGTGAAGGCGCCGAGGAGGAAGGCGAGGACGAACGGGCCGGCCGAGCGGAGACCACCGAAGTTATAGTATCCGGCGGTCGAGACGATGCCGGTGCTGAAGAGGTGGTCGGGATGCAACATCCCGCGTACCGCGCCGACGATGACGATCAGAACGGTGAGCCCGACGATGCCGACGACCTCGGTGCCGACGGCGGCGTTGTTGATCATCGTCGAGATGTGGGTGGAGAAGACGATGAGAATCGCCTGCAAGACGACCACGATCGCCGTGGCCAGCCAGGCGCTGCCGGGGGTCGATGCGTAGCCGAAGAGGCTGGGCAGGACGGTCGAGGCGACCGCGTAGTCCACCGCGACGACGTCGACCACCAGGAAGAAGAAGGAGACCCAACCGATCAGCCAGCCGATCTTGGGATTGGCCAGGCGGGATGCCCACTGGTAGGAATAGCCGGCGAGTGGAATGCGCGAGGCCAGAGCGCCGAAGACCAGCGCGACGAAGGTCTGACCCAGGATGACAAGCGGCCAGGTCCAGATACCACGGGGACCGCCCCAGCCGAGGACGGAGCCGTAGGTGGTGAAGATACCGGTGGTGATGGAGATGAACGAGAAGCCGATCGCGAAGGAGGCGAAGCGCTTTAGCTCGCGCTTGAACTCCTGCTGGTAACCGAACTGCTGCAGGACGTTATCGGCCTGCGCGGGGCTGATGGGGGTGTCGCCTTGCATGACCTTCTCTCCTTGATGAAGCGGTGAGCTAGATGAATGACCGGGGATGAGCGAGATCGTGATTGAGAAATGGGCGAGGGCGGACAGAGACGGAGCTACAGTCCCTACCGAGCCGCATTCGTTCAGGCATTTGGACCGCCACTATTACTGTCGTCCGGACGGAGGTAGGAGGAGACGTTGGCGGCGAATTCGTCGGTGATGCGCCTGGCGGTGGAGCGGACGATGGGGGCGCCGAGGCTGCCGAGGCGGCCGAGCATGGTGATGTCGAAATCGTAGTGGACGTCGGTTTCGCCATTTTCCCCGCGGAGGCGGAGCTCCATGCGTCCTCGGAAGGCGCCGGCCATGGCCAGCGTTTCGCCGGTCATCTCGACGACGAGGTGGGTCGGCGCGAGCTGTTCGACGAGCTCGCCTAGGGCGCGCGCGCGGACGGTCATGAACTGGACCTTGGTGGCGAGGGTGGCTTCGTAGTGGGTTTCGTCGATGCGGTGCGCCTCCTCGCAACCGGGCATGACGCGGCAGAGTTTCTCCGGATCGAGGAAGAGGTGCCAGACCTCCTCGATGGGGGCATCGACCGAGAAATCTCCCTCGACTCTCATGACTCTTCCTTTAATACGCGCGCTGCTGCCTCGCCCATCTCGATCGAACGGGAATGGTCGAGGTCGGGGGCGACGACCGTGCCGATAGCGTAGATGCCGGGGAGGTTGGTGCGGTAGCGGTCGTCGATGCGGATGCGGCCGTCCGGATCCAGATCGATGCCGCTTCCTTTGAGCCAGAGGGTATTGGAGATCATGCCACGGGCGTAGACGAGGAGATCGGCATCGATCTCGGATGTGTGGCCGTTGTGGCGGACGACGATGGCTTCGAGGCGGGGGAAGCCGCGGATTTCGAGGATGCCCTCACCCCCTACCCCCTCTCCCGTGCGCGGGCGAGGGGGAATAGATGTAGCGGACGCCTCTGTGCGTACGCAGTATCCAGCGGACCAAGCCGGACGAGACGGCGGAGCCACAGAGGGAGACTGCGTAGTCACAGAGGGAGACTGCGTAGCCACAGAGGGCTCCGCTACGTCTCTGTCTGCTCCTCCGGCTAACGTTACGCCGTTGCGGGTCAAAGCAGCGCGGGTAGCGGCAGCGTAGCGGCTGTCGCCGTAGACCAGGGCTCGGTGGCCGGGGAGGTAACCGCGATCGAGGGTCTGGAAGATAAAGGATGGGGTCGTGATGCCCACCGGGCGGGAGCCGGGGATCTGGTCGTGCTCGCGGGTGATCTCGAGGCCGCCGGAGGCGATGAGGATGCGGGTCGCGCGCAGGTGGTGGGTGCCGTCGGCGGTGCGGACCAGGATGGTATGCGGGCCGGAGAAGGCGGGTAGGAGGCCGACGGCGGTGGCGCTGAGGAGCGGATCGACTTTGGCCGGCCACTCGAAGGCATCGATGATCTCGGCGGCATGGTCGAGACCGGGGGCGGGGACGGCGGGCTGAAGCCAGCCGCCGGGGCGATCGCGGTAGTCGACGACGGCGGTCTCGCCGCCCCCACCACCGGCACGCAGGAAACTGAGCGCTGATAGGCCGGCGCCGACGATGGCGAGATCGTACGAGTCCGTCATGAGCGGCTCTCGCGGCCGGCGGAAGCGGCGGGGGCGGGGATGTTTCCGACTACCGGGTCGGAGCCGCGGGCGTTTTTGGCGAGGGTAAGCGGGTCGCGGCCGAGCTCCTGGCGGAAGAGGTCGATCAGCCGGGGCATGCAAATATTGCCCTGGCAGTCACCGAGCATGGCCCCGGTGCGGCGCTTGAGGCCGTCGAGGGTGGTGGGCGGAAGGGGGGAGCGGAGGGCATCCATGATCTCGGCGCGGGTGATGGCGCGGCAGAGACAGATTACATCCCCCTCGTCCGGCCGCGCGTCGGCGAGCAGCTCGGGGATGGTGGGATCGAAGTCGGGCCTTGGCGCGAGGTTCAACTCGCCGGCGACCAACTCGGCGACATGGCGGCCGAGCGCGGGGGAGACGGAGAGGCCGGTGGAGCGGATACCGGCGACATTGATCATGCGCTGGCCGACGGGTGATGGTCCGACGATGTAATCGCCGGTGCTGCTGACGGCGCGGAGACCGGCAAACTGCCGGATCGTCGAGGCGCCGGCCGCTGCGGGAACGAGCCGGGAGACACCCTCGCGGATGTGTTTCATACCCTCGGCGGTGGTGCTGAGGTCGGTCTTGTCGGAGAGATCCTCGGCAGTGGGGCCGAGCATAGTGCCGCCAAAGACGATCGGCGTCACGAGGATGCCCTTGGAAATCTTGCTCGGGACGGGCAGGACGATCTGGCCGATGCCGAGATCGTCCTCGGTGATGATGAACTGGCCCTTACGGGGCGTGATCTGGAAGGAGTCGTCGCCGGCGAGGCGGGCCACCTCATCCGACCAGAGACCGGCGGCGTTGACGACGATCCGGGCGGTGAAGGTCGTGCCCAGTTCGGTATCGACGGCGACGCTATCCGGATTGATCGCGATGCCGGTGACGCCGTGTTGCAGGTAAAAGCGGGCGCCGTTGCGGACGGCGTTCTCGGCGTAGGCGCGGGTGGTCCAGAACGGGTCGATGACCGCCTCGCCCTCGACCAGGACGCCGCCGGCGACGGAGGGCGTGACCGTGGAGATGTTTTCGCGGATCTCGTCGGCGGTCAGCGGGTGGAGGGTGACGCCGTTGCGTTCCGCCTTGGGGACGATCTCGGTTTGGATCGCGTCCAGCTCCTGCTGCGTCGTCGCGACCATGACCGCACCGGTCTGGAGATACGGAATGTGGAGATCCTCGACGACGGCCGGCCAGAGGTCGCGGGCACGGGCGAGCAGCGTGGCCTCGAGCGAGCCGGGCGGCGCGTCGAAACCGGTATGGACGATGGCGCTGTTGGCCTTGCTGGTGACGTCGCAGATGTCGGGCTGGCGCTCGACGAGCGCGACGGAGGCATCGAAGCGGGACAGCTCGCGGGCGATGGCGCAGCCGATCACGCCGCCCCCGATGATCATCACATCCACGCGGGTCGCCTGCGTCGACACCATATCCTTATCCCTGGCGAGTGATGAAGGATCTTGATTGAATTCTACTGCTGGAGTGCCAGGATAGCAACAAAAGCCTGCAGTTAATGAACTCCGCGGAAGCCCACGCCGATCTGTACATCGAGCTCGTCATGATGCATACTTGATTCAAAGTGCATGCATATAGAGGTGAAGGGGACAGCTAATGAGCGCGAGGCGGCATACGACGCTGAACCTCGACATGACGTTGATCGAAGAAGCGCAGCAGGTGTTGGGGACAGTTCAGGCGACAGAGACGATTCATCGCGCCCTGCAGGAGGTAATCGATCGAGAAAAGCGCCGGCGCCTGCTTGAGATGGGGATAGGCGATCTGACTCCTGAGAGGCTTGAGATGATGCGGCGGAATCGTTCCCCGGAGGAGTCCGACGAGCGGCAACCAGGCTAGCGTCGATGGAGCTTTTCGACACGAGCGTGTGGGTTCGACGCCGGCATCCCCGGGTTGAGACGTGGTTTCGGGAGAGATTGCTGGATGGGGAGCTGGCGATCTGCGAGATGGTCGCGCTGGAGATACTCGGCGGCGCGCCTAATCGCACCTGGTACGACGAGGTGCATGGGCTTCTTGACGGAGTGCCATGGGTGCGGATGGGATCCGCGGAGTGGCAGCGCGCGCTCGAGGTTCAGGGATTACTGGAACGCCAGCTGGGGACAAACGCGCGGAGGGGTGTGAAACACGCCGATCTATTGATCGCCGCCGCGGCTGAAGTCCAAGGCTTGTCGCTGGTCCACTACGACCAGGACTACGACGTGATTCAAAGTGTGACTGGCCAGCAGATGAGTTGGGTGTCCGCGCGAGGCAGCTTGTAGACGTATCGCTACGGCGCCGGAGCGAGGCCGTTACACGCGTTGCGGCTATTCGACCAGAGAAGCTGGACCGTGAAGCTGCCCAGTTTCGCGGTCTGCCAAGCGCAGATGTCGCCGATCTCGCCGTGGGTGTCGTCGTACCAGCCGGTTCCGGGGACCGGATCGGTGATCGCCTCAGCCAGCTCGTGGGAGCTGACGGTCGTCAGGGCGTCAAGAACGCTCATGCCGCCGGTGCAGCCCGAGCAGCCGGCGTACGGCATAACGGCATAGTACAGTCCGTTACCGGTTGCGTCGTGGTAGCCGCAGAAGGTGAGGCAGGAGCGGCCCCCTCCTTGACTGACGACGGTGCCTGGCGGCAGGTAGAGGAAATAGAGGGTGTTCGCGGTGGCCGGCGGGAGGGCGCCCGACGAGATTGCATTCTGGAGGAGCGACTGGATTGCCGCATCGGAGACGGTCGAGGGTGGGGTGGGCGTGGTGAGCGTCGTCGTTCCGGTGTGTCGTCCGTGCCCGATGGTCAGGCTTGGGGTGTCGTACTCGGCCAGGGCGTCGATAAAACTGCTGGTCAGGATGAAATCGAAGAACTGGTTGAGGCTCGTCGCCTGGCCGGCCAGCGGTGGGTTCTGCCAGGCCGAGCCCCAGAAGATCGTGACGACCTCGACCGCGGTGAGGAGCGGGCCGCCGCGGTAGGTGAGGCGCGGAGCCGGCGGCCCCACTTCGAGTTGGAGGAGGCCGTCGGGGAGAGAGAGCGGGACGATCTTGATTGCATCGTTCCGTTCGATGGGAGAGGTGGTTCCGGCGCTATCAGTCATGATCGGTCCTTTCTTTGCTTACTGGCCCCAAATGGCTCGCTTGACGGCTTCGCTGAGGATATCCACCAGGATCTCGCGGAACGATTCCAGCGCGCCTGGCCCGACCTTGTCGACGAGCCGCCGGAATCGCGAGACAGCAAGACGCGTGCGCGGCGTATCTCGCGCCAGCTCGCGAATGCTCCCTTTGAGAAGCTCCCGCTCGGCGTCGGTGAGCGCATCCAGTTCGTCGGCAAGCTCTTCGGCCGCCCGTATTCGGTCCTGCGTCCATGGGTAGGGGAGACCGCAACTGTCACAGTAGTTCGGGCGCACAAAAGGGCCGGCGGGAACGACGTCGGAGAGATGGTACTCGCCGCGGATGGGTGTCCGGCAGTAGGGACAGGCGGTGAGCACAACCGCGCCGCAGAGAGCGCAGAAGGAGGCATTCATGGCGGGGTAGGACGTCGCGGCCGGGTTGACTATATGGCCGTTCCAGCAGATTTGTGCCGTGTCGTACCAGCTCTCGCGCATGGTGTATGGCTACCACTAAATAGTACAGAGGTCCTAAATTATAGTCATGGTTGCGACCGGGACGAGACCTGTTCTGATCTCGCGGCCGGAAAGCGTAACCGAATTGCAACGTCCCGATGGATCGCTCTGGTCGTGATCAGACAAGGGCGCCAGCCGGCGCTCGAACCTGGCGACGGACTCGCCCGCGGTCGTCGACGGTTTGGTGGCGCTATGGACAGCTCGTGCTGAGCGCGACCGCCAGGATGCCGGTGACGGCAATTGCCAGCACGAAGAAGGCGCTCAGCAGCGTCCCTCCCAGGGCCCAGAAGGGCACGCGCGGCATGCCTTCCGCGGAGACCTCATCTTCTCCCAGGCTCGTCCGGCGCCAGATGCGCCAGGAGATTACGCCGGCCACGGTCGTGACCAGCGCTCCGAGCAGCGTGATTCCTGCAGTCAGAGATTGCGAGGGAGACAGGCCGAGGAGACCGCTCGCGGCAGCCTTACTGCAGGTCTGGGACACCAGAACGATGCCGGCGGTCCGGACCAGAACGAAGGCCAGCGGACCGGTGACGATCCCGATCCAGAGCCAGAGCGGATGAACGCGCTCCGCCCGCGCCCGCCGTCGGAGTTCCTCGCGGTCGCGGAGGACTGATTCCGGTAGGTCGTGATCGGCGCGCGGCGGTTCCATCTTTGATGGTACTGACGATCACCATGAGGGGACGCGGTTGTGATCGTGGATAAAGGAATCTTACTAGCATTAGTGTGCATCAAGGTGCGCGACGATTGTTCTGTGGCGAGGGGAGGCTGGCATATCTGTGGACCAAGTTGCTCTGATTGATCGAGCGCGGCCGCTCCTGGAGACGAACGGGGAGCGGCGGAGGTAACGACGGTTGCGGGACGGCGTGTCATTCGCCTTGACGCGCGACCAGTCCCGGGCGACGACTTCCATTTCCGCGCAACCGGGCTCGTGCTTTTGGGTGTGGACGATTACCGACTTTCAGTTGACGTCGAAACGGGGGTCATCGCGGAATGGGAGGCGCTTGTCGATGACCGGCCTGCGCGACGGCAGGTGCTTTCCATAGAGAAGGTCAACGATGTAGTGGATTTTGGTCTATTCGTCGCGCCGGCCGGTTAACTAATCGGACGGGCGCGTGTCAAGCTCCCACTCCGGCTTGAGGATTGACATCACGATGGCGTCGACGCGCTCACCATCGAAGAGAAGCGCGTCGCGCCGTCTCCCTTCGACGACAAAGCCGGCTTTCTCGTAGACGCGTTGTGCTCGCGGATTGAAGGCGTACACTTCCAGCTCGATTCGGTGCAGGGGCAGGTGGGTGAAGGCGTAGTCGAGGATCAGGCGGGTCGCCTCGCTGCCGAGTCCGCGATTCTGCCCGGCAGGACCGATGAAGATGCGGAAATTGCAACTCTCGTTCTCTTTGTCCCATTCGTTGAGGACGGCTTCCCCCACGCACCGGTTGGACGTGTTATCCACGATCATCAGATCGAGGCGATCGGTTTGCTGGCTGCGTGTTGCATACCATTCGCGAAGTCGATCGTCAGATGGAACGTTCTGGTCGGTGGTCGGCGCCGAGGAGTGCAAGGTCCCGGTGAGGCGCTGCACCTCGGGGTCGGCGATTGCGCTTGCAAGGTCGGGCAGGTCGGAATCGATGTACGGACGCAGCGTCACAAGCGTGCCGCGAAGGGTCGGTTTTCTAACGAACGGACTGGAGAGTGTGTCGTCCTGCAAACCGGCTGTTCCGCTGCCGTTGCCTCCGATACTCATGCTCAGATTTTATGGCCACCGAGGATTTCCCTCAGTCGATCGGTCGGAGCGTTGTGGACGGACCGCTAAGCCACACGGCAGGATGACTGCGGACTGATAGGACTCGCGCCGCATCCGCCCGTCGCCCAACGATGATGACCGTCGTTACGGAACTGATCGTAGGGGGGACCTGCGCTCGCCCCCATAGGCATCAAGTTTAGGCGGCACGAACGGATTTCTGGATGAGCTGGCAGTGATTGGGCTTGGACTTGCGGGTGTTGACCCGACAGCTCGTTTGGCAT
>Ga0070739_10006459_pt1 | contig 12903 bp, 9 predicted proteins | sample Coa_R1_7_FD_66445 | JGI IMG/M metagenome (GOLD analysis project Ga0070739, IMG submission 66445) | Surface soil microbial communities from Centralia Pennsylvania, which are recovering from an underground coalmine fire - Coalmine... | ecosystem: Environmental > Terrestrial > Soil > Unclassified ... | reverse complement strand
GACGCCCAGCCGCTCCTGCATCGCCCGAATGATGCGCAGGTTGGCCTGATGGGGGACGATCAGGTCCAGATCTTCCCCGCGCAGTCCGTTGCGCTCGAGCAGCGTCGTGGCCACCTCGCACATCCGGCGCACGGCGTACTTGAACACCTGCGGACCGTCTTGATGCACGTAGTGCATCCGGCGCTCGACGGTCTCGTGCGAGGCCGGATGCAGCGAGCCGCCCCCCGGCATGAACAGATAGCAGCCGCCCGAGCCATCAATATCGTGGTAGAAGTCGAGGATGCCTTCCTGGTCGTTCTCGGCCGGCTCGACCAGCACGGCGCCGGCGCCGTCGCCGAACAGGACGCAGGTGGCCCGGTCCGTGAAATCAATGATCGAGGACATCACGTCGGTCCCGATGATCAGCGCCCGGCGGTGTGTGCCCGCGCCGACAAACTGTGCGCCCACGGTCAGCGCGTACAGAAAACCCGAACACGCGCCGGACAGATCGAACCCCCAGGCCTGCCGCGCCCCCAGCCGGTCTTGAATCAGGCAGGCTGTAGCTGGAAACATCATGTCGGGCGTGACCGTGGCGACAATGATCAGCTCGATCGTCTCGGGCGCCACCTGCCGCTCGGCCAGCAGCCGGCGTGCCGCTTCCACCCCCAGGTGGGAGGCAGCCGTGCCGGGCTCCACGATGTGCCGCTCCCGGATCCCGGTTCGCGTGCGGATCCACTCATCCGTTGTGTCCACCATCTTTTCCAGGTCGGCGTTCGTCAGGACCCGCGGCGGTACATAGCCGGCCACACCGGTTATCTTGGCTGCAATGCGCCTGCTCATGGCTCGACTATCTCCGGCAAAGCGAAGCCCGCATTGTAGGCAATCGCCGCCAACAGTGACAAGCCAGCGCGGTCAGAAGCGGAACAGGTAGCTGAGCTTGACGAAGACCTGCCGCCCGGTCGAGGTGGTGGGCGCCCGACGGTAGACAAGAATGCCACCGGGAGCGATCGCGAGATTTTGATAACCGTCGGTATAGCCCACGTAGACAGCGGTCCCCGGATGTACCAGATAGGTCAGCAAAAAGTCAGCGGTCAGCTTCCGCGTCGGCACCAGGGGGCCATTCGGGATGCCCCCCAGTGTCGCCTGCACGTCCACCAGATCCGGATTCGGGAGCGTGCCGTTGTAATCCACGATGGCACGCAGCGAGAGGGCCCGGGTGAACTGATAGTTCACCTTGTTCCGCAGCACGTGATTATTGAAGATACTGATGCCCGGCAGCTGGTGCATCGGGCTGGACCCTGCCCGGGTGCCCAGTCGCGTGTAGAAATACGTTTCGTCCACGCGCAGGCGCGGTGTGGGCCGTATCGTCAGCGACAGGCTGGCGCTCTGCGAAGTTGCCAGAAACGGCAGCAGACCGGCCGCCGGGAAGTAGTTCACCGCGGTGCCCCAGCTCACCGCGGCCGTCGTTCCGAGCCAGGAAAGCCACTGCGTCTGCACGTTTGCCCCTGTCTGATGCTGGCGAAAACCCAGGCCTTCGAACAGCTCATAGCGCTCCGTGCGGCTCACCTGCAGCACGGTCTGCCGGCGCAGCGCCACCTGGAACGTCGGCCCCACCAACCAGTCCTCCAGATGACCCTCGTGGTCCCAGTTGACCAGCGCTGAAACGCCGGGACCGAACGCCACAACCGCGCTGCGACGCGGTCGCCAGAGGTACTGCAGAAAATGGCTCGTGTAGCGCACATCCACACGCGGCACGAAGCCGAGGTCGCTGCGGAAGTTGGGGCTGCGGTCCACATAGCCTCCGCCGTAGACCAGATGCTGACCCGCGCGGGTCAGTGTCAGTTCATAGGCGGGCCCAGCGGCGCGGGTGCCGTCGAGATCACGCGTCTGGCTGGTCTCGGCCCGCGCCTCGACGACCCAGTTGGCATTCAGTCGCAGCCGCGTGTCCAGCGCGAAGACCCGGTTGAAGCTCGGCCCGAAGCTCCGGTTGCTGACGAACACACCCACGGCGGATTGTTCGCCAAATTCCCGCTGGATGCGCGCGACCTCGATCACCGCGCGATCGTGAAAGTAGGGGCTGGCGGGCGGCAGCAACTCGCCTTCGGCCCGATCGTCGCTGAGCAGCCCGCCCACCGCCCAGTGGCCCAGCTTGCCCGAGACCCGCAACCCGAACTGGGGATCCACGATGCGGCGCGAGAAAAACAGATTTCCCGCTCCCGCCGAGGTCTGAAAGAAACCGTTGTTCTCGATAAAAAACGGGCGCTTTTCCGGGAAGAAGACCTCGAAGCGCTGATTGATGGTCACCTGCGGGTCATCCGACTCCACCTGACTGAAGTCTGGATTCAGGGTGAAATCGAAGGTCAGCGCATCGTGCAGCACCCATTTGCCGTCCAGCCCGCCGCGCCGATCATCGGCGGTGCGGAACGCCGGAACGGAGGGGTCCAGAAAGCGCGCCCGTGCGTAGAGGCCATAGGGAATGAACTGCAGATTGCGCCCTGGGTGAATGGCCTCGAGGCCGTCCATGTCGGCAAACTGCTGCACCAGACCCGCGACGCGGCGGGTGATGTAAGGCCAGTAATCCAGCTCGTTGTTCCGCACAATGACTCGGGCCAGCGCGATCCCCCAGTGCTGGACCGGCTCGTTACTGAACCGCAGACTGCGGAACGGAATCTCGATCCGCACGACATAGCCGAACGAGGTCAGCCGACCCTCCGAATACCACAGCGTATCGAAACTGTAGTCGTCGGCCTGCCCCTCGGTCACAATCAGGTCCGCCTGCACGCCGAGCGGGTTGACCTGAAACACATAGGCACGACGCCGATCGTGAAAGGTATCCAGCAGGACGGCCACGCCGTCGTCATCGGCGATGTTGTCGCGCTTCGACAGCCGCGCACGGACCAACTGCGGATCGTCATAGCAGACGAAGACCACATGCAGGCTGCGCTGATCATAGGAGACATAGGCCAGTGTCTTGTGGCTGGCCGGCGCGCCATCGTGCGGATCGTACTGCCGGAAGTCGCTGACTAAAACGCCCGGCGGCTGCAGGTGCTCCAGCACGTCGCTCATCCGCGGCGGGCTCTGCACCCGTGGAACGTTCAGCGACGGGGTTGCAGCAGACACCTGCAGGGCGACGCCCCCGAGACAAACCGCCACTGCGTGCAAGCTGAATAGGCCCCGCGCCACCCCGCCGTCCCCCTGCCAGCGGCAAAAAATCAGCCCATATATACCGATTCGCTATTAAAAGAGCAACTACCTGTACGTCCCCGCTGGCGAGAAATACACCGGTTGGCCCGGCCCGCTCAGCGCTCGATGACGTAGCGGTGGGTAATTTCCGCGGTCTTGCCAAGCATCTGCGAAACCGAGCAGTACTTGCTGAGACTCAGTTCGATCGCACTCCGTACGGCTTGCTCATCGAGGGCTCCGCGCAGGCGGTAGACCACTTCGATGCGCTGCCACACGCGTGGCGGCTGCTCGGCCCGGCGACCGGAAACCTCCACCTCGAGCCCGATCAGCGGCTGCCGCTTTTTGCGGAGAATTTCCACCACGTCGGTCGCCGTGCAGCCTCCCAGTGCCACCAGCAGCAGCTCCATCGGTCCCGGTGCGGTGTTGGCCTGCCGGTCCGCGTCGAGTGGCACGGCATGGCCAGAAGGCGCTACCCCTAGAAACTGCAAATGATCCACCCAGCGCACACGAGCCGTTTCCATGCAGAGCCTCCTGAAAAGGGCTTTACCGCAGACGACCTGGCGGTGGGCCGGCCGGACGGTTTTCCCGCTGCCGCACCGCCTGCGCAAAAATCTGCACCAGCAGCGGGTCGAGCTGCCGGCCGGCCACGCGGTAGAGTTCAGCAATCGCCTGGTCGGGACTGCGGGGCTCGCCCGCCGGAGGGACCGTGAGGGTGTCGTAGGTCTCCGCAATCGCAATCAGGCGCGCTCCCAGCGGAATGCGGTGGCCTGCCAGGCGGTCCGGGTAACCCGTCCCGTCAAAGTGTTCGTGGTGATGCCGCACCATCTGTTGCACACGACTCAGCCCCGGCAGCGGGCTCAGCAGCTCCCCGCCCAGAACGGCATGCCGGCGCATCCGTTCCCGATCCTCCGCCGCCAGGGGCTGGCTCCGCCGGAGCAACTCCTCTGGCAGGCCGATCTTGCCGATGTCATGCAGCAGGCCCGCCAGGCGCACAGCGTCGACTTCCGCTGGGTCCTGCCCGAGCGCCTCGGCGGCCGCGGCCGCCATCTCGGCCACACGCCGCCCGTGCCCGAAACCCGCCGGTTGCCGTTCCTCCACCGCTCGCACCACACTCAGCAGCCCCTCCAGCAGAACGTCCGGCAACTCCGCCGGCTGGAGCACCCGATCCTGCTGGACCAGCCGCGCCGCGCAGCGGTCCACCCACTCACGCACCTGAGCGTAGGTGTCCTCGCCGCCGATGAAGTCACCCTGAATCTGCAGCCGGGGTAGAGCTCCGTCGCCGGCTCCCGCCGCGCCCGCGGCCGCCACCACCAGCCGCTGTGCACTCGACACGGCGTTTCCGCCCCGGCGCTTGGAGAGATACATCGCCGCATCGGCGCGCTCGAGAATCTCTTCGGGTGTGGTGCCGTGTGCGGGGAAGACGGCGATGCCGAAACTCGCCGTGATGTTGCGCTGTCGCAGCAGCGGGTCGCCGGCAATCAACGTGCGCAGCTTGTTGGCGAGCTGGCGCGCCTGATCGAGCTCGGTTTCCGGCATCAGCAGCACGAACTCGTCGCCGCCGTAGCGCGCCACCACGTCCGAGCGCCGGCAGTGCTCCTCGAGCAGCCGTCCGACGCGTCGCAGCACGACGTCGCCCTCCAGATGTCCGTGGCGGTCATTGACGTCCTTGAAATGATCCAGGTCCATCAGCAGCACGGCAAACGAGCGCCCCGTGCGCGTTGCGCGGCGCCATTCCACCGCGAGCGCCTCCATCAGGAATCGGTGCGTCTTGATGCCCGTCAGGCCATCGGTGATGGCCTGTTCCTGAGCCTTCTGCAGGGTCCGTGCGTTGTAGAGGGCGCTGGCGATCTGATCGGCGAGCGTTCGCAGCAGCAACTGCTCGCTCTCGGAGAAGGTATGGGGCGTGGTGGTTTCCACATAGAAGACGCCCAGCAGTTCCTCGGCGTAAATCAGCGGCAGTGCCAGACTGCTGGCCGACCCGGGCAGCACGGTGCGCGACCCCTCTGCCGTGCTGTCACTCACCACGCGCACCTGCCCGGTGCGGGCCACCTCGCCGAGCAACCCTTCGCCAAAACGAAACCGCCGCTGCAGGGCCTGTCGCCGGCTCCCCGCTTCGGCACAGATCACCAGCTCCTGGTTCGGATAATCGGCAAGGGCGATCCCCACGTGCTCGTAGCGCAAACCCTGCTCGAGCTCCTGCACGATGGCCACCAGCATCTGATCCAGTCCTTTCAGACTGGTGGCATGGCGGGATACGTTGTTGAGCAGTTGCAGATGGCGCGCCTTTTCCTGCTGCTGGCTGAACAGGCGCGCATTCTCCAGCGCAATGCCTGCCGAATTGGCCAGCACCCGCAGCAGCTCCAGATGGCCCTCATCGAAGGCGTGCTCGTCCCGACTCAGCAAGCCCAGCACGCCGGCCGGTCGGTCGTAGAGAATGATGGGGACGCCGCAGAAGCTGCCCACCATCTGCAACACCTCGATGCCGCGGCGCCGAACTTCACTCGCAAACTGCTCGGTGATCAACAGGGGCTGGCCGGTCCGCAGAATATGCGCCGCCAGACCGTCGCCCACCGGTGGTGCGCCCGCCGGGTGACGCCGTCCGCCCACCACCAGCAGGTCGTAGAAGATCCGCTGCGTCGCCGCATCGTAGCGCGCAATGAAGAAGTCCTCGGCAACGAACAGCCGGCGGATCTCTTCCTCCAGGCGCGCGCACAGATCGTCGAGGTTGAGCGTCGAGCTCAGCGCGCAGCTAATCTCGTTCAGAATGTTCATTTCGTCACTGCGTCGCGAGGTCTGTTGAATCAGATAGCTGTTCTCGACCGCCATTGCCACCTGGTGGGCCAGGGCCAGCAGCAACCGAAGCTCGGGAGCGCTGAAGCGACGCTTCTTGGGCGTGCCGAGCAGCAACAGACCCAGCACGCGCTCGCGGGCCTGCAGGCTCACCCCGACCGCGTTCCGCACCCCTTCCGGGCGCAGCAGCTCACGGACATGGGCGAACGAAGCTTCGTCCGCCAGGGCACGCCAGTGCTCGTCGGAGAGGATTTCCCGCAGGATCATCACGCCGCCCAACCGGGCCACCAGATGCACCAGGCCGCGCCGGAACTGCTGTGCCTGCTGCTGGAACTGCGGGCTGAAACCACTGGTGACCACCACCGACGGCAGGGCCTCTTCGCCCGTGTGCACCAGCAGCGCCCCGACCGGCAACCGCATCACACGCAGGATCCTCTCCAGGGCCTGCCGCAGCGCTTTCTCCATCTCCTGGCCGGTGAAGCCCGAAGCGGCCAGGTTCAGGTTGGCCAGCGAAAGCATGTTGCGCTCGACGCGCCGATTCTCCTCTTCGTAAAGCGCGACCAGCATCAGCACGCCGGCGAAGACCGGTGGCAGCAACCGCATCGCGTCCACCTGCAGCAGCCACCGACTCCAGTTGTCCGGCAACACGCTGACCAGCACCGTCGCTGCCCACGCGCCCAGGGCCACGGCCAGCAGGCGCTCGGTCGAGGACTCCTGCCGCAGCCCTTCTTCCCAGAAGCTGCGTGCGGCCAGCAGCAAAATCAGACCGGTGCCCAGCGGAACGCCTACGCTTACCCAGCCCAGCCCGTACGCGATCGCCCACAGACACGGCAGTGCCGCCAGCGGGCCCACCAGCCACAGATAGACCCGGCCGTGCGCATAGGCGTGGCCGGACGCCAGGAACAGAACCGCCGCCAGCGCCAGCAAAGCCTCACTGGCCGGTTCATGCCAGCGCCCCAGCGGCAACCAGTGCAGCAGCACAATCCCGGCATGATGCAGAGCGACCAGCGCCCAGCCCCAGCCCCACAGGCGCAGATAGCTCAGCCTTTTCTGGCGATAGAGATATTCCAGCAACAGCGTGGCCAGCGCAGAAAACCCAAAGGCTGCCAGAGCGTAGGTGGGAACGAACGTCAGCATGGCCGTGGCTGTTTTAGGCTTCCCCACCGTGGCCACTGCAGCGGCGGAGACGCCTCAGGCGACGCGTGTCCCCCTCCCTGTCGTGTGTGGGGATCGCTGGCCGCCAGCGCGGACTATAGTCAAGGCCGACACTCGAAGCAAGCTCGCCGGCCCGCCCTGTTGCCGAAACAGCAAGACTCGCTTTTCCGCTCCCGCATTCCGTACTATGTGTGTTTCGGAATAAAAAACAGAGCCCGATGCACGCCTCGAGCCCTTCGCGACCCCGAGTCCGCTTTGCGCCTTCGCCCACCGGCTACCTCCACGTGGGCGGAGCGCGCACAGCCCTCTTCAACTGGCTGTTTGCCCGTCACGAGGGCGGCCAGTTCATCCTTCGCATCGAAGACACCGATGTCGAGCGCAACCGACCTGACCTGGTCGAAGGTATCCTGAACGACCTTCGCTGGCTCGGCCTGGATTGGGACGAAGGGCCCTACTTTCAATCCGCTCGACTCGAGCTGTATCAGCAAGCCGCGCAGCGGATTCTCGAAGCCGGCCAGGCTTACCTCTGCTTCTGCCCGCCGGGACGGATGCAGCCCGAGCGTGGGGAGGAGGACGAGCCCGCCGACGAAGAAAGTCCGGCCGACGAGAGATCCTCGACCGTCCTTCCGCGCTGCACCTGCCGGCAGCTTCCGCCCGAGCAGGTGCAGCAATGGCGTGCGGCCGGACGTCCGGCCGCCATCCGGTTCGCGGTGCCGCCCGAGGGGTCCACGCGCTTCGACGATGTCGTCTTCGGCGAGCGCGAGGTGGCCCATCGAGATCTCGAAGATTTCGTGCTGCTGCGGTCCAATGGCCGGCCCACCTATCAGCTCAGCGTGGTGGTGGACGACATTGCGATGGGCATCACCCACGTCATCCGCGGCGCCGATCACCTCTCCAACACACCCAAGCAGATTCTTCTCTATCGAGCGCTCGGGGCCACGCCCCCGGTTTTCGCCCACGTCCCGCTGATCCTCGGCCCGGACCGCTCGCGGCTGTCGAAACGCCACGGCGCGACCAGCGTGGGCGCCTACGCCGAAGAGGGGTTCCTGCCCGAGGCCTTCCGGAATTTTCTGGCACTGCTGGGGTGGTCCCCGGGTGACAACACCGAATTCCTCCGCACGGCCGAGCTGATCCACCGGTTCACGCTGCAGGGCGTCAGTCGTACCAACGCGGTCTTTGACCGCGCCAAACTGGAGTGGTTCAACACGCAGTACTTCCAGCGATTGCCGGTGGAGGAGCTGTTGCCCTACGTCGAGCAGGAACTGCAGCGCGCCGGCCTGTGGCGCGCCGCATGGGCCGCTGAACAGCGCGCCTGGTTTCGCCAGGCCGTGGACCTGCTCCGCAGCCGCGTGCGCCTGCTGCGGGACTTCTCGACCTGGGCCCGGGCGTTTTTCAGCGACGACTTCGACTACGAAGAGGCGGCCTGCCGGCGCTTCTGGACCGATCCGCGCCTGCCGGACCTGCTGGCGGCTCTGGCCGATGCCTTTGCCGCCCTGCCCGCGTGGACGCACGAAAGCTGCGAGCAGGCGCTGCGCGGACTGGCCGCGTCGGCGGGCGTCAAAGCGGCGCTTCTGATCAACGCGACGCGCGTCGCCGTTGTGGGCCGGGCGGTCGCGCCGCCGCTGTTCGATACGCTGGTCCTGCTGGGTCAGCCGCGTGTGGTCGAGCGTTTGCGGCGTGCCATTCCTGCAGTGCGGGCCGCGGTGAATCGCGCGCCCGAAGTCATGGCCTGAACAGCTCGGGATGGGTCGCCCGCGCTGCCGTCCCCTGCGGCGCCACCTGTACCTGCGCCTGCACAGGAACCGTGACGGGCGGCAGGCAGATCGTGTCACTGCAGGCCTGATAGCGCAGCTCCAGCGGCAGCGCCCGCTCGCCGAGATGAGCACGGGCGCCTGCCTGTGCCTTCAGCCGGAGCACGACACGGCCCGTGTAGACGCGCAGCGGCGTCGGGGAAAACGAAAACCGCTTTTCTTCTCCCTCGGGATAGCTGCTCCCTAGCAGGCGGACGTCGGGCGGAAAATGCGCCAGCAGCTCGGTGGGAATCAAAAACGGATCCGAGACGCGGTGCGCGTTGATGTGATAGCCGGGGCGAATGGTGACCACGACGGCAAGCTCGAAGGAGCGGCCGCGCGGCACCGGCTCGAGGGAGCTGAACGCTTGGGTCTGCACCACCTCCCGGGCCGTCTGGACCGCCGGCCCCTGCGCATGCGCCGCGGCCCATCCCATGGCCCCGGCTGCCGCTGCCACGGCTGCGATCACAACAGGCTTACAGCTCCACCGTCTGCCCCAGCTTTTCGCCGAGCAACCGGCCCAGCAGTTGCCGCAGGGTTTCTCCACTCGATTCCAGAACAAAGCTCCCGGCCTCCTCCGACCAGTTCAGCTTGAAGCTGGTCGCCAGTGCCGAAATCCAGATCTGGCGGGCGGGCCCGTTGAGGCTCAGGACAAAGCGGTCCGCCTCGCCGTCCTCGAACTGAAGTTCGAGTACATCGTCGCCGCCTTCCACATCGAAGCCGAACCGGTCGCCCAGCGCCAGCAGCGGCTGCCGCAGCTCTTCCAGAGCAGCTTCTGCGCGGCGCCGGAATTCCCGTTCGTCCACAGGCTCCCTCTCATCCGGGCAGCAGTTGTGCCAGCAGCCCGCGCAGCTCGGCCGCGTCAATCGGCCCAAAAATCTTCTTCACGATGCGCCCCTGCGGGGAGATGATGACCGTGGTCGGCAGCCCGATGATGCCGCCGAACCGCGCCGCCACGTCACCGTTGCCCAGCACAACGGGATACTCCATGGCCACCTTCTGCCCACCCACATCGAACTGCGGCCGCTTCACGAATGGCTCGACCGCCGACCTGCCCTCGCTGTCCATGGCAACACCCAGCACGACAAAGCCGCGCGGCCCGTAGGTTCGCTGCAGCTCGATCAGCTCGGGAATCTCGCTTCGGCAGGGCTCGCACCAGGTCGCCCAGAAATTCACCAGAACCACCTTGCCCCGATAGTCGGAGAGGTTCACCGTCTTGCCGTCGAGCGTCTGGAAACTCACCTCCGGCGCGGGGCCCAGGTCGGGCACGCTCGCATGACCCGAAGCGGCCGCGCTATCGTTCGTTTTCAACCGCGAGCATCCAGTCGTCAGGCACCACACCACCAGGGCCAGGACGGCTGAAGACCAGGAGCGGCGTAGCATGCGCTTCATCGTCATCCTCTACCAGGAGAATGCATTGAGAAAGCTCAGCTTTCCCGACAGCCACGTGAGCTGGTTGAAATACACCAGTGCCCCTACAGCGAGCAACAGAGCCCCGCTGAAGATTTCGACAGCGTGCAGGTAGCGCCGAAACCGCCGATAGAACGTCAGGAAACGGCCCACACCGAGCGCCGTCAGCAGAAACGGCACCGCCAGCCCGGCCGAGTAGACCGCCAGCAGCGCCACGCCGCGGGCCACCGTCTCCTGCGTCGCCGCCAGCGCCAGCACGGCAGCCAGGATGGGGCCGATACAGGGCGTCCAGCCAAAGGCGAACGCAAAGCCCATCAGAAAACCGCTGAGCAGTCCGGGCCGGGCTGTCTGCGCGTTCAAATGCACGTCGCGATTGAGCCACCGCGACAACCAGGGCCCCAGCAGAAAGACGCCGGCCAGAGCCTCCAGATGCACCAGCCCGAGCCGACCCGGGAGCGACCGCCCCTGCCACGCCAGAATGCCACCGAGCACGGCAAGAACAACTCCGACCCCAAAGCCTGCGCGCAGAGAAATTTTTCCAAGCCATCCGAGCAAATGCAGGCCGAACAGAACGATCACCGCTCCCGCCACCGGTACCAGCGCCCCGCGGTTGCGTGTCAGGAACTGCCCCACCGTCGTCGCCGAGGCCCCGAACCCTACAAAGACCAGCGAAAAGCCCAGCACGAAGGCCACGGCCGAAGCGAGTAGACGCAACTGCGGACGCTCGCCCCGCTCCAACTCCTCCACACCCAAGCCTGACAGCATCGAGATGTAGCCGGGAACCAGCGGCAGCACGCAGGGCGAGAGAAACGACACAATCCCCGCGACAAAAGCGGTCAGCACCGACACCGATTCATTCATCACCACTCCCGAACGCTAACCCATTAGATGCCCCGGCGACTGCCCGAGGTTCAGTGTATCGGGCGCGGCTGTCCACACCAGGCCCAACGTTGAAGGCGCGTTTCATCCCCCGCCGCGCTCCGCGAGCAGGGGCCGCGCTCTCCATCCGCGCGCCCCTTCGAATGCCAGGCCGAGCTCCAGTAGCCGCTTCTCCGACCAGCAACGTCCGATCAGTTGCACGCCCACCGGCAGGCCATCGGCGGCGGGGCAGGGAACCACCAGCGCAGGCGCGCCGGTGAAATTTGCCAGCCGACAGAGTCTCAACAGCGCCGTGCGCAACGGCTCCCGCCTGCTGCCGAGCTCGAGTTCGCGTGTGCCGAGCCGGGGGGCCACGCTCGGAACAGCCGGCAGCAGCACAGCCTCGACGCCCAGCCGCGCCAGAGATTCATCCCACTGGGCTCGCGCCTGGCGGAGCAGCTCGCGTGCCTGAAGATAATCGAGTGCCGAAACATGCGCGCCGGCCTCGAGCAGTGCGCGTACATCGTCGCCGTATTCCGCCGCCCGCTGGGGGAAGTAGCCGGCCGCCTGGTGATACCAGCGGGCCTCGACAACGGCAACCGTATTGGCCGCTTCGAACCACCGGTCGAGCTCCGGCAGCACCACCTCCTCGACCTCGGCTCCCAGCCCGGCGAACACGGCCACCGCACGCTCCATCGCGGCACGCACGTTTCCATCAACGTGCTCGGCAAAGGGCCGCTGCAGCCAGCCCAGGCGCACACCCGGCAGTCGCCCCGGGTGTGCGGGCCGCCCTGGAGCCTCGCCAGGCACCCCGGGCCTGCGAGGGCCGCGCCGGTCGCTTCCCGCCAATACCTCCAGCACACAGGCCGCCGTCCACACCGACGCGGCCAGGACTCCCACATGATCCAGCGTCTGCGACAGCGGCACCACGCCGGCCAGCCTGACCCGTCCATACGTGGGCTTCAAGCCCACAACGCCGCAGAAGGCGGCGGGAATGCGCGCCGAACCTCCCGTATCGGTTCCGATCGAAGCCCAGCCTAACCGGGCGGCTACGGCCGCTGCCGAACCTCCGCTCGAGCCGCCCGCCATGCGGTCGCGGTCCCAGGGATTGCGCACCGGCCCGTAGTGCGGGTTCTCCGAGGTCACGCCGTAGGCGAATTCGTGCAGGTTCGTCTTGCCGAGCATCACAGCGCCGGCCCGGCGCAGCCGTGTGACCAGCGTGGCATCCTCGGCCGGAACCCACGCGGCCAGGATCTTCGATCCTGCCGTCGTCCGCAGGCCCCGCGTGGCAATGTTGTCTTTCAGGCTGACGGGGATGCCATGCAGCGGTCCCCGCCAGCGGCCGCGGGCCAGCTCGCGTTCAGCCCGGCGCGCCTGAGCCAGTGCGCCGGCCGCGTCGACTGTAAGGAAGGCGTTCAACTGCGGATTCAGCCGCTCGATGCGGCCGAGCACGGCCTGCAAGAGCTCGACCGGGGAGAGCTGTTGACCCAGCAGCAACTGTCCCACTCGCTCCAGGTCCAGCCCGAGCCATTCTTCGTTTCGATCCGCCTGTACCTGCATTCAGAAAATCCGCTCGCGACGCCGCAGATTACCGAACGTCCCGAGATTGGCCACCAGCAGGGAAAGCCGAAACTGATTCTCCGTGCGCACCGGCCCGAGGGCCAGCCGCCGGTACTCGAAGGCGAGCCCGCAGCAGGAGCCGTTGTAGCTGAACTGCGCAATCTGGTTCTGCATCAGC
>Ga0070739_10006456_pt1 | contig 12907 bp, 12 predicted proteins | sample Coa_R1_7_FD_66445 | JGI IMG/M metagenome (GOLD analysis project Ga0070739, IMG submission 66445) | Surface soil microbial communities from Centralia Pennsylvania, which are recovering from an underground coalmine fire - Coalmine... | ecosystem: Environmental > Terrestrial > Soil > Unclassified ... | reverse complement strand
CTTGGCCGCTCCCGCCAGGCAACCAAGGAAGGCTGGGCACGGCAGAAGCGCGAAGCCCGTGCTCAGGCAAAAGCACAGAAATAGAGAGTGTGGCCAATGTTTGCTTACAATTATATCGCGCACGACGATAATCAAAGCTTCAATTACTTATTCAGCCGCTACCCAAAAAGCCCTGAGGCATTGCGGGGCCGTGGTCGTCTTACAAAATTTGGGGGGCGTCGGCGCGGCCTTCAAGGCAAAACTCTGCCCTTCACCCAGCCATCGCTAAGTTCTTCCAAAACCTCTTTGCGATGAGAGGCCCTATTACTACGATTTACCGGCAGACAGAGCTTAAAGGTTCGGCGAGGAGTGGGTAGAGAATCTGGTTGCCCAGATCCTGCTGTGGAAGTGGCGGACATAAAGGCCGATGGGAATTTCGCAAACATAAAACCACAAATGTAAACAGTTTATACCCACAGCATCGATTGCTTTTTATAGAGCGGTGGATGGAAGCTGCGGGGTATGATTGTTGACTTGGTCAAAGACGTTCCTCACACAAGGGAGCACCCATGCGAAATAGATCAATAGTCAAAGCTTTGGCGCAGACAGGTGGCACATCTATTGTGCCGCTTTTCCCGGGCAGCAATTCTCAAGATGCCGGATTAGCATTTGGCAACGCATCTCAGATACAAACACTCCTTGCCTATGATCCGGCAAATGACCCGGATGCGAAGTATTTTCGTTCGCTGGTTCCACTGGCGCAGCGCATTCCAGCGTTTGCCGCAGCCCAGGCCCACTCCAATCTGGATCCGCGTCCTCTCGTCATCAATCTTTCAATGTACTACGAAGGCGTGGTGGCCAATGATGCCAATGCCGGCCAATACCAATATTCGCGCTACTCCAATTCAAACAATGTATTCGTTCCCCGAATTCACCAGTACGAAGATGTCGTTGGCGGATGGCAAGGCGCGCAGGGACTACCGACGACCGCGTATACCGATACTTGTCATCGTACCGGTGCCTTGAGCATCGGCGTCATCTACCAGCCTTATTTTTCCAGTGATGCGAACAGTTTCGTCTATCAAGCCAGGAATGGTTCGTTTCCGGTAGGCAATAAGCTGGTTAATCTCGCAGCGTATTTCGGATTTGACGGTTATTTTCTCAACATCGAGGAAAGCCTCACGCAGGATCAGGTACAAGCTCTTATGGCGATGCTCAATGCCATGAAAGCGCAGGCAGCGAAACAAGGGCTCCCGACCTTCTACCTGCAGTGGTACGACGCGGTCACGACTTCTGGCGCCCTCTCATATCAGAACGAACTCAACAGCAACAATTCGGGATGGCTCACCGACGGCGGATGCGACAGCATATTCCTCAATTATTGGTGGGGCCAGAGCCAGGTCAGCGAGACCACCGCTACGGCGCAGAGCCTGAATCTGGATGCGTTCAAAGCCGCATTTTTTGGATTGGAATTGGAAGGCCGCACTCAAATTGGCATATCCAGTTCCCCTGAGGGTGGGGAGAGTGCCAACGATATCGCTCTGGTTATCCCCCCAGGTGGGAAAAGTGCGCCGAATGGCGGGATCGGTTTGTTCGATCCGTCCAGGCAAACGGTTGCGTTCGCACAAAAGGCTACAGGCAGTTCCGCCCCGCTAGCCACGTTACTGAAGACCGCGCACGCCTTTGATAGGCAGTTTTGGTGCGGCAGCACCGGCAATCCCGGAGCGGATTACACACCCACAACGCAAAATCCCTCCGGTGGAGTTTCGGACTACATCACTGAACGGTCGGTGATAGGTTCTTTTCCGTTTGTGAGTCGATTCAATGTTGGAACTGGAGACCAGTTCTTTATTGATGGAGCAGTATCCAGCGCAAATCCGTGGTTCAGCATGGGTATCCAGGACATCCTACCGAGTTGGCAGTGGTGGACGAAAGACTTTAACAGCGACAATATCTCCTCTGGGTTGTTGAGCGCTGATTATGACCTGACCACAGGGTGGAACGGAGGCAGTTCGCTGATGGTCTCCGGACAGCTTGGGCCGAATAATCCTACCGAGCTGCGACTGTTCAAGACCGATCTCGCGATCGGCTCCGCCAGCAGTTATTCGCTCAATCTCACTTATCTGCTCGGGCAAAGCGGCAACTCCAATCTATATATCGGACTCATCTTCCAGGATGCACCTTCTACCGTCGTCTGGGTGCAAGCTCCAGAGGGCACAGCCCGCGGCTCGAGCGCTTGGTTGCAGACCTCCATCAGCCTCTCCAACTATGCCGGCAGGACTCTCGCCGCTCTCTCGCTCGGCTTTAAGGTGAACAGCACGGTCAACGCCAGCGCATACACGATCTACATCGGAGAAATCTCTATGCTCAGTTCCTCCCCGATCAATGTGGCGGCACCAACCGGCTTTAGTCTCGAGAATTCTCAGATTAGCAATGACGGCAGCAGCGCCCAGTTGCGGCTCACCTGGAACTACAATCCGAGTGTCTGGTACTATGACATCTATCGTCAGCCTACCAGCGGCGGCACGCAGAACATGATCTGGCTCGGCCGCATTAGCTGTGATTGTTACTACGTTAACGCCATGCCGAAAATCGGCAACGAAGGCTCGGCAACGTTGCAATTGGTGGCAGTTTCGATCGACGGTACCGAAACGGTTTCCAGCAGCGCCACCCTGATCTTTCAGTGGACCGAATCTGGTAAGAACTAGAGTTTGTTTAAAAAATTTGGTCGTGACTGCCATGCTTCCCTACTCAAGTGGACCGACCACTTGGTGCAAACTCAGCGAGTCTTACAGCTATGCCGTGAGTTTAATCCTTAAATTGAGCGGCTTAGGTTTGACGAGAGCGAAGGTCTCTAAGCGCGTAGTCGATTTTGAGCTTTTTGCTAAATCAGCAACCGTTAGTTAGCGCGCCACTGGCTCTGAGTGGGCGTGGGTTCAGCGACACGCCGAAAATGATGTCCCCGAACTGGAACACGCCCCAGCATCTCGATAACCAATTGATTTGAAGTTCGTCAGAGAAGAAGCAGGTGCGGGGCTTTCACCTCCTTGAGGCATGCCGCGCGAATTGAAAAACACTCTTTGACTTTAAAGAGATAAATCTTGATTTGAGGCCCTTTACAGATGGCTCCTGTTACGAGACGACAATTCTTGAAAACCGCCATGCTTGTCAGTGCTTCGGCTGTCTGGGCAAAGCACTTCGCAACCGCATCAACCGTGTCATGGCATGAACGGCGAGATCTCTTTCCGGAGGGAGTCGCGTCAGGAGATCCTAACAGCAATAGCGTCCTATTGTGGACGCGCAGGGCACCCGAGGGTCAACCACAACCATCGCACCTGATGCTTGAAGTGGCGGAAGACAAGGATTTTCACCGGGTAGTGGCGAAGCAGAGCGTCCCAATCTCAGCCGAGGCCGATTGGATCTGCCGGGTGCTAGTCGGCGGGCTGAAGCCTGCACGCGTCTATTGGTATCGCTTTACTGACAGTAATGGAAATGGCAGTCGAATTGGCAGGACCATTACCGCTCCTGATGACAATGACCCGCGGCCAGTTCGGTTTGCTTTTGTAAGCTGCCAAAACGCAAACCTCGGTGCGCAAAATGCATACCGAAGAATGATTTATGAGGACGAGCGCGCCCCTGAGTCGGAAAAACTGGGCTTTGTCCTGCACCTTGGCGACTTCATTTATGAGCTGGTTTGGTACCCCGAAGACCGCAAGACATACTACGCACGTCAAGTGCGAGATATCGTTCGCTATCCGCACGGCGAAAAAATAGCGGACTTTCACATTCCCACCACGGTGGATGATTATCGCGCCGTTTATAAGGCATATCTACACGACCCTGAGCTGCAAGACGCGCGCGCACATTTTCCATTTGTGCCCATGTGGGACAACCATGAGTTCAGCTGGCAGGGATGGCAGAGTTTCCAAAAATTTGGCCCGAAGACTTTTCCAGCCCAGACGCGAAAAGTCGCAGCCATGCAGGCGTTCTTTGAATATCAGCCGGCGCGGATGATCAAGTCCGGCGGCCCTTCCCTGGCCACCTTCGGACCACCCAAAGTAGTGGATGTGCCGATCACAAAATTTGACGAGCACGGGCTGGGCCAGGAGCCGAACAATCTGGCTGCAATCGGAAGCTTACGGGGCCATCGCACTTTGCGCTGGGGCCGCAATCTGGACCTGATCATTACTGACGAGCGCAGCTATCGAACAGAAGACCCGTTCGCTCGTCACGAGACGGACGGCCTCGATGACAAAGATTTCAGCCTTTTCAGCCCACAGGAAGTGATTGAGATTCTGGATGGTGGCCGCGAGTACAACAATGGAAACCCTCCCCAAACCATCCGCGTGGGAGAAAAGGAGATTCCCAATTTCCGCAAAGACGAGCCTCCGCAAAGCATCTTAGGAGCCGAGCAAAAAGCGTGGTTCCTTGAACAGCTCAAGAATTCAAAGGCAACGTGGAAAATCTGGGGAAGCACGACCGCAACCCTGGAAGAGCGGGTTGATCCCCAGAACCTGCCCGAGGGACTGGCGGCGAAAAAGTGGCCGGGAGAGGGCTACGCACTCACGTTGGCCGGCGATGTTTCGACTGCCTTCCTGGAAAAAGGCGAGATCTATGATTTCGTCCGGGAGCACGGGATTACAGGCTTTGCCACCGTGGCAGGCGACCTCCATTCTTTTTGGGCGGGCCGTTCTGCCAAGTCTCTGCCACCTAAGAAATTTGAACCGGTAGGCCTCGCTTTTGTCACCGGCTCCATTTCAGCCCCGGGAGGATGGGAAGCCAATCAATACAAGTTCCCAAAGGACGAACCGCTTCGCCCCCTCTTCATTGGACAGGGACCCCAGGACCAGGCCCCGCAGCCGATGAGCAATATGCTTCTGCGGCATGGTGTGCGGTCCTGTCTGGAATACGTCAAGTCCGGCGACATCAACAAGGCGAGAGAGCAATCCAATCCGCAACTGGCCCCCCATCTTTCTTTTGTCGATATCGGTGGGCATGGGTATGCAGTGGTGCGCGTCAGCAACAACGCTCTGGAAACTGAATTTGTCTGCATTGAGCGTCCCGTCAACCGATCCGATCAACCGGACGGCGGCCCTCTGAACTATCGCGTCAAATTCCATGCACCTCTCTGGCGTAAAGGCGAGACACCAAAGCTGGAGACCAAAGTCGTGGAAGGTGATCCAAAGTTTTCCGTGTGAGCTGGGACGACAGTAGTTGTGTTGTATTCTCAAGGTGGCCGTGTCATCGATTCGAAGTAATATCGGGCACGATGTACTGGAACTTCCGCATGTGAGTAGACCCGAGAAGCCTGCGCTCTCGCCTATTTTCAACACCGGCTTCTTTAGCACTCCGTCTCTTTCCTTCAAAAATCAGCCGCTCTCGATTTACGCGCCACCTCAGGCCCGGTTCTACCATCTCAATTGAGAACTGGGAGGCAGGCGTATGGCACAGCGCAAAGCGAGCAAAGAAGATTTGACGGGGAACAAATCAGGCAAGAATATGTCGGAAGGCAGCCCGAACCCGCACGGCGAAAACAAAGTCATTGAAATGCCCATCACTACCGATCAGCGGAATGCCACCGGCGGAAGGAACATTCCTCAAGTCCCCAACACTACCGGAGGAAAGCTGAATCCTTCTGTTGCGCATGATTTTGAGAACCGTGTTGTCAGTGACGAAACAAAAGATCAGACGAACCGGAACACGCAGAATAGCGATTCTAAAAAAGAAATTTCTCTGGGCAAGAAAAAGAAAGATAACTAGCCGCTCCATTTGCTTCCATGCGGTATAGCTCTGGCAACCCTGGCTTGCTAGACTATCGCTGATGCCTGCCGCAAAAACCACCGCAAAAAAGTTTGAAGCCGTGCTGGAGCGCACGCAGGATGGCCTGCAATGGGTCATCGTGCGTATTCCACTGGATGTCGCCAAAATCTGGGGCAAGCGCGGCCAGCTTAGGGTGAAAGGTGAGATCAATGGTTTCAGCTTTAGCAGCACCCTTTTTCCAAATGGCAAAGGTGGGCATTTTCTGCTGGTCAACAAAAAGATGCAAAAGGGTGGAAAGACCGCGGCCGGGCTTGCAGCGAAATTCCATCTGCAACCAGATACCGCACCGCGCGAAGTAGCTGTACCCAAAGAGCTGATTCGGGAGCTTGGCCAATCCAAAAAGCTGCTCAATTTTTATGAGTCCCTGAATCGCTCTGCCCGGAACTGGATCACCAAATGGACCGCCGAACCTAAAAGTGAAGATGCTCGCATGCGGCGCGCGCAGCAGATTGCCGAACGGCTCATGGAGACCATGGAAGCTGAGAAAGACTTGCCGCCGATGTTGGAGCAGGCGTTTCGACAAAATCCGCGCGCACGCGAAAAGTGGGACCGTATGTCCCCATCACACCGCCGCGCTCACCTGATGGCGATCTTTTATTACCGAACGCCGGAATCGCGGGCCCGGCGCATTGAAAAATGCATGCAAGAGCTGCTTGGAAATAATAGGAATGAATTGAAAGAAGAACTCTAGCCCGCGGATTTTGTAACCGGAGTTTCCGCAACAATCGTGATTCCGGCCTCATCCGCTGCGGCAATGATCTTGTCTCCATCCAGAAACAGGCACTTGCCCGCATCTATCGCCAAACAACTTGCGCTCGCGCGGGCCATAGTTTCAATTGTCTTAAGTCCAATCACCGGAACATCAAAGCGCATGTCCTGGTTCGGCTTGGCTACTTTCACTACTGTCAATTTACGGCTCAGGAGAGAGTCGCCATCCTGCGCCGCGCTTTGCATGATCTCACCCGCGCGCAGAATCGTGGCATCGGTTCCTTCCATGGCCTCCACGGCAACGCAGGCAGCTTCGGCAATCACCACGGTCTGGCCAATGTCATATTGCGCCAGATGTTTTGCCACACCACGGCCATACTCCACATCTTTCTGCTCTGCTTCAGTCGGCTTTCGCCGTGTCAGAGTACCGGGTTTCGCCAATAAAGGTTCCAGATAAGAAGTGGAGCTGATCAGGTGAATGCCTTCATCCTCCAGCACCTTGGCCACAGCGCCAATCAGGGAATCCGTGTTGCGTGTTCCCAGAGAGAACAGGACCTTGGCCAGCCGCCAATCTGGTCGAATAGAAGAAAAAATCTGCTTGTGCTTCACCTGCCCGGCCATAATCGCGGTACTTACACCTTCTTTTTTGAAGGTATCTATAAGCTTTCCGAGCTGGCCCAGTGACATCCAGTGCACTGCGGCTGCTCCGCGACTCTCGATCAGAGGCGACGTTTCTTCCTTGATTGCCGCAACAATGACCTCAGCGCCCTGAGCGCGAGCTGCATCTAAAAGCAACAGAGGAAAATTGCCGTTGCCGGCAATGAGTCCCAGTTTTTTCTCAGATGTCACCACCTCAGTGTACCAGTCTGCCAATTTGCGCCTTTTGTAAGGCATCTTAATAATCCCCTTCGCATCCTACCTTTAACAGGCAACAAACTATGGCCGATCATCTGGATAGCAAAAGTCTTGTACCATTTAAAAAGAGAGGGAGCGGTTACCAGTTGCCTGGTATGGAGAGCACGCAAGAAAAGCAACTGATAGAGCAGGTAGATCCCGATCTACGTCCGGATGAACAGGGCTACGTCCGGCATTATCTAAGTTATGCCGACACCATGCTGAACTCTTCCAGAAATGAGGGAGCTCAGAAAAAAGAAGGGCCAGCGGCGCCCCAGGACCTGAACTCCAGGCAGAATGAAACAACTCCTGATGTTAAGAGCGATATTCCTGCTCAGGAAATCAATGCGCCAATACCTCAGGAAGTCCTCACGCCCGAAGTAAAGATTCCCGATCCGGAAAAGGCAGAATCACATAATCCTCCGGACGACCGCGCTGCCTGATTACTTGATAATTCCGCGCTCTGATTCTTCAATAAACCGCAGCAGCATGGTCACATCATCATTTTGGTCGCCTTCAGATTTGAGCCGCTCCAGCGCTTGCGTGGTATTCAGCCTGGAATTCAGCAGGACGTGAAAGGCATGATGGATTTTGCGAATCCGCTCCTTCGTAAATCCTCGCCGCTCTAACCCCACGGAATTAAGGCCATAAGTTTGTGTGTGCCGCGGAGTCACGCATTTGGAAAACGGCAGCACATCTTTGGTGATCACCGTTCCGCCGCCAATATATGAGTGTGCGCCAATGCGCACAAATTGATGCACCGGACAGAGCGCGCCTATGACTGCCCATTCCTCCACTGTCACGTGTCCAGCCAGCGTGGCTCCATTTACCAGCATGGCCCGGTCTCCAATCACAGAATCATGGCCAATATGGGAATAAGCCATTAGCAGCGTATGGCTGCCGACCTTGGTCGTGCCGCCGCCTTTTGCTGTTCCTCGATTGATAGTGACGTACTCGCGAACCACATTGTGGTCGCCAATCTGGACTCCGGTCTTTTCGCCTTTGTACGTCAGGTCTTGCGGCTCAATACCAATGGCGCAAAAAGGGAAAAACCGGTTGTTGGAACCAATTTTCGCCTGGCCATGGATCACCACATGCGACATCAGCTCGCAGTTTTCGCCAAGTTCCACGCCCGCATTCACAATGCAATACGGCCCAATGGAACAGGACTCTGGGACAACAGCTCCGGAATCAACGATTGCGGTGGGATGGATCATTCGCTTGCGTCAGCCGTGGAATCAGAAGTGGACTGCCCGCGATTGATGGGAACAAGCTGCGCGCTCACAATTCCGTCGCAAACCAACTTGCCATTCACGAATGCCTTTCCGCCCATGCGCACGGCAATGCGGGAGGCAACGGCTCTCCAGCTCAGCGTCTCAACTTCAATTCGAAGCTGGTCGCCGGGAACCACCGGACGGCGGAACCTGGCTTTCTCAATTCCTGTAAAGACAATCAGTTTGCCTTCGCGATCTTCCACTTCCGTCAGCAGCATTGCTCCGCCGGCCTGGGCCATGGCTTCCATGATCAGCACGCCGGGCATGATGGGATAGCCCGGAAAGTGCCCGTTGAAGAAAGGCTCATTGATCGTGACATTTTTAATGGCCACGATCTTTTTCTTGCGCTCAATCTCCAGAACACGGTCAATCAGCAGGAATGGATAACGATGCGGGAGTATCGCCTGGATCTGCGTAATATCCAACGGCCCGGACTTTTCTACTGGCGCTGCGATTTCTGTTGGTGTCGCGTTGATAGTCTCGCTCATCTGAAGCGCGAATTATAAAAGATTGTCACGCTGTTTCAAATATCACTTCAGGAACGCGCATGACTGGCGCATGTTTGTCGCATGATTTTCACTTCACGCCGGCAGCAAGCAGCTACTCTGGTTTGGTATCCGCGTGCTCATTCTTGACCTTTTTTCGCTCTTTTTAGCGGCGTGTTACGACTTTCAGAGAGCAGCTACTTGGCTTTTGAATTGCTCTTTAGAAGAGCACTGCATCAACAAATCAGGTTTTCAAAAGGTCCCAAATCGCTTTATGAAGTACCAGCATCAATCCCTGCACTCCACCACAATTGCTCTTATGTTCGCTGCAGCAGCGTTTCTTCTGCCTGCCTCAGCCTTCGCCACTTGCTCCGCGCCAGCCAGCGGAAGCCTGGCCATTTGCCAGCCCAGCGCCAACTCCACGATTTATCAAGTGCCTCACATTGAGGCTGCGGCCAATCCTTCTTCCGGCTCCATCACCACCATGAAGGTCTACATCGACAATAAACAGGTGTTTGAGAACTCAGGCGGTGAACTGAGTCTGTTTGAAGGCGGTGTGGCGAATGGAACGCACCACCTGGTGATCAACGCATGGGACACCCTGGGCCGGCTTTATCAGGCGCAGGAAAACTTCAGCGTCACCGGCAATCTGCCTTTTTCCTGTCCACCTTCAGCAGTCGGAGTCCGGATCTGCGCGCCAGCTTCCGGGCAAGTAGTCTCTCAGAACCTGGGATTTGCCGCAGGATTTAAGGGCAACGCAGCCATCACTCACGTTCGCGCTTATATCGATAGCGCTGATGACTTTGACATGACGCCAGCCGCCGGGCAGAGTGCTGTAATTGCTGATGGCCTTACTACCAGTGCCGGAGCGCATACTCTCAAGGTCGTGGCGTGGGACGCAAATGGCGGCGTGTATAGCAGCAGCGTAAGCATCACCACTTATTATGAAGGCGGCTGTCCGCCAAAAGGCGACACGTGCAACCCGGGCGTCTATATCACCACTCCCAATGATGGTGATGATGTGGAATCACCGTTCCGGCTTTCAGCCAGCGTGCAATTCAATACAGCTTCCATCACCTCGATGAAAGTTTTTGTGGATGGCATTCAGGCAGCGGAGTCAACGGGTCCCTCATTTGATCAGCCGGTCCAAGCAGCTAAAGGGACGCATGTTGTAACCATCCAGGCGGTGGATACAGCAGGCAAGTTATACAGGCTTACAGAGAACGTGAACGTGCAATAAAGAAATCTCCATGGCGCATGAGTGCGCTCCTTCGTCGGGGAAACGGCAGCTCGTAAGTCAGGGCTGCCGTTTCTTTTATAGCTGAAAGCCGTTCACTACGAGATTGCATCCAGCGGCATGGAAGCATGTATCATGGCTGCACCGCTTATGAGTTCCAGAGCAGCCAACCAGTCCATTATTCACCATCTTGCCTTTTGCCAGCAGCACCAGGCGGAGATGATGTCCCTTCTCCAGCGCATGGTGGAAATTGAATCTCCCAGTGACAACAAAGCTGCCGTGGATCAAATGGGAGAATTTCTGGCGCATGAACTCGAACGCCTTGGCGGCAAAGTCACTTTTTATCCTCAAACTGAAGCAGGCAATCATTTGAAAGCCGAGTTTGCCGGCAGCGCGGGTAAACCTGTGCTTCTGCTTGGGCACTTTGATACGGTCTGGTCCATGGGTACGCTGTCTCAAATGCCCTTTCGCCTGGAAGGCGGACGCGCCTTTGGCCCCGGCATCTATGACATGAAAGCCGGAATTGCCATGATGATCTTTGCCCTGCGCGCCTTGCAGGCGGGCAACATCTCACATCGGCCTGTGACCATCTTGCTGGATACCGATGAAGAAGTTGGCACTCCTACCGGAAGGCCAATTGTTGAGGCCACAGCCAAAGGCTGTGAGGCAGTCCTGGTGCTGGAGCCTTCGCAAGGGCCCAGAGGCCATCTTAAAACTTCACGAAAGGGCGTGGGCGATATCACTGTGAAGGTCCGCGGACGCGCATCGCATTCAGGCGTTGATTTTGAGAAAGGCCGCAGTGCGATTGTTGAACTTGCCCGGCAGCTTCTAGAGATCGTTCAATTTACTGATTTGGCTCGCGGCATCACCGTCAATCCCGGCGTAATCCAGGGAGGGACGCGCAGCAATGTGGTGGCTGCGGAAGCCTGGGCTGAAGTTGATCTGCGGGCTGTCCGCGCCTCTGATGCCGCTGAGTTAAAGCAGAAGTTTGCGGCGCTTAAACCCTTTGATCCTGAATGCACCATTGAGATCAGCGGCGGCTTTAATCGCCCGCCCATGGAACGCACAGAAGGCACAGTCCGCCTTTTTGGCATTGCGCAGCAGCTTGCCCGCGAGATTGGATTGCCGCTGGATGAATCCTCAACCGGGGGCGGCTCAGATGGGAATTTCACCTCAGCTCTGGGTATTCCCACCTTAGATGGTCTTGGCGCTCTGGGCGAAGGCGCGCACGCAACTAATGAATCTATCGTAATTGAGTCACTTCCCCAGCGTACAGCCGTACTGGCGGCCTTAGTCCAAAGCCTATGAAAAGCAAGGATTTGTTAAAGAATTTAAGAGTTACCAAAGGAAAGTCCTTAATTATCAATGTTTCTTTGACTCCCCTGTTAGGTTGACCTACAATCTCTTTTGAAAGCAACCCAATAAAAAGCCGACGGAGTGTTTAGGCAACAAGCATTCCTCGATGGAGCGGAATATGTTTGGTGGAAAACTTGGTGTACCAGAACTTCTGATTATCTTAGTCATTGCATTGATTTTCTTTGGTCCCAGCAAGCTGGGCGATCTGGGCAAAGGCCTGGGCGATGCGATCAAAAATTTTAAGGGCGCGATGAAAGACGGCGAGCAGGCTCCTACAGCTCAGCCGGTTGAAAAGAAGTAACTGGGATTCATCTTAATAGCCCGTTTGTTCGCAACATATCTGTTACTACAGATAAAGGCAATCCAACCACATTGGAATATTCCCCCTCGATGCGGTCGGTCCAGAGTGACGCGCCCCCTTGGATGGCGTATGCACCGGCTTTGTCCATTGGTTCTCCGCCGGTTACATACTGCTGAATTTCGTCTGAGGTAAGGCCGCGAAAGAACACCTGCGTTACGCACGCACGTGTGTCTGTATGCCCATTTACAGAGATCAGGGTCACCGCTGTGATCACCTGATGCCCGCGCCCGGAAAGCATCCGGAGCATGCGCGCTGCATCGGCGTGGTCACGCGGTTTACCCAATACCTCATCATCCACCACAACAATGGTGTCCGCTCCCAGAACATAACGTTCTGGAAATAGCTGCGCCACAGCTTGCGCCTTCTCACGCGATAACCGGCTTGCATACTCCAGCGGAGGCTCGCCCGGATGCCGCTCTTCATTCAGGTGGGCAGGATGCACTTCAAAGGGAATATTCGCTTCCCGCAGCAGTTCCCGCCTTCGCGGAGAAGATGAAGCCAGGATCAAAATTGGACTATTTTCTGGAAGCATCCTCGCGTACGTAAACGCCCCTCTCAACATACGTGAACAGCCGTACTCTTAGCAAAACAACCATGCTGGGCGCCACCCTCACAGAGGGTATTTGTGAGTTTCGCGTCTGGGCGCCTTCAGCAAACACGGTCACATTACGCCTGTATGACGGCGATAAGCACCAGGATTTCCTGATGCAAAAAGACAATGGGCTTTTTGAATTCAGGGCCTCTGCCGGCGCCGGGGACCGCTACTCTTACATTGTTGACCAGAATAAGCCTG
>Ga0070739_10006451_pt1 | contig 12911 bp, 10 predicted proteins | sample Coa_R1_7_FD_66445 | JGI IMG/M metagenome (GOLD analysis project Ga0070739, IMG submission 66445) | Surface soil microbial communities from Centralia Pennsylvania, which are recovering from an underground coalmine fire - Coalmine... | ecosystem: Environmental > Terrestrial > Soil > Unclassified ... | reverse complement strand
CATCGCAACGTCATCGGTTCAACCGGAATGACCGATAGCAGGCACGGCGCGCTGGCGCCTCGCTGGATCTATTCTCCCCATGAACATTTCGTGGACAGTACGCGGCCCATGTTCATCCCCACTGCGCTTTCGGTTGTGCCGGTTTGGGTTTCTCGCCTCCGGACACATGGACTGCATGTACCCCGGGTTTGCTGGTGAGCTGTTCGAGGAGGCTCTCGAGGTGCGCCTTGTCGGTGTGCCAATGCTGCACCGACTCTGGCTGTTGCGACAATTCGGCGAGCACGCGTTTGAGTTTTTCTGGCGTGTCCTTTCCACTGCCTTGTTTGCCCTCCTTTCCGTCCTTGCCGTTGTCTATGCCGGGGTCCGTGCCGCGGGCCGCACTTGCCGTTATCACGCGGGGAACAGCACCTCCCAGCGCGCCTCCGGCCAAGCTGGCCAAACCCATCTGGCTGAAGAGGTTTCCGACACCTTCGGCCGCAGCCGTCGGCGCGGCAGCCGCGGCGGTGCCCTGCAGTACAGAGGCGGCCAGCCTGACGGTCGGAGTCGCCGCCGCCCAGCTCGGTGGCACCGATAGCGCTCCCACCAGACCCGCGCGACCTACGCCCGCCGATACTTCTGAGGCACCGCCCAGCGCATTGGCCCCCGACGTGAACCCGCCGGCCAGCCCTCCGGCACTGGGAATAGAAGCGAAGATTTCCGCCTCGCCTGTCACCGCTGAATCGTTGAGGGTTCGCGCCGACGCCACCAAACCCAAGCTGGTGCTCAGCAATGCGTCGTTTACCGGGCGGATTCCTTTGGTCACGAACTCGATATCCCCGAGACCCTGCGCGAGCGGTGATGAGTTCAGCGCGCTGAGGAAACTCGCCAATGACGGCGGATCCGCAGCGGCTGCGGGCGGATCAGCCGCAGCAGGCGCTGCCAGGCTTTGCAGCGCTTGCGGCGTCGCCGACATCAACGGCGACAAGGCCGAATGGGCGTTCGCCGGCGCCGTGCCGCTGGCTTGGGCGACCGCGGCGGCCTGCCCGGCTCCGCCGCCCGGGTTCGTGGTCGGTGGCGGTGAGCTGAACGGTGTCAGTCGCGTGGCGGCTGCGGACTGGCCGGCGTAGCCGTACATCGCTGCGGCGTCCTGGGCCCACATGTCGGCATACTGCGCTTCGGTGGCTGCGATTGCCGGCGTGTTCTGCCCCAAAACGTTGGTCGCCATCAGTGTGGCCAGCTGGCTGCGGTTGGCGGCAATCACCGGCGGAGGCACGGTCGCCGCAAACGCCGTCTCATAGGCGGCCGCCCCGGCCTGGACCTGGGCAGCGGTCTGCTCGGCCTGGGCGGCGGTCGTGTTCAGCCATGCCGCATACGGGGCGGCCGCAGCAGCCATCGACGCCGACGACGGGCCCTGCCACCCGGCTGTTAGACCCGAGACAACCGAGGAGTAGGACGCTGCGGTCGCCCGCAACTGCGCGGCCAGCGCGTTCCAAGCGGTCGCCGCGGCCATCAGCGATCCCGATCCGGGACCCGCATAAATGCGCGCGGAGTTGATCTCTGGCGGTAACAGCCCGTAGTCCATCCGACTGGCCCTTACCCCGCAGCGATCGCGTTGGCGGCTTCCGTGGCCGCGTAGGAACCGGCGCTGAGGCCTAAGGTGTTCGCGAATGTCTCGTGGATGGCGGCCGCCTGCGCGCTGACGGCTTGGTACATCTGGGCGTGGGCAGCAAACTGCGCCGCGGTCAGTGCTGACACCTCATCGGCAGCCGCGGGAACCACCCCGGTTGTGGGGGCCGCCGCGGTCGCATTCTCAGCGTTCATCGCCGCGCCGATGCCCTGCAGGCTGCTGGCTGCCGCTGCCAACATGTCTGGCTGTGTCGTGACAAATGACATTTTTCCTCCCTAATTGGTGACGTGACTGCAGCCAACGGCGCGCCGCAGAGGCGGTGGTGTTGCCGACGCCGTGGACTGGGGCGCGGCGAGTACCGGATCGCGGCGCGGCGCACGCGTTCGCCGTAGCGGGTGACGAACTGTTTGTATATCCGCCAAGCCGTCAATGCGATTGCGCGACAACCCGTCCACTGCCGCCGCCCAGTGCTCTCGCGGCGCGGCGCCTGGTACTGGTAACTCAGAGTCATCGAACGAGCCTCTAATCGTCCTCGGGTATGACGATGATGGTGGCGGTGGTGGCTTGCCCCGATGCGGCAGCGCCGCCGACGCCTGCGCTGCGAGCAGCGCCACCACCGGTCCCGGCCATGGCGCGTCCGGCCAGCCCGGACAGGGCCATGCTGTTGAACAGGCTTCCCTGGCCGTCTGCGGCGAGCACCGCCGCCGGCGCGGCAGGCACACTCGTCTGCGGCAGCACCGCGGCGACCGACCTGATCGCCGGGGCGGCCGAGGTCCAGCCTTCCGGCACCGACAAGCGCCCGATCACCGCGGCGCGGCCCATCCCCGCCGATACTGTCCCGCTTGGTGTCCCGCCTGGCGCACCGGCCAGAGGCTGCCCCACCTCCGGCCCATACAAGTGGCGTCCCAATACGTTCTCGTCCCTCGTGACCCTGGTGAGCGCCGAGGTCAGGTTGGCCCCGTTTTGGGGCACCAGATAGTTTTCGACCCCAAGCAGATACGGGCTGCCGCCGATGCCGTACAGCGAGGTGGGCCCTAACGGACCGGTGAGGGTCATGTTGAGTTCGGAGAGCAGCGACGGCGGATCAGCCGCGGCCGGAGCGGGCGGATCAGCGGCAGCGGGGGCCGCCAGGGCTTGCAGCGCCTGCGGCGTCGCGGACATCGTCTGCGAGAGCGTCGTCGCGTGGGTGCCTGCGGCGGTGCCGGTGGCTTGGGCGACTGAGGCGGACTGCGCAGCTGCTCCGGCTGGGTTAGTGGTCTTCGGTGGCGGATCGAACGGCGTCAATTGCGAGGCGATCGCCGAAGAAGCGGCATAGCCATACATCGCGGCCGCGTCCTGTGCCCACATCTCCGCATACTGGGCTTCGGTGGCCATGATCGCCGGGGTGTTCTGACCAAAAAAGTTCGTCGCGATCAGCGCCATCAGCTGCGCACGATTGGCTGCAATCGCCGGCGGTGGCACGGTCGCCGCAAACGCAGTCTCGTATGCCGCTACCGCCGCTTTCGCCTGCAACGCTGTCTGCTCGGCCTGGGTGGCGGTCGCGCTCATCCACGCCGCATACGGCGCGGCGGCGGCGGCCATCGCCGCCGACGATGGACCCTGCCAAGAGCCAGTCAGTCCTGAGACGACGGCCCCGAAAGATGCTGCTGTGGAATGCAATCCAGTGGCCAAGCTGTCCCAGGCCGCCGCGGCGGTGAGCATAGGGCCCGCTCCAGGGCCGGCATATATCCGGCCGGAGTTTATCTCGGGCGGTAACAATCCGAAGTCGATCACCACACCCCCTTGCTGGGACAGCATGTGATTTGCTCACTGTGACCCTCGCCAGCTACCCGCACCAGATCTCCGCGAAACATCGTTATTGCGAGGTTGATTGACCGCACGATGCGCCCTCCGCCTGATATCCGCTGCTTACAAAAGTGATTCAGTCCGCAGGCCAAGCGTCACCAGGAATATATCGTGAATAGCGCTCAGCTACAACCGGTTTCGCCAAGCCATCAGCGGTAGTCGCAGCAGCAGTAGGGCATACTTAATCTACGTCGGCACCCGAGGTGCGACGGGTCTATAAACCTATGAGCGTCACGGTGTCTCGGATAGCTTCGTGCACTCAGGGCGAAAAATGATGGCATTATGACGATTTCGACCGAGCAGACATGAAGCAGCCGCCTACCTCGCCGTTGGGCCCACTTCAGATCAGCTTCCCCGTAGTCACCTCCGGGTGATTGTTTGATAGCACTGTCGGCGCTCGGACCGTTCCTGACACAGTCAGGAACGCAAAGGCGTTCGACGTTGCGGTTCGATGCCGGCGATTTCAAAAGTCGACGCGCAGCCTGGGCGGCGGCAACTGCCGCCGGCAACTCCGCACCCAAAAAGATTTCGGCGTCAGGATCCGCGGGTGCGCCATGGGCGGTGTCGCCGACGCTGTAGATATGACTCAATGCAGCGATTATGACGCTGCGTGTCGCGCCCTAAATCTGGCGAATAGGCGTGGCTTAACAGTGCAGCAAGTCGCGTAACTGCCAAAGAATGTGTGCCCCCGCGCGTTCCGTGCCAGGCGGTCACCGTATTCGGCGTAGTCGGCGAACGATCGATGACGTGCCGGTTGTGAATAGCATGACGCGATCCGAGGTGCGTAAAGAGGCCGCGCTGCGCCGAAGAGAATGGCACACCGCTCTTATCGGCATGCCCCACGGGTGCCAAATCGATCAGGCTATTCGCACACGTGGTAGAAACCACGCGCGACTCAGCACTGGTTGTTGGCTTTGGCGACCTCATGGGCGTCGGCAATTCTGACGGGGACGCCTTGTGCCCTTGTGCAGCGATCGCTTCGGGAACCGAGCCTTCGAGCTCCTCAACATATTGCCTCCCGAGCGAACCGCGTACGACTAATTGCGGCCGGGAGCCGTTGGGTAGCCGGTTGGATTCCCGATGCGAGCGGCAGCTGGGTTGCGTTCGGCCGACCCCGACTGCGTCCACTGCGGGGAGCGGCCTCCGGGTTGCCACAGCTCATGGCCGTTAATTGCGGCTGTGTTCTCAACCTCGCCGAGCGTAACGCCACATGGGGGGCGTGACAAGGGCCACAATGTACAGCAGCAACAGTTCGAGGCGACACCACTGCGGCGCTTATCGGCGCTCGAGTGAGACCTTTCCGGCGGAGAGCCCACTTCGGCGGCCGGCTGCACTGGTCTAGCCCGTGTTCCCGACATCAAACGGGGCCAGTGCCGGATTGGTCAGCCGTCGCACTGCGCGTGAATGTGCATGGGTAGTCGAGATAGGTAGCAGCACCTATCGGCTGCAGTCGGCGAACACGGCCGGAGCATCCAAGACACCCCTCCGCGTCCGGCAGTACTGAAGGAGGCCAGCGCTTGAGCCGCGAAAGTCTTTGGTCGTTGGCCGCCGGCTGTTCAGCCTCCGACACCCGGTTCAACCCCGCGCAGCGTCTGAATCTTGGTGCTGCTCGGACTAACTCTTGGTCAGCTGTTGGGGGCAGTAGTACTTCGCTGAGATCGCGGCGAACTGGGCTGCGGCATCCATCGTGAATGCCGGATTGTGCGTCTTCACGTCGTGAACTAGCTCCAATCCTGATTCGCCGTGATTCAAGCAGGTGCACACCGTTTGGGCGGCCCCAACGGCTGAGTCCGGGCTGGGATAAGTGATGCCAGCTTGCTGCAGAGCAGTGAGGAAGCCTGCATCGTTCGCGACTTCGCTCGGATCGCCATACGCGGGTGCAGCCAGGCCGATCATGGCGGACATACCGACTAACGCTAATAGCAGTCTCATTCGCTGACCTTTCTCCGGCGGGGGCGTGGGCATCAGTGTCGAAAGTAGTTGTGTAGCAATGGTGTTGATGTTCACCAGCCATCCTTCCGATTAGCCAATCGATGTGGCCGCCGCAGACAGCTGGCGATTGCACCGCAATCTTCTTGTGCTCTAACCGAACTGGGCATCCGACGGCAAAACCTTCCGCTTGTCGCCTTTGCCTTTGGACAGATGCACCGCGTGGATGCCAGGCTTCTTCGACAGTTGCTCGAGCAGGTTGTCAAGACCTTCTTCGTCGACGGTGTGGTGCTGCACGCTTTCGGGTTTCTGCGAAATCTGTGCGACCAGGCGCTGTAGCTGCTCCGGCGAGTGTTTGTCTTTGAGGTCTTTGAGCGGTGTGAGACCACCTCGGGCGCCGGTTCGGCTCACCGCGGTGGGAGCACCCGCGCCTAGCGCGCTTCCGACCATGCCCGCCACCGACATTGAGCTGAGCAGGCTGCCTGCGCCAAGCGCGGCCGCCGGCACGGCGTCGTGTGCCGTAGCCGACAACGCAGCGGCGACAGTCCTGATGGCCGGAGTCGCCGTGGCCCAAGTCGGCGGAACCGACAACTTTCCGACCAACGTGCCGGAATTTCCCATGCTCGCCGACACCGAGCCAAACAGTGTGCCCCGGTTCCAATGTGGCCACCCAAGCCCAAGCCCAGCACCCAGCCCCTCTCTCGGGATGTCGCCGAGCGCCTGGGATGGGGCGAACTTGAGGAACTGCGACACGGGAAAGTTGACAAGCAGTCCGATGGGGTTGAACACCGAGGTGAAGGCGCTGACCGGAGCTTTTACGCCGTTGATCATGGCCGTGATCGTTGACGCCCCGCTTGGCCCGAAGAGGCTGTTGAGGACGCCGTTGATGGTGCTTGTGTAGTCGGTGGAAAGGTTTGCGAGCGTTTGCAACACCGGGTTAGCCGTTGTCAGGGGATCGGCTGCGGCTGTCAAGAGCGACTGCACACTCCCGGGCGCAGTGCTAGCTGCTTGGGCCACTGCGGCAGCCTGGCTGGGCACCCCAGCAGAGTTGGTGATTTGTGGTGCCGCGGTGAACGGCGTCACCTTGGCGGCAGCCGCCGACGAGGCGGCGTAGGTGTCCATGGCCAGGGCGTCTTGGGCCCACATTTCGCTGTATTGGGCCTCAGTGGCTGCGATCGCCGCGGTGTTCTGTCCGAAGATGTTGGTCGCCATCAACGATGCCAATTGGCTGCGGTTGGCCGCGATTTCCACCGGTGGCACGTGCGCGGCGAACGCAGTCTCATAAGCGCTTGCCGCTGCGGTGGCCTGGGTGGCAGCTTCGGCGGCCTGTGCGGCGGTGGCCGACATCCACGCCACATACGGTGCGACCGCGGCCGCCATGTTCAGTGACGATGGACCAAGCCACGGCCCGCTCGTAAGGCTCGAGACCACCGATGAATAGGAAGTCGCGGTGGACTGTAGCTCGGCGGCCAGCGCGTCCCAGGCCGCCGCGGCGGCCCGCATCGATCCCGATCCTGGACCGCTGTACATCCTGCCTGAGTTGATTTCCGGCGGCAGCGCTGAGTACAACACGTCTACACCCCTAGCTGGTCGGCGAGCCTGAACGGCCTGTGGTCGGCAACTGGTGCGTCGTCATGACCGTCATTCCTCGACCGCCGGGATGACGATGATGGTGGCTGCGGCGGGATCAGTCGCGGCGGCGACGCTGCTGGCCGGGCTTGCCGCAGCACCGCCCACCGAGCGGGTCGCAGCAGCAGCAAGGCCGCGTCCGGCCAAGCTGGACAGTGCCATCTGACTGAAGACGCCCTCCTCGGCGGACAGCGAGGCAACTGGCGCGGCGGCCGCGTTGGCCGGCAGCGACGCAGCGAGCGTTTTGATCGCCGGCGCGGCTGTGGCCCAACTCTGAGGCACTGACAGACTCCCGATCGCGGCGGCGCGGCCCATGGCACCCGACACGGCCCCCCCACCCGAGCCCATGGGGCTCACAACAGATTTCAACGAATCCCCGAGCGGTGCCAATGCTCCGGTCGGGGCCTTCGGGCCGGCAAGCCAGGCGGCCGCGCCCTGCCCGTTTTGAACCCAGGAGTATGCCTGCCCGAATGACAGGAACGGGCCACCGAGCATGCCGCTCCAGCCCACTGGGGAGAGCGGGCCGGTGACCGTCGACCAGATTGTGTTCCAGTTCGCCAGATCCGTCGAAAGTCCCGATGGCAACTGCAAGTTGAACAACGTCGGCAGCGAAAGTCCCGACAACAGGTTGGTCGAGCCTGTCGTCGGGGAGTTGGCCAGGCCGGTTGCCAGGCTTTGCAGGGCGGTCGGCAGGGAGTTCACGAGCTGTGACAGCTGCGCGCCGATGTTCGAACTGGTCGACGTGCTTGTGGCCTGGGTTACCGCAGCCGCTTGCGCTGCCGTGCCGGCAGCGTTGGTCGTCTGCGGCGGTTGCGTGAAGGGAGTCAATTGCGTAGCGGCCGAAGAGGACCCGGCATAGCCGTACATCGCCGCGGCGTCCTGGGCCCACATCTCGGCGTAGTGGGCTTCCGTCGCAGCGATGGCCGGGGTGTTCTGACCCAGAATGTTGGTGGCGATCAGCGTCATCAGCAGGCTGCGGTTGGCGGCGATCACCGGTGGAGGCACCGTCATCGCAAACGCGGTCTCATAGGCAGCGGCCGCGGCCCTGGCCTGGCTGGCGGTCTGCTCAGCTTGTTCTGCTGCGGTGGCCATCCACGCCACATATGGTGCAGCCGCTGCGGCCATTGACGCCGAGGAAGGCCCCGACCAGGCACTGGCGAGATCCGAAATCACCGATTGGTAGGAGGACGCCGTGGAAGCCAGGTCCGCGGCCAAGCCATCCCAGGCCGCCGCAGCGGCCAGCATCGGCCCCGGTCCCGGACCCGTGTACATCCTGCCCGAGTTGATCTCTGGCGGTAACGCCGCGAAATCCATATCCCCAACCTCTAGTTACCGACTGGCGCTGGGCGTCACGGCCGCGGTTTCCACGCAAAGTGCCTCAGCTTTAACGGCATTGGCGTACTCGTGCTGCACGGGAACTGCAGACGCTCGCTGTTAACTGGCCAGCTGTAGCCATGCGTCTTCGAGTTGTCCTGGTCGCGTTGGTATTTCGATCGCCGATGACCGCTGTGGTGGCGGTCACAGCCGCACCACAGTTACGCGTTCATGCTGCGCAAAATTTGTTCGCATTTCGTTCCGTGGGCGTAATCGGCGCGTAAACCAGTGATCACTTCGCCAGGGCCGAACGGTCGAAAGCTTGTTACAGTGGCGGACATCCGCTCAGTGAGCGACGTCACAGCAGCGCGGATCAGCGGGCCTGAAGACATGACTGCTTAACTCACCCAGCCTGGCTGTAACACAGCAGAAATCACCGCACAATAGACCTGGATGTCGGTCTTCGAAACTCTGGTCCGTTATTGGCCGTGTCGTCGGCGTTGACGATATCCATGAACACTGCGGTGTAGAAAGCAGGATTGAGACACCCCGATACTCGATGTGGAGCCCACGCGGTTGGGGGCAATGGCATCGATAGTCGTTAGTGTTTCGTCACGGTTACAGCCGCGCTACTGCTGCGCCACGAGATCATCACGGCCACAGCTATTCAGCTGGGTGCCGGCGTAGTACGCGTGAGCCTGATCGACTTGACGGCCGGAGACCAAGTGTTATCCGTGGACCGCGCAGGGCACGCGGCGAACGACGCGCCGGCATCACGGGCAAGGCGAAACGGTGGCGCGCCGGGTATTGGTGTTAGCCCGCTAGCGGGCCATTGAAATCATCGGCCGCCTGACGCGCACCCGGTGCGTGACCACTTCCCAGGCCGACGGCGAGTAGTGCGTGGTGACTTCCTCGAATCCTTCGACCCGAGAAACGGTGACCACTCCGGTGTCGTGGTTGATCGACAGCTCCGCTCCCTCGGTGGCGCGCACTTCCTCTCCGTTAAGAAGCCGGATGATGAACACGATGGTTTCTCCTTATTTCTCTAGTTACCTTGTAGACGCGACCGGGCTCAGGCACTGCCAAGTTGGACGGCTTTGACCAGCAGCAGGATCGCCCCCACGACGAGATATCCGCGCAGAGCCAGCATGCCCAGTCGAGTCCCGACCGACCATGTGACCGGCTCCAGCAGGGTCAGCGGCGGCATCCGCCACGTGGCCCGGTCCGCTCCGGCCAGTGCCCAGGACAGCTGCTCGGGTAGCGATGGTTTCGGCCATCGCCGATTGAACCACCGCAACACACCGAAAGTGACTACGGCGCACAGGGCAAGACCGAAAGTGAGGTCGTCGGCGAGCGAGACGATGTCGAGCGTCGGGAATACCGTTGTCGCCATCAGCACCCCGGACAACAGCAAGAGCACACCGACAATGATGCCGGCAACCACATTGAGCCAGGGGCGGTTTACCCACGGGCCCAGCACTTCCCGGTCGTTGCACAACAGCAGCAAGAAGACGGTCGCGCTTGGCAGCAGCAATCCGGCAAGCGCTTGCACACCGGTGGTGATCAACCCCAACGGAGCGCCAGGAATGAGCACGATCACCGACGCGACGACCACCATCCCGGTGTAGGACAGGTAGAACGGTTTCGCCTCGGCGAAGCCGCGGTGCAGCGAGTGCTTGAGCCCGAACACGTCCCCGAATGCATAGCTGGTGGCCAGCGTCACCGCGGCCGCCCCGATGATCGATGCGTCGAGCAGCACCATCGCGAACACCGAGCCGAGGATGTTGCTGTGTTGGCCGAGTAGGTGCGCGAGCGCGCCGGCGTCAAGGAAATGCCCGCGGCTGTTCGTCGCACGCGCGGCCCAGTCGCCGGTCATCATCAACGCAGCTGCGCCGATCACCACGACGAAAGCGCCCAGTGTGGTGTCGGCTCGCTCGTAGCCGATGAAGCGTGGCGTGATGCGCTTGTCGACGATGTTGGACTGCTGGAAGAACAGCTGCCAAGGGGCGACCGTGGTACCGACGATGGCGATAACTAAAAGCACCGCGTCGGAGGTCACTCCGCCGGATACGCCGGGCACGACGAAGGATTTCGCCGCGTGGCCCCAGTCCGGATGCGACATCAGCAGCATGGGAATTTGCAGCAGCGTGATCCCGATGAACACCAACATCGCCCGTTCCCAGCGGCGGAAGCTGCCGGTGGTCATGATGGCGATCAGTGCAATCGCCGCGAAGGGGACGACGACATATCGCGGGATGCCCATGTAGTCGGCCGCCAACGTGATGCCGATGAATTCGGTGACGAGTGTCAGAAAGTTCAGTATGAAAAGGTCACCGACCGAGAACCAGCCCCAGCCGCGGCCGAACCGCTCGTTGATCAACCGCGCGTGCCCCACGCCGGTGACCGCGCCGAGCCGAACCACCATCTCCTGGTTGACAATTAGGACAGGGATCAACAGCACCAGCACCCAGAGCAGGCTGTAACCGTAGTTCTGCCCTGCCTGTACGTAGGTCGCCACACCGCCCGCGTCGTTGTCGCCGACCATGACAATCAAGCCGGGTCCGATGATCGCGAGCATCGTTGCCAGCCTTGCCTTCAGCGTCCGCGGACGGCCGGTGTCGCTGATACTGATTCGGCCCAGAGCACCCTCGATGTCACCGACATGCGCGGTGTCCAGGACTGCGGTGAGCGGCGGCGCCGGCGGCGCCGTGTCAACAGTGTCGCGGTCCAGGGTGGTCACAACCATTCACCCCCCTCGACGCCGATTGATGTCGAGTCGCCAATCGCGGAAACTGATTCACGCACCGGGCGTGGCCCTGGTTCTCGGCGGCGCCAGTCATCGGGAATGGTGGCCTTCAGCACGTCGTCGACGGTGACGACGCCCAGCACCTGGTCCTCGTCGTCGACGACCGGGATGGTGTGCAGGTCGTAGTCGGCCATCAGCACCGCGACGTCGGCCAGATCGGCGTCCGGCGTTACCCGGACCGGGTCCGAATCCATTAATGTGGCAATCGATTCCGTGGGCTCGGCTTGCAACAAGGTGATCACCGACACCACGCCGGTGAGCCGACCGTGTTCGTTGAGGACATGCATCTTCGGAAGCGCCTCAGGCTGTACGGCCTGCGCGGTGCCGATAACAGCGAGCGCCTCTCCCACCGTGGCGCCGACTCCGCACGAGGCGATGTCGACGTTCATCAATCCGCCTGCGCTGTCGGGGTTGAACCCCAAAAGGGTGATGACCTTGGTGCGTTGTGGCGCAGGCATCAGCTCCAACACCCTGCGTCGCCGGGACTGACGCAGGTCGATGATCGCGTCAGCGGCGTCATCGGCGCGCATCCGGGTGAGCAAGGCGGCGACGTCTTTGTCGGCCATGTCGTCGAGCAGCCGACTGGCCTTGTCGGGGTCGAGTTCCTCGAACACGTCTGCTTCGAGTTCGGGATCGCTGCGCACACGGTCGAGGATTTCGCCGCCCTCCACCCGGTCGGCCGCTTCGAGGAGGTCGGCGATTTGGGCTGGCTTGAGCGCGCTCACCCGCCCGGAAACGCGACGCACCGCCATCGACTGGTCGTGGCCGATCAGCGGTTCAAACGCCTTCCAGTCGCGCGACGCATGCCCACCGGGCGTTTTCAACAACCCGAACAGCCGCGGCGGGCGACGAGTATCCAGGCGCGCCAACACCCAACCGTCCACGCTGTCCTCGAGCTCAACGTCGTAGGCGCGGACCAATTCACCCGCAGCCACGTCGATCAGCCGATAGCCGAGCACATCGGCGCTCAGCAGCACCTCGCCGTGCCGGCGCTCGAACCGTCGCAAGTCAATCTCATTGTGCGCGAGGATTACTCGTTCCGGCTCGAGCCGGTGGATGGCCCCACTTCCGACGAATACCCGCCGGCCGCCCACCCCGGCCACGATGCCGGTCACCAGCGGATAGGTGTCTGCACCCCGTAGCCGCACAATGATGTCGTCCACCCGGCCCACTGCCTCGCCGGACGGCGTCACCACGGCGGCACGCAACAACTGAGACAAATGGATCAACGAACCCCTGGCGCCGAAATCGCGGAGCTCGACAGCTGGCCTGCTCATGACTATCCCTTCTCGATGCACCATGTGCATCAGTGGTTGGCGACGGTCGCGCAAGCGCGGCAGTGCAGCTGCCGCGCCTACGCTCGGCTGTCAGGCCCTGCGGCAATGCGGGGCCGTTGGCGGATTGAGGACGAGCTCTGCTATCGGGCTACGCCCAGCTGGATCCGACGGCGCTGTCAGTGCTGGCCATGTTGGCACTGGCGGTTTGCACCTTGGAGCCGTGCGCGTTGGCCTGCTCGTAGATCACCTGGAAGTTGCGCCCCAACTGGTTGATGAACTCCTGGCACGCCGTCGACCCAGCGCCACCCCAAAAGTCCCCAGCAGCGAGCACATCACGGATGATCGACTGGTGCTCGGCTTCCAGCGCCGCGGCTTGGGCGCGAATGGTGGCGCCGTGGGCGTCGACATCACCGAACTGGTAGTTGATTGTCATTTTTGCTCTCCTGTCGTGAAAGTATTTCTTGCCGTCGATTTGGCATCGCCAAGCGCAAGATTGCGTTCGGCT
>Ga0070739_10006447_pt1 | contig 12913 bp, 9 predicted proteins | sample Coa_R1_7_FD_66445 | JGI IMG/M metagenome (GOLD analysis project Ga0070739, IMG submission 66445) | Surface soil microbial communities from Centralia Pennsylvania, which are recovering from an underground coalmine fire - Coalmine... | ecosystem: Environmental > Terrestrial > Soil > Unclassified ... | reverse complement strand
TGCGGCTGGATCACCTCCTTTCTAAGGTTAGGCCTGATGCGTCTTTGAGGGACTTCCGTCGGACAAGCTTTTGGGCTTGAAAAGACGCCCGCGAAGATCAAGGCATCCTAGGTCGATATCCTGGAACTACCCACCGGCATTCGCCGGAGGGCAGGACGCAAAGTTCGGCACGGGGAGACGATCGAAACGGCGCACGCGACTCTGAGGGATCGATCAGCGCACTGGCAGAAACTTCATGAGACATCCTCTTCGGCCCCAAATCCGGGGCCGTTAGACTGCCAGGGCCTATAGCTCAGTTGGTTAGAGCGCACCCCTGATAAGGGTGAGGTCTGAGGTCCGAATCCTCATAGGCCCATGCTCTGTCGAGGGGTAGCAAGCGTGCCGACGTGTGCGCTTGGGGGCTTAGCTCAGTTGGGAGAGCGCCTGCTTTGCAAGCAGGAAGTCATCGGTTCGAGTCCGTTAGCCTCCACATACAATAGCCTGAAAAATTCTCGGAGAGGTCTTGACAAGGGACAGCGGATAGCGTATACTATACTGCTGCCGACATGGAGACAGGCTTCTACTAGAGTGGCCGGGTTTTCATGTTCAGACCTACAAAGGTTTTCAGGCGGCCCTTGACAAAAGATGTCACATAGTGTATACTATATTGTTGCACTATGCAGAGGCGGCTTCTTATTCAAGAAGCCGTTTTCCCAACGATCTTTGACAATCGGATAGAGAAGAGTGCAGTAATTGCACGGGTGAAGAGGCATCAGAAAGCATCGCTAAGTCGAGAGAAGCGAACGCTAACAGGTCTTCTTTTCTCCTACGCTTTCTTCCCGGCCGGTCTTTAACCGGGCCGGGTCGGCACGCTTATCCTTAGTGATGGCGCGCCGGCTTTGGATCGGAGTCGGGCAGGCTGGAGAGGATGCGCGTGGGGTGGGAAGTCTAAAGTGAAACAGGGCTTCTGGGGGATGCCTAGGGGCGATGTGCCGATGAAGGACGTGCCAAGCGGCGATACGCTGTGGGGAGCGGCAAGCACGCAATGATCCACAGATTTCCGAATGGGGCAACCCGGCAGGTGTAACGACCTGTCACCTACTTAGGTAGGAGGGCACGCGGGGAACTGAAACATCTAAGTACCCGCAGGAAGAGAAAGCATATGCGATTGCCCAAGTAGCGGCGAGCGAACGGGCAACAGCCTAAACCGAAGGGCTTGCTCTTCGGGGTTGTGGGGCGCCATCAGAGAGATCAGACTATTCTTTTGGAAACGGCCTGGAACGGCCTACCAGAGACGGTGAGAGTCCCGTACGAAACGGTAGTCTGGCTTTCGGCTGTCCCCGAGTACCACGGGACACGAGGAACCTTGTGGGAATCCGGGAGGACCACCTCCCAAGGCTAAATACGCATCGCCACCGATAGTGAACCAGTACCGTGAGGGAAAGGTGAAAAGCACCCCGGGAGGGGAGTGAAACAGTACCTGAAACCAGATAGCCCGCAAACAGTCAGAGCCTGGGGTTTTCCCTGGGTGATGGCGTGCCTTTTGCATAATGACCCGGCGAGTTACTGGCGGTAGCTGCCTAAGGTGTTTTGCACCGCAGGCCGAGCGAAAGCGAGTCCGAATAGGGCGTTTTAGAGTTGTCGTCAGTAGACCCGAAACTGCGTGATCTACCCATGGCCAGGGGGAAGCGGGTCTGAAAGCCCGTGGACGCCCGGACCGGTGTCGGTTGAAGACGGCTCGGATGAGCTGTGGGTAGTCTGGTGAAATGCCAATCGAACGCAGAGATAGCTGGTTCTCCCCGAAATGCATTGAGGTGCAGCCTTACTCGTTGCGTAGCGCAGGTAGAGCTCTGGATGGCCTAGGGGCCTTCCCCGGTTACCGAAGTCAACCAAACTGCAAATGGCGCTACGTTTATAGAGTAGGAGTGAGACAGCGGGGGATAAGCTTCGTTGTCGAAAGGGAAACAGCCCAGACCTCCAGCTAAGGTCCCTAAAGATAGGCTCAGTGTGAAAGGATGTGAGGATGCATGGACAACCAGGATGTTGGCTTAGAAGCAGCCACCATTTAAAGAGTGCGTAACAGCTTACTGGTCGATGTGTCCTTGCGCCGATAATGTATGGGGGCTCAAGCCTATTACCGAAGCTGAGGCGCGGACGCGCAAGCGTTCGCGGGTAGGGGAGCGTTGCGTCCACCGGCGAAGCCACAGGTGAAAACCTGGGTGGAGGGGGCGCAAGTGAGGATGCCGGGATAAGTAGCGCGAAGACAGGTGCGAATCCTGTCCGCCGAAAGCCCAAGGTTTCTTAAGGAAGGCTCGTCCTCTTGAGTTTAGTCGGTCCTAAGGCGAGGCCGCATGGCGTAGCCGATGGCTGTCAGGTGGATATTCCTGAACCGGGTGCATGTGTTGAACCTGCGGGGACACTTCTGCAGGGTCGGTCGCAGCGTTGGTTGTCTGCGTTGTGGGGTTACCCACACGAGTGGAACCTTCGGGGGAAGCGAAGCCGACGAAGCAGGGGTCGCGAAAAGCCGCAGCGGAGCATGTATTCGACCGTACCGCAAACCGACACAGGTGGGCACGTAGAGGATACGAAGGCGTTCGAGAGAACTCTCGCTAAGGAACTAGGCAAAATAACCCCGTAACTTCGGGAGAAGGGGTGCTCTCTGGGGTGAGTAGCCCTGGGGAGCCGCAGCAAAGCGGACCGAGCGACTGTTTACCAAAAACACAGGTCTCTGCTAAGCCGAAAGGCGACGTATAGGGGCTGACGCCTGCCCAATGCCAGAAGGTTAACAGGAGGGGTCAACCCGTAAGGGGGCAGCTCTGAATCGAAGCCCTGGTGAATGGCGGCCGTAACTATGACAGCAGTTGTAGTTCCGTGAACAAACCTGGCTATATGCTGGAACATCCGGTTAGTATCCGGCGCTACTCGCTTCGTCAGGAAGCAGTGACAATGCGTCCGGTGCGGACAATCAGCAGGAAAGACGACAGTGGATCCTAGGATTGTGCGAGTGCCTCCGGAGATAGGGTACTATCTGGCGGGCTTCGCGGACGGTGAGGGAAGTTTTAACCTCTCCTTCCGCCCACGCCCAGATTATGCAGTGCCCTGGAAAGTCACCCCAAGCTTTAATGTCTCGCAGAAAGAGCGCGTTATCCTCGCTTTGTTCAAGAGATATTTAGGTTGTGGGACGCTTCGAGACCGACCAGATGGCGTCTGGTATTTTGAGGTGACTAACATCAACGCCATTGTAGAGAATGTGATTCCGTTCTTCGAGCGGTTTCCATTCTTGTCGGCCAAGAAGAAGCGTGACTTCTCCAAATTCAAGCAGATCGTCGCCCTGATGCAGGGCGGCAAGCATCTGACCAAAGAAGGACTCCGTGAGATACTGGCAATCCGTGAGCTGATGAATGATGGCGGCAAACGCCGCTATCCACATGCAGACATTCTGGAGACATTGATCGAATCCTCAGAGACTATATGCCGGGCGTCACTGAGCTTGGAACACGGTGATGATGAGATAGTCCGATCTCCACTGCAAAGTGGAGGACCCGAGGAAGCAGTTCCGACGGTCGCGCCCTCCTCGTTTGAAGACGAAGAGGCGTAACACAAATGAACGGTCCTAAGGTGAATAGCTTGCCTTAGTAAAATCTGGCTATATGCTGGAACATCTGAGTATCTCACGCTACTCCGAATGGAGTGACAATGCGATGAGTGCAGACAACCAGCAGGAAAGACTGGTTACGCAATAGCGGAGCCAGAATCCTCAGAGGCCATACGCCAGACCCCGAGACATCGGGTGAAGATATGGTCCCGTCTGCATAGCGATATGCAGGGGTGGTAACACCCGCTCAACATCAAGTTGAGTAAGGTTTCGAGCGAAATTCCTTGTCGGGTAAGTTCCGACCCGCACGAATGGCGTAACGACTTGGTCGCTGTCTCAGCGAGAGACTCGGTGAAATTGTAGCATGCGTGAAGATGCGCATTCCCCGCCGCAGGACGGAAAGACCCCATGGAGCTTTACTGCACCCTGTCATTGCGTGTTGGGCATGACTGTAGAGCGTAGGTGGGACCTTCGGGGCCAATGGAACACCACCCTGTTATGTCCGACATGCTAACCGGCAAAGTAAGCCTTTGCAGAGACAGTGGCAGGCGGGCAGTTTGACTGGGGCGGTCGCCTCCCAAAAGGTAACGGAGGCGCCCCAAGGTTGCCTCAGCCTGGTTGGAAATCAGGCAGTGCGTGTAAGGGCAGAAGGCAGCTTGACTGTGAGGCCGACGGGCCAAGCAGGGACGAAAGTCGGGCCTAGTGATCCTCTGGCTACGCGTGGACGTGCCAGAGCTCATCGGATAAAAGCTACCCTGGGGATAACAGGCTTATCTTGCCCAAGCGCTCACAGCGACGGCAAGGTTTGGCACCTCGATGTCGGCTCGTCGCATCCTGGGGCTGGATTAGGTCCCAAGGGTTGGGCTGTTCGCCCATTAAAGCGGTACGCGAGCTGGGTTCAGAACGTAGAGAACACTGCGTCCCCTGAGAGTAATCTCAGGGTGTCTACTGGCTATATCGGTGAAACCCTCCTTCTAGCTACCGAACTATAGGAGAGGGCAATACCGAGGGAAGACCAGGAATGGACGAAACGACCAGAGCATATATCGCTCACTTGGTCGATGCGTTTTCCACCCTAAACACTCCAAGAAGAAGCGTATTAGCGCTCAAGACGTAGAAGTCTTCTTGAAGAGCATGGGTTTCCTGGTCCCTGTAACGACTGAGGCGTTTGACGCCGAGATTGCTGTGACTGCCGCCTAAATCAGTGGTAAATCTAACACAGCGATCATACGCCAGCTCCTGGAAACAGGATGAAGATATAGTCTGTGCTGCTGGAAACAGCAGAGTAACATGCGTGAGACAGTTCGGTCCCTATCCGCGGTGGGCGTTGAGGTTTTGAGGGGGGCTGACCCTAGTACGAGAGGACCGGGTTGGACGGACCGCTGGTGTACCAGTTGTGCCGCCAGGCGCAGACGCTGGGTAGCTACGTCCGGAAGCGATAAGTGCTGAAAGCATCTAAGCGCGAAGCGCGCCCCAAGATGAGAACCTCCACAGCGTTAAGCTGGTAAGGTCCCCGGTAGACAACCGGGTTGATAGGCGGAGGGTGCAAGCGTGGTGACACGTGGAGCCGATCCGTACTAAGTGACCGAGGACTTTAGACTACCTTTCCACTCCACTCGTATTCTCTCCGGCCTGCCGGGCTTCGATAAAAAGCCAGGCAGACGGTGAGACGAGAGGAAGAAGGTAGGCGTGCGCGCTCTTGACAGAGCGAGCTACGATCCCACTTCATTCCACTCTTCTCTTCCGATTGCAAAGACCTTCTCAGAGATGGGAAGGTCCCGATTTCTGGTGGCCATAGCGATGGTGTCCCACCCGTTCCCATCCCGAACACGGTCGTGAAACCCATCAGCGCCGACGATACTCGCGGGGCAACCCGCCGGGAAAATAGGTCGCCGCCAGATACCTTTTCCGAGAACGCCCGCTTCCCAAAGGAGCGGGCGTTTCGCGCGTTGGAGCCAACCTCCGGCCCAACCGGGTATAATTGATGCCAACCCCGCAGTCTTCGCTGCCCAGAGGAAGTCGCCACGGCATGAACAGCATCATCGTCGTCCCCACCTACAACGAAGTCCAGAATATTCCTTCCCTCGCCGCGCAGATCGCTCGGGCCGTTCCCGAGGCGCACCTGCTCCTCATGGACGACAATTCGCCGGATGGCACCGCCGATGCCGCCGAGCGGCTGTTCTCCTCTCAGCTGGAATACGCTCACTACCGGGTCGTGCGCCGGTCCGGTCCGCGCGGCCTCGGGCGGGCGTATCGGGACGGTTTCCGTCGCGCGTTGGAAGCGGGGTACGACCGGATCGTTCAGATGGATGCCGATCTGTCCCATGATCCTGCCTATCTGCCGGTCCTTCTGGAAGCCAGCACGCGGGCGGATCTGGTGATTGGCTCTCGCTATTGTCCGGGAGGTGGGGTGCGCAACTGGCCGCCGCATCGTCTGGCGCTGTCCAAATTCGCGGTGTGGTACGTCCGGCAGGTCGCGCGGATCCCGATCCTGGATTCCACGGCAGGCTATCGCTGCTGGACTCGCCGCGCCCTGGAGGCCGTGCAGTTGGAGACACTCTCTTCGGAGGGTTACTCCTTCCAGGTCGAGATGTGCCACCGTGCGCTGCTTGCCGGCATGCGTATCGTGGAAGTGCCTATCGTCTTCACCGACCGGCAGTTCGGCCGCTCCAAAATCTCCCGCAAGGTGTTGCTCGAATCGTTTCTGCTGCCCTGGCGCCTGCGCCGGCGGCCCTGGCAAGGTCCTCAACCCCTCCTCGTAGCTTCGGAAGAACGGGGGGACTGGGTCGGAAGCTAGTCCCCTTTTCCTATAGGCTTCTCTTGCCTACAAGCAGAGGCAGAAGTGTTCGTGCTCGTACTCCCTCTTCTTGTAAAGGAGAGGGAAATCAGAGTTCTGAGGTAAGACATGAATAGAATTTACAACTTCAGTGCGGGACCGGCTGTGCTGCCCCTGGCGGTTCTGGAAGAGGCCAGCCGGGGCATTCTGGAGATCAATGGGTCCGGGATGTCCATTCTGGAGGTCAGCCACAGGGGCAAGGATTACGAGGCGATCCATGCGGACGCCCGGCAGCGCCTGCTGCGCGTGCTCGGACTTTCGGAAGATGAGTATACTGTGCTCTTCCTCGGCGGCGGCGCCAGCCTGCAGTTCGCCATGCTGCCCATGAACTTCCTGCAGCCCGGACAGACCGCCGACTACGTGCATACCGGCGAGTGGGCGATCAAGGCGATCAAGGAGGCGCAGCGCTTCGGCAATGTGCATGTCGCCGCCAGCTCGGAAGACGCCAAGTTCTCTTATATTCCCAAGCAGCTTTCGTTAACGCCCGGCGCGCAGTATGTCCATATCACCACGAACAATACCATCGAGGGAACGGAGTGGCCGTCGCTGCCGGATACGGGCGGCGCGCCGCTCGTGGCCGATGCCTCCTCCGATATTCTAGCCCGCGCGCTGGACTATTCGCGCTTCGACTTGATCTACGCGGGGGCGCAGAAGAACGCCGGGCCGGCGGGTGTCACGCTGGTCATCGCCCGCAAAGCGTTTCTCGACCGCGCCAGCGACGACGTGCCGGTCATCCTCTCCTATAAGAAGCACGCCAAATCCGACTCGCTCTATAACACTCCACCGGTCTTCGCCGTCTACGTCGTGGGGCTGGTGCTGCAGTGGATCGAGAAGGAGGGCGGTCTGACGGCTATCGAGGCGCGCAATCGGGAGAAAGCAGCCCTGGTCTATGCGGCGCTGGACGCGCATCCCGGCGTCTACGAGCCGGCCGTCACCGACAAAGCCGACCGCTCCCTGATGAACGTCACCTTCCGTCTCAAGAATTCCGATCTGGATAAAACGTTCCTGGAAGGTGCGAAGGAGCGCGGCATGGACGGCCTCAAGGGCCATCGCTCCGTCGGCGGCTTCCGCGCCTCGATCTACAACGCCTTCCCGGTCGAGGGTTGCCACGCCCTCGCCGCCTATTTGAATGAGTTTGCGGGATAACCTCACCCCCAACCCCTCTCCTTTAAAGGAGAGGGGGAATTTTATGGTTGTTTTCTTAACCCCCGCCGTTGACTTGCAGCCATTGACCGGTGACGAAAGCGGAAAGGTCTGAGGCAAAGAAGAGGACGGCGCCGGCCACATCCTCCGGAACGCCCAGGCGGAGCAGCGCGGTGTGCTCGGCGATGGCTTTCCGCTCTTCCTCGGTCGCTCCTGAATCCTGCGTTTGGATATAGCCTGGAGAGACGACGTTGACACGGATACCGCGCGGGCCGACGTCCTGGGCGAGCATAGCGGCGAAGTGGTTGAGGGCCGCTTTGGCTGTGCCATAGGGCGACAGCCCGGCTGCCGCGCCGTGAGCCCGGCCCGACGAGATGAACACGACACTGCTGCCGGGTGGAAGAGCGCCTTCCCGACGGAGGAGAGCGCGGGTAAGAAAAAAGGCCGCGTCCAGGTTGACGGCGAGGGTGGCCCGCCACTGATCTGTACGAATGTCAGGCATCATTCCCACGGGGCCGTGTCCGGCGTTATGGACGAGGATAGAAAATACACCGCCGAAGTCCGCAATCGCTTTTTCCACGCCTGCTTCCACTTCCAACTCCTGGCCCACGTCCACGCGGTAAACTTCCGCCCGACGGCCTGTGGAGGCGCGTATCTCCTCGCGCGCCCGGTTCGCCGCTGTGTCGTTGCTGCGGTAGAAGAGAGCGACGTCCGCGCCGGCCTCAGCCAGGGACTGGGCGATCGCCCGCCCGATGTTGCGCGTGCTGCCCGTGATGAGCGCCGTCTTACCAGCCAGATCGATGGTGCGCATGGATGCCCTCTATTCTCCCACAAGGCTGCCTGCCAATATACATAATTGTGCCACCAAGCGCGGGTAGGGCGTTACGAATCCTCGTCATCTTCATCCTCGGACGATTCCGGCGAAGTCTCTTGAGCGGCGCGGCGCATCTGTTCTCGCAGGAAGTCGATCTGGGCGGGCAGGAGGGCGTCCATGCCGCCAGGCTGCCGGGCGGCGATCCAGCGCATCATCGCAGAGAGGAAAAGCTCCTTCAGATAGGCGAACGAGAACCCTTCCGTCCGGCAGGCGGTTTGGGTGATGACAGGGTTGGAAAGGCGCAGGGCAGGCTCTAAGGTTGCGTTCCAGGCCCGGAGGTAGGCGTCACGCTCGGCCAGGCCGGGAAGCTCGAAGTAGTATTTGCGGTCGAAGCGGCTCGGACGCTCCAGGATGGCCGGGTCCAGCCTTTCCGGATGGTTGGTCGTGGCGAGCACGACGATGCCCGTGTTCGCGGCAAAGCCGTCCAGCTCGTTCAGGAAGAAAGAGCGGTTTTTGTCGGTCAGCAGGGAGTCCAGGTCTTCCAGCACCAGGAGGCAAGGCGTCGTCTTCCGGGCACGCGCGAAGATGCGGCGGATATTGGTGTGGTCGGTCTCGTAGCGGCTCTTCAGGCTCTTGACGTAGAGGCAGGGCCGACCCAGCCAGTTGATGAGCGCTTTGACCGTGTGCGTCTTGCCGTTGCCGGGAGGCCCGATGAAGAGAACGCCGCGCTTCCAGGGCACCCGGTAGCATTCGTAAATCTGGCGCGAAGCGAAGAATTGGGCGAAATCGGTCTGGATCTCCTCTTTCAGTCCGGCCGGCAGGATCAGGTTGTCGAAGGTGGCGTTCTGGATCGCTTTGAAGAGCGCTTCACTTTTCTCCCAATAGCCATTCTCGAAAATAAGCACCTCGCCGCGCACTTCAGCGGTCCATTCACTGACAGCTGCCAGAAAGTTCTCCGCCAGCTCGCCCGTATCGGCCAGGATCCAGTAGCGGCTCTCGTCGCAGCCGCCGGTGTTCCAGGTCAGCTTGAGGGCATCCAGGTGGCGACCCTGCCAGGTGATCTCGAACCAGGCATTTTCGGCTTCGGTCTCCAGCCCCTCCTCGACGCTTTCCCACCGAGTAGCGATCTGGGAAACGATCTCGGGATGCAGCGTCGCGGCGCAGTGGCCCGCGCGGGCATACGCCTCCAGGTGGAAGCTATAAGGCCGATCGCATTGCAGGAGCGCTTTGCCGGGGTAGAGGGTGGTCAGTTCCTGAGTGACGAAGTAGGGAATGGCGCTGATCGGTTGGGAGAGCGCCTTGGAAAGAAGGTATTCCACGTTCATCTCAATGTCTCCGCGCCGCCGTTGGCGGGTTAGATAGGCTAAGGCCGTTTTTATCCGACTTCCTATATCGTCTCATTCTACCCCGCTGCTAAAGGAGATCTTATCCCCTCCGCTTTTAGGGGAACCGGCGGGATACGGAATCCGTCCACCTAGTGGAGAGACCTCCCAGCATGGACCCATTCCGGATCGGGACCGACGCGAAGAGGAGGGACGTTATGCAGAAGACAATAGCTGGGCTGTTCGATACCCTTGCAGAAGCCCAAACGGCTGTGCAAGGCCTGATTGCATCTGGCTGGTCGCGGGAAAGTATCAGTGTTCTCACCTCCAAAGCCGGCAGTGTGAGTGTGCCTGCGGACCGGTCCAGCGTTGCCAGTCCGGCGATTCAGGACACGGAAAAGGGAGCTTTGATCGGAGGATTGGCAGGTCTGTTGATCGGAGTGAGCGAGATTGCGGTTCCAGGCGTGGGGCTTTTATTGATCGGAGGATGGTTAGCCACCACGCTTCTGGGAGCAGGATTGGGGGCTATCGCGGGCGGCCTGGTCGGCTCGCTGGTCGAGATTGGTTTGAGCCACGAACAAGCCGGCCACCTTTCCGAATGGATACAAAAGGGAGGAACGGTCCTGACGGTTCAGACAGACGAGGACAGGATTCCGCAGGTGGTCGATATTCTCAAGGCGCGCCATGCCGTCAGTATCCAGGAGATGGCGATCCAAGCATCGTAGGGGAGAGATCCCCCATAACAGCTCCATAACAGGGAGATTGACGATGACAGCCATACAGACAGAGACCAGCAAAGATCCCCTGCAGCACACGGCCAATATCAAAAGCATGCTGCACAAAGTCATCAGCCACGTTCGCGAGGACGTTACGAAGGTAGACGATCCCAAGGCAAAGGCCCTGTTCGAGGTCACCGCCGAAGTCCTCCAGGGACTGGTCACTGCGTACGAACACTACGAAAATCGAAAAGAGGGTGGCGCGATGAACGCAGACGTAACCAGGCGAGTGATTCCGGAGCAGTCTGTCCAGATACCCTGGCAAGGCATGATTCTGAAGGGCGATTTGACGATTCCGCAAGGAGCGCGCGGTACGGTGTTGTTTGCCCATGGCAGCGGGAGCAGCCGGCATAGCCCCCGCAACCGCTATGTCGCTCAGGTGCTGCAAAAGGCCGGGTTTACCACGCTGCTGATGGACCTGCTGACCGAGGAAGAAGAGACGGTCGACATCTACACGCGACACCTGCGCTTCGATATCGACTTGCTGGCCCGGCGGCTGATTGGGGCTGCCGACTGGCTCGTGCAGCAGGAACCGGAGCCCTTGCAGCCCGTCGGCGCTTTTGGCGCCAGCACGGGGGCTGCCGCCGCGCTGATCGCCGCCGCCGAGCGGCCGGATAGTATTGCGGCGGTAGTATCGCGGGGAGGCCGGCCCGATCTGGCTGGCGCCGCCCTGCCGCGAGTGCTGGCGCCTACCCTGCTTATTGTAGGCGGACATGATTTTCAGGTGATCGCTCTCAATCAACAGGCGTTGGAACAGCTTGGAGCCAAAGAGAGCCGCATGGAGATCGTGCCCAACGCGACTCATCTCTTCGAGGAGCCGGGGGCGTTGGAAACCGTGGCACGTCTGGCTGCCGAATGGTTCACGCGCTATCTGGTCCCTTCTAGCCTGGCTGCCGGCGAGGCCATGCACATCCAACGGCAAATTTCACGGTCCCAATAATGTTTTCTGAAAGGCAGGTACCCATGATGGAACCGACCAAACTGACGGCTAATGAGGTCAAGAGGCGAATGGACTCGGGCGAGCGGATCGTCTTTCTGGACACCCGCGGACCGGAAGCGTGGGATAAATCGGACGTGAAAATCCCCGGCGCGATCCGTGTGCCGGCCAACGAGGTGACGCAACATCTGTCCGAAATCCCGCGAGACGCCACGATCATAACTTATTGCACTTGACCGCACGAAGCCTCCAGCACCCGTGCGGCGCAGATACTTTTCGAGCATGGATGGAAAGAGGTCCATCCGCTGATTGGTGGGTTCGACGCCTGGCAGCAGGCCGGCTATCCGGTGGAACCTAAAGGCGTTCTTCAAGAGAGTGGGCGTCCCTCGTGAGACGATGGCAGCAGGAACGCTGTCATGCGGCTGGTCGGAAGCGCGTCTTGGGCGATCTAGCGGTCAAGACCAGCGATGAAGGAATGTCGGGCAAGGCGCTGGAGCGGGTCTCCGAGCCGTCGGAACCGCGTGCCCATGTCGGTCGATCCAGCCTATAGAGAAGAAAGGAATGGGAGCTGCAGAGCGGTCCATATTTCGGTATGGACCGCTCTGTTTTTATTAGAAGCATTCTTAAGACGGTTCTCCAGCTAATCCGTGCCTAACCATGATAGCGTCGCCGCCTAACGCCCTGCTTTACCATTCGGTGACGGAGCCGTCGGCGTTGCGCCAGAGGGGCGTCTGCCAATTGTGGCCGATGGCGGCCATCTGGCGGACTTTAGTCTCGTCGATCTCTATGCCTAAACCCGGCCCGGTCAGAAGCGAAACGTAGCCATCTTTATAACGGAAGACGCTGGGATCGGCCAGGTAGTCGAGCAGATCGGATCCTTCGTTGTAGTGGATGCCCAGGCTCTGCTCCTGGATGAAGGCGTTGGGCGTGCAGAAGTCGAGCTGCAGCGAGGCGGCGAGGGCGATAGGGCCGAGCGGGCAGTGGGGGGCGACGGCGACATCGTAGGCTTCCGCCATCGCGGCGATCTTGCGGGTCTCCCAGATGCCTCCGGCGTGGCTCAAATCCGGTTGGATGATGTCGGCGCCGCCCTGGGCGAGCAGGTGCTTGTAGCCCCAGCGAGTGAACATTCGCTCTCCGGTGGCGATAGGAATGGATGTGTGCCGGGCGATCTCCAGGAGCGCCTCGTTGTTCTCCGGCAGCACCGGCTCCTCGATGAAGAGCGGCTTGAAGGGCTCCAGCTCTTTCGCCAGAAGCTTGGCCATCGCCTTATGGACGCGTCCGTGGAAGTCGATGCCGACGCCCACGCCGTAGCCAACGGCTTCTCGCACGGCGGCCAGTCGCTGTGCCGCTTCCTGGACCTTGAGCGACGAGTCGATCCACTCCATATCCTCGGTGGCGTTCATCTTGAGGGCCGTGTAGCCTGCCTGAATCTGGGTCTTCGCCGAATTGGCTACGTCCGAAGGCCGGTCACCTCCGATCCAGGCGTAGACGCGCATTCGATCCCGCACCGG
>Ga0070739_10006446_pt1 | contig 12914 bp, 8 predicted proteins | sample Coa_R1_7_FD_66445 | JGI IMG/M metagenome (GOLD analysis project Ga0070739, IMG submission 66445) | Surface soil microbial communities from Centralia Pennsylvania, which are recovering from an underground coalmine fire - Coalmine... | ecosystem: Environmental > Terrestrial > Soil > Unclassified ... | reverse complement strand
CATAGCTCCAGCCGCGGTGAGCCAGCGTCGCCGTGATCGCCGTGATGCCCAGCGCGCCCAGCGGCACCAGGCCGTACTCGATCTTGCCGCCGGAAAGATAGCCCGCGGCCAGACTGCCCAGGCCGATACCGGTCGAGATGAGCACCAGCAGCAGGCTGGAACGTTCGGTGGAGACGTGCAGGATGTCCTCGCCGTAGAGAACCACGTTGATCAGGAGCAGCGCGCCGAGAAACCAGAAGTACGTGTTGCCGAGCACGGCCAGCGTGAGCAGGCGGTCACGGCGAATCACACGGATCTGCGCGAGCAGGTCGCCCAGCGGGTTCCAGCGCCAGCGCGCTCCGGGATGCGCCGCAGGAACGCGGGTGATGGAGAAGCTGGCGGCCAGGCCGGCCAGCGCCAGAGCGACCAGCACAACGCCCGCCCACCAGGGACGGCTGCCGAGCGCCCCGGTGGCCAGCCCCGCGGCGAGGGTCCCGGCCAGGATCGCCAGAAACGTGGTCAGCTCGAGCACGCCATTGCCCCAGGACAGGCGGCTTTCCGGCAAAATTTCCGGCAGCAGGCCGTATTTGGAGGGACCAAACAGCGCCGCCTGCGTGGCGATGAGGAAGATCGCGGCCAGCTCGAGCTCCAGGTTGCCCCGCGCCAGCCCGATCAGCGCAACCAGCGCCACCGCGACTTCCATGACCTTGGTGGCGATCGTCACCGAACGCTTGCTGAAGCGATCGGCCAGACAGCCTCCCGCCATCGAGAACAACAGAAACGGCACCGAAAACAACAGCGGTACGAGCAACACGACCAGACGGTCGCGCTGCTGCTGGGAGAGTCCGAGATGGAACACCAGGAAGGCCACCGTCCAGCGGAGGAAGTTGTCGCTGAAGGCGCCCTGGCTCTGGACGGCAATCAGACTCCAGAAGCCCTTCTGCCAGCGCGCAGGCGGGCGCGGCGGTGCAGACGTCGAAGCCATCGGCCGGGCCGGAGTCGTTCGCGCTGCAGTTTAGAAGAGCGGCTCCGCGCCGTGCAACAGCGCTTCCCGCGCACAGCACCAGGCATGCGGGCGGGATCAACCGGTGGCGGCCTGGTTGCGGAGGTCAGTGCAGCAGCGGAACAGCGCTGGTGAACGCCGCCAGCGCGGAATGCTGCCCATCGGTCACAACCGTGACGGCGCCATCACGGTCGGTCCGCCAGACGGCGATGCCGAGCTGCCGATAGCGCGCCAGGACCTCGGGGGCCGGATGGCCGTAGGGATTGTCGGCGCCCGCCGAAACCACCGCCCAGTGTGGATGCACCTGCTCGAGAAACACTTCGGTCGAGGACGTGCGGCTGCCGTGATGGGGCACCTTGAGGAAGTCGGCGGCCAGCTCCGCACCGTCGTCCGCCACCAGCCGGTTTTCCGTTCGCCGCTCGATGTCGCCCGGCAGCAGCAGCCGCACCGCGCCCCACTGCAGGCGCAACACCAGCGAGTCGTCGTTGGAGGGGCGACGAACCGGCTCGAGCGTTTCCGGCCAGAGAAACTCGCCGGCGACTTCGCCCCACTGGAAATGGTCGCCGCGGTGGCGGTGCTCGACGGGGACGCCGCGGGCGGCGGCCTGGCGCAGCAGATCGTCGTAGGCAGCCACGGCGGCATCGCGGCCCACCCAGAGTGCGCGGACGCGGAAATTGTCGAGCACAGCGGGCAGCCCGCCCATGTGGTCGTGGTGGGCGTGCGTCAGCGCCACGGCATCCAGGCGGCGGATGCGCCGCCACCAGAGAAACTGCGAGACCACTTCTTCACCGACGTCGGGGCCGGCGCGGTAGCCCTGCTCGAGAAACGATCCGCTCAGGCCGCCGGCATCCACCAGCAGCGTCCGGCCGTCGGGGAAAGCCACAAAAATGGCATCGCCCTGGCCCACATCGAGCACGGTGACTTCCAGCCGGCCCGCGAACAACCGCGGCGGAAACGGGCACGTCGCAATGGCCACCGTCGCTGCCAGCAGGGGTACCAGCACCAGAAGCAGCCAGCGCGGACGCCGGCGGCGCGGCTCGTGCAACAGCACCGCCAGCAGAACCAACAGGGTCAGGAAAAGCACTGTGAGCCAGGCCGGCGGCGCCGGAATACGGTAGGAAAGCTGCGGCCGCTGTGCGAACCAGTGCACGATGCCCACCAGCAACCCCGCCAATCCGTCCAGCAACGGCGCCAGGAGCCGGGACAGCGCCGGCAGCAGTGCGCCGCCCGCCAGGGCCAGAAACCCCAGCGGCACCAGAAGGCCCGTGAGCAGAACGGCGGGAATGTTGGCCAGCGGTCCCGAGAGCGAGACGCGGTGAAACTCTGTGACCAGCACCGGCAGCAGTCCCCATTGAAGGATCAGCGAGAGCAGTGCCAGCTCGACCAGCACGAGCAGGCCGCTGCCGCCAGCCGACAGCGCGGCGGCCAGGCGCTCCGGGGTGAGATGCAGGCGCCCGGCCAGCCAGCCCACGAGCGCCCGCAGCTCGAGCCGGAGCTGGGCAGCGCGGGGCGAAAACAGCGGGTCGCGGCTCGCATCGAGCAGCCCGGCCAGCACGGCGCGGCGCGGCGCGGTGACGGAGCGAAACAGGGGCAGAGCGATGGCCGCAATCACGCCGACGGCAAGAAAGGAGAGCTGAAAGCCGGTATCGGCAAGCATCGAAGGCTGCGCGGCGAGCAGCACGACGGCCGCCAGCGCCACCACGTTCAGCAGCTCCAGACGCCGGTAGAGCAGCCGCGCCACCAGCGCCAACGCCGCCATCGTCGCCGCCCGCAGAATCGGCGGGCGCTGCTCGACGATGGCCACATAGGCCGCCAGCGCGGCCAGCGTGAACGCGACCACGACCCACTCGGGCCAGCGCAGCAGGCGTCCCAGCCAAAAGAAAAATGCGGCGAGCACGGCGACGTGCAGTCCGGCCAGAACGAGCACGTGATAGACCGCCGCCTTCTGGAAATCCTCGGCGAGCGACCAGTCGAGAAAGTTGCGATCGCCCAAAAGCATGGCCCGCAGCAGCGGCGCATGTTCGGGCGCCACCAGATGGTCGAGGCGGTCGAGCCAGCGGCCGCGCAGCCGCGCCAGGCGGGCCTGCCAGCCCGGCGGTGGCGAGGGCAGCGGGTCGAGCAGCTCCGGACTGCGCAGCGTGGCGGTGAGCACGATACCGGCGCGCTCGAGCACGCCGCGTCGGTCGGCAGCGCCGGGATCGAGGAAGTTACGCGGCAGGCGGGCACGCGCCAGCACCTCGATGCGATCGCCGGCGCGCACGGTGGCCGCAGGCGCCATCGGCGGCGGGCGGCGATAGCTTTCCAGCCGCATTCCACCCTGCACGGGCAACCAGTGTCCGGCCTGCTGCACGGATTCCAGATCGAGCAAATAGCGCATGCCCCAGGGCGTCGGACGCGGATCCTCGCGCAGACGGCCATGCCAGCGCAGCGGCTCGCTCAGATCCAGCCGGCCGGCTGCCACCAGACGATCGGCGCGATCGGCGGGGACAGCGCGGCGTTCAGCGGTAGCGGCGAGTGCTCCCGCCAGCGCCCACGCCAGGAGCACGAGCGCGGCGGCCACCGTCAGCCATCCGCGGCGCAGAGCCAGCCAGGCTGTCAGCACCGCTGCAGCACCCAGCGCCAGCCAGACGACGGGCAGCACGGCCATCTGCCCCAGCGTGGCGATCCCCACGCAGAACGCTGCCGCCAGCCAGAGAATCGGAGCCGTCACGAGCCGTGTACCAGGCGAACCAGAGCTTCCAGATGATAGGTCTGCGGGAACATGTCGAGCAGCTGAACTTCCTCGACACGATAGCCGGCTCCCAGCAGGTGCCTGAGGTCACGCGCCAGGGTGGCCGGGTCGCAGGAAAGGTAATGGATGCGCGGAGGGGCCAGCCGCGCCAGCGCTTCCAGAGCCTGCATTGGGACGCCGCTGCGCGGCGGGTCGAGCACGACCAGATCGGGCCGGTCGGTCCAGCCGTTGAGGAAAGCGACGACATCAGCGTTGACGGCGCGCGTGCGGGCACCGGCGGCGCCGAGATTGTGTTCCAGGTCGCGGGCGGCTGCGGGATCGGCTTCCACCGCGACGACCTGCTCGAAGCGCTGCGCCAGCTCGACGGTGAACAGGCCCACGCCGGCGAACAGGTCCAGCGCCAGCCCGCCCGCGGTCTCGCCCACGACCAGCGCCGGCAGCGGCTCGAGAAGAAAGCGGTTGACCTGAAAGAACGACAGGTGGCCCACGCGGAATTGACGTTCGGCGACGCGGTACACCACGAAGCCGGGGCCCTCGAGATGCATCTGCTCGTCGGCCAGTCCGTGCAGCAACACGCCCGCCGTCGCCGGCAGAAGCTCCCGCAGGCGTTCGATGACGCGGCCGGGATCGGCGGGCAGCGTTTCCAGCGTCAGCGTGAGCAGCAGCGCGCCTTCCGGCGTGGCAAAGGCCTCGATCTGCTCGAGCTCGCGCGGCCAATCCTCGGCGGCCAGCGCGGGCCCCAGGGCCTGCAGAGCCTCCGCCAGCGGCGGCGCCAGCAGCGCGCACTGATCCACCGGACACAGGCTGCGCGAGCCCATGCGGAAGTAGCCCAGCGCGAGTCCGGCCCCGGAACTCCGCGGGCGAATCTTCCACTGGGCGCGGTTGCGGTAACCGAACGGGTGCGAGGGATGCACGCCGATGGGACCCTCCCAGTGCACGCCGCCGAGCCGGCGCAGCGTTTCCCGCAGGATGTCGCGTTTGACCTCGAGCTGCAACTCGTAGCGCAGATGCTGGTAGTGGCAGCCGCCACAGAGGCCAAAGTAGGGACACGGCGGCTCGACGCGCCCCTCGGCCGGCTTCAGCACGCGCAGCGGGCGGGCCCGAATGAAATTGCGCCGCCGGTCCATCGGCTCGGCCAGCACCGTTTCCCCGGGGGCGACCAGCGGCACAAAGTAGGTCACGCCCCCCTGACGCGCCAGACCCTCACCGCCGTAGACAAGCTTCTCGACCTTCAGCTCGACTGGCTCGCGCGGCAGAGAACGAGGGGTGGTCTTCATGTGAGGTAGAACAGGCTCAGGCGCGGCAGGCCGTAATGCTCGAACAACCGCTTCTGCCGATACTGGCGCTCGAGCAGGGCCAGTTGCGGCGCGCTCATGCGGCGGCGGTACGGGGCGAGCGAGCGGTCGAGTTCAGCGCGGAACTGCTCCAGCACCGGCTCGGGCGTGGCGGCGGTGGTGGCCGCGGCCAGCTTGTCCTCGAGCACCGTGAGAGTGCGCTCGAGCGCCTCGAGGTCGGGCAGCGCGGGGCCCGCCAGCTCCTGTGCGATGAGCTGCTCGAGCCGCGTGGCTACCTGTGCAATCGCCTCGGCCAGCGCTGCCTCGATCGGCTGCCGGGCCGCCGCCCGCAGGCGCTCGAGATTCTTCTGGCAGTAGGCGCGCAGCTCATCCAGAGTAAACGGCGCCGGCCGGTCGGCACCGGCTTCGGGACCCTGCCCGGCGGCGGCTTCCCGCATCTGTTCGGCCTCCTCCAGGACCGCATCCACGCAGTAGACCAGACTCTTCAGCGGCCGGCCCGATTGCCCGCGGCGCGACCGGCGATAGCTCTCGAAGGCGCGGTCAATGCCGCGCAGCACGGCCTCGAGCGGAATGCCGGCCTTCTGCCAGCTCTCCACAATGGCCCAGTCCAGAGGAGAAACCAGGATGTGCGCGCCGCGCTTGCGCCAGAAGTACTCCTCGATTTCGGTGAAATAGTGGAAGTAGTTGAGCTCGCCGGCGCGGTCGGTCATGGGCGTCCTCGCTCCGGCTAGGATTTGCCGCGGCGGCGGTGCGCTTCAGTCTCGGCGACGGGCCGGTTGCGCTCCCAGATGATCCGCAGCCCCTCGAGCATGAGGAATTCGTCCACCGATTCGATGTGGCGGGAGGCGCGCGCCAGGGTGGCGGCCTGGCCTCCGGTGGCGACGACGCGGGTGCGCGGTCCAAGCACGGCCTTCATGCGCGCCAGCAATCCATCCACCAGCTCGAGGTAGCCGTAGTAGAGCCCGGCCTGCACCGCCGCGGTGGTGTTGGTGCCAATGACGACGCCCGGGTCGCGAATCTCCACGCGCTGCAGGCGCGCAGCGCGGGCGAACAGAGCTTCGCTGGCAATCCCGATGCCCGGCACAATGGCGCCGCCGAGATACTCGCCGCGCTCGGAAATGGCGTCGAAGGTAATGGCCGTGCCGAAATCCACCACGATACAGGGCCCGCCATACTTCTCGTAGGCAGCCACCGCATTGGCGACGCGATCGGCGCCCACTTCCTGCGGATGGTCATAGAGGATGGGCATGCCGGTGCGGATGCCCGGCTCGACGAACAGCGCGGTCTGGTGGAAGTAGCGCTCGGCCATCTCGGCCAGCGTGGCGTTCAGCGGCGGGACCACCGAGCTGATGATGATGCCGGAGACCTCAGCCGGGTCGAGCCCCGCCAGGCTGAACAGGGTGCGGGTGAGGATGCCGTACTCGTCCACGGTTTGATGCCGGGCCGTGGACAGGCGCCAGTGTGCGAGGAGCTCGCTGCCGCGGAAGACGCCCAGTACCGTGTTGGTGTTGCCGACATCAATCGCGAGCAGCATCAGTCGGCGGCCTCCACATCGGCGGCGATGACGGTTTCGATGCGTCCCCCCTCGCGCCGGACGCGCAGCCAGCCGGCAGGATCGAGGCCGGCGGTCGTGCCGGTGAACTCCTCCTGGCCGCTGCGGATGCGGACACGCCGGCCGCGCGCGTAACTGGACAGGCGTCGGAACCGCTCCACGACGAACTCTGCCCCTTCGCTCAGGAAGCGATTGTAGTCGCGCTCGAGATACTGCAGCAACCGTACCAGCAGCTCGAGCCGGGACCAGGGCCGGCCCGTTTCGAGGCGGAGCGAGGTGGCCAGGCCCGCCAGAGGTGGCGGGAAGGCGCTCTGGTTCACGTTGACGCCGATACCCACCACGACGAAATGGATACGGTCGGCAGCCGCCTGCATCTCGGTGAGGATGCCAGCCAGCTTGCGTGGGCCGACCAGCACGTCGTTGGGCCAGCGCAGATCGAGGCCGGGCAGGTCGACCAGACTGGCGATGGCATCACGCACCGCCAGGCCGGCCAGCAGGGTCAGCAGCGGGGCGCGGGCCGGCGGCAACGGAGGCCGGAGCAGGATGCTGGTGTAGATGCCGGTGGCCTTCTCCGAGTACCAGCTGCGGCCGGCGCGTCCGCGGCCGGCTGTCTGCTCTTCGGCGACGACGACGGTGCCTTCGGGGGCGCCGCGCCAGCCCAGCTCGAAGGCGGCGTCGTTGGTCGAGGCGGTGCGAAAGAAGTGGACGATATGGCGGGCAAAGCGGGTGCCGCGCAGCCGCGGCCGCAGCAGGCCCGGCACCAGCACATCGGGCGCCTGCTCGACGCGGTAGCCCGCTCCGGGATGGCCCCGCACGTGCACCCCCAGAGCCCGCACCTTCTCCACCCAGCGCCAGACGGCCTGGCGGCTGAGACCGAGTTCGCGGGCGATACGGGCGCCGCTCAAAATCAGCATGGGGCGCGAGGCCAGCAGCGTGATCAGACGGTCCACGCGCGGTTCGGTCATCCCGGGCAGCGCCAGCGTGCGGGCCATGGCGGTGGACTCGTCGGTCACGGCTGCGGCTCGAACAGCAGGCTCAGGTCGGCCGCCGGGGCCGAATGGGTGATCGCGCCGACGGAGATGAAGTCGGGGCGTGCGGCGGCGTAGGCGCGCACGGTGGCCAGGGTGACGCCGCCGGAGATCTCGATGCGGCAGTCGGGACGAAGCCGGCGAGCCAGTGCAACCAGGCGTTCTCCTTCCGCGGGGCCGACATTGTCGAGCAGAAGCTCGTCGGCGCCCGCCTCGAGCGCCTGGTGCAGCTCGTCCTCGTTGCGCACTTCCGCCTCGATCCGCAGGCCGCGGCTGATGGCCGCCGCGCGCGCCCGGCGCACGGCCTCGGCAACGCCGCCGGCCACGGCCGCGTGGTTCTCCTTGATGAGGATGCCGTCAAACAGCCCGAAGCGGTGATTGGTGCCGCCGCCGGTGCGCACTGCATATTTTTCCAGCGCGCGCCAGAGTGGCGTGGTCTTGCGCGTATCGCGCAGCAGCACGCCCGTCCCCTCCAGCGCGTCCACGAAGGCGCGCGTCAGCGTCGCAATCCCGCAGAGGCGGCCGAGCAGATTCAGCAGCGTGCGCTCGGCCATCAGCAGGGCGCGGGCGCGTCCCTGCAGGCGCACCAGGCAGGTGCCGGCGGCCACGCGCGCGCCTTCGGGAACACAGATCTCCACGCGCGCGCGGCTGTCGAGTTCGGCCAGCAGCCGTGCGCTCAACGGCAAAGCGGCCGCCACCGTCGGCCGCCGTGCGATCAGGTGCGCGCGGGCCAGCGCAGCTTCGGGCACGATGGCTTCAGTGGTAACGTCACCCGTGCCGATGTCTTCCTCGAGGGCCGCGCGCAGCAGTGCAACGACGCCGGGTGACTCCCAGGGCGGCTGCAGAAGATCCCTGCTGGCGATCATCGCACGATGGGCTCGCTCATGGCTGAGGCGAGCCGGTCATCGGCATTCTGCCGCCGGCGGCCTCGAGCTCCTCGATGCGGGTCAGAATCTTCTCGTATTCCATCTGGCGCTGCGTGACGGTCTCGATCAGTTGCCGGACAACCGCTTCCGGCGCCCGCTGGCGGAAGGTCTGGTCGTGCAGGCGGCGCTTTTTATTTTCCAGGTCGGCGGCCAGCCGCTCGGCCTGGCGGCGCAGGCGCGCCAGCTCGACCTGCACGTGCGCGGGCGGCGTTTCGGGCGGGCGCAGGCGCAGTTCAAATTCCGCCGCCGTGTGGACGGGGCCGCGACCGGCCGGCAGCGGCCCAGCGAGCAGGTCCAGCGCGGCAAGGCCAGCCAGGCGAAGCACCGCCTCACGGTGCCTGTCGAGCAGCGATCGCCAGTCGGGCGCCACAGCCAGTTCGGCCGGCACGCGCTGGCGTGGCTCCAGCTTCAGCTCGGCGCGCAGCGCGCGGGCAGCGGTCACGATCTGCTGCAGGCGCCGGACGTCGTTCTCGGCCGGCTCGTCCAGCCAGTCAGACCGCGGTGCCGGAAACGGTGCAAAGGCGATCGAGCGCGCCCCTTCAGGTTGCGGCAGACGCTGCCAGAGCTCCTCGGTGAGGAACGGCATGAACGGGTGCAGCAGGCGCAGGGCCAGCTCGAAGGCTGCAAAGAGATTGCGCCAGGCGACGCGGCCGCGCTCGCCCGCATCGGCCAGATGCGGTTTGGCCCACTCGATGTACCAGTCGCAGAACTCGTGCCAGAAGAACTGGTAGACGCTCTGCGCGGCTTCGTGGAAGCGGAACTCCTCGAGTGCCCGCGAGACGTCGCCGGCCACGCGGGCCAGGCGGGAGAAGATCCAGCGGTCAAACAGCTCGCGACCTCCGGTCGAGAACGGCGCAGCGGCGCGCACGCCGGGCCCAGCCAGTTCGGCCAGCGCCGCGGCCCGGCCGGTCTGCTCGAGATTGACGAAGAGAAAGCGGGCCGCATTCCAGATCTTGTTGGCAAAGGCGCGGTAGCCGACGATGCGCTCCTCGCTGAGCGCGATATCGGTGCCCGGAGCGGCCCCGGCGGCCAGGGCGAAGCGCAGCGCATCGGTGCCGTGCTGCTCGATGACCTCGAGCGGGTCAATGACGTTGCCGCGCGTCTTGGACATCTTCAGCCCGTGCGGGTCGCGCACCAGCCCGTGCAGGTAGAGCACGCGGAACGGGATGCGATCCTCCAGCCGCTCGCGCTCGACCAGGTGCAGCGCCATCATGATCATCCGGGCATCCCAGAAGAAGAGGATGTCGTAGCCGCTGATGAGCAGGCTGGTCGGGTAGAAAACCTCCAGGTCCACGGTGCGGTCGGGCCAGCCCAGGGTGGAGAACGGCCACAGGGCCGAGCTGAACCAGGTGTCGAGCACATCGGGGTCCTGGCTCAGGCGCGGGCTGCCACAGGCGCTGCAGGCAGACGGCGGGCTGGCCGCCTGCGCGCGTCCGTCGACGACCGTCACGGCGGAGTCGCGCGCCGGGGTAAGACCGCCGCAGTCGCCGCAGTGCCAGACCGGGATGCGATGACCCCACCAGAGCTGGCGCGAAATGCACCAGTCGCGGATATTCTCCATCCAGTCCAGATAAATCTTGCGCTGGCTGTCGGGCACGATGCGGATCAGGCCCCGCTGCACCACCTCGATGGCCGGTTCGGCCAGCGGCTTCATCCGGCAGAACCACTGCAGCGACAGTCGTGGCTCGACGTCGGTTTTGCACCGGTCGCAGACGCCCACGGCATGATGGTGCGGTTCGGATTTGACCAGCAGGCCCTGCGCCTCGAGCGCCTCGACCACCTGGCGGCGCGCCTCGAAACGATCCAGGCCTGCCCAGCGTCCGGCAGCTTCCGTCATGCGCCCGTCGGGGCCGATCACCTCAACTTCAGGCAGGCCGTGGCGCGCGGCGATCTGGAAGTCCTGTGGATCGTGCGCCGGCGTGACCTTGACGGCACCGGTGCCGAAGGAGGGATCTACGGCCGTATCAGCGATCACAGGGATTTCGCGCCCGACCAGCGGCAGGCGCACGCGGCGGCCGATCAGGTGGCGGTAGCGGTCGTCGTCGGGGTGGACGGCGACCGCGGTGTCGCCGAGCATGGTTTCCGGCCGCGTGGTCGCCACCAGCAGCACCTGGTCGCCCTCGACCAGCGGGTAGCGGATGAACCACAGCCGGCCTTCGCGTTCGGTGTGAACGACCTCGAGATCGCTCAGCGCCGTCTGACAGCGCGGGCACCAGTTGACCATGTAGCGGCCGCGGTAGATCAGCCCGTCGCGATACAGACGCAGGAAGGCTTCCAGCACGGCCCGGTACAGTGGCGGATCCAGCGTGAAACGCTCGCGCGACCAGTCGCAACTGGCGCCCAGCCGGATCATCTGCTCGCGGATGCGGCTGCCGTAGAGCTGCTTCCACTGCCAGACGCGCCGCTCGAATTCCTCCCGGCCGAGCTGCTGGCGGCTGAGGCCCTGGCGCGCCAGTTCGCGCTCGACCACCACCTGCGTGGCGATGCCGGCATGGTCGGTGCCGGGCAACCAGAGCACCCGGTAGCCGGACATGCGCCGCCAGCGGACCAGAATGTCAATCTGGGTATGCTCGAGCATGTGGCCGATGTGGATCGAACCGGTCACATTGGGCGGCGGCAGGACGATGGAGAAGACCGGTCCCGTGCCGTGCGGGTCGGCGACGAACAGGCGCTGGTCGACCCAGTAGGCGGCCCAGCGCTGCTCGACCTGCTGCGGGGTATAAACTTTCGGAAATTCGCTGCTCATCGGAATCCGATCCCGGCCGGCGTGCGCCGCAGGATGCCGCGGGGTTCGGCGGTCAATATACGGTCGGGCCGGCAGTGGCGTCAACCGCGGGGGCGCTTGTGCCGGGCGGCGCGGCCCTGTTAGAATCGGCGCGTTTCCTGCAGCGCATCGGCAACGAGCGCGCCTTCCGGAGGCCTGCGTGTTCCCGGGCGTGGATTTTCTCGACACCGACAGTTTGCTCAGCGACGAGGAAAAACTGGCGCGGCAGACAGCGCGTCAGTTCGTGGATGAGCGCGTGCTGCCGATCATCGAGGAGTGCAACCGTCAGGCGCGCTTCCCGCTGGAGCTGGTACCGGAGATGGCGCGGCTGGGCTTCTTCGGAGCCAATCTGCAGGGCTACGGCTGCGCCGGCATGTCCAATGTCGAGTACGGCCTGGTGATGCAGGAGCTCGAGCGGGGCGACTCGGCCATCCGCAGCTTCGTTTCCGTGCAGAGCGCGCTGGTCATGTATCCGATCTACACCTTCGGCAGCGATGCGCAGAAGGAGCGCTGGCTGCCGCGGCTGGCCGCGGGCGAGGCCATCGGCTGTTTCGGGCTGACCGAGCCGCAGTTCGGCTCGAATCCCGGCGGCATGCTCACGCGCGCCGTGCGGCGCGGAGCCGCCTACGTGCTCAACGGCGAAAAGATGTGGATTACCAACGGCTCGATTGCCGATGTGGCCGTCGTCTGGGCGAAGACCGAGGACGAGACGATTCGCGGCTTCCTGGTCGAGCGCGGCACGCCGGGCTTTCGCACCTGGGACGTGCACGGGAAATGGTCGCTGCGCGTTTCGGTGACGTCAGGGCTGGCGTTCACCGATTGCGAGGTTCCCGCCGAGAACATGCTCCCGCACGCACAGGGGCTGCGCGCGCCGCTGATGTGTCTGAACCAGGCGCGCTACGGCATTGGCTGGGGGGCGCTGGGCGCGGCCATGGCGTGCTACCACACGGCGCTCGAGTATGCGAAGACCCGCCGCCAGTTCGCCAACCGGCCCATTGCCTCGCACCAGCTCGTGCAGCAGAAGCTGGTCTGGATGATCACGGAAATTTCCAAAGGCCAGTTGCTGGCACTGCACGTGGGTCGGCTCAAGGATCGCAACCGCGCCGATCATACGCACATCTCGATGCTGAAGATGAACAATGTTCGCATCGCGCTCGAAACCGCACGGCTGGCCCGCGATATTCTCGGCGCCAACGGCATCGTGGACGACTACTGCATCATGCGGCACATGAACAATCTGGAATCGGTCTACACCTACGAGGGCACACACGACATCCACCAGCTCATCATCGGGGAACGCATCACCGGCATCAGTGCCTTCACCTGAGCGGGAACCTGCGCGGGCCGGGCTGCGTACCAACTAAATAAAACGCAAGGAGTTTACCGTGTCTTCGCCATCCGGACCCACACCACCGCAGCCGCCTCCCCCGCAGCCGGCGCGGAAAAGTGCCTTCTGGTGGGTACTAGGAGTAACCGTTGGGTTACTGGCGTTCCTTATTGGCACAGGGCTCTACCTCGCCTTCCACATCGCCCGTGGCGTTCACGTGAAAGGGCCTAACGAAGTTGAAATCGAAACCCCCATCGGCCAAGTCCATGTGGAAAAAGATGTTGTGACGTCTACCTCGCTTCCCATTTT
>Ga0070739_10006443_pt1 | contig 12920 bp, 15 predicted proteins | sample Coa_R1_7_FD_66445 | JGI IMG/M metagenome (GOLD analysis project Ga0070739, IMG submission 66445) | Surface soil microbial communities from Centralia Pennsylvania, which are recovering from an underground coalmine fire - Coalmine... | ecosystem: Environmental > Terrestrial > Soil > Unclassified ... | reverse complement strand
CCCCGTGCAGACCCAGGGACCCGTGTGGCAGCTCCGCGGGCAGACCGTCTGAGGTTTGCGCCCGTTCTCTCGAGGCAATCGAGTCGACGTGCCGGAGCGAAACGGTAACCACCACCTCGGCGCCGCCGCGAAGGCGGTCGCCGAGCACGTGAACGCGCTCGGCCGGCTCGAGATCGAGCTCGCGACGCTCGAGCTGAAGCGCAAGGCGACCTCGCTCGGGCTCGGCATCGGGCTCGGCGTCGGCGCCGGCGTCCTCGCCCTCTTCGGCCTCGGCTTCGCGCTCGCGACCGCCGCGGCTGCGCTCGCGCTCGTCCTCTCCTGGTGGCTCGCCCTGCTGATCGTGACGGGCGCGCTCTTCCTGCTCGCGGGCCTCGCCGGCATCCTCGCCGTCGGCCGGCTTCGCCGCGGCACCCCGCCGGTGCCGGAGAAGGCAATTCGCGAGGCGAAGCTGACGACCGAGGCGATCAAGCGCTGATGGCGACGACGCGGAAGCCGCGCACGCCGGAGGACGTCCGCCGCGACATCGAGCGCGAGCGGCAGGAACTCGTGCGCGCGGTCTCCGAGCTGCGCGGCGACATCCACGACGTCGCGAACGTCAAGCCGCTCCTGAAGAAGGCGGCGATCGGCGCCGGTGCGCTCGTCGGGGTGATCGTGGCGCTGAAGCTCGTGCGCCGGCGCTCCAAGAAGCGCCGCTAGGCCGAAACGACGAGGGCGGCCTCGCGGCCGCCCCCATCGCGCTCGGTGCGATCTCGCTTAGGGCTCGCGCGCGCTGAGGCGCGCGAACACGCCGGCGACGATCAGCGCGAGCGCCGCCAGCAGGACGATCCACAGCGGGATGCCCGTGAACGGCAGCGTCGAGCCGAGCACGCCGCCCGAGTGCTTCGGCGACGAGGTGTACGTCGCGCCCGCGACGCCGCCCGACGCCGTCGTCACCGTCACCGGCTGCGCCCGTGCCGCGTGATGCAGCGTGTGGCGGGTCCCCTGGACGCCGCCGGTCACCGCCGGGCCGGGGATGATCGTCGTCACCGTGTGCTGCGGCTGAGACTGCGTCGTCGTGGTGTGCCGCGGCCGCGTTTGGTGCTGCTGCGTCGCGGTCTGCTGCTGCTGCTGCGTGACCGTCAGCTGCTGCTGCGTCACCGTCTGCTGCTGCTGCTGCTGCTGTGTCGTCGTGCCCGGCACCGTCGTCGTCACCTGCGCCGTCGACGTCGTCGCTGCCTGCGCACCCGACAAGGCGAGGTTGCAGTGCGCGTTGAAGATCGCCTGCCCGTTCGCGTCCCACCTCTGCGAATAGGTCTGGCCGTCGTAGCTGAACGGCGGCACGATGTCGCGCGCCTCCTCCGGCGTCCCGTTCAGCTCGTGACGCACCACCTCCGCCGCCGGCTTCGTCTCGTACGCGCCCGTCGTCGCCGAGGTCATGTCGCAGAACGAAACCATCGCCCCCGGCCCCGCCGAGGTCGTCGTCGTGGTCATCGTGCCGCCCGAGGCCTCCGTCGAGCAACTCGAGGCGCCCCTGTACGCGTGGACGTCGACCTCGTGGCCGCGGCAGTCCTTGATCTTGTGCGGCTGGCTGTTGCCGGGGCCGTAGAGATCGGTCGAGGGGCTCGCGCCCTTGCCCTGGGCGATCTTCCCCGCGGTCTGGCCGTTGCCGTAGAGCTTCGTGCTCGTCGAGCCTGCCGGCGTCGGCTTCACGCCGGGCGCGGGGCCCGCCGTCTGCGGCGGCGTCGTCCGCGGCGCCGGCGTCGTCGGCTGCGCGGCCTGCTGCTCGTCGTGCTTGTTGCCGTGATCGTGCGACGGCGACTGCGGCGCGGGCTGCTGCTGTGTCGCCTGCTGGGCCTGCTGGTCAGGTCGCTGCGGGCCGTGTCCCGGGCCCGGATCGCCAGGCTGGGCCGCCGGCGGGGGAGCCTGCGGGCCCGGGCCGCCAGGGCCGCCGTGCGGGTTGCCCGCGCGTGCGGCTCCTGAGAACGCGGCCAGCCCGACCGCCAGCAAAGCGGTTGCGAGTGCCGCACCGATGCGCTTCATCCGGCTCGCACCTCATATCGAGCAAATTGACAACCCACAAGACGGACACCCGCGAAACGTGGGCCGAGAGGGCGCGGATACGGGGCGTTTACAGGATCTTTACTTCAGCGCAGGTCGGCGCCGAAACGCCTGCCGAGCTCCGCGACGATCGCGTCGCGCAGCCGCGCCGCGTCGTCGTCGGTGAGGGTGCGGTCGGGTGCCTGGTAGGCGACCGAGAAGGCGACCGACTTGCGGCCCTCTCCCACCTGAGCGCCGCGGTAGACGTCGAAGACGCGGAGCTCGCGCAGCTGCTCGCCGCCGGCCTCGCGCGCGGCGGCGACGAGCTCGCCGACGGGCACCTCTTCCGGCACCGACACCGCGATGTCCTGCCGGACGGCGGGATACGTGATCACGTCCTCGTAGAGGACCGGCTCGTGCGAGGCGGCGAAGAGGTCGGCGAGGTCGAGCTCGAAGGCGCCCCACTCGCCCTCGATCAGGCGCGGGTGCACCTCGCCGAGGACGCCCGCCGCGGTGCGCGCCGTCTTGCCGGGGTGGAGCAGCGGGTGCTGGCCGCGCTCGAACCACGGCTCCGCCTTGAGCGCCGCGTACAACCCCTCGACGACGCCCTTCACGTGCAGGAACCCGCCTTGCGCGATCCCTGCGACGCGCACGCGCTCGTCGGGCAGCCGGTCGCCGTCGCGATAGACGCGCGCGACCTCGAACAGCGCGATGCCGCGCGCGCCGGCGTCGACGTTCCGTTTCGCGGCCTCGACGAGGCTCGGCAGGAGCGCCGTCCGGAGCGCCGTCAGCTCGACGGAGATCGGCTCGGGCAGCTTCCACGTCGTGTCGTCGTCGGCGACGAGGCTCGGCGTGTACGTCTCGGCGAAGCCGAGGCCGACGAGCGCGTCCTCGAGCCGCCGGCCCAGCTTCTGCTCGCGTGTGAGCACGCCGAACATCTCGCGGCGCGCGGGCAGCGTGAACGGGACGGCGTCGAGCCGGAAGCGCGCGACCTCCTCGACGACGTCGACCTCGCGCGTCACGTCGCGTGCGCGCCACGTCGGCGCGACGACGCTGCCGTCGCGGCGGTCGAAGCCGAGGCGCTCGAGGAGCGCGTGCTGGTCGTCCGCCGGCGTCGCGACGCCGATCAGCGCGTCGGCGCGCTCGGGCCTGTACTCGATCACGGGCCGCTCGGGCAGCCCGCGGTGCACGTCCGCGTCGGCGGCCCACCCGGCGCCGGTCAGCTCGAGGAGCAGCCGCGTCGCGAGGTCGGCGGCGTGGGCGGCGAGGTACGGGTCGACGCCTTTCTCCCAGCGGTTCGACCCCTCGGTGCGCAGGCGCTGCCGCTCCGACGTGCGGTAGATCCCGTACGGCTCGAAGTTCGCCGCCTCGAGCAGCACCGTCGTCGTCCCGTCCGAGATCTCGGTCTCCTTGCCGCCCATGATCCCGGCGAGCGCCACGGCGCGGTCGGCGTCGGCGATCACGAGGTCGGCGGGGTCGAGCTCGCGCTCGACGTCGTCGAGCGTGCGCAGCGTCTCGCCCGGCGCGGCGCGGCGGACGACGATGCGGCGCCCGTGCAGGGTGTCGAGGTCGAACGCGTGCAGCGGGTTCCCGAGCGCGAGCATCACGTAGTTCGTCACGTCGACCACGTTCGAGATCGCGCGGACGCCCGCGGCGTGGAGCCGCGCGCGCAGCCACACTGGAGACGGCCCGAGGCGCACGTCCTCGAAGACGCGCCCGACGTAGCGCGGGCAGCCCTCGAAGTCCTCGATCCTGATCTCGACCTGGCCCTTCGGGGCATGTCCAGGGGACTGTCCCCTAGACATGTCTCGAAGCGGCAGGTCGTAGAGCGCGGCGACCTCGCGGGCGAGGCCGTAGATCGACTGCAGGTCCGGGCGGTTGCCGGTCGCCTCGACGAGGAGCACCTCGTCGACGAGCGGCAGGACGTCGGCGAGCGGCGTGCCGGGGTCGGTCTCCGGCAGCACCATGATCCCCGAGTGGTCGGTTCCGAGGCCGACCTCGTCCTCGGCGAGGATCATGCCGTCCGAGACCTCGCCGCGAACGGTGCGGCGCTCGAGCGTCAGCCCGTTCGGGAGCACGGCGCCCGGAAGGGCGACGGCGACGGTCGCGCCGACCCCGAAGTTCCAGGCGCCGCAGACGATCGAGCGCGCGTCGCCCTCCCCCACGTCCACCTTCGTCAGCTGCAGGCGATCGGCGTTCGGGTGCTTCGCCGCCTCGATGACACGGCCGACGCGGAAGTTCTCGAGGTTGCCGTCGGCGTCGGCGACGCCGCGCGCCTCGATCCCTTCCACCTCCGCCGTCGAGATCGACAGCCGCGTCGCGAGCTCGTCGAGCGGCATCTCGATCGGCACGTACTCGCGCAGCCAGGAGACCGGAACCCTCAAAACTGGCGCAGGACCCGCAGGTCCCCCTCCCACAGCGCGCGGATGTCGGGGATGTCGTGCCGGAGCTGTGCGGTGCGCTCGAGGCCGCAGCCGAACGCGAAGCCGCGCCACTGCTCCGGGTCGAGGCCGACGTTCTCGAAGACGAGCGGGTCGACCATGCCCGCACCGCCCATCTCGATCCAGCCGCTGAACTTGCACGTGCGGCAGCCGGCTCCGTCGCAGATGCCGCAGGAGACGTCGGGCTCGATCGAGGGCTCCGTGAACGGGAAGTAGTGCGTGCGGAAGCGGACGCGCCGCTCCGGCCCGAACAGCTGCCGCATCACGTGCAGCAGCGTCCCCTTCAGGTCGGCGAGCGTCAGCCCCTTGTCGACCGCGAGACCCTCGAACTGGTGGAAGATCGGGAAGCGGGTCGCCGTGATCGCGTCGCGCCGGTACACGCGACCGATCGAGACCATGTAGATGGGCGGTTGCTTCTCCTCCATGATGTGGATCTGCGACGGGCTCGTCTCGGTGCGCAGCACCGTGTTCGCGTCGAAGAAGAACGTGTCGCGCGGCGACCGCGCAGAGTGCGTCGGCAGGAACGCGAGCTTGTCGAAGTTGTAGTCGACCGTCTCCACCTCGCGGTCGTCGCGAACCTCGTAGCCGAGCCCGATGAACGCGTCCTCGACCGCCCGCCGGATCTGCGTGATCGGGTGCAGGTGCCCGACCGGCAGCTCCTCGCCCGGCAGCGTGACGTCGATCACCTCCTCGCGCAGGCGGCGGTCGAGCTCCTCGTCTGCGAGCGTGCGCTCGCGCTCGTCGACGGCGGCCTCGAGGCGCTGGCGAATCCCGTTCAGGAGCATGCCGCTCTCGCGGTCGCGCACCTCGCGCAGCGCGAGCGCGAGCTCGGACTTGCGCCCGAGGAAGCGCACGCGCGCCTCCTCGAGCTCGTCGAGCGTCGCGACGGCGGCCAGCGCCGTCGCCGCGCGGGCCTCGTATTCCTGCCAGTCCGCCATGGAGGGGCAACATACCCGCGTGTCCGCGTACGACCGGATCGCACGGATGTACGACCCGTGGTCCGCGAGCGTCGTCGAGGACGTCGACTTCTACGTCGAGGAAGCGAGGCGCTCCGGCGGCCCGGTGCTCGAGCTCGGCGTCGGCACGGGACGCATCGCGATCCCGATCGCGCTCGCCGGTGTGCCGGTGGTCGGCGTCGACTCGTCGGAGGGCATGCTCGCGGTCGCGCGCGAGCGCGCGGAGCTCGCCGGCGCCGCGGTCGACCTCCGCTACGGCGACCTGCGGCAGCCTCCGGTCGAGGAGCGCTTCCCGCTCGTCCTCTGTCCCTTCCGCACGCTGCTCCACATGCAGACCGACGCCGACCGGCGCGCGGCGCTGCGCGCGGTGCGCGCGCGCGTCGCCGACGGCGGGCGCTTCGTCTTCGACGTCTTCACGCCCGGCCACGACGACGTCGTGGCGACGCACGGCCGCTGGCTCGAGCGCGAGCCCGGCATCTTCGAGCGCGCCGACTGGGACGAGGAGCGGCGGACGCTGATCCTGCGCGTCGCCGGCTGCGACGCGGAGGCCGAGCTGTCGCTCGCATGGCTGCCGATCGCCGAGTGGCACACGCTGCTCGGCGAGGAGGGCTTCGCCGTCGAGGCCGTGTACGGCTGGTTCGACCGCTCGCCCTACCGCGACGGCGACGAGGACTCGATCTGGATCGTGTCGCCGACGCGCACACGCCCGGGCTCGAGCACGTCGAAGTAGACGCCGAAGTCGATCTGCGTGCCGTCGCGGAGGCCGCGGTAGGCCTTGATGCCGCCCAGCGTGTCGAGGGAGCGCACGCCGGTGTCGGGATCCTGCGTCGTCACCGCGCAGCGCGGAACGGGGCCGGCGACGCGGACGAGCGCTTCGCCGATGCGCACGCGGTCCCACGCGTCCTCCGCGTGCGCGTCCACGCCCTCCACCTCGAACAGCATCCGGAAGCGGCGTGCGTCGACGTGCGCGTCGAGCTCCTGCCCGAGGCGCACGCACGACCCGTCGGAGACGAGCGTGCCGACGTGCACGTCGATGCCCGTCCCCGGCTCGTCCGTGCGGACGAGCTGCAGCGACGTCCCCGCGTACTCCGAGAGCGCATCCGCCCACGGGCCGTGGACGAGGCGGCCGCGCACGGTGCGGCCCCAGAAGTTCGTCGTCAGCGGCTCGCCGAGCCGCCACTCGCCGTCGACCGCCCGGCCGTCGGGGAAGCGCAGCGTCAGCCGCCCGTCCTCCGCCTCCGGCCGGATGCGCACGAGCGGCCCGTGGTCCTTGCCGTTGAAGAGCCGCCACCCTTCGATCAGGTAGAAGCGCCGGTTCGACTCGACGCCGCGCGCAGTGAGCTCCACCCCGTCGGGGTGCTGGAGGCCGAGGCCCTTGACCGGCGTGACGTTGATGCGCGCGACCTTCATCGGTTCTGCCGCCGGTATTCGTACAGCGCGATCGCGCCCGCGACGGCGACGTTCAGCGATTCCGCGCCGCCGATCGGGATCCACGCGTCGACGTCGCGCGCGACGTCGGCCGGCAGCCCCTCGCGTTCCGCTCCGAGCAGGAACGTCACCTCGCCGCGCAGGTCGACGTCGCCGAGCGGCGTGCCGCCGTGGGCCGTGAGCGCCACCCGCTTCCCGCGAAGGGCGGCGCCGCCCCGCGCGAGCGGGACGCGCCAGATCGAGCCGGCCGACGCGCGGAGCGCCTTCGGCCCCGTGGGATCGGCGCAGTCGCCGGAGAGCGCGACGGCGGCGCCGAAGGCGTCCGCGCTCCGGACGAGCGCGCCGACGTTGCCGGGATCGGCGACGCGCCAGAGCGCGAGCGTCACCGGCCGCGGTTCCGGCGCGGGCAGGTCGGAGCGCCGGTAGACGCCGACGACGCGCGGCGGGTGCGCGGCCGTCGCGACCGCGGCGAGGAGCGCCGGCTCGACGTTCTCGCCGGCGACGAGCAGCTCGACCGGCTCTGCCGTCGCGGCGTCGACCGCGTCCTCGCCCTCGACGAAGAAGAGGCCGAGCTTGTCGCGCCAGCGGCGGTCGTACAGCCTGTGGACGACACGCGCGACGCAGTGCCCCGAGCGGCACGGCTCCCCCAGCCGCCCGCAGCGTCCGTCCGCCAGCCAGCAGCGTGCCATGCGCGTCGACGCTACCTGCCTAGGCGTCGCCGCGACTCGACCTCGCCTGGTAGTAGACGGCCAACGTCGCATGGGCCTGCGCCTTGAGGTACGACCAGATGAATCGGTCGTTGAGCAGGCGCTCGGCCTCGAGCGCGTGTTGTTCCGCCCGGTCGCCGTTCGTTTGCGCACGAGTCGCTGTCACCACGCACCTCCTTTCGCCTCACCACGCTGTCAGCTCACGGCGAGGCGCGCATCCGGCACGCACCGGATTCGAAACGGCGGAGGCCGCAAGATCAGCCGTGGAAGTCGACGTGCTCCTCGAGCACGCGCCCGTTCAGCGTCAGCTGCGTGCCGTCGTAGTCGCGGCGGTGGCGCGGACCCTCGAGCGAGACCCAGTCGACACCGGCGAGCTTGGCGCGCAGCTCGTCGTAGCGCTCGTCGGGCAGGTACGCCGTCGTCACCGCCGAGATGACGACGGTGTCCGGTGTCAGGTAGTCCTGGACGACGTCGACGTAGTCGCCGCGGACGAGCTCGGGCGGGTTCGCGCGCGCGACCTCGATCGCCTCGCGCAGGCGCGCGATCCGCTCCGTCTGGTCGGGCCAGACGAACGCCTCGAGCAGGCGCGCGCCCTCGTCGGTCGTCACGTCGACCGGCTTGCGGTCGATGCCGCGCCGCCGCAGGATCTCGAACGGCGGGTCGTCGAAGTAGAGGAGCAGCCCGCCCGCCGCGCCGAGCTCGAGCAGCTCGACGCGCGAGCGGCCGGTCGCCGCGACGCCGCGCATGAGCGGCGCGCGCCGCCCGACCTCGTTCGTCTGCACCGGCTGCTCGGCGCAGAAGCGCGCGAGGAAGCCGCCGTGCTCGTCGAGCAGCCGGTCGACGTCCTTCCACGTCCCCTCCGCGGAGAGCACGAGGTGGTGCAGACCGCCGAGGAGGCGCAGCGGCAGGTCCCAGCGCAGGTCCGGCGCGATCGTCGCCACGCGGGCGTCGACCGCGAGCTTCTCGCAGAGCCGCGCGTAGAGCGGCGAGCGCGTCTCGCAGTACGCGCCCTGCCGGCGGAAGATGTCCGCCTGACGCTCGGCCGGGCTCAGCCGGATTTCGCGAGCGCGCCCTTCGCCTGCTCGGCGAGCTTGCCGAACGCCTCGGGGTCGCTGATCGCGAGATCGGCGAGCACCTTGCGGTCGAGCTCGACGTTCGCGCCCTTGAGGCCGGCCATGAACTGGTTGTAGGAGAGACCGTTCGCGCGCGCAGCGGCGTTGATCCGCATGATCCAGAGCCGCCGGAACGTGCGCTTCTTGACCTTGCGGTCGCGGTAGGCGTAGACGAGCGAACGCTCGACCTGCTCTTTCGCGTAGCGGTAGTTCGTGCTCTTGAGGCCCCAGTAGCCCTTGGCCTCCTCGAGCACCTTGCGGCGCTTCTTGCGCGCGTTGACGGAGCGCTTGACGCGGGCCATCGCCGTTACCTCCCCAGCAGCTTCTTGATCGAGCGCTCGTTCGCCTTGGCGACGGGCTGGTCCTTACTGAACGCCCGCTTCAGCTTCGGCGACTTGTGCTCGAGGTTGTGACTTTGGTTGGCGAGCCGGCGCAGGAGCTTCCCGGACCCCGTCACCTTGAACTTCTTTTTCGCTCCCGAGTTCGTCTTCTGCTTCGGCATCTCGTTTCACTCCTGCGTTCTTCGTCGGCGCGAGCACCATCGTCATGTTGCGGCCCTCGAGGAGCGGCTGGATCTCGATCGTCCCGAGCTCCTTCACGTCCTCCGCGAGCCGCATCAGCAGGTCACGGCCGCGATCGGGATGTTCGCGCTCGCGGCCGCGGAACATGATCGTGACCTTCACCTTCGCCCGCTGGTGCAGGAAGCGGACGACGTGGCCCTTCTTGGTCTCGTAGTCGTGGATCCCGATCTTCGGCCTGAGCTTGATCTCCTTGACGTGGATCTGCGTCTGGTTCTTGCGAGCCTGCTTGGCCTTCTGCTCCTGCTCGTAGCGGTACTTCCCGTAGTCCATGACCTTCGCCACGGGCGGGTCGGCCTGCGCGGCGACCTCGACGAGATCCAGTCCCTTCGAATACGCGTACTGACGCGCCTCCTCCGTCGCCTTGATCCCGAGCTGCTGTCCCGACTCGCCGATCAGGCGGACGCGGGGCACGCGGATCGCATCGTTGATCCGCGTCTGCGGCTCCGGGCGGCGCGGCGGCTCGAACGGGCCTCGCCGCGGCCTCAAATGGGTGTCACCAAGCTCGTGTCGTCCTCCTTGGGAAATGAAAAAACCGCTGGCAGGCAGCGGCGCATCATGTCCTCGAACCGAGTCGGTTGAACCTCCGGAGCCCTGCGGCGGGAGGTGAGGAGACGATCACGCCCCTGCTTGCCAGGGGCTAAGCGTAGCAAGCCGGGCGGCGAATTCCACGAGCGATTCCCTGCTCTGGCCGCCGTGGCGCTCGCGGATCGCCAGCGACTCGTCGGACTCCTTGTCGCCGTAGACGACGACGAACGGCACCTTCGCGAGCTCGGCGTTCCGGATCTTCTTCCCCACCGTCTCGTCGGAGTCGTCGACCTCGACGCGGTACGGCAGCCGCGCCGCGAGCGCGCGCGCCCGCCCGCGGTGCGACTCCCCCACCGGCAGGATGCGCACCTGCACCGGCGCGAGCCAGAACGGGAAGTCGCCCGCGAAGTGCTCGATCAGGATGCCGATGAAGCGCTCGAAGGAGCCGATCAGGGCGCGGTGGATCATCACCGGCGTGTGCTCGGCGTTGTCGGCGCCCTGGTAGCGGAGGCCGAAGCGCTGCGGCATCTGGAAGTCGAGCTGCACCGTGCCGATCTGCCACGAGCGGCCGAGCGAGTCGAGCATGTGCAGATCGATCTTCGGTCCGTAGAAGGCGCCGTCGCCGGCGTTGACCACGTACTCGAGGCCGCGGCGCTCGAGCGCGCGCGCGAGCGCGGACTCCGCCGCGTCCCACTCCTCGTCGGTACCGAGCTTGTTCTCGGGGCGAGTCGAGAGCTCGACCTTGATCTCGAGCCCGAGCAGGTCGTAGATGAAGTAGCCGAAGTCGAGGCATCCGAGCACCTCGTCCTCGACCTGCTCCGCGGTGCAGAAGATGTGTGCGTCGTCCTGCGAGAACATCCGCACGCGCAGCAGGCCGTGCAGCGCGCCCGCGAGCTCGTCGCGGTGCAGCACGCCGGCCTCGGCGACGCGGAGCGGCAGGTCGCGGTAGCTGTAGGCGCCGTGCGCGTAGAGCGCGCAGTGGCCGGGGCAGTTCATCGGCTTGAGCCCGAACGTGCGGTTCTCGGAGTCGAAGGTGAACATGTGCTCGCGGTACTTCTCCCAGTGCCCCGAGGTCTCCCAGAGCTCCTTGTCGTAGATGAGCGGCGTGCGCACCTCGACGTAGCCGCGGCGTGCGTCTTCGCGGCGGCGCAGGTCCTCGAGCACGTTCCAGACCGCCATGCCCTTCGGGTGCCAGAAGGGCGAGCCCGGCGACACGTCGGAGAAGTGGAAGAGGTCGAGCTGCGTCCCGAGGCGGCGGTGGTCGCGCTTGCGCGCCTCCTCGAGCCGCGCGAGGTAGGCGTCGAGGTCGGCCTGGGAGTAGAAGGCGGTGCCGTAGATGCGCGTCAGCTGCGTGTTGCGCTCGTCGCCGCGCCAGTACGCGCCGGCGAGGCCGGTGAGCTTGAACGCGTTGATCGGCTTCGAGTCCTGGAGGTGCGGCCCGCGGCAGAGGTCGGTGAAGTCACCCTGCGTGTAGAGGCTGATCGCGCCCTCCGCGGTGTCGATCAGCTCCTCCTTGTACGGCTCGCCCGCGAAGAGACGCTTCGCCTCCTCCCGCGTCGTCTCCTCGCGCGTCCAGACGCGGCCCTCCTCGAGCTCGCGCTCGACCTCCGCCTCGATCGTCTCGAGGTCGCCCTCCGCGATCGGCTGGGGGAACTCGAAGTCGTAGTAGAAGCCGTGCTCGATCGGCGGCCCGATCGCGATCTTGACGCCGGGATAGAGCCGGCGGACCGCCTCGGCGAGGAGGTGCGCGCTCGAGTGGCGCAGCACGGCGAGGGCATCCGCGTCGTTCCTGTCGCGGGTGGTGAGGATCTGGAGCGGCTCGCCGTCGGCAAGCGGCAGGCGCAAATCCTGCACCCGGCCGTCCTGGCGGACGAGCACCGCCTGCTCGGCGAGCTTCGGGCCGATGGCGCGCGCGGCGTCGAGCCCGGTGGCGCCGTCGGGGAGCTCGAGCGGGGTGCCGTCGGGGAGCGTGACCTTCACGCGTCCAAGGATACGCACGCCCCTCTTGACACTTTCCGATATATCGGTAACCTATCGTGCTATGCACAGACACAGACACGAACGTTTCCTCTTCGAGGGACCGGGCCCCGGCCCGAAGTTCCTCTTCCGCGGCGGCGGCGGCGGGCCCTGGGGCGGCGGCCCCTGGGGCGGCGGCGGCCGCCGGCGCATGCGCCGCGGCGACGTCCGCGCGGCCGTCCTCCTCCTCCTCGAGGAGGAGCCGCGCAACGGCTACCAGCTGATGCAGGAGATCGAGCAGCGCTCCGACGGCGCCTGGCGCCCGAGCCCCGGCTCGATGTACCCCGCGCTCCAGCTCCTCGCCGACGAGGGCCTGATCCGCGGCGAGCAGCGCGAGGGCGGCACCGTCTACGAGCTCACCGACGCCGGCCGCGAGCACCTGAACGAGCATCGCGAGCAATTCGGCAACCCGTGGGAGCAGGCGGGGCAGGGCGTGCCGGGCGAGGTGCGCGAGCTGATGGGCCTCGCCGCGCAGGTGATGCTCGCGACCCGGCAGGTCGTCCACGCCGGCTCCGACGAGCAGCGCAAGGCCGCATCGGAGCTCCTCGCCGAGACGCGGCGCAAGCTCTACGGCATCCTCGCCGGCGACTGAGCGGGGTGTCAGGCACCGGGGCCCCCTCCGGTGCCTGACACTCGCCGTCAACCGACGCGCCGCAGCTTGTGCACGAGGAGCGCGGCTTCCACGCGACTGCCGGCGCGGGCACTCACGCGGCGGAAGCGGCGGACGACCCGGTGCTCGTCGGCCTGGAGCCGAAGCGCGAGCTCCTTGGCGGCCGCGACGGAGCGGCACGGCACGCTCACGGTGATCTCGTTCATCTCGCCTAGCAGTCCTCGGAGTCGTCGAGCGCCGCGGCAACCGCCGGCGACGCGGCGTCCGCCGCCGCCGCCTGGAGCGGCTCGCCGTCGGAGCTCGCGACGATCGCGGGCGCCGGCGTCTGGACCGCGTTGCTGCAGTCTTGCGGGTCGAGCGAGTGGGCGACGAGGTCAGCGTTCTGCTGCTCGCAGAGCGCGGCCGGATCCACGGCGGCCGCGGGCGCCGGCACGGAGCCGGTCACGACGACGATGCTCGGCAGGCTCGACGCCCTCGTCGACGGACGCAGCGCGGGCTTCGCGCGCCTTCCCTGCTTCCCGTGCTTCA
>Ga0070739_10006441_pt1 | contig 12924 bp, 14 predicted proteins | sample Coa_R1_7_FD_66445 | JGI IMG/M metagenome (GOLD analysis project Ga0070739, IMG submission 66445) | Surface soil microbial communities from Centralia Pennsylvania, which are recovering from an underground coalmine fire - Coalmine... | ecosystem: Environmental > Terrestrial > Soil > Unclassified ... | reverse complement strand
AGGCAAGGATTATCCCGACAACGCAGAGCGCTTTGGTTTGTTTGCGCGGGCAGCGCTCGAAGTCGCCAAGCTGGTTTGGCTGCCCGAGCTCTTGCACTGCCACGACTGGCAGGCGGCACTGGTGCCGGTGTGGCTGCGGACCGTGTATCGCAACGATCCTGTGCTTCATGCTTTGCCGGTAGTGCTGACCGTGCACAATTTGGGCTACCAGGGATTGTTCCCGCCGGACGTCCTGGAGGTGCTGGGGTTGCCGCAGAGCCTGTTCACGATGGACGGACTCGAGTTTTATGGCCAGGTGAATTTCCTCAAGGGAGGCCTTGTGTTTGCGGACTGGCTGACCACCGTCAGCCGGCGCTATGCGAGCGAAATCCAGACGCCGGAATTCGGCTGTGGCCTGGAAGGCGTTCTGCGGCAGCGCCGTAGCCAACTGATCGGTATCCCCAACGGCGTGGATTACGGCGAATGGGATCCCGAACACGATCCCTTCATCCCCGCCCGTTATTCGGCCGCACAGATAGACGGCAAACGCATCTGCAAGGCTGCACTGTTGCAGCACTTCGGACTGCCCGCTGGAGCCGTGGACCGTCCCGTGGTGGGCATGGTCTCTCGCCTGGTGGATCAGAAAGGCTTTGACTTGCTCATGGAGGCCGGTGATCGGCTGCTGGTCGAAGATGCGCTGTTTGTGCTGCTTGGAACGGGGCAGCCAGTCTACGAAGAGTACTTTCGGGCACTGGCCGCGCGCTGGCCGCACCGGGTGGGCGTTCGCATCGCTTACGATAACGCCCTGGCGCACCACATCGAGGCCGGAGCCGATATTTTCCTGATGCCCTCGCGCTATGAGCCGTGCGGGCTCAATCAGATTTACAGCCTGCGCTACGGCACCATTCCCGTCGTGCGGGCCACCGGCGGACTCGACGATACCGTGGAGGAAGTGAACCCCACCACGGGCGAGGGCACCGGCTTCAAGTTTGTCGACTACCGGGTGGAGGCGATGCTGGAGGCACTGGCCCGGGCTATTCGAGCCTTCCACCAGCCCGAGCTGTGGCGGCGCATTCAGCAGAACGCGATGCGACAGGATTTTTCCTGGGCGGCGCCGGCGGCGAGCTACGCGGAGCTTTATGCACGGGCCCGCACCGGCCGAATCTCTCGGCTCGGTGATGCATCCATTAAAGAGGACACCGGCGGCGAGCCTCTGGCTGTGCAATCCTGAAGAAAGGAGCTGAGCGAACAGAAACAATGGCTGAGCAAATTGTCAGTGTGGCCGATACCGACTTCGAGCGCGAAGTGATCGAAGCCAGTCGCACCCAGCCCGTGATGGTCGATTTCTGGGCCGAGTGGTGCCGACCCTGCCTGATGCTGGCCCCCACGGTGGAACAAATCGCACGCGAGTACGCCGGCAGGGTGAAGGTGCTCAAGATGAATGTGGATGAAAACATGAACACGCCGGCGCGCTTCAACATCCGGAGTATTCCCACCCTGTTGATCTTCAAGGACGGAAAGGTGGCCGGGCAGATTGTGGGAGCCGTTCCGGCCGAGAACATCCGCCGGGCCCTCAACGGCGTGCTCGTCTGAAGCCCGGCCGCTGCGCGCGCTGCTTGCGCCGCGTTCTGCCGGCAGGTTAGCATAGCGGCGGACGCGAGCAGCTACCTGTCTTTTCCCGGGCACAGAGTGCGGACACGGGTGCGCGCGCACGGTAACGATGAGCAAAGCCATTGTGGTTGTAGGTGCGCAGTGGGGCGATGAAGGCAAGGGCAAGGTCGTGGACTATCTGGCCGGGTCGTTCGACTACGTGGCTCGCTACCAGGGTGGACACAACGCCGGCCACACTGTGGTGCACAACGGCGAGCGGCTGGTCCTGCAGTTGATTCCGTCGGGCATTCTACGCCCGCGGGTGTGCGCTGTGATTGGCAACGGGGTTGTGGTGGATCCCGCAGCGCTGCTGGCCGAGATCGAGATGCTGGAACGCCACGGCGTCACGGTCGCTGGGCGTTTGTTCGTCAGCGATCGCGCGCACCTGATCTTTCCCTATCATCGCGAACTGGATCGCGCTGCCGAGGTGTCTCGTGCAGCCGGCTCCATCGGAACTACTTCGCGCGGCATTGGGCCTGCCTACGAAGACAAGATGGCCCGCCGCGGCATCCGCGTCTGCGATGTGCGCGACGCCGAGCGATTCCGTCAACGCCTGCTGGCCGTGCTGGGGGAGAAGGATGCGATATCTCGCGCGGTCTACGGCCGGCCGCTGGAGATGGAGAACATGGTCGAGCAATGGCTGGCTCTGGGCGAGCGGCTGCGACCTTTCATTGCCGACACGGGGGCGTTGCTGGCACGGGCTGCGGCCGAAGGCCGTGCCGTGCTGTTCGAGGGTGCCCAGGGGACCATGCTCGACATTGACCATGGCACCTATCCTTTCGTCACCTCCTCCAACGCCACCGCGGGTGGAGCGGCGACGGGGGCAGGATTCCCTCCGCACCGCATTACCGGCGTCATCGGCGTCACCAAGGCCTATACGACGCGTGTAGGCAACGGTCCCTTTCCCACCGAGATGCCCGAGCTCGAGGCTCATCAGGTCCGCAGCCGGGGCGTCGAATTCGGCGCTGTCACGGGACGCCCCCGCCGCTGTGGCTGGCTCGATCTCATGGTGTTGCGCTATGCGGCCCGTATCAATGGAATTGATTCTCTGGTCGTGACCAAACTCGATGTGCTCGATGCCCAGCCTGAGATTCAGGTGTGTGTGGGCTACCGGTATCGTGGTTCACCACTGGAGGAACTTCCAGCCGAAGCAGAGGTGCTCGACCGCGTTACGCCCATCTATCGGACGCTGCCCGGGTGGCTGAGACCGACTGAGGGAGTGCGCGAGCCGGACCAGTTGCCGCGAGCCGCCGTGGATTACCTGAACTTCATCGCCGACCAGATCGGCGTTGAGATCGGCATGATCTCCACGGGCCCCGAACGCGAAGCGACCATTGTATGCCCGCACAGCCGATTGGCCGGCTGGCTGAGTTGAGGGCGGTGCTCACCTGGGAGCAGGCACGGCAGGCGGTGGTGGATGCCGTCAGGAATGCACGGCGCACTCTCGACACGGAAGCCGTGGAACTGCCTGCGGCAGTTGGGCGCGTGCTGGCGGAGCCTGTCGTGGCGGACCGAAACCTGCCGCCGTTTCCTCGTGCGCTGCGGGATGGGTATGCCGTTCGAGCTGTCGATATCCGTGCTGTTCCGGCACGGTTGCAGCTCGTGGGTGAGGTGCGTCCCGGGCACGGGTTTGCAGGCACGCTGCACGCGGGTCAGGCTGTGCGCATCATGACCGGAGCGCCCGTTCCGGACGGTGCTGATGCGGTAGTGCCGGTCGAGCAGGCGCGAGAAGAAGGCGCCACAGTGGTGCTGCAGGGGATTGCAGTGAGCGGGCAACACATAACCCCGCCCGGCGCCGAAGCGACCGCGGGCCAGTGTCTGCTCGCTGCGGGGCGGCGTCTGGGTTTTGCCGAACTGGCTGTGCTGGCAATGGTTGGGCATCAGCCGGTCCGGGTTGTGCGGCGCCCGCGCGTGGCCTTGCTGGCCACCGGGGATGAACTCGTCGCTCTCGACCATTGCCCGGGTCCGTATCAAATCCGAGATGCCAACACGGCGGCGCTGGCTGCGCTGATCCTGCTGTGCGGAGCGGTGGTCGAGTACTGCGTCCGCGTGCCGGACGATGCCGGTGCTCTACAGCAAGCGTTGCGTGCGGCTCTGGAAAGGTGCGATTTGCTTGTGGCGAGCGGCGGAGTCTCTGCAGGGCGGTACGATATAGTCCGCAGTGTGCTGGAGCAGTGCCAGGCGCGGATCGTGTTTCACGGAGTGCGCATGCGTCCGGGCAGGCCGACGCTGTTTGCGCTGCTCGAGGGACGCCCGGTGTTTGGCCTACCTGGCAATCCGGTTTCGGCGATGGTGGCCGGCGAGCTATTTGTCGTACCAGCGCTTGATCTTCTTTCTGGTACCGAGCCCCGACCCCTGCCCATGATCCGAGCCCACCTGGCGCAGTCCGTCGCCGAGCAAGGCGCCATGACACATTTTCTTCCTGCACGGCTCGTTTGGAGCGCCAGCGGCCCATCGGCGACGCCGGTGGTGTGGCTGGGCTCCGCAGATGCCGTGGCAGCCAGTGGTGCAGACGGGTTTCTGATTGTGCCGGCTGAACGGCTGCAATGGCAGCCGGGCGAACAGGCACAGATTTTACTTCGCCGGGACCGACTCTAATGCCGAAACGCGTCTCTGCGGCAGCCAAGCAACAGGGGTTCACACATCTCCGCAGCGACGGCTCTGCCTGGATGGTGGACGTGAGCGGAAAGCTGCCCAGCGAGCGGGCGGCCGTAGCGCACGCGCGGGTGTTGTTAAAGCCTGCCGTGCTGCGCCAGATACGGCGCAGCGGCGGACCCAAGGGCAACCCGCTGGAAGTGGCCCGGCTGGCTGGAATCCTGGCTGCCAAACGGACGGCTGAACTGATTCCACTGTGCCATCCACTGCCTCTGACGCATGCCGACGTGGAAACGCGCTACATCCCTCAGGGAGTGGAGATTCTGGCCCGGGTCAAAACAACGGCTCCCACCGGGGTGGAGATGGAAGCTCTGGTGGCGGCCGCAGTGGCCGCGCTGACGGTCTACGATATGTGCAAGGCACTCGATCGCGGGATCACCATCAGCGATCTTTACCTGGTGGAGAAATCCGGCGGACGCTCTGGAACGTATCGTCGAGACCGGTCGTGAGCCTGCGTGTGGCCATTCTTACCGTGAGCGACTCGGTCGCCTCCGGGAAGCGGGCGGATCGCTCGGGTGTCGTGCTGGCCGAATACTGTAGCCGGCAGGGCTGGCAGGTTGTCTGGACAGGCGTCGCAGCGGACGATCGTGGACTCGTCACCGATCGGCTGGCGGAGCTGTGCGAGCGGGGAGTGGCCGATGTGGTGCTGACCACCGGAGGTACGGGACTGGGGCCGCGCGATGTCACGCCAGAGGCTACCCGGGATCTGGGGGGTCGACCGGTTGCCGGGCTCGTAGAGTGGATGCGGCTGCAAGGAGCGCGGCAAAATCCGCGCGCCGTGCTCTCGCGTGCTGAGGCCGTCATCTGCGGCTCGACTCTGGTGATCAACCTGCCGGGAAGTCCGCAGGGGGCTCTCGAATCGCTGGAAAGCATCGCCGCCCTTTTGCCACATGCTATTGAGATATTGCGCGGCGGGGGTCATCCAGAGACGGGCGGCTGAATGTGCGGAACGCCAAGCCGAGTGGGACTGACAGGAGCTCAGGGAGCCGGGAGTTCGCCCGCCGGCTGGCGCTGGCCATGGACCTTCCCGCGGTGCTGGTGGGGAGCATGCTGGCGGGAGGTGGGGTGGGCTACCTGGTGGATGAGGCGTTGCACAGCTGGCCGTGGGGGACGCTGACGCTCGGTGGCCTCGGCTTTGCTGGTGGATTGTGGGCGGTGGTCCGGAGCCTGACGCAAACGGATGGTTCTGAGGATGCAGGGAGCTGAAGTGTTCGGCCGGCGAGCGCAGCGGCGCGCGGAAAGGTGGGCGGCACTGGTGGGGTTGGGAGCAGCCCTGGCCTGGGGAGTGCGCTATGGCTTGGCGGCCGGGACGGGGGCGATTCTGGGGGCTGTTGTGGCGCTGGTCAACTTTCGCTGGCTCCGGCAGTTTGTCACGAGTACGCTCCCGGCGGCTGCAGCCGATGCCGGCGGCGGGCCCGATCGGAAGGCGAGAAAGCGGATCTACCGGCGGTTACTAGCGCGCTACATTTTGCTGTTGTTGCCGTTCTGTGCTATCCTAGCGGGCCTTTACTGGCCCGCGGTCGCCTTTCTGTGCGGCCTGCTGACGGTACCGGCCGCAGTCCTGGTGGAAATGCTGGGAGCACTGACTCTGCGAGCAGGGCAGGCCCTGTTCGGCCGGCACCGCTGGTTCGGTAGGGTGCCATGGAACACCAGCTGTGGGTGACACATTGGGTTAACGCTGCACTCGGGAGGCCGGTTGCGGCGGTGCTGGGCGGGCTGGGTCTGCCCGTCAGTCAGCCGAACGCGCCGATCCCGGACCATATTGCTATGGAGCTGGTTGTTTTGGTGCTGGCGGCCGGTTTGTTTGCGGTCGTGCGCCTGCGGCTGTCCGTCGAGCGCCCGGGTGCCCTCCAACAGTTCCTGGAGGCGTTGTTGACCAACCCGCTGGGCCTGGGGGTGCGTGACCTGGTGGAGAACTTCATCGGCCACGGCGGCGAAATGTACCTACCGATGCTGGGCAGCGTGGGCCTCTTCGTTTTAATGTGCAACCTGATCAGCCTGGTGCCCACCCTGGAATCCCCGACAGCGGAAAAGACCGTGCCGCTGGGCTGCGCACTGGTCGCTTTCCTTTATTACCACTGGTGCGGATTGCGCCGGCGGGGCCCGGTGCACTATGGGGCGCATTTTCTGGGACCACTGACGGTGATGGGGAAGGCCGTCGGGCAGCTCGAGGGCTGGGTGCGCTGGCTGGCAACGCCGATCGTGGGTCTGGTGAGTGTGGCCATGCCGGTCGTGGAACTGTTCAGTCACCTGGCCCGCGTGGTCTCGCTCACGGCACGACTCTGGGCCAACATGCTGGCGAGCGAGACGCTCTATTCGCTGTTCCTAGGCCTGACGCTGGGGATCTACATGTTCGCCGAGCGCCTGGGCCCGGCCGGACAGATTGCGGCCGCGGTGCCCTTGCTGGGCCCTTTGGTTTTTATCGGGCTGCATGTGTTTGTGGCTTTTGTACAAGCCTTCGTGTTCACAATTCTGCCGACCATCTATGTGGCAGGTGCGGTGGCGGAAGCTCACTGAACGAAGGCGAACGAGTGTTGTTGTCTGCCCGGCGCGTGGAACGCGGCGGACCTGTCAGACACCTATTACGGGACAGCAGGGAGGGAAGAAACGGATGCGTAGAGTGGCAGCAGTGCTGATGCTCATACTGGGCGTGTGCCTGTTTGCGCCGGCTGCTCTGGCAGCGGATCAGGGAGGTGGCGGAGCAGGAGCCAACTGGGTCGCGATTACCTCAGGTTTCGCGATGGCGATTGCTTCGGGACTGTGCGGTCTGGCGCAGGGCCGGGCCAGTGCCGGTGCCTCCGAAGGGTTCGCCCGCAATCCGGCGGCCAGCACGGTGATTCAGAATATGCTGATTCTTTCACTCGTGCTGATCGAATCCATGGCGCTGTACACCTTCATTATTATTTTCGTGAAAGTAAAGTAGAGACGACCGGCTGCGCCGGCGATGACCGTCAGCGTCAATGGCGAACAGCGTGAGGTCCCCGACGGGCTCACGGTGGCCGGTTTGCTCGCCCACCTCCAGATACCGGCCGAGCGTGCTGCCGTAGAGCACAACGGCCGGGTTCTGCCGCGGCCCGAGTGGGATCGGACTCCGGTGCAGGCGAACGATCGTTTTGAAATCGTGCAGCTCGTCGGTGGCGGCCAGTGCGATGGGCAGAGCCGCCCCGATACTGATCTTCCTCATGTCTGAGCGGGCTGTAGAGCGAAAACTTCCGTCGCGGGCCGATGACTTCGCGGAGTGGTACAACCAGGTCGTTCTCCGCGCCGAGTTGGCCGACTACGCCCCTGTCCGCGGCTGCATGATCATCCGCCCCTACGGCTGGGCGATCTGGGAAGCCATTCAGCAGGCCCTCGATCGCCGCTTCAAAGCCACCGGCCATGTCAACGCGGCGTTTCCCATGCTGATTCCGCTCAGTTTCATTGAAAAGGAGCGGCAGCATGTGCAGGGGTTTTCACCGGAACTGGCGGTCGTGACCCACGGTGGCGGCCAGAAACTCGAGGAGCCGCTCGTGCTGCGACCGACTTCCGAGACGATCATCGGCCACGCCTATGCCCGGTGGATCAAGTCCTATCGGGACTTGCCCGTTCTGATCAATCTCTGGAACAACGTCGTACGGTGGGAGTTGCGCACGCGGCTGTTTCTGCGCACGCTGGAGTTCTACTGGCAGGAGGGCCATACGGCGCATGCGACCTACGAGGAGGCGGAAGCGGAAACACGGCGCATGCTGGACATCTACGCAGAGTTCGCCGCGACCGAAGCCGCCATTCCGGTGATTGCTGGCCGGAAGTCCGAAGCAGAGCGGTTTGCCGGGGCGGATCAGACGTACTCCATCGAAGCGATGATGGGTGACGGCAAGGCTCTGCAGGCGGCAACCAGCCACAACCTGGGACAGAATTTCGCGCGGGCGTTCGAGATTCGCTACCTCGACCGCCAGGGGCGCCTGCAGTACTGCTGGACGACTTCGTGGGGCCTCTCGACGCGGTTCATCGGGGCCATCGTCATGGTCCACGGCGATGATCAGGGCCTGATCCTGCCGCCGCGGCTGGCCCCGCTTCATGCGGTGATCGTGCCCATCTACAAAACCGAGGCCGAGCAGGCGGAGGTCCTCGAGGTGGCCGCTCGCATGCGCCAGGACCTCGAGGGTGCAGGACTACGAGTCCGTCTGGACGATCGGGAGGGCTACAGTCCCGGCTATAAGTTCAACGACTGGGAGCTGCGAGGCGTTCCCGTGCGGATCGAACTGGGGCCACGCGACGTTCGTCAGGGCACTGCTGTACTCGCCCGACGTGACCGGCCCGGAGCAGGCGGCAAAACGACGGTGCGTGCCGAAGAGCTGGTCGAGCAGGTGCGCCGTTTGCTCGACGAGATTCAGCGCGCGCTCTATCAGCGCGCGCTGGAGTTTCGCAACGCACGAACCCAGCAGGTCCACGATTACGAAGGTCTGCGCGCGGCGGTCGAGCAGGGGTTCGCTCTGGCCTGGTGGTGTGGATCGGCGGCCTGCGAAGCACGGATTAAAGAAGAAACACGGGCCACCATGCGCTGCATTCCGTTCGACCAGCCAGGAGGCGAGGGTCGCTGCGTCGTGTGCGCGGGCGAAGCTCGCGAGCAGGCCGTTTTTGCCCGGGCGTACTAGGGGTAACTGGCTGATAAACACCCTCCCCAGTGCTGGTTGCTCGAACGAACGGCTGCGTTAGTCTGAAATTCCCACCCGTACAGGGTCCCCTTCCACGGGAAACGTCTCGGATGCTGCGCCCGGCAACTCTGCGTGCGCTGCTGTGGACAGGCGCGCTCCTGCTGTTCTTGCAACTGGCAGCGCAGTTGATTCCTGCCTGGTTTCAGGCGCTCGAGCTGGGCGAGCGCCTGCGCGAGGAAGCTCGGCTGGCGGCCGTCGAACATCAGGATCCCGAGCAGGTCCGTGCCGATGTTCTCAAGCTGCTGCGCGAGCTGCACGTGCCTGTGAGTGCCAAAGACGTCGACGTGGAACCGATTTTCGGCGGCTACCGCATCCGAGCCCACTACGAGGTCGAGATCCACCTTCTGTGGTATCGCTGGAGGCTGGTGCTGACTCCTACGGGCTCGACCGATAGCGTCTGACAGCCGCGCAGCCGAGAAGTAAAATGCTTGTAGAGTCCGGGATTCTGCTGCGGGTGCATTTTGCACCTGCGCGAGGAGCAATGGTGCGCGTTCGGCGCAACCTGTGGACATCGAAACCGGTCCTGGGGCTGCTCGCAGCTTTATTGCTGGCGTTTACGGTCGCTACCGGCGTGCTGGTGGTGTACTGGGTCCGCATGTCGCGGTGGATTGACCAACGCCTCGGTGGGCAGGTGTTTGACCGCGCCTCGACCGTCTACAGTGCACCCGCACGGGTCGAAGCAGGCGAAGTTTTGAGTGCAGGTGAACTGCTGAGCTATTTGCAACGCGCCGGCTATACGCCCTATCCAAGCCAGACGGCTCCGGGCTGGTATCGTCAGTCGGGCACGACCGTAGAGATCCATCCAGGCCCGCATTCCTATTTCAACGGTCGGAATGCCGTGCGGGTGGAATTTTCCGGAGGACGCGTTCACCGTCTGGTATGGCTCGACACCGGAGCCGAAACGAAGGCAGCCGAGCTTGAGCCGGTGGCGCTGGCGACCCTCTTTGGTCCATCCCGAGAGAAGCGTCGCGTCGTCCAGTACGCGGACCTTCCACCGGTGCTCGTTCAGGCTGTGCTGGCTGCGGAGGACAAACGGTTCTTCGAGCATCCCGGCCTGGATCCGCCGGGTATTCTGCGGGCCGCATGGACTGACCTGCTGCACGGCCGCAAAGTCCAGGGAGCCAGCACGATCACCATGCAGGTGGCGCGGAGCTTCTTCCTGACCCGCGAGCGCACCTGGCGGCGGAAGCTTGCCGAAACGTTGATGGCGCTGATTCTCGAGCAGCGCTTCTCGAAAGAGCAAATCTTCGAGCTCTATGCAAACCAGGTGTATTTAGGCAATCGGGGCAGCTTTGCAATCCGCGGCTTTGGCGAGGCGGCGCAGGCGTACTTTGGCAAGGACGTGCGCGACCTAACGCTGCCGGAGGCCGCTTTTCTGGCCGGAATGATTCGCGCCCCGAACCGTTATGCGGAGAGTGACCGTCACCCCGAGCGTGCGATCGAGGCCCGGGATCGGGTGCTCGAGGCGATGGTGGACGACGGCATGATCACGGCCGCCCAGGCAGCAGCAGCCCGCAGCACGCCTCTGCATCTGCGGCCAGCTCTGCTGATCGCTTCGGCAGCTCCCTACTTTGTGGACATGGTTCGTGACGAGCTGCTCGAACGTTTCGCTGAAAACGACCTCGTATCGCAAAGCTACAGCATCTACACCACGCTCGATCCCGATCTGCAGCGAGCTGCGGCGGAGGCTGTGGCGAGCGGTATGGCGGCGATCGATCAGAAGCTGACGCGCCGCTATGCCCGCTGGCAACAGCAGAGGCAACCGATTGTCCGTCCGCAGGTCGCCCTGGTGGCGCTCGATCCGCGCACGGGTGAAATCCGGGCGCTGGTCGGCGGGCGTGATTACGGAGAAAGCCAGCTCAATCATGCTCTGGCTCGCCGCCAGCCCGGCTCTGTGTTCAAACCCTTTGTCTACGCGGCCGCCTTGCTCAACGCTGCTGAGGGCCGGCAGCCGGTGATCACGCCCGTGACCACCGTCGTGGACGAGCCCACCACCTTCGAGTTCGACGGGAAAACCTACAGCCCCAATAATTACGGCCAGCAGTTTTACGGTACCGTGACCGTGCGCCAAGCACTGACACATTCGTTGAACGTGGCCACAGTGAAGATTGCCGAAATGATCGGCTATGACCGCGTGCTGGAAGTTGCCCGTCAAATGAAACTCGACGAGCATCTGCAGGCCACACCGGCCCTGGCCCTGGGAGCCTATGAAATGACGCCGCTCGAGGTGGCGGCGGCCTATACCGCCTTCGCCAACGGCGGTGTGCGGGCTGAACCGCTGACGCTGCGTCGGGTCGTCTCTCCCGATGGCTATCCTGCTTTGACCCGTCAGCCTGTGACAACCCCCGTCCTTGATCCACGCGTGGCTTACATGGTCACAAATCTCATGGAAGATGTGCTCAATCGCGGAACCGGCGCCAGCGTCCGTGCCCTGGGGTTTACCGCTCCGGCCGCGGGCAAAACGGGCACATCGCACGACGGCTGGTTCGCCGGCTTCACCACGCAATTGCTCTGCGTGGTCTGGGTGGGGTTCGACGATAATCGCGAGCTCGGTCTATCGGGTGGAGAGTCGGCTGCCCTGATCTGGGCGGAGTTCATGAAGCACGCGGTGACACTGCCCGGCTACGACTCGCCGCAGCCCTTCGCGCCACCGGCCGGCGTATTGCAGGTGAGCATCGACCCCGAGACCGCAGCCCTGGCGACGCCCCAATGCCCCGAGCAGCGCACAGAGGTGTTCCTGGCGGGAACCGAACCGAACCAGTTGTGCCCGCTCCACGGCAGCGGGTGGATGGCCCGGGTGCCGCCGTTTTCCTGGTTATCACACTGGTTTGGAGCCTCACCGGCGCAGCCCCCTCGACCTCCAGCAGGATCTTCGCCAATTTTGGCAAGGCCGCCTGGCGGTCGCGCCGAGCGATCGGAAACAAAATCGGAACCGCCGACCACTTCAAGGCCGCGCACAGATACCGCAGCTCCATCGCAGACAAAACCGCGGAAAGGGTTCTGGCAAAAGATTTTCGGCGTTTTCAAAGGGGGCGGAGCCGAAAGCGGGCCCTCGCAACCGAAAAGACAAAAGCCATGAGCTTCTGGCGGGCGTTTCTGCTGATTTTGAGCCTCGCCACTCTCTGTGCGCGGGGCCGGCCGGCGCCGCAGAGACCCGAAACGAGCGAAGCGCTACGGCAAGAGGAAGCGCGCGGCGACCTTCTGATGGCGCGGAAAATGTTCCTTGAAGCCGTCAGCGTGTACACGGGCGTTCTACGGGAAAAGCCGCACGATGCCCGGCTGTTGAACAAAATCGGGATTGCCTACCATCAGCTCGGAGACCTGCGCGAGGCTGAGCGCTATTACCGGCGCGCAGCGCGTGCCGATAAAACCTTTGCGAGTCCGGTAAATAACCTGGGAACACTTGAGTACGCCAAGAAGAAATACAAAGGAGCTATCAAATACTATCGGCGAGCGCTGCACTTAGAGCCGAATTCGGCCGTTATTTACAGCAATCTGGGTTATGCCTATCTGGCACGCAAACAGGTGCGCGAGGCAGTCCTGGCCTTTCAACAGGCTGTTCGGCTGGACCCGGAGGTTTTTCTGCGCCGGGAGCAGGCCGGCTCGATCGTGGAACAGCGAGGCGGCGCCGACCCGGCCACTCTTTACTTCACGCTGGCGAAGACCTTCGCTCTGCTCGGCAATGTGGAGCAGTGCGCTCACTATCTGAAGATGGCGCGGGACGAAGGGTATCCGCGACTGCGCGATGTGCTCAAGGATCCAGCTTTTCGCAGCGTTCTCAAGGATGCCCGAATCCAGGAAGTGCTGGCTCCGGTGCTGAATCCAACTCCGGGTCCCTCCGGTGCGTCGTTGCGGATCACGAAGCGATCTCTCGGGCTAACTTTTCTCGGTCGCCCGCATGCGATCCGTTGCAGCGCCTGTTGAGAAGTTCTCGGAAGAACTTCGT
>Ga0070739_10006439_pt1 | contig 12931 bp, 15 predicted proteins | sample Coa_R1_7_FD_66445 | JGI IMG/M metagenome (GOLD analysis project Ga0070739, IMG submission 66445) | Surface soil microbial communities from Centralia Pennsylvania, which are recovering from an underground coalmine fire - Coalmine... | ecosystem: Environmental > Terrestrial > Soil > Unclassified ... | reverse complement strand
CCGGGTCGACGGTGTAGAGCTGCAGCGACCGGGGTGACTCGTCGGGGGCGAAGGTCACCATGTGCATGGTCGCCGGCTGGCGCTCGACGAGCGCGCGTGCGGTCGCCATCTCGCAGACATAGAGGCCGCTGACCGTGCCCACCTTGGATTGCTCCAGCTCTCGGCACAGGGTCCGGAACGCGACGTTGGTCACACCCGCCATCGGGGCCAGCACCACCGGGCTGGCGAGGGTGATCGGACCGATCCGCAACGCCGGCTACCGCCGGCTCATCGCCAGCTTGCCTGCGGTTTTATGCAGCTCGAGGGCGGTGACCTTCTTGCCCGTGCGAGCTTCCCGCTCGAGTTGACGCTGCTTGGAAACCTCGAACTTCTCGCAGGCCACCTCGAGTTCTTTCATCAGCACGGCCAGGTCGTCACGCAACTCGGCGGCCTCACCGGTGAAATCTTCGCGCTCGAAGATGCGCCATTTCTTCAACACCGGCATCACGACATGGTCGAGGTGGATGCGTGGATCGTAGACGCCGCCGACCGCGATCATCACGGCCTTGCGCCGAAACTCCGGCACCGTGAACCCGGGCATCTTGAAGTTACGCAAAACCCGGTGCAACGATTTCATCGCCTTGTTCGGCTCGAGCTCCATGCCGGCTTCGCTGAGGTCACGGTAGAAGATCATGTGCAGGTTCTCGTCGGCCGAGACTCTGGCCAGCAGCTGGTCAGCGATCGGATCGTCACAGGCCTTGCCGGTGTTGCGGTGCGAGATGCGGGTGGCCAACTCCTGGAACGTGACGTAGAGAATTGAGTCGAAGATGTTCTCGCAGAACAGGTCGCCCTGGTGGTTCTGGCCCGGGCTGAAGCCCCGATTGACCACCTCGATGCGCAGCAACTCCAACTCGACCGGGTCGACCGCCCGGGTCACCACCAGGTAGTCGCGCAGCGCGATGCCGTGCCGGTTCTCCTCGGCGGTCCAGCGGTTGACCCACTGGCCCCAGGCGCCGTCCATGCCCATGCTCATCGCGATCTCGCGGTGATACGACGGCAAATTGTCCTCGGTCATGAGGTTTTGAACCATCGCCACTTGGGCGACATCGGAAAGCTTGGACTGCTCTGGTGACCAGTCCTGGCCGCCGAGAGCGTAGAAGTTCTTGCCGTCCGACCACGGGATGTAGTCGTGCGGATTCCACTCCTTGTGCATGCTCAGATGCCGATTGAGGTTCTTTTCGACGACCGGCTCGAGTTCACGCAACAGGTTCAGGTCCTTAGGATCCGGCACAGCGCCTCCCGGGTATCTGTGTCTGTCGGTTTCAGTCAATATATCTGTGTATGCCAGTAGCATCAAGTTAGGCCGGCGGTCGCGACGGCATGTCCCCGCGGTCCCAGATCGGCCCTATGAAATCGGCCCCCGCTAGTGGGCGGTGGCCCTGCTCATGAGCATGTCGACGCAGTAGTCGATGAATTGCGTGCGGGTGGCGGTCAACCGTCCGTCCAGGTAGGCGGTGAACAGCGCGGTCAGCCCGCCGATCAGGCTGGTGGCGACCATGTTTTGCTGCACCGGATCGCTGATTCGGGTTAGCTTGCGCTGCAGCAATTCGATGAAGCTGGGCATCCATTCCGCCCCGGAGCGGATGAGCACCGGCTCGACCCCAGGTGCCAGCAACAGCACCCGGCCGCGCACCGGATCGTCGACCATCAACGCGACGAACTGTTCGACCGCTTCCCGCGGTGTGGTCGCCGACATCAGCGTCGACATGGCGCGGGTACAAACGTCGTCGTAGACCGCGCGGACGAATTCGTCTCGGTCGGCGAAGCTTGCGTAGAAGTAGCGCTCGGTCAACCCGGCTTGGCGGCACACCGCGCGCACGGTTACCGCCGGCCCGCTTTCGTCGCCGAGCAGCTGTACTCCGGCGGCGATGAGCCTGTCGCGGCGCAAAGCCTCGCGATCTTCCAGGGGCACACCGGACCAGCGGCCCCGTCGTTGACCGGAAGGCACATCTCTCCTAGGGTGGAAACTGACAACGCATGTAGTCAGAATTGCTGACCGCGACAGGAACTGCCACAGTGACTCAACATACGTCTGCGGCGGCGCCGCTGACCAGCGAAAGCGGGGTTGCCGCCGGCTGTCCGGTGTCGACGCTGGGATACGACGCCCCGCCCAAGCCGCTAGGTCCCGAGTCGCTGACCTGGAGGTACTTCGGCGATTGGCGCGGCATGCTGCAAGGGCCGTGGGCCGGGTCCATGCAAAATATGCACCCGCAACTGGGAGCCGCGGTCGAAGAGCACTCCACGTTCTTTCGGGAACGCTGGCCGCGCCTACTGCGCTCGCTGTACCCGATCGGCGGCGTGGTTTTCGACGGTGACCGCGCCCCGACGACGGGCGCCGAGGTGCGTGACTACCACATCGACATCAAGGGCGTCGACGGCCAGGGCCGCCGCTATCACGCGCTGAACCCCGATGTTTTCTATTGGGCGCACGCCACTTTCTTCGTCGGCACTTTGATTGTGGCCGAACGTTTTTGCGGCGGAATCAGCGACGCACAAAAGCGACAGCTGTTCGACGAACACGTCGAGTGGTACCGGATGTATGGCATGAGCATGCGGCCGGTGCCGAAGACCTGGGAGGAATTCCAGGCCTATTGGGACCACATGTGTCGTGAAGTCCTCGAGAACAATTGGGCGGCCCGTGAAGTACTCAACCTGAGCGAATTGCCCAAACCTCCGTTCGCACAATGGCTTCCGGACTGGTTGTGGGCCACACAGCGAAAACTTTTGGCGCCGTTCTTTGTTTGGCTGACCGTCGGACTATACGATCCGCCGGTACGCGAGCTGATGGGCTACGCGTGGTCGCGCCGCGACGAGTGGATGCACCGGCGCTTCGGCGACGTGGTGCGGGTGGTATTCGCGCTAGTGCCGCCGCGGTACCGCAAGCATCCCCGGGCGCGGGCCGGTTGGGACAGGGCCACCGGCCGGATTCCGGCAGGCACTCCACTGGTGCACACGCCCGCCCGTAACCTGCCGCCTCTCGACGAGCGCGACAACCCGAAGCATTACTGCCCGGACGTCTGACGCATCAACTGTGGGCGTGGTTGTGCGCTTCCTCCAGCCCTGACTGGTGCACGTGTTGGTGGGTGTGCTCGGTTCCGTCGTCGTGGGTGTGGGCGTGCTCGTGCTCGACGTGGTCGTGCTCGTGGGTGGTGTGCGCGTGGGCGTGAGTCACGTCCCCGTGCTGGTGCTCATGCGCATGCGGCGCCTCGTGTGAGTGCTCGTGGTGGGGCATGGTGTTCTTCTCCTTCATGAGTTTTCGGTAACCACCTGCAGCCCGGGATCGCCGCGGTGGTGCCGCGGAACGCCCGGGCCGGCATGCTCGGCGTTGAAGACGGCGTCGACGACGAGTCGGCGCACGTGGTCGTTTTCCAGGCTGTAGAAGATCGTCGTTCCGACCCGGCGGGTCCGGACCAAGCGGGCCATCCGCAGCTTTGCCAAGTGCTGGGATACCGACGGCGCTGGTTTGCCGACGTGCTCGGCGAGCTCGTTGACCGACATCTCGCGATCGGCCAGCGACCACAGCACCTTCACGCGCGTGGCGTCGGCCAACATCCTGAATACCTCGACCACCAGACTGACCTGGTCCTCGGGCAACCGGTCATTCTGGTTATCTGCATGCATACGCAGATAATAGCGCAACGACACCCGCGCGCGTCAAGCCCGAGCGTCACTGCGCCGTGCGCTGACCGCCATTGCGTCGGCACCAGAATCGGTAGACATCGACCGCCGCGTCCCGTGGCTCGTAGCGCATTGGCAGCCGCCGCTGGTCCCAGTCCTTGGCGAATTCGTCGTAGAAGGTGGCGAGCTCAAAGTATTTGCGGTCGTCGACGTAGTACGGCTCGTACCCGTCTCGCGTGGTCAAGAACACGACTTCGTCGGGAGAGCAGTAGTACAGCGAACCCAGGCACATCGGGCACGGGTGGGCCAGCACGTAGATGGTGGCGCCGGTTAGATGTTCGGTGCCGAGCTTTGTGCAGGCCTGGCGGATCGCGACGATTTCCGCGTGAGCGGTGGGGTCGTGGGTCTGGGCCACCTGGTTGGCGCTCTCGGCGAGGATTTCGCCGTCCTTGACGATGACCGTCGCGAACGGGCGGCCGCCCTCGGCGACGTTCTGGCGAGCCAACTCGATAGTGCGCTGGGCGAAGTCCATGACGGCTCCTCGGGAGCAGGCTGCGGCCGAGAGTAGTCCGCCTGTCCCGGGCCAGCGCCGGCTGTGGTAGTAAATAGCCTAACTATATTGCTGGGACGTCGGGATGAGGGCCGAGATGGTGCGCACCGAAAGCGATAGCTGGGATCTCGCGACGAGCGTGGGAGCGACGGCCACGATGGTTGCCGCGCAACGGGCACTGTCCTCTCAGAGGGGGCTGATCGACGACCCGTTTGCCGCGCCGCTGGTGCGCGCGGTCGGCATCGATGTCTACACCCGGCTGGTCAACGGGGAGATTCCGGTCGGTGAGGGCTCCGACTTCGATCCGGACCGCATGGCGCGCGGCATGGCGGTGCGAACCCGGTTTTACGACCAGTACTTCCTCGACGCCGTGGCGAATGGTGCTCGGCAGGTGGTGATCCTCGCTGCCGGGCTAGACGCCCGGGCCTATCGTTTGCCATGGCCGGCTGGCACCGTCCTCTACGAGGTGGACTTGCCGGAGGTCATCGACTTCAAAACCGCCACACTGCAAAAGCTCGGCGCCGAGCCGAAAGCCGAGCGGCGCACCGTGGCTGTCGACTTGCGCGACGACTGGCCGGCAGCGCTTCGCGAAGCCGGATTCGATTCCGGTGCGGCCGCGGCGTGGAGCGCCGAGGGATTGGTGGTCTATCTGCCGTCGGATGCTCAGGACGCCCTGTTCGATCACATCACCGCATTGAGTGCGCCCGGTAGTCGGCTGGCTTTGGAATTCGTGCCCGACACTGCGATTTTCGCCGACGAGCGGTGGCGCGCTCATCACGAACGGATGGTCGAGCTCGGATTCGGTGTCGTTGACTTCAACGAGCTCGTCTACCACGGCGAGCGCAGCCACATCGTCGAGCACCTGAGCCGCAGCGGCTGGCAGGTCTCCCACCGGCCCGTCGCCCAGATGCATGCCGACAACGGCTTCGACTATCCCGACGATGACGTCGCCGCTGCCTTCGCCGATGTGACCTATCTGAGCGCCGTGCTCCAGTAGCGCTCAATGCAGGTGCGGTAGCACGTTGCTGCGGTAGAAGTCGATCGCGGCGACCGGGTCGCGCTGGGGAAAGTGCATGAACGGCGTCGCGCCGGCATCGAGAACGGCCTGCACCGCTTTGATGTGGGTGGCCGCATCGGTTCCGGTTGTCCAACCTTTGATCACCTTGTCGAGTGGATTGCGCTGTGCTGCCTGCTGGATGCCGACCGGGTTGGGCTGGTCGACCGCGCCGCCGGTGAACCGCCATAGTTCGGCGGCGCCGTTGATCTCGTTCTGGTCGCCGACGACGGCGAACATCTCGGCGCGCTTACCCAATTTGGCCGGATCGCGGCGCGAGGCCTGCGCCCCTTGGTTGAACGCCGCAACCAGCTTCTGGTCCTTGACGCCGTCGGCTTGGGTGATCCAGCCGTCGCCATATTGGCCGGCCAGCTGGGCGCTTTTCGGACCGCCGGCGGCGACGAAGATCGGCGGCGGCGTCGGCGGCACGTCGTAGACCTTGAGCTGATTGGTCTGAAAATAGCGGCCCTGGAACGAGATTCGCTGGCCGCTCCACAATTGGCGGATCAGTTGGATCGCTTCGATCAAGCGGTCGTGGCGTTCTTGGTAGCTGCCGAACTGGGTGGTGGCCGCTTGCTCATTGAGCCGCTCGCCGGTGCCCACACCGAGGAACACTCGCTCGGGGAACAGGATCGCGAGCGAAGCGAAGGCGTGTGCGACGGTCGTGGGGTGAAAGCGCCAAATCGGGCAGGTGACGCCGGTGCCGAACGGGACATGTTGAGTCCGTTGGCCCACCAATGCGAGCGTGATCCACGGGAACATCGCATGCCCTTCGTTGTCCTGCCAGGGCTGGATGTGGTCGCTCGCCCACAGATAACGGAATCCGGCTTCCTCGGCTGCGTGCGCTTGATCCACCAGCTGAGCGGTTCTGAATTGCTCGTGCGAAAGTACGAACCCCACACCCGGTCCGGAAGGCGGTGGCGGCGGGGCCGGGGCAGTGGACGGTGACGGCGCGGGTTTCGAGCTGCATGCGGCCGCCACGCCGGTGGCAGTCATCACGCTCACTCCCGCGAACAACTGACCCAAGGCGCGCCGTGACATTCCTTTCATGGCCCGGGAGTACCCAGAAGTGGGGCCGACATCAATGCCGGCAGGCCGGGCGTCGGCGCAGGTCATAAGCGCAAAGTGCCCCCACCAGGACTCGAACCTGGGACCTGCGGATTAAAAGTCCGTAGCTCTACCAACTGAGCTATAGGGGCGCGAGGCACAGGATACTGCGTATGCAGATGCGGCTCGTTTGAGGATTCGGTCGGCGGTAACCTAAGCTGGCGTGGCTCCCAACGAAACCACGTTGCGAGTACCCCGGAGAGATTCGGTTCTGGCCCCCTTCGTCTAGACGGCCTAGGACGCCGCCCTTTCAAGGCGGTAACGCGGGTTCGAATCCCGTAGGGGGTACCGCTACGCGGCGACGCGGAGCACACAACACAACAAGGCCCTGTGGCGCAGTTGGTTAGCGCGCCGCCCTGTCACGGCGGAGGTCGCGGGTTCGAGTCCCGTCAGGGTCGCCATTACGGCGAGACACACGCTGTCTTCCGGCCAGGTAGCTCAGTCGGTATGAGCGTCCGCCTGAAAAGCGGAAGGTCGGCGGTTCGATCCCGCCCCTGGCCACCAAGCTCTCCGCCAGCACGGACGGGACTGATCGCGTGATCGACAGTTTTGAGACTTGCCCGGGCGGACGCGAAGTTAGTACGGGGGCTCCAGCCCGGCAAACATCGGGAAGTGGCGCACATTCGTCGTCAACAAGTCGGCCTCGATGACGATCGCGGTCGCGGCGATCAGGTAATCGACTGCGCCGATGCCGCTATGGCTTCGTCGGTACCGACGCGCGAGTCGTCCACCGACGCGTGACACATCCTCGCTCACTTCGGCCCAACGCAGCGCGGAGCAGAATTCCTCGAAGCGGTTGATTTGCTTATCGCGTATGCCCGCCAGGAGTTCGAACCTGACCAATTCGCTTGCCACCAAATCCTCACCGGTGTCGGTCAATGTCGTGAGCAGATCGACAGCTGCGGGCTCGCCTCGCAAATGATCGATGGCAATTGTGGTGTCAATCAGCTTCACGCCAAACCGAGTCTGCTCAGGCGCTCGTTGAGGTCGCCGCGAACGGCGTCGACGTAGTCGGCACCGGTGAAGTCACGTCCCCGCCAGGAGCCGGCGCTTCGCTTCAGGGCGGCCAGCCTCGCTTCCTTGCTCCGGTTTCCATACGTACTGCGGATGGCCCGCCGGATCAGCTCTGACCTGGACGCGCCAGTTGCTTCGGCGGCGCGGTCGAGCAGTTCGACCTCCTCGCCGTTCAGCGTGATCTGCGTCCGCATTACATCATGATACATCTAGTGATGTCAGCCTCCATTGCTGGAATTTCGCTGGGTTAGGGACAATGCGGACGTGCGCTTCGTCCGGTTCCCGGTGGCCATCCTCGCTGTGATGTGCGGTATGAGTTGTGGTGCACGGGCTAACGCTGATGTGCCGCCCGTCGGCGCGAAGGCTCAGGCGGCGGGATTTGTCGACGTCAGGAGCGTCGTCCCGGATTCGGTCATCGACTTGCGCTACGCCACACCAAACAATTTCACCGGCGCACCGCTGTATCCCGCCGATGCGCGCTGCCTGGTTCACGGATCCATGGCATCGGGCCTCGCGACGGCCGCCGACATATTGCGCCGACAGGGACAGTCCCTGGTCTTCTGGGACTGCTACCGCCCACACGACGTTCAGGTCAGGATGTTTCAGCTAGTACCCAACCCGGCGTGGGTGGCACGGCCCGGCCAGTATGCGCACAGCCACGAGTCCGGACGCTCCGTCGACGTGACCCTGGCCCGCGCGCAGTGCCAGCAAGGTGGCCGGCCCTGCCTGGTCGAGATGGGAACCGACTTCGACGACTTCACGCCACGCGCCAACGCATTCGCCGGCGACGGCGTCACCGCGGACGCCCAGGCGAACCGGGCCCGACTGCGCGACGCGATGACCGCCGGCGGGCTGACGGTGTACTCCGGGGAATGGTGGCATTTCGACGGCCCCGGCGCCGCGGCCGATCGTCCCATCCTGGACGTCCCGGTCGACTGAAAGCGAGGAGCTCAGCGGTGAACCGTTATACCCACGGCCACCACGAGTCGGTGCTGCGTTCGCATCGTCAACGCACGGCGCAGAATTCCGCCGGCTATTTGTTGCCGCATCTTCGCTCTGGCATGTCGGTGCTGGACGTGGGCTGCGGGCCGGGCACGATCACCGTCGACCTCGCCGCACGAGTCGCACCCGGTCGGGTCACCGCCGTCGACCTCACCACCGAGGCGCTCGATGTGACTCGTCGGGAGGCGCACGAACGCAACGTCACGAACATCTGCTTCGCGATAGCCGACACCCAGGCGCTCGAATTCGCCGACGATACTTTCGATGTCGTGCATGCGCACCAGGTGCTGCAGCATGTCGCGGACCCGGTGCAGGCGCTGCGCGAAATGCGGCGCGTCTGCGTGCCCGGCGGCATTGTCGCTGCCCGCGACGCCGACTATGCGGGGTTCATCTGGTATCCACAGCTTCCCGCTTTGGACCGGTGGCGCGACCTCTACGAACTCGCGTCTCGGGCAAACGGTGGCGAGCCCGACGCCGGGCGGCGCCTGCTGTCATGGGCACAGGACGCCGGCTTCGACGAGATCGTTCCGAGTGGCGGAATCTGGTGCTTCGCAACGCCTGAGGACCGCGATTGGTGGGGCGGTATGTGGGCGGACCGGATTCTGCAGTCGGCGCTTGCCGATCAGCTCCTGGCGTCGGGATTGGCCACGGCGGCCGAGCTGACCGAAATCGCCGGGGCATGGCGAGCTTGGGCCGCTGCACCTAACGGCTGGCTGGCGATCCCGCATGGCGAAATTCTTTGCCGGGCATAGGGAATCCGCCGTACAGTTGCTCGAAGGCGTGGGCGACGTTGAGCACCGTCGCGTCGTCGAATCGCTTGCCCATGATCATGATTCCGACCGGTAGGCCGTCGAGCAGTCCGGCGGGCACCGAGATCGCCGGGTGACCGGTGATATCCATCGGTGCGGTGTTGATCGCCTTGCCGTGCGCGTTCGCCAGCAGCGCAAGGTCTTGCGGGCCGCCGACGGGAAGTGTCTCCGCCGTGTCTGGGACGGTGGGCATCACCAGCACGTCGTAGTGATCGAGCGCATCGTCATATGCGGCACGCACGTGGGGCAGCAGATTGCGCGCCTTGGCATATACGGACCCGCCGAGCGTTGTCGCGCCGTAGTGGCCGCACAGCACCGCCGCCTTGATCGTGCTAGAAAACTGGTCGGCTTTGGCGAGTCGCTGACGTGCGAAGTGCGCCATCAGCTCCGGGTCGTAGAGGCCGTCCACACCAACCCCATAACCGTTGCCGTCGAGCATCTGAGCGGCGGCACCGTCAGTGATGATGACCGTGAAGAGGTGAAACGCCGTCCGGTGCCACGGCACGCTGATCTCGTCGACGTTGCAGCCGATTTCGGTGAGCCGCTGTGCCGCCGAGCGAACCAGCTCGTCCACCTCCGGGCGCGAGCCCGGCTGGCCGAAGCCCTCCAAGAGCAATCCCACCCGCAGACCGGCGACGTCGCCGGTCAGCGCGGCCCGGTAGTCGACAGCACGAACGTCGTCACGCTGACGCGGATCCCGGCCGTCCGGTCCGGCCAGCACGGTGAGCAACAGCGCGGCGTCGGCGACGGTGCGCGTCATCGGGCCGATGTGATCGATGGTCCGCTCGATCGGGAAAGCGCCGGTGTAGGGCACCAGCCCGTGGGTTGGCTTATGCCCGACGACGCCGCACAGCGACGCCGGGATCCGAACCGAGCCGCCCTGGTCTGCGCCCAGCGCCAGATCGACCGCGCCGGCGGCGACCAGCGCCGCACTGCCGCTGGACGACCCGCCCGCTTCGCGGGTGGGGTCCCACGGGTTGCGTACTGGACCGCACGCCGAGGTGAAGCTCGACCCGGAGCAGCACAGGTCCTCGCAGACGCTTTTGCCGGCAATGACCGCCCCCGCGTCGAGCAGCCGCTCGACAACCGTCGCGTCGCGGCTGGCGATGAACCCCTCCAGCGTCGCCGACCCGTTCATCATCGGCATACCTGCGACGGCGATGTTGTCCTTGATGGCCACTGTCCGGCCCGACAGGGGCCCCTCTGCGCCGGAGCTGATCGTCGCTGTGACATACCAGGCGCCGAGCGGATTGTCGGCCGGCTCGGGGAACCGGTAGGCGCGTTCGGGCACGTGGGGCCGCTCCAGCTTGTCGTACAGCTCGTCAACGGCGTCGTAGGACGTGAGCGTGTACCCGGTGATCGCGGTGTACGCCGCCAACGCATCGGTGTCGAGATGGAAGCCGAAGTGACTCGCGGCCGAAGCCAGATCCGTTGTTGATGGCCGGGGAACCGCCATATGCACCTCCGTACAACCCTCGAGTGCAAATTGTGCCGGTTGTGCGGTTTCATACGCGACGCGCTGGGCGCGGCCGATTGAAAACCCGCGGTTGCGGCGGTGCGGGCACCCCGGCGCGGGTGCCTTTTCGTGCAGGTCAGCGCGCGGTATTGGCATTCTCTTTTTTTGCAAGTACGTTATCAGTCGATGGATAACGCAGCTCAGACCTCCGCCGGCATCCCGCTCGCGCCGGCCTACGGGCCGGAGGACCGTAGCAGCGAACCGCCGCCCCCGGGGACCTACCCGTTCACCCGGGGCAACTTCGCGTCCGGGTACCGCGGCAAGCTGTGGACGTTTCGGCAATACTCGGGGTTCGGCACCGCCGAGGAATCCAATCGCCGGTATCGCTACCTGCTCGAACAGGGCGGCACCGGACTCTCGGTGGCACTCGACCTGCCCACCCAGTGCGGGTTCGACTCCGACGATCCCGAGGTCGTCGAAGAAGTCGGCCGGGTCGGCGTCGCGGTCGACAGCCTGGCTGATGCCGAGATTCTCTTCGACGGCATCCCGCTGGACAAGATCAGCACCAGCATGACCATCAACGGCACCGCGGCGATCCTGCTGGCGTTCTACGTCGCCGCCGCCGAGAAGAAAGGCATCCCGCGGGCCAAGCTCACCGGCACCATTCAGAACGACATCCTCAAGGAGTACGCCTCCCGGGGCACCTGGATCTGGCCGCCCGAGCCGTCGCTGCGGTTGATCGCCGACACCATCGAGTTCTGCGCGGCCGAAGTCCCGAAATTCAATGCAATTTCGGTGGCCGGGGCGCATTTCCGCGACGCCGGTGCCAACGCGGTGCAGGAGATGGCGTTCACCCTGGCAGACGGCGTCACCTACTGCGACACCGTGGTCGAGCGGGGCCGGATGAGCATCGACCAGTTCGCACCGCAGATCTCGTTCTTCTTCTACACCCACGGCGACTTCTTCGAAGAAATCGCCAAATACCGTGCGGGACGGCGTCGTTGGGCCACGATCGTGCGCGAACGCTACGGCGCCAAAACCGACAAGGCGTCGATGTTCCGGTTCGGCTGCGTCTGTGGCGGCGCCTCGCTGTATGCGCCGCAGGCGCACAACAACATCGTGCGGGTGGCCTACGAGGCGATGGCAGCGGTGCTCGGCGGGGTGCAGTCGATGTTCACCGCCGCATGGGACGAGCCGTTCGCCCTGCCCACTGAGGAGTCCACCACCCTGGCCTTGCGCACCCAACAGATCCTGGCCTACGAAAGCGGGGTGGCCCGGGTCGCCGACCCACTCGGCGGCTCCTACTTCGTCGAGGCGCTCACCGATGCCACCGAGGCCCGCATCATCGAGATCATGCACGACCTCGAGCAGCACGGCGGCATGGTGCGGGCGATCGAAGACGGTTACCTGCAAGGGCTGATCGCCGACGAAGCCTATCGGATGCATCAGGAAATCGAATCCGGCGAGCGGCCGATCGTCGGGGTCAACCGGTTTGTCGCCGAGGAGCCGCCACCGGAGATCGCCACCTACGAACTCGACGCCGAAGGACGCGATCTTCAGCTCAAGCGGCTGTCCAAGGTTCGGGCCGAAAGAGACTCTGCTGCAGCGCAATCCAGCCTCGCAGCGCTGTCCCGCGCGGCCGAGGGTACCGAGAATCTCATGCCCAAGCTCGTCGACTGTGCCAACGTCTATTGCACAGTCGGTGAAATGGTGTCGGCGCTCAAAGCTGTGTGGGGCGAGTTCCAGCAGCCGGTGGTGTTCTAGATGGCAGTACGGATTCTGGTCGCGAAGCCCGGACTCGACGGTCACGACCGCGGCGCCAAGATCGTCGCCCGCACCTTGCGTGACGCGGGCTTCGAGGTGATCTACACCGGCATCCGGCAGCGCATCGAAGACATCGCCTCGATCGCGGTGCAAGAAGACGTGGCACTGGTGGGTTTGAGCATCCTGTCTGGTGCGCACTTGGCGCTGACGGCCCGCACGATCGAAGCGCTGCGCGCCGCGAATGCCGCCGACATCGGCGTCGTCGTCGGCGGCACGATCCCCGAATCCGACGTGCCCAAGCTGCTCGACGTCGGTGCGGCGGCGGTCTTTCCGACCGGGACGCCCCTGGACGTACTGGTGCGGGAGATCCGCAAGCTGACGGGCGTCCCAGAACCTAGCGTGGAGGAATCGTGCGCCTCGGAGTGATGATCGGTGCCGAGCGCGGCGATTCCGCGCGCAAGGTCACCAAACTGCTTGACGACATCGAGTGGGCCGAGGCCGCTGGCATGGACACCGCG
>Ga0070739_10006437_pt1 | contig 12933 bp, 13 predicted proteins | sample Coa_R1_7_FD_66445 | JGI IMG/M metagenome (GOLD analysis project Ga0070739, IMG submission 66445) | Surface soil microbial communities from Centralia Pennsylvania, which are recovering from an underground coalmine fire - Coalmine... | ecosystem: Environmental > Terrestrial > Soil > Unclassified ... | reverse complement strand
CGTCTGCTCGCTTCTGTCCCGTGAAGGGGCAGGGCAGATTGACGGCTTCCTTCAGCGCCATTCATCGTGGATTAGTGAGGAAACGCCCATTGCCGGAGGGCGTTTGGACGGTGCGGGCCGGCTGCTTACGCCCGGTCACGACCACACGGACGGCTTTTTCGTCGCGCGTCTCAGGCGTAAATGCTAGGCGGCGGCACGAAATGGAGAAGTTGATGCGCTGTTTGCCCCGTCTTCTGCTGGTTGGCCTTGCCGGCGCTGCGCTTGCGTCGCCGGTCCTGGGTCAGCGCGCCGACGATCAAATCCAGCCGAAGTCGCTCGAGCTTCAGCGGCAGGCGAAGGCTCTTACCGCGGCCGGCAAGCTCGAAGACGCCGAGGATCTGCTCGAGACCGCTCTGGCGGTCGATCCCCGCAACCGCTCGGCGTTCGTCGACATGGCGCGCGTCGCCGAGAAGCAGCACCTGTTCGGCAAGGCGATCCGCATGACCAACAAGGCGCTTTTGCTTGAGCCGAACGACCCCGACGCCATCGCCGTCCAGGGTGAGGCGATGGTGGAAATGGGCGCGACGGCCCGCGCTCAGGCGAACCTGCAGAAGCTTCAGCAGATCTGCGGCGCAAAGGGCTGCCCGCAGGTGGCGCAGCTGTCGGCTGCGATCAGCCGTGGCCCGACCGTGGCCTCGGCCAAGGCTCCGCAAGTTCCGAAGAAGGACTGATCCGAACTCAGCTGCGCGACAGCGCTCGGGCGAGTTCGACGAACTCGGCCACGCTGAGGGTTTCGGCGCGGCGCTGCAGATCAATTCCAAGAGACGCAGCTACTTCGGTAGCGCCGGCGAATGACTTCAGGCTCGAACGGAGCATTTTGCGGCGCTGACCGAAGGCCGCCGCGGTGAGGCGCGCCATCACTTGGGGATCCACGCCCTCGGGCGATTCACCCGGCTCGATGCGCACCACCGCGGAGGTGACTTTCGGCGGAGGCACGAAGGCCGAGCGGCTGACCGACATGGCGATCCGCGCGCGCGATCGCCACTGCGACGCTACCGACAGCCGCCCGTAGGCGTCGCTGCCGGGCTGAGCCACGATGCGCTCGGCAACTTCCTTCTGGAACATCAGCGTCAGGGACTGCCACCAAGGCGGCCATGTTCCGCCGAGCCATTTGAGTAGCAGCGCGGTTCCGACATTGTAAGGAAGGTTGGCGACGACGTGGGCGCCCGCGCCGGCGGCTTCGCGTTCGTCGACCTCCAGTGCGTTCGCCTCGATGATTTGAAGCTTCGAGCCGAACTCGTGCTGCAATTCCTCGAGCGCTGGAATGCAGCGCCGGTCGCGCTCCACAACTGTGACCAGCGCACCGGCGTCGAGCAGAGCCCGAGTGAGTCCGCCCGGGCCGGGTCCCACTTCATATACTTTCTGTCCCTGCAAGGGGCCGGGGATCGCGGCAATGCGTGCGAGCAGCTGGCGGTCGAGAATGAAATTCTGGCCGAGCGCCTTGCTCGCACTCAGCCCGTGCCGCGCGATGACTTCGCGCAGCGGCTCAACACCTTTGTTCAAACCGAATCGGCCCGTAACGCCGCGCTCTCAGCAGCCATGCGAATGGCCGCCGCCATGGGCCGGGCGTCGGCGCGATCCTGGCCCGCGATGTCGAAGGCTGTGCCGTGGTCGGGCGCGGTCCGGACGATCGGGAGACCGAGGGTAATGTTCACTGCCTCTTCGAAATGCAGCGCCTTGATCGGGATCAGCGCCTGATCGTGGTACATGCAGAGCGCAGCGTCGTAATTGGCGCGGGCTCGTGCATGAAACATCGTGTCCGCGGGGTGCGGTCCGGTCACTCGCCAGCCCTCCGCCGCGAGCGCCGCGATCGCGGGTTCGATCAGCTCGATCTCTTCCTGTCCGAGCTCCCCGCCCTCGCCGGCGTGAGGGTTCAACCCGGAGACCGCGAGCCTTGGGTCGGCGATGCCAAAGTTGCGCTGCAGTCCGCGTAGAGCCGCGCGGCCCCGCGATTCGATGAGAGCGCTCGTCAGCCTGTCCGGCACCTCGCGAAGACGCACGTGAGTAGTTACTGGTACGGTTCGGAGTGTAGGCCCTGCCAGCATCATCACGACGTTTCCGGACGCGACGCCGCAGCGTTCAGCGACGAACTCGGTCTGGCCCGGGTGCTGGAAGCCGATGGCGTACAGCTGTTCTTTGGACACAGGCCCTGTCACGACGGCGGCTGCCGAGCCGGACCTCGCCAGTCCGACGGCAAGCTCGAGCGAATCAAGCGAGCAATGCGCTCCGGCGACGCTCGGACGGCTTGGCGCATCGCTCTCGGCCGCGGGGACCTGAATCAATGGAAGCGCATAATCGAAGGCCGCATCGGCCTGAGCTGGATCGTCCACGACTTCGATCGGGCCATCCCAGACCGCTGCGATTGAGCGCCCATCGCCGATCGCAAGGAACGGCGGGAGCCGTAACTCATCGCGATGGTCCCAGCATTTGGCGATGACTTCCGGACCGATGCCGGCGGGATCGCCCAGCGAGACCGCCAAAGGGGAGAGAGGCGCGCGTGCCACAGCCCGCCCTTAGCGAGCCCGGCCGATTAGCGGAACTCGATGACTGCGTCGCGGCGGAGATCGCGCAGGTAGCGACGCGAGCGGTTGTTGACTCGCTCCTCGTTCAACTGACTGTAAATTTCATCGTAGCTGGGGGCCGCCGGATCCACTTCGTCGCGGCCGCAGATGACGAGAGTCCGAACGCCCTCTTCGAGCGAGCCGAACGGCTGCGTAGCCTGGCCGACCTGCATCTGGAGCATCATCTCCTGCAGCGCGGGCGGCAAGTCGCGCATCTTCACGCCGTCTTGCTGGACGATCTCACCGTGGAACTCAGCTGCAATCTTGTCCGCACCGCCGCATCCGCCGACGTTGCGAGTGGCTTCGCCGAAGCGCGCGACGATCGGCTCGGCAACTTCTCGGCTCGTGCCCTTTGGGAAGGTGATCGAGATCTGCTTGAGGCTGAGCACTGCGTCGCGGGGGTCGCGTGTCAGGATCTTGCGCGTGTCCTGGACGGCGATGATCGACACGCCGCCCGGAACGGGAATGGGGTTGCTGACGGTCCCGGGACCCATGTCGCGGAGCGTTGCCGCGATCGGCGCGGGAAGCTGTTCCGGCCTCACCCAGCCGAGATCGCCTCCGACTGCGGCGGTCGAAGCTTCCGAATATTGCCGCGCATAACCCGCGAAGGACGCTCCATTCTTGAGCTGCTCAAGAATCTTGTTCGCATTGGCGAGCGTCTGAGCCTGCGTTTCGGGAGTGGAGGACAGGAAAATCTCGCCGACCTTATATTCCTCGGTGCCCTTGGAGGCGTTGAGCTTGTCGAGGACGGCCTTGACCTCGTCATCGCCGACAGTGACGCCGCTTTCGATCTTGGCGCTCTGAAGCCGTTGCCATGCGATCTCGCCTTCGATCTGCCGGCGCAGCGACGCGATCGAGGAGCCGTTGGCTTCAAGATATTTGGCCAGCTGGTCTGGAGACTGCTTCACGCCCGCCGCGACGCGTTCGACGGTGCGGTCGATGTCTGACTTTTTCCACTCGATCTTTTCGTTCTTGGCGGCCTGGATCTCCAGCGTCTCGTCGATCAAGTTGCGAAGGACCTGCTGACGAAGGCTGTCCATCTCTCCCGGCGGGATCTTGCCGCCGTTGGCGATCGCGAGCAGCGCAAGCCGCTGGTCGACATCCGTTTGTGTGATCACGTCGCCGTTGACGATCGCGGTCGCTTTGATGACCGAAGGAATGGCCGTGCCGAAGACCTGAGGGTTTTCCGGCAAGCGCAGCGCCTGGGTGGTGCTTGGGGTATTGGCGGGCGGTGTCTGATCTGCAGCCTGCTGCTGGGCGATCGCCGAAGTGGCCGCTGCGGCCAGGAGCGCGCCGATCAGCCACGCGCGCGATGAATTCAACCCGAAAGCTCCTGCCACGATCCGATTTTCCCTTGATTCCCCGGCTGATAGTAGATGCCGGCCTCTGCCAAAGACCCGCTGAACGCAGCCTTAGCGGTTAAGTCCCTTGAAAGCCAAGTGAATGCTGAAGGTGCTCCCTTTTCGGAAAGCGCCGATCTGCTCATAGTCCCGCCGCCAGGTAAGGCCAACCTGAATGCAGTCGTCCTCGTACTGGATGCCGAGGCGGTGCCGCACCGGCTGGAAACCGTTGGCGAGGGACAGCGGGTCCTCGTTCTTGTCGGTGAGGTCGATTACGGTTGTTCCGAACAGCGACCAGTAGCGCTGGAACAGCACCCGAGCGGCGAGCCGCAGTTCCTCGACATCGCGGAGATCCTCGATCGCCGGATCGATGTTCCGGTTGAGCTTCAGGTAGCCGACCTGGGCGTAGGTCTGGTCGGTGCCGATGGTGAGGTCCACCTCGTTCCGGCGAACCGCGAAGGTGCTCTTGTCGATGCGATAACGGTCGGTGATGTCGATGAAGCGGCCGTAGCGGATACGGGTCCGCCCGACGATGTCTGAGACTCGATCGTTCAGACCCGTGCCTTCGGGAAAGATGTTCAGGTCCTTCCGGAAGCGGACGCTCTGCCCGATGGTGCTGTCGATCGAGAGGTTGGGACGTTCGAGCGACCAGTCGAGACCGTAAGTGATCCTCGACGAATCTTCCCAACGATCGTACCCGGGGAAGCGATTGAGCGCGAACAGGTTGCTATCCTCGAGGTCGACCGATCGCGCGTCCTCGTTCGGAATGTCCAGGTTCGGTGTGGGCGGCGTGAGCACCAGCTGGACGCGAGGGGTCAGGCGTTGGATTCCGCCCAAGAGCGGTCCGACGAACGGCCATTGCACGTCCGCGGCGAGCGCGCCGATCGCTCGGCTGTGCCACCCGTCGAGGCCGCGGTAGATGGAAACCGGCGTGCTGGAAGCGTCGTCGGTGTGGTAAATATCGGCTCGGCCGTAGGCGGTTAGCGTAAGCTCCTGGCCCCACGGCGTGAGTCGGCGCAAATCCCACTCGGCGCTCGCAAAGGCGCGCTGCGTATCCTGACCTTCCAGACGCAGGATCGACAGGCTGTTGGCCTGGAATTCGACGCGGCCGCCGGCGACGTCATCCATGCGGAATCTCGCGTCGATCGCCGGAAGCGCAATGGGGATCTGCTTTTGCTTGTCTTCCTGTCGCAGGCCCTCGAACGCCCAGCCGGCAATCGAAACGTAGGAATTGGGATCGATGCGCTCGACGTTGACGACGTTGCGCAACCGATCGTCACTGGTGATGTCGTAACGGCGGGTTACGGTCTTGTCGGTCGCGACCCGAATCGAGCTGGTGATGCTCCAATAGGGGTCGAGCTGGTACTTGCCGTTCTCTTCCACATAGGCGCGGATGCCGTGCCGCGTCGACGTGACGTCGGGATTGATGTTGTCGATCCGGCCATAGGTGAGAAACCCGCCGAGCTGGAATGCCCCGAGGCTGTTGAGCTCGCGATATTTAACTTCGATGGCCGGCAGCACGCCGGTGTAGAGATGCGGCGTGAGAGTGAGGTCCCGGTTCGAAGCAATCTGCCAATGGAACGGCAGCGCGAGCTCGAACCCCTTGACGGTAGACACGCTGATGTCGGGGACCAGCCAGCCGGTCGCGCCTTCGTTGCCCCTTGAGATGCTGAAGATCGGCAGAAGCGGGAGCGTGATCCCGAACAGCTGCATTCGACCGCCGCGGAAGACCACCTTGCCGGTCGCCGGATCGTCGATCACTTGCGCGGCGGTGATCGCCCAGCTGGGTCGCTTGGGGCAGCCGCTATCCGTGGTGACCGGGCAGGGGGAATAGATCGCGTTCTCGAGCGTGGTGACCTGGCCCTTGCGGCTCCCGCGCTGGGCCGCGATGCGACCGCCGCTTTCGAGCACGACCATGAGGTTGCTAATCGCGGCATCGCGCATCTCGTTGGTGAGCACGGCGTCCTCGCCGACAAGCTTGTCCCCTTCGGGAGTGAGCACCACCACGTTGCCGATCGCGCGGACCTCGTCGGTCTTGCGGTTCCAGACGACCTTGTCGGCGGCGAGATACTGGCCGTCGCGCTGCATCCGAACCTCGCCGGCCGCAGTGACGACCTCGGTGTTACTGTCATAGATGACCTGGTCGGCCGTGAAATCGACAATCTGCTCAGGCGCGTTCGTCGCCGGCGCAGCGGCGGTAGCCGGAGGGATCTGGTCCTGCGCCCTGGCAATAGTGGGCAGTGTCGCAAGCATCGGCAGCGCCGTCCACCAGACAAGTCTCGTCCGCAACGCTGCCCGTCCCGCCGTTCTGAAGCCCAACCTCGGCTTGCCTATCGCACCGGATGCGAGCCGCGACAATCGCTCTGGGGTCGGGCCGCCGTGGCTTTGCCAACACAGGTCTTGCACCTTAAAGGCGACACCGAACGTTCGCCTTCGATAGGAATCGCCTCACATGAAAATCGCTTTCGCCGATCGCCGGCCCGACGGAGACTATGCGCTGGTGCTGCCCGTCGCGGGCAAGGACCGGGCGAGCCTTGGCTCGCTCGGTGCAGCGCAGCAGAGTGTCGTCAACGCGCTAGATCGGCAACGCTTTGAAGGCGAGGCGTCGGGCGCCGCGGAGCAATTCATCGATGACTCGGGAACGACCCGCCGCGTGCTGGTCGTGGGCACGGGAGCGGGGACGTCGCCGCGTGAAGCCGCCGAGAAGCTTGGCGGCACAGCCGTGTCGCGGCTCCTGACTTCGGGGGACACCAAAGCCGTCGTCTATCTCACTGGACTCGGGTTCGATGCCGACTCCGCGGCGCGGGTCGGGCTCGGCGCCGTCCTTCGCGCATGGCGTTACGATCGCTACCGGACCAAGCTCAAAGACAAGCAAAAGCCGACGCTCGATCAGGTGATCATCGTCGGTGGCGATGCGGGCGCAAGCAAGCGCTACGAGGAGCGGTGGGCCCCCGTCGCAGAGGGCGTATCGCTCACGCGTGAGCTGGTGACTGAACCGGCCAACATCATCTATCCCGAAACCTTCGTCGAACGCGTGCGCGCCTCGGTCGAAGGCAGCGGGCTAGAGGTCGAAGTGCTCGACCGAGCGGCCATGACGAAGCTCGGAATGGGCGCACTGCTTGGCGTAGCGCAGGGCTCGTCGCGGGAGGCGCGGCTGCTCATCCTCAAATGGAATGGCGGCAACGGCGGCCAGCCGCTCGCCTTGGTCGGTAAGGGCGTCACCTTCGACACCGGTGGAATCTCGATCAAGCCGGCGGCCGGGATGGAGGCGATGAAGTGGGACATGGGCGGCGCCGGCGCCGTAGCGGGCGCCATGAAGGCCCTCGCGCTGCGCAAGGCCAAGGCCAACATCGTCGGCATCTGCGGCCTCGTAGAGAATATGCCCGGGGGTAATGCGCAGCGGCCCGGCGACGTGGTCACGACGATGTCCGGGCAGACCGTCGAGGTGATCAACACAGATGCAGAGGGGCGGCTCGTGCTCGCCGACGCGGTCACCTACGTTCAGCGCAATTTCAAGCCGGGCACGATCATCGACCTCGCGACGCTCACCGGCGCCATCCTGATCAGCCTCGGCCACGAATGGGCGGGCTTGTTCTCGAACAATGACGAGCTCGCCGCACAGCTCCAGCACGCCGGTCAGGATTCGGGCGACCTGCTGTGGCGTATGCCGCTGGCAGAGCCATTCGATCGGCTTATCGATTCGCCGATCGCGGACATGAAGAATGTCGGCCCTCGCGAGGGCGGGTCGATCACGGCCGCCCAGTTCATCCAGCGCTTCATCGAGGATGGCGTCCGCTGGGCGCACATCGACATGGCGGGCAAGGCGTGGTCCGACAAGGCCGGAACGACCTACGACAAAGGCGCGACGGGTTTCGGCGTGCGGCTGCTCGACGAATATGTCGCCGAGGTGCTGGAGCGCTGAGCCGGGCCGGAGGGTGCAAGTCGATTTCTATCAGCTCGGATCAAGTACGGCTGAGGAAGTGATTGCCAGCATTGCGGAAAAAGTGCTGGTCAGCAACGGTCGCCTCCTCATCGTGGCTGAAGACGAGCCGTTCCTCGCCCGCCTCGACCGTTTGTTGTGGGGCGATCCGGGCTCGACAAGCTTCCTGCCGCATGGAATGGCCGGAGGTGTCGAGGACGCTCGGCAGCCGGTGCTGCTCTCCACGAGCCCCGATGCTCCAAACCAGGCGCGGAACGTGCTCATCGCGGACGGGCAGTGGCGCGATGCCGCGCTGACCTACGATCGCAGTTTTTATCTGTTCGATGCAGGCACGCTCGAAGAAGCTCGCCTTGCCTGGAAGTTGCTCGCGGGCAGGGAAGGCGTGGAGCGCCGTTACTGGGCGCAGGTGGACGGTCGCTGGAAGCAGCAAGCCTGAGGCTTGCGGCGCCGCAGCCTCGCCGCTAGGCGGCGCACCAATTCCAGTCCCATCCCATCACAGGAGACCGCCCGGTCATGGCCGTGACGCGCACCTTTTCGATCATCAAACCCGACGCCACCCGCCGCAACCTGACCGGCGCTATCACCAAAATGCTCGAGGAGGCCGGCCTGCGCGTCGTCGCATCCCGACGCATCCGCATGACTCGCGACCAGGCGGAAGGGTTCTACGCGGTCCACAAGGAGCGGCCGTTCTTCAATGACCTCTGCACCTTCATGACCTCGGGACCGGTCGTCGTTCAGGTCCTCGAGGGTGAGGACGCCGTGAAGCGCAATCGCGACGTGATGGGCGCCACCAACCCGAAGGACGCCGCGGAAGGCACGATTCGCAAGACTTACGCGGAATCGATCGAGGCCAACTCGGTGCACGGCTCCGACAGCGACGAGAATGCGAAGGCCGAGATCGACTTCTTCTTCAAGCCGGAAGAGATCGTGGGCTAACGGCTGAGGCCGACGAGGCGGAGCGAGCGGCCGCCGAAGAGGCCGCCGCCCTCCCATTTGTAGCGCAGGACGTAATTGCCGCCGCCGCGGCGATCCTTGCCCATCTCAACGTAGCGCGCGTCAATGCGGACCGGGACACTGTGGGTCACGTCCTTGGCTTCCTTGTCGCGCCCCTTGAGAGCCGCCTCGACGTCGCTCGCGGCCAAAGTGCCGTCGCTGCCGATCTCGATTGGGGAGGCTCCCTTGATCGTGACTGTCAGACCTTCGAGCGCATGTGACGGGTCGGCGGGCATGATCGTCAAACTGCGACCGTCCCCGTCGGCTCTGCCGCGCAAGGCCAGCGGCACGGAGGAGCGCTGCTCAACCACGCGTGTTGGTTGGTCCTGGTTGCTGTTCTTCCACGCGATCCAGACCCCAACGGCGGAGACGATCAGCGCAAGAAGGGCAATGATTTCGCCCAAAGTGATCCAGCGGCGCCGCGTCGCCGATTCGCTCTCACTCATCGCCCGCCAGCCTCAAGCAACCGCCGGGGGGCTGCAAGCTCCCAGCTTTCGGCGATGCGGTCTGCGACATGATCCCAGTCGACCGTATCGCCGACCAGGTTGATGGAGAGCCAGCTCGGCATATAAGCCGGTTTCGAATAGGTCGCCGGATCGGTTTCGAGCAGCATTGCCTGCTCGTCGAGGCTGCTGACTCTGAGGCACACGACGGTCTTGCCATCCCCGTGGTGATTGTCGCGGAACTGGGCGAACTGCTTGCCTGCGACGAAGAAGGTCGGCTGGCCGTGCGAAATGCGCTCCTCCGTTTCCGGAAGCTCCAGCGCAGCGGCGCGAACTCGGTCCAGGGCAGTGCTCATCGGTTCACGAACTCGCTCAGGATCTTCGGGTAAAGCTCATGCTCCGCAGCGAGCACCCGCAGTTCCAGACTCGCCGCAGTGTCGCCTGGCTCTACCGCGACTTCCGTCTGGCCAAGAACCTCGCCGGCATCGAGCTCTTCGGTCACGACGTGCACGGAACATCCACTGACCGCATCTCCGGCCTCGATCGCACGGGCATGTGTGTCGAGGCCGCGATATTTCGGGAGCAGGGAAGGATGGATGTTCACGATGCGGCCTGACCAGCGTTGAACGAACCAGGGCGACAGAATGCGCATGAAACCGGCGAGCGCAATCGTCCCGATCGCATGCTCGTCGAGCACTCGGCTCAGTTCACGGTCGAATTGCTCTTTTTCGACGCCTTTGCTGTCCTTCGCCCACGTTTGAAGTCCCCGCTCACGCGCCCATTCGAGGCCCGGCGCTTGCGGCTTGTTCGAGCCTATCAGGACCACGCGATAGCCGTTTGCCTTCTCGGCGAGTGCGCGCATGTTGCTGCCCCGGCCGGAGATCAGAACGCCGACGCGCCGTGGATCATGCATTGTGCGTCGCGGACCAGTCCTCGGGCGAGTTCCACGTGCCGTTCTGGCCTTTCACCGTGCAGCCGCGGCGGCCGGCTTCGATTCTTCCGATCTCGAAGACGCTCTCGCCGGCGCCTTCGAGGTCCCCCGTGACTTCATCCAGCTGGTCCGGGCCAACGATCACGGCCATGCCGATGCCGCAGTTGAACGTGCGCGCCATCTCTTCAGGAGCGATGCGTCCTGCATCCTGAAGCAGCGAGAAGATCGGCGGCAGAGTCCACCGATCAGCGTCTATGATCGCGTAGCAGCCATTCGGCAAAACCCGCGGAATATTCTCGAGAAGTCCGCCGCCGGTGATGTGGGCCAGACCCTTGACGCGCCCCTGCTGGACGAGTGGGAGTAGGGAACGGACGTAGATCTTGGTCGGCTCCAGCAGCGCCGCGCCAAGTGCCGTTCCGAGGCTGGGGAAGTTCTGTTGAAGGTCCCATCGTTCCCGCTCGACGATCTTCCGAACGAGCGAGAAGCCGTTGCTGTGCACACCCGAGCTTGCGAGACCGAGGATGACGTCGCCGGGTGCAATGTCGGCGCCCGTCAGTACCTTGTCGCGCTCCACCGCACCGACGCAGAAGCCGGCCAGGTCGTAATCGCCATCCGCATACATGCCGGGCATCTCGGCTGTTTCGCCACCGATCAAAGCACAGCCCGCCCGCCTGCATCCTACCGCAATGGAGGCGACGACTGCCGCAGCAACCTCATTGTCGAGCTTACCGCTCGCGTAATAATCCAGGAAAAACAGAGGCTCAGCGCCCTGAACGATCAGATCGTTGGCGCACATCGCGACGAGGTCGATGCCGACGCCCTCATGACGCCCCGCCTCGATGGCTAGCTTGAGCTTGGTGCCGACCCCGTCGTTGGCCGCGACGAGCAGCGGGTCACTGTAGCCCGCCGCCCTCAGATCGAAGAAGCCGCCGAAGCCGCCAAGCTCGGCGTCTGCACCTGGCCGAGCGGTCGAACGTGCGAGCGGCCCGATCGCCCTTACGAGCCTATTACCGGCGTCGATCGAGACTCCGGCGTCGGCGTAAGTCAGCGGCTTCTGGCTCATTCGCGGCGGCACTAGAGACAAGCCGCTTGGATTTCCACGCCGTTGTCGCCAAAAGACGGCGCGAATGCTCCGCCGGCCCGTCCTCATTTCAATTTTGCTCGCACTTGCGCTCGGAATCTCGGGCGTCATCTACGCGCAGCTCGAGACGACCGACCGCGGCATCCTTCCGATCGACAGCTCGGGTACCCTCGAAGTCACCGGCATCCACGTCGACGTCGGAGGTGAAGATGCGCAGTCCGCCCGCTACGCCGGCTGGCGGGAGGCCGAGCGGCAGGGCTTCAAGAAGCTCTGGGCGAAGATGCACAACGTGCCGATCAGCGAGGCCCCAAACCTGCCGGATGGAACGCTCGATCAGATCGTGAGCTCGATCAACGTGGAGCGTGAGCAGATTGGGCCACGGCGCTACATCGCCGATCTCGGAATCCTGTTCGATAGCACTCGAGCCGCGCAGTTCCTCGGAGTCGAGGGCGGGGAGATCCAGCGCTCGGTGCCGATGCTGCTCATCCCGGTGACCGTTTCCGGCGGCACCGCAACGACCGTTGAGCTCCGCAATGCCTGGCAGCGGGCATGGGCGGAATTCCGCACGTCGCAGAGCCCCATCGACTATGTCCGCGTGAGCGGCATGGGCGCCGACCCGCTGTTGATCAATGCCTCGCAGACAGTGCGGCCCGGGCGTGGCTGGTGGCGCAACCTGCTCGACCTCTACGGCGCCACCGACATCCTCGTCGCCGAAGTCCAGCTGCAGCGGCTGTACCCCGGCGGACCCGCGCGGGCCCGCTTCATTGCCCGGCATGGGCCCGACAACCAGATCGTCGGCGGCTTCACCTTGACTGCTCCGAACAGCGAGGCAGTTCCAGCAATGCTGGCGCAGGGCGTGCAGCGGATGGACCAGATCTATAGCCAGGCTCTCGCGGCCGGTGCTCTCGCTCGCGACCCGTCGCTCAACCAGCCGCCTCCGCCGCCGCTCCCCGAGCTTCCGCCGCTGCCGAAGCCTGTCGCCAAGCCCGCCGCGACCAACGCGTACCAGGTGCAGGTCACCGGGACGGATGTGAACATGTACAATTTTGCAATGGCGCACTTGAGGACATTGCCGGGAATCGCCTCCGCGACACCGCAGCAGATCAACCCCAAGGGCACGAGCTACATTCTGGTGTCGTACCGCGGCGACATCAGCCAGCTTGCGGCGGCGCTCTCGGCGCGGGGGTGGGTCGTCGAGACGTCGGGCACGGTGGTGAAGATCAGGTCTTCGTCGGAAAAGCCACCGGCGCTTCCACCGCCTCCGGTCCAGCCCCAGCCGCAGCCCCCGCAGCCGGCCGGCCAGCCGCAGCCCACTCAACCCGTGGCACAGTCGAGGCCCCAGGAATGAAGCTGGGGCCGGACCAGATCGCGCTTCCGCTCGACTGGCCCCAAAGCGACGGCGACGCCCGCTTCATCGTCTCGGACGCAAACCGCGAAGCATTCGAGCATTTCGGTCGCTGGAGCATGTGGCCGGTGAAGGCGACGATCCTGACTGGTCCCCGCAGGTCCGGCCGCACCCTGCTCGGGCGGAGCTTCGTCGAGCGAGTAGGAGGACGGCTGTTTGATGAAGCCGAGCAGCGGGACGAGGAGGAGCTGTTCCACGCG
>Ga0070739_10006436_pt1 | contig 12933 bp, 10 predicted proteins | sample Coa_R1_7_FD_66445 | JGI IMG/M metagenome (GOLD analysis project Ga0070739, IMG submission 66445) | Surface soil microbial communities from Centralia Pennsylvania, which are recovering from an underground coalmine fire - Coalmine... | ecosystem: Environmental > Terrestrial > Soil > Unclassified ... | reverse complement strand
AAGAACGTGCGCGAGAGCAAGGAGCCCGGGCCGGTCCTGATCCATTGCGTCACCGAGAAGGGCCACGGCTACCTGCCGGCGGAGCAGGCCGACGACAAATGGCATTCCGTCGCCAAGTTCGAGGTCGTCACCGGTGCGCAGGCCAAGTCGGCGTCGAAGGCGCCGTCGTACACGAGCGTCTTCGCCAAATCGCTGATCAAGGAAGCCGAAGCGGACGACCGCATCGTCGCGATCACCGCGGCAATGCCCTCCGGGACCGGGCTCAACCTGTTCGGCGACCGCTTCCCCAACCGCACCTTCGACGTCGGCATCGCCGAGCAGCACGCGGTGACCTTTGCGGCCGGGCTTGCGGCTGAAGGGATGAAGCCGTTTGCGGCAATTTACTCTACGTTTCTGCAGCGGGCGTACGACCAGGTCGTCCACGATGTGGCGATCCAGAAGCTGCCGGTACGTTTCGCGATCGACCGCGCCGGCCTCGTCGGCCAGGACGGCCAGACCCATGCCGGCTCGTTCGACGTCGCCTATCTCGGCGTGTTGCCAGGCTTCGTGATCATGGCGGCGGCGGACGAGGCCGAGCTCGTGCACATGGTCTCGACCTGCGTCGCGATCGACGACGCGCCCTCGGCCGTGCGCTTTCCGCGCGGCGACGGCGTCGGCGTGCCGCTGCCCGAAAAGGGCGTGCCGCTGGAGATCGGCCGCGGCCGCATCGTGCGCGAAGGCACCTCGATCGCGCTGCTGAGCTTCGGTGCGCGCCTCACGGAATGTCTCAAGGCGGCGCAGGAACTCGGTGCCTATGGGCTGTCCACGACCGTCGCCGACGCCCGTTTTGCGAAGCCGCTCGACACCGACCTGATCAACCGGCTCGCGCGCGAGCACGAGGTCGTCATCACGATCGAGGAAGGCGCGATCGGCGGCTTCGGCAGCCATGTGCTGCACCACCTCGCGATGAACGGGATGCTCGACCAGGGCCTCAAGATCCGCACGATGGTGCTGCCCGACGTGTTCCTCGACCACGATTCGCCGAATGCGCAATACGAGACGGCCGGGCTCAACGCCAAGCAGATCGTCGCGACGGCGCTCTCGGCGCTCGGCCGCGACATCGTCCGGGCCCCCGCGCGGGCGTAGGGCTGACGCGCCGTAGGATGGGTTGAGCGGAGCGAAACCCATCGCGACGGTACCCATGGCGGGTTTCGCTGCGCTCAACCCACCCTACGTTTATTGGCCGTAGTGGCGGCAAAGCAACGCGCCGATCAGCTTCTTATCGAACGCGGCCTCGCCGAGAGCCGTGCCAAGGCGCAGGCGCTGATCCTCGCCGGCCTCGTCTTCGCCGGCGAACGGCGGATCGACAAGGCCGGCGAGCTGCTCGGCGAGGCCACCCCCCTCGATGTGCGGGGGCGGGACCACCCCTGGGTGTCGCGCGGCGGGGTGAAGCTGGCCCATGCGCTCGACCATTTCGCGCTCGACCCATCGGGCACGGTGGCGCTCGATATCGGCGCCTCCACCGGCGGCTTCACCGACGTGCTGCTGGCGCGCGGCGCGCGGCGGGTCTACGCGGTCGATGTCGGGCACGGGCAGCTCGCGTGGAAACTGCGGCAGGACCCGCGCGTCGTCGTTCACGAGCGGCTCAATGCGCGCCATCTGACACGGGAGCAGGTACCGGAACCGATCGACGTCATCGTCTGCGACGCCAGTTTCATCGGCCTCGCGGTCGTGCTCCCGGCCGCGCTCGCGCTCGCCTCGCAAGGGGCGTGGCTGGTGGCGCTGATCAAGCCGCAATTCGAGGCCGGCCCAGAGCACGTCGGCAAGGGCGGCGTTGTGCGCAATCCGGAGGTTCACCGGGCGGTGTGCGAGCGGGTCGCGGCGTGGATGGCGGCGCAGCCGGGCTGGCGCGTCCTCGGTATCGTCGAAAGTCCGATCCTCGGACCCGAGGGCAACCGCGAATTCCTGCTTCACGCTCGACGCACCCAATGAGGCGGACGCGGGGGGCGAGACTCGCCCCGGAAGCCTTCGCCGAAGTCGCGATCGACGAGATCGGCGCCGGCGACGGCATCGGGCGCGGCGGCGGTGAGCGCGTGTTCGTGCCGTTCACGGTGCCGGGCGATCGGGTCCGCGTTCGTCTCGGCTCGCGGCGCGAGGGCGGGCGCGAAGGAGAGGCTCTGGAATGGCTGGCAACCGGAAGCGGACGACGGCAGCCGCCCTGTCCGCATTTCGGCGTATGCGGCGGCTGCTCTCTCCAGCATCTCGCCGACGACCTGTATCGCGACGCCAAGCTTGCAGGGCTGCGCCGCGCCCTCGCGAGGACCGGGATCGCACCCGGCGTCGTCGCGCCGCTGCGCGCCGTGACGGCCGCGTCGCGGCGGCGCATCCGCCTCGGCCTGCGGTGCCCGGCGGTCGGCGGGGGGCAGGCTCAGGTCGGTCTGCGCCCGCGTTTTTCGCATGCACTGGTCGATTTGCGCGACTGCCATGTGCTCGAACCGGGCTTGCTGGCGCTGATCGAGCCGCTGCGCCGGCTGGTGCCGGCGCTGCTGCCGCGGGCCGGCGCCGCCGAGGCGCTGCTGACCCGCACCGACAGCGGCATCGACATGGTCTTGGAGGTCGCCACGCCGCCCTCCTTGCCGGGCCTGGAGGCGCTTGCCGCGTTCGCCACAGCCGTGGACCTCGCCCGCATCGTCTGGCGGACGCCGCACGGGGAAGTGCCAGTGGTCGAGCGGCGGCCGCCGCGGCTGCTGCTGTCGGGGGTGAGCGTGCCGGTGCCGCCGGGGGCGTTTCTGCAAGCCAGCGCCGCGGCCGAGCGCCTGCTGGTGGCGGAGGTCGCGGCCGCCGTTCCGCCCGATGCGCCGGCGCTGGATTTGTATGCCGGTCTCGGCACCTTCGCCTTTGCGCTGGCGGCGGACGGACGCCGGGTGCATGCGGTCGAGGGCGATGCCGCTGTCGTCGGCGCCATCGCCTCGGCGGCTGCCGCGATGCCGCGAGTAACGGTCGAGCGGCGCGACCTCGCGCGGGACCCGCTGAGGTCGGCCGAGTTGGCCGGCTGGGAGGCGGTCGTATTCGATCCGCCGCGCGCCGGCGCCTTACCCCAGGCGGAGGCCTTGGCCGCGTCGGGCGTCGCGACGGTCGTTGCGGTCTCGTGCAACCCCGCGACTTTCGCGCGCGATGCCCGCCGCCTGTGCGACGGCGGCTTCCGGCTGGAGCGGGTCGCGCCGATCGACCAGTTCGTATGGACGCCTCATCTCGAGCTGATCGCGGTCTTCCGGCGGTAAATGCTGTCGGGCCTAGCGGCGCGTGCTGCCGCCCGCGCCAGGGGTTGACGGGCACCGCTGGGCGCGGCTGAGTCGCGCCTCGGGCAGGGAGCGCGACAATGCGGACAGGCAAGGACTACCGGGAGGCGCTGCGCGACGGGCGGCGCGTCTGGGTCATGGGCGAGGGCCGCGTCGAGGACGTGACGACGCATCCGGCAACGCGCGCGATGGTCGAGGAATATGTCGCCTGGTACGACCGCCACTTCGATCCGGAATGGCAGGACGTATTGTTGACGCCGCCCGATGCGCGTGGCGGCCGCACCCCTTGGGCCTACGTGCTGCCGCGGAGCGCCGACGATCTTCGCGGAATGGGGCGGAGCTTTTCCAAGACGACGTTTCTCTCGGCTGGCAACATTACCCACACCCCGGCCTACGGCCACCTGATCTCCATGGGAGTCGTGGTCGCGACGCAAGAGCACAAGGCGCCGGAGCGGCAGATCGCCAATGCCCTGGCGTACCGCGGGATGATTGCCGAGACCGGCCGCTTCCTGACCTTCTGCGGCGGTTCGGCGCCGATTGGTTACCGGCTGCGCGAGGACCCGGGCCAGCGCAACGCACTACGGGTCGTGCGCGAGACCGACGCGGGCGTCGTACTCAGCGGCAAGATCGGCATGCACACCAGTCCGGCCTACGCCGAGGATGTTTATGTCGGCGCCCTGAACGGGGTCGAGATCGAGGGCCATCGCGCCAGCTTCATCGTCCCGGTGGGAGACTCCGGGGTCACGACCTTGTGCCGCCGGGTGGCGGGGCGGGACCCCAACCGCTTCACGGCGCCATTGTCCAGCCGTTACGACGAGCTCGACGGGCAGATGTGGCTCGACGATGTATTCATTCCCTGGGAGCGGGTGTTTTTCGTCGAGGCGTCGCCTGAGCCGATCGCGCGCTGGCTGCTGTGGCACCACCTCTACGGCTGGCTGTCGAAGGCCGAGTTCACGCTCGGCCTCGCCTTCGCGCTGACCGACGCGATGGGGCTGAAGGAACACGGGCCGACGATCGAATACCTCGTCGATCTGATCGCCGAGGTGCAGACGGCGCGCACCTGCCAGACCGCCGCCGAACTCGACCCGCAATTCACCCCGGCCGGCTACTGCTACCCCAACTTCACGCATCTGATGCCGGGCGGCATCGCGCTGATGAAGGCGCGGCAGCGGATTTCCGAGATATTGCGGGCGGTGCCGGGCTCGTCGATGGTCGTCGCGCCGACCGACCGCGACCTCGCCGATCCCGCGATCGCGGCGGGGTTGGAGGAGACCTTCGGCGGCGGCGGCTACACCGCAGAGCAGCGCGCGGCATTGTTGCAGCTCGCGGCGGACCATGTCTCCTCCGCGCTCGACGGCCGCGAATCCGCCTTCGAGCTGCACGCGAGCGGCGGCGTCCCGGCCTGGCGCGGACGGCTGCGCCAGAGTTTCCCCGCCTATAACGAACTCGCCAACGCCGTACTGCGCCAGCTCGACATCGCGATGCCGGAAATCGATCTCGGCAGCATCCCGACTCAGCCGATGGCCCCGCGCCGGGTCAACACGACAGCAAAAGCTCCGGGCTAGTCTAGTCCGGTCTCCTGATCCCGAAGTTTTCGCCGATCGGCGCGCTTCCTTTCATCGTCCCGGCGCAGGCCGGGACCTACCCCTCAGCCGCTCGATCTTGGATACGTGGATGCCGCCCTTCGCCGGCATGACGATGAACTTCGCGATCAGAATACTAGACTAGGCCCCGCCCGAGCGGCCGACGCCGCCGGTACACCGCGGCATTGCCGCGTTGCGGGCTTCCGGGACGGCGTCGTCTTCCCTAAGATCGCGCCAGATGTCCCCCGGTGCCGAAAGCCCGCCCATGGCGCTCCGCACACCCTATCTGATGTTCCTTGGCGACGCGCCCGACCAGCTCGCCGCCAAGACCGCCGCCGGGGTCGCCTTCTGGCGGCCGGAGATTTCGGTCGGGCAGTTCCGCTTGCCCGGCTGCAAAGCCGATCTCGGGCTGCCGGACATGACGGTCGAGGAGGCGGCCGCGAAAGGCGTCGGTACCGTCATCGTCGGCGTCGCCAACCGCGGCGGCTTTCTCGGCGAGGGCTGGGACGCGCCGCTGGTGCGGGCTCTCGAACTCGGGATGGACTTGGCGAGCGGCCTGCATCGCCGCCTCTCGGAGGTTCCCTCGCTGCGCGAGGCGGCGGCGCGCCAGGGCCGGCGGCTATCGGACGTACGCCATCCGACCCGCGACTTCGACGTTGCCAACGGTCGCAAGCGGCCGGGCAAACGCGTGCTGACGGTCGGGACCGACTGCTCGTGCGGCAAGATGTTCACGGCGCTGGCGCTCGAAAAGGAGATGCGCAGCCGCGGCCTCAAGGCCGATTTCCGCGCCACCGGCCAGACCGGCATCCTGATCGCCGGCGACGGGGTCTCGATCGACGCGGTCGTCGCCGACTTCATCCCCGGAGCCGTCGAATGGCTCGCCCCGGCCAACGATCCGGACCACTGGGACCTGATCGAAGGGCAGGGGTCGCTGTTCCACGCCTCGTATGCCGGCGTCAGCCTCGGGTTGCTGCACGGGGCGCAGCCCGATGCGATCGTCATGTGCCACGAGCCGACCCGCACGCACATGCGTGGCCTGCCGCATTTCCCGCTGCCGGACCTCGCTTTGTGCATCGAGCGCAACCTGGAGGCGGCGCGGCTGACCAACCCCGCCGTCCGCTGTGTCGGGCTCAGCGTCAATACCGGCGCCCTCGCCGGGGACGCCGCCCGCGACTATCTCCGCCGCACCGCCGATACGTTCGGCCTGCCGTGCGTCGATCCGGTGCGGACCGGGGTGGCGCCCATCGTCGATCGGCTGCTCTCCTGACGGGCCGGCCCGCCATGCTGCGGTTGACGGTCTCGCGCGAGGCGTGGCCGCTGGCGGCGCCGTTCGCGATCTCGCGCGGCAGCCGTACGACGGCGGAGGTCGTCGTCGCCGAGATAAACGACGGCCGCATCCGCGGCCGCGGCGAGAGCGTGCCCTACGCGCGCTATAAAGAGACGGTGGAGGGCGTCGTCGCCGCGATTGAGGCGATGCGCGAGGTTGTCGTGGCGGGTCTGGACCGCGACGGGTTGGCGCAGGCGATGCCGCCCGGCGCTGCGCGCAATGCGCTGGACCTTGCGCTGTGGGATTTCGCGGCGAAGGCCGAAGGCAAGAGCGTTGCCCGCATGGCGGAGCTCGGCGCGCTGCGTCCGCTGACGACCGCCTACACGCTCGGTCTCGATACGCCCGAGCGGATGGGCGCCGCGGCCGCCGAGCAGCGCGAGAGGCCGTTGCTGAAGCTGAAGTTGACTGGCGATGGGGATCTCGAACGGGTGCGGGCGGTGCGCGAGAACGCGCCGGCGGCACGCATTATCGTCGATGCCAACGAAGGCTGGACCGTCGAGCATTTCGCGGCGCTGTCGCCGGCGCTTGCCGAGCTCGGGGTCGCCCTGATCGAGCAGCCGCTTCCCGCCGATGCCGACGCCGTCCTGGCGGAGTTGCCGCACCCCGTGCCGGTCTGCGCCGACGAGGCCTGCCATACCCGCGCCGACCTCGATGGTCTCGCCGGTAAGTACGAGTGGGTCAACATCAAGCTCGACAAGACCGGCGGTTTGACCGAGGCGCTGGCCTTGGCGGCGGCGGCCGAGCGGAAGGGCTTTCGCGTCATGGTCGGCTGCATGATCGGGACGTCGCTGGCGATGGCCCCGGCGTTTCTCGTCGGCCAATCGGCGCAGCTGGTCGATCTCGACGGTCCGCTGTTGCTCGCCCGCGACCGCCAACCCGGGCTGCGCTACGACGGCAGCACGATCTATCCGCCGATGCCGGCCCTGTGGGGCTGATCGGTTATACGACAACGCTGACGGGACTGCCAACCTGCAGGCCGAGCACGTCGGCGGCGCGGCCGGCGTTGACGGCGACCTCCACCAGCGCGTTCGAATTGACGTACCAGAAGGCCTCGCCCGGCGGCCGCGCCGCAAACGTGTGGGCCGAAGTCACCACCTGGGCGCCGGCCGTCAACCGCGCCTCGGCGGCCAGCGCGGCGCCCCGCAGCCCCGTCATCGCGTTGCCGTAGTGGTCGATGTAGACGATCTCCGCCGCATCGTCCGGCCACTCGGGAAAGCGCAGCGGCTCGTACGGACGCGCCACCGAGACGACATCGTCGCCACGCGCCAGCCGTGCCGCAACCGGCGCGAACAGATCGCGCCCGTGAAAGCTGGCCGAGAGCTGCGCCGGCCGCCAGCTGATCTCCCAGCACCGGCTCGCCGCCGCACGCCGCAACACAAGTTCGAAGAGGCCGTTATCCGGACCGACATAAAGGCGGCCGTCGGCCTCGACAACGATCGCGGCGCGCTCGCTGCCGACCCCAGGATCGACAACGCAGAGAAACACCGTGCCGGGCGGAAACCAGTTTGCATAGGCGGCGAACAGGTACGCCGATGGCTTGGGCCGGGCAGCCGGGGCATCGGCAAAGAGATCGACGACCTCTATCCCCGGCGCTTCCATGTACAACACCGCCTTCATCTGGCCCGTATAAGGACCCGCCATCCCGAAATCCGTAAACAGCGCGATCATGTGAAGACCTTATTCTGCTTTTGCGCAAGTCGGGCAACCAAAGCGCTACCAAGAGCCGCGACTATTGCAAAGAAGGCGGAGCACGTTATCCTGCGGCTAATCCAGTTCAACGGGGGAGTGGGGGGTTCTGATGAAGCGTGTTGCCTTGGTAGCGGCGTTGCTGGCGACGACGGCCATTCAAATCATGCCCGCAACGGCCGCCTCGCGCGGAAGCTGCTATACAGCCGCCGCGCTCGAAGCCGAGGAGGCGATCCGCTACATGACCGATCTGATGATCGTCAGCTCGACCTGCAAGGATACGGTTTATGCCGAGTTCCGGCTGCGCAACAAGGACGCGATCATCCACTACCAGCGAGCGCTGATCACACATTTCCACGGGTCGAGTGCGTTCGACAGCTGGAACACGACTCTCGCCAACGAATCCGCCCGCCGCGGCGCCGGCATCCCGTCGGCGCAGTTCTGCCGGCAGTCGATCGCGCTGCTCAACCAGGCGAAGGCGCTGGACGCTAAGGCGTTCCACGATCTTGCCGCCGCCAAGGCCGCCGCCGCCGGGCCCGAATTCGTCCGCTGCGGCCGCCGTTGACGAAGGCCGGATCCTCTTCTTGTCATCGCTGGGCTTGACCCGGCGATCTCGGGGCGCCCCGGGGGATGGCCGGGTCAGGCCCGGCCATGACGGTTTCTTGCGAAGAGGGCGCAGTCTTACGCTGGTGTGGCGCTAGGGGCGGCGCGCGAGCAGGAGGGCGCCGGCAAGGCCGGCGGCCGAGAGCAGCGCCATGAAAAGATAGGCACCGCCGCCCAACGCGGCGTAGAGCGCGCCGGCGGCGAGCATGACGAGGCCGCCGCCGAGGCCTGAGGACATCGCTGCGTAGAGCGATTGGGCGCTGGCCGCGGCCGTCGGCGGCACCGTCCGCGCCATGAAGAGCATCGCGCCGAGATGGCTTGCGCCGAACGTGCCGGCATGCAGCAACTGCAGCAGCGCGACCGCCGGCAGCCATTCCGTACTGCCGGTCAGCGACCAGCGGACGATGCCAGCGATGCCGCCGAGCGCCATCATGCGGAGCGGACCGAGCCGGCTCACCAAGCGGCCGCCGAGCCAGAACAGCGCGATCTCGGCGACGACGCCTTCGGCCCACAGCGCGCCGATCATCATGTCCGAAAAGCCGAGGCCACGCCAGTAAAGCGTGCCGAAACCGTAATAGACCTGGTGGCTGGCCTGCAGCGCCGCTGCGGTCGCAACGAAGAGCCAGAAGCGGCCGTCGCGCAGGACGATGCGCAGGCTGCCGCGGCGGGTTTTGCCCGTGCCCGTCAGGTTCGGCATTGCCGAGCAGGCGGCCAGCAGCACTCCCGATCCGAGAAAGACGAACAGCAGGATGCGGTCCGGCGCGCCTCCCGCCGCGGCAAGCGCTGCGCCGCCGCCGGCGGAGGCCAGAATGAACGTGACCGAGCCCCAGACGCGGACGCGTCCATAGTCCAGCCGCGCCGTGCGCACCGCCGCGAGGGTTATGCTGTCGCCGAGCGGCATCAGCGCCGATTGCGCCGTCGCGGCGAGGGTGCAGAGGCATAGCAGCGCCGCAAACCCGGCTGCCGGCCAGAGGCCGGCATAGGCAAGGCAGGCGACGCCCGCGAGGGCAACCATCAGCCGGCGTCGTTCTCCGATCCGGTCCGCCAGCGCTCCAAGCGCCGGGGTCGCGACGACCTTGGCCCACATGCCGACCGCCAGCAGCATGCCGATCTGTTCCGCGCCGAGGTCGCGTCCGCTGAGCCACGCCGGCCAGAACGGGAGCTGCATGCCGGAGACGAGGAAGATCGCCGCATAAAACGCGGAAAGCCGAAGCCGCGCCGCCCCCGGCGCCGACGCACCCGCCGCATCGTCGGCCGACAAAGGCTCGACGATGCCGGCCGCAATGCCTATGTGGCGGGAGTGTTGCCGCACCTGAATCAAGTCAGCGCGTTGTTGTCGGTGGTCATCATCGACATCGTCCTGGCCGGCGACAACGCCGTCGTCGTCGGCATGGCCGCGGCGGGCCTGCCGCAGGAGCGGCGGCGGCGGGCCATTCTGCTCGGCATCGCCGTGGCGACGGTGCTCCGTATCCTATTCGCGACGATCGCGGTGCGGCTGCTGGCGATCATCGGCCTCGGGCTCGCCGGCGGCATCCTGCTGTTGTGGGTGTCGTGGAAGATGTACCGCGAGCTGCGCGAGGCGCGCGCGGCAGAAGAGCCCGCTCCCGGCCGCGCCTGCTCTCGCTTTGCCGCGCGCGGCGCCAAGACGACGACCCAGGCGCTGACGCAGATCGCCATCGCCGACCTGTCGATGTCGCTCGACAACGTGCTCGCCATCGCCGGGACGACGGCGCGCTCGCCGGTGTGGATACTGGTCGTGGGCCTCGTGCTATCGGTGGCGCTGATGGGGGTGGCGTCGACCTACATCGCCAAGCTGCTCGAGCGCCATTTCTGGATTTCGTGGATCGGCCTCGGGATCATCACCTTCGTCGCCCTGCGCATGATCTGGGAAGGCTCCAACCAAATCCTGCACGAAGCGAGCGCGATGGGGCTGATCGGCGGCTGATCCCGTCTATCCGCACGCGGCGACGGCGCGGCGGGCCATGACGTTGACGAGGTGGGCGCGGTACTCGGCGCTGGCGTGGATGTCGGAGTTGAGGCCGTCCTGTGGGATTTGGATGTCCTTGATCGCGTCCGCCGTGAACGAGCGGCCGAGGGCCGCTTCCATTTCGGGCACACGAAACACGCACGGGCCGGCGCCGGTCACGGCGACGCGCACGCCGCCGCTCGTGCGGGCGACGAACACGCCGACGATTGCGTAGCGCGAAGCGGGATTGCGGAATTTCTGGTAATTCGCCGCCTGCGGCCGCGGGAAGCGCACCGCGGTGACGATCTCGGCCGGTTCGAGCGCCGTTTCGAACATGCCGGTGAAGAACGAGTCGGCGGGGATTTCCCGCTTGTTGGTGCGCACCGTCGCGTTGAGGCCGAGGACGGCCGCCGGGTAGTCCGCGGCCGGGTCGTTGTTGGCGATCGAGCCGCCGATCGTGCCGCGGTTGCGCACTGCCGGGTCGCCGATCATGCCCGCCAGTTCCGCCAGCGCCGGGATGGCGCGTTTGACGACCGGCGAGCGGTTGACGTCGGCGTGGCGGGTCATCGCGCCGATGACGACCGCGTCGCCGTCTTCGGTGATGCCCTTGAGGCCGCCGACCGCGGCGAGGTCCACGAGGTCCGACGGGTGCGCCAGGCGCAACTTCAGGGTCGGGATCAGGGTCATGCCGCCGGCGACCAGCTTCACGTCGTCGCCGCCTCCGAGCAGCCGCGCCGCATCGTCGAGGCTTGTCGGGTGGTGATATTCGAACTCGTACATCGCCGTCTCCCTTCCTCCACCGTCATGCCCGGACTTGATCCGGGTATCCACGCAACCCCAAAAGCTCGGGCGTGCGTGTTGATGGCCGGGTCAAGCCCGGCCATGACGAAAACGTTAGTCCGCCGCCATCGGGCGGTGGTGCTCGCGGATCGTGCGCCACAGGCGCTCCGGCGTGATCGGCATCTCGACGTGGCGCACCCCGAGCGGCTTCAGCGCATCGACGATGGCGTTGGCGACCGCGGCCGGCGCGCCAATCGCGCCGGCCTCGCCGCAGCCTTTGACGCCGAGCGGGTTGTGCGTGCATAGCGTCGCGTGCGTCGATAGCGAGAAGGACGGCAAATCGTCGGCCCGCGGCATCGCGTAGTCGTTGTAGGAGCCGGTCAGGAGCTGCCCCGTCTCCTTGTCGTAGACGCAGCCTTCGAGCAGCGCCTGGCCGATGCCCTGGGCAAGGCCGCCATGCACCTGCCCCGCGACGATCATCGGGTTGATGATGCGGCCGAAATCGTCAGATGCAATGAAGTTCACGATCTCGACGCGGCCGGTGTCGGGGTCGATTTCGACTTCGGCAATATGGGCGCCCGACGGATAGGTGAAATTCTTCGGGTCGTAGAACGCGGTCTCGTCGAGGCCCGGCTCGAGCTCGTCGTGCGGGAAATTGTGCGGCACGTAGGCGGTCAGGGCGACTTCGCCCAAGGTCTTGGACCGATCGGTGCCGGCGACGGTGAACTTGCCGTCCTTGAACTCGACGTCGGCCTCGGCGGCCTCCAGCAGGTGCGCCGCTATCTTGCGGCCCTTGGCGATGATCTTGTCCATCGCCTTGATGATCGCGGTGCCGCCGACCGCCAGCGAGCGCGAGCCGTAGGTTCCCATGCCGTAGGGGATCTTCGCGGTGTCGCCGTGCACGATCTCGACCTGCTCGATCGGGACGCCGAGGCCGTCCGCGACGAGTTGCGCGAACGTCGTCTCGTGGCCCTGGCCGTGCGCGTGCGAGCCGGTCAAGACCGTGACGCTGCCCGTCGGATGGACGCGCACCGCGGCGCTCTCGAACAACCCGGCGCGGGCGCCGAGCGAGCCCACGACCGCGGAGGGCGCGATGCCGCAGGCCTCGATATAGGTGGCGATGCCGATGCCGCGGTATTTGCCGCGCCGCGCCGCCTCCTGACGCCGCGCCTCAAAGCCGGCGTAATCCGCGGCCTTCAGCGCGAGGTCGAGGGTCGCGGCGTAATCGCCGCTGTCATATTGCAGCGCCACCGGCGTCTGGTACGGATAGGCGTCAGCCGGGATGAAATTGCGCCGCCGCAATTCGGCGGGGTCGATGCCGAGCTCGTCGGCAGCGAGATCGACGATGCGCTCGACGAGGTAGGTGGCCTCCGGGCGGCCGGCGCCGCGATAGGCGTCGACGGGGACCGTGTTGGTGAACACGGCCTTGGTCTCGACATAGATCGCCGGGGTCGTGTAGGTGCCGGCGAGCAGCGTCCCGTAGAGATAGGTCGGGATGCAGGTGGCGAAGGTGGAGAGGTAGGCGCCCATGTTCGCCAAAGTCGAGACTTTGAGCGCGAGGAACTTGCCGTCGCGATCGACGCCGAGCTCGACGTGGGTGACGTGGTCGCGGCCGTGCGCGTCGGACATGAAGCTTTCGCCGCGCTCGGCCGTCCATTTCACCGGTCGTTTCAATTTGCCGGCGGCCCAGGTGACGATCGCTTCTTCGGC
>Ga0070739_10006435_pt1 | contig 12934 bp, 10 predicted proteins | sample Coa_R1_7_FD_66445 | JGI IMG/M metagenome (GOLD analysis project Ga0070739, IMG submission 66445) | Surface soil microbial communities from Centralia Pennsylvania, which are recovering from an underground coalmine fire - Coalmine... | ecosystem: Environmental > Terrestrial > Soil > Unclassified ... | reverse complement strand
TGAACCCGCCACGCGACGAGACGCGCGCCGATCCGCGGGTCGTCGATGCGCTGCGCGAGGTCCGCACGCGCTCCGATCGTCTCGTCCCGACGGTGCTGGCGCTGTGACGACGGTCAGGGCTCGCGGTCGAGGCGCTCGACGTCGTCGCGACGCGCGAGACCGAGCAGGTGGCCGTCGGGGTCGGTCACGAGGACCGACACGGCGTCCTCCTTGCGCATCCGCGTCGCGAGGTCGTGCAGCGGCTCGTCGGCGCGGACGGTGATCGCGGCGTCGTCGAGCTTTTCGCGCACGACGGCGTCGCGCAGCGCCAGGGACTCGCCGGGGAGGAGCCCGAGCACCACACCGCCGTCGTCGACGACGACGACCGCGTCGGTCCGGTACGGGCCCACCCGGTCCGCAACGTCGGCGATCTGCTCGCCGACCCGCGCGGTCGGCACGTCGCGACGGGCGACGGTACCTGCGCGCGGCGAGTCGGTGTCCCGACCCTCCACGGGGAGGCCGGCGGCGCGCCAGTCCGAACGTCCGCCGTCGTACCGGTAGACGCGCTCGATGCCGGCGTCGCGCAGGCGGGCGACGGCGCGGGCGCTGAGGTCGGAGTGCGCGTCGGAGCAGTAGACGACGACCGGCCGGGTCGGGTCGAGCTGCTCGAACGCGTCGATCAGGTGCTCGAGCGGGAGGTTCACGGCACCGGGAAGATGCGAGCGGGCGTACTCGTCCGCGGGGAGCACGTCGACGAGCTGGGCGTGCTCCTCGTCCAGAAGCCTCAGGAGCTGCTCACGGTCGACGCGTTGCACGGCCACTCACTGTCCCTGCCGGTGGTGGGGCAAACGCTAGGCGACGGCGAAGCACCGGGGCCACCACCGCGGACAGATGTTCGAACGGCACCGGGCAAGCCTGCATGCCGCACGGCGGGCGGCGGGTACCACGCGACGAGCATCCGACGCCGAAGGAGGACCGATGGCCCACACGCTGAAGGACGTGATGACCAGCAACGTCGTGTCGTTGCCCGCGGGGTCGAGCGTCACCGAGGCGGCACGCGCGATGCGCGACTCGGGGATCGGGGACGTCGTCGTCACCGACGACAACAAGATCGCAGGGATCGTCACCGACCGCGACATCACGGTCCGCACTGTCGCCGAGGGAAAGAACCCCGACCAGGTGCATCTCTCGGACATCTGCAGCGGGAACCTGACGACGCTCTCGCCGAGCGACGACATCTCGAAGGCCGTCCAGGTGATGCGGGACAAGGCGCTGCGGCGCCTCCCGGTCGTCGACAACGGCAAGGCCGTAGGGATCGTGTCGATCGGCGACCTCGCGATGGAGCGCGACTCCGAGTCGGCGCTCGCGGACATCAGCGCGGCGAAGCCGAACGCGTGAGCGCGTGACGGGCGGGCGGGGACGGGGGTCGGCCCGTCCCCGTCGCTCACGACGCGCGCCGGAGCGCGTCGACGAGCTCGTCCTTGTTCATCTTCGACCGACCGGGGATGTCGCGCTTGCGCGCCTCGTCCTCGAGCTGCGCGCGTGACCAGCCGTCGTAGTCGGTCTTCTTGCCGCGGCTCCCGTTCGAGGCGGCCCCCTCCTTCGTCTTCTTGCCCTCGCGAGCGGCGTCCAGGCTCTGCTCGAGCGCGGCCATGAGGTCGAGGACGGGCGCGCGCTGCTCCGGCTCGCTGACGACGATCTCCTCACCCTTCGCCTTGCGCTCGATCAGGTCGAGCACGCGCTCGCGGTAGGTGTCGGCGTAGCGCGTCGGATCCCACTCGGTCGCCATCGAGTCGATCAGCTGCCGCGCGATGCGGAGCTCGCGGTCGCCGACCTTGGCGCGCTTCACCGCGCCGACGGCGTCGCGCGCGTCACGGATCTCGTCCGCGAAGAACAGTGTCTCGAGCACGAGCAACCCGCCGTCGGCACGCAGTGCCGCGAGGTACTCCTTCGTGCGCATGACGAAGCGACCGATCGCCGCTTTGCCGGTATCCGCCATCGCGTCGACGAGCAGCCGGTACGTGCGCGCCGCGGCGTCGTTCGCGGGGCCGACGTAGTACGTGCGCTCGTAGTAGATGGGGTCGATGTCCGTGAGATCGACGAAGTCCTCGATGTCGATCGTCGAGCTGCGGCCCGGGGCGACGGCCTCGAGCTCGTCGGGCGTGACGATGACGAACTCGCCCTTGTGGACCTCGTAGCCCTTGACGATGTCGTCGTAGGCGACCTCCTTGTCCGTCCCTTCGGCGACGCGCTTGTTGTGGACGCGCTTGCCCGACCCCTTCTCGAACTGGTGGAACCGGACGTCCTTCGGCTGCGTCGCGGTGTACAGCTTCACGGGCACGTTCACGAGGCCGAACGTGATCGAACCGCTCCAGATCGCCCGGGATGCCATCGCACTCACCTCCTGGCGGCTGTGTTACCCAGACCGGACCCTCGTGACGCCGGCACCGCTACCGTGCGCGCGTGGCCCCGACACCGGCCGAGGACGCCGACGAGCGCGTCTCGGACCTCTACGCGCTCCCACCCGAGCAGTTCGTCGACGCGCGCAACGCGCTCGCCAAGGACCTGCGCGCGCACGGCGACACCGAGGGCGCGAAAGAGGTCCGCGGGCTCCGCAAGCCCACGGTCGCGGCATGGGCCCTCAACCAGGTCGCACGATCGCATCCCGACGTGCTGGGGGAGATCGCCGACGTCGCCGAGGAGCTCCGCCGCGCGCAACGGCGCGCGCTGTCCGGAGTCGGCGCCGAGGAGCTACGTCAGGCGGGCGCCCGCCGGCGCAAGGTGATCGAGCGCGTGGCGAGCCGGACCAAGGACGTCCTCCGGGACGCAGGCCGCACCGTAAGCGCGGCCGTGCACCAGCAGGTGACCGAGACGCTCGAGGCCGCGACGACGTCCGAGGACGTCGCCGGCGCGTTGCTCCGCGGACGGCTCGAGCACGAGGTCGCGCCCGGGAGCGGCTTCGGCGACATCGGCGCGCTGTCGATCGTCCCCGACCGCGCACCACCCGCGAAGAAGGCGGCCAAGCCACCCGCGCGCCGCGCGTCGCGTGAGCGCGACGCAGCACGCGAGCGCGTGGAAGCCGCGGTGGCGGCGACGCGGCGGGCCGAGCGCGACGAGGACGACGCGGCCGCCGAGCTCGCGGCGGCCGAGCACGACGCCGACGACGCGGCGGGCCACGTGCAACAGCTCGAGCGTGCCCTCCACGACGCGCGTGTCGAGCTCGACGCGGCGCGCGACCGCGTCCGTGACGCGAAGCGCGAACGCGACGCGGCGCAGCGGGCGACGGTCAAGGCGCGGCGAGCGGAGGACGACGCGCGCGCGAAGGCGGACGCGCTCGACGCCGAGTAGCCCGCTGTCAGCGCCGCGCCACGATCCCCCACGTGTTCGTGACGCGCCGCCCCGGCTCGAGCGTGATCAACGACTCACCCGTCACGTACGCGTTCGGCGGGCACGTCATCGGCTCCAGGCCGAGCCCGGTGCGTCGCTTCTCAGGGCGCGGGAGATGGTCGCCGGTGAACACCTCGAGGCAGGGATAGGTGTCGTCGACCCAGAGGGAGACCGTCGTGCCGCCGGGGTTGGTCAGGTGCGCCCACGCGCGCCCGTCGCCATCCCGCACGAGGTCCGTGAACGCCTCGTCGAGCTTCGCGTCACCGAGCGGCCGCGGGTCGCGGTAGTCGTAGCGAGTGCCGTCGACTCGCTCGCGCCCGGTCGGGATCCCTCGATCGTCGTGCGTGTAGCGAGTCCCGCCGGGAAGCTGCATCGTGCACGCGTCGATCGTCGGCGTCCCCGCGGTCACATACGGATGCGCCCCGTTGCCGTACGGCGCGGGCGTCGCGCCGACGTTGGTCGCCGTGATCGTGACCGTGAGGCCGTCGGCCGCGTCGAGCACGTAGCGCGCCTCGAGGTCGAGAACGTGCGGCCAGCCGGGATGCGCGTGCAGCCGCAGGCTCATCGTCACAGCCGCGTCACCGTCGCGTGCGGCGTCCCAGTTCTGCCAGCGTGCGAGACCGTGGATCGCGCAGTCGCGGTCGGGCTCGGTGATGTCGAGCTGACGCTCCTCGCCGGCGAAGCGATAGGTGCCGTGGTCGACGCGGTTCGGCCACGGGATCAGGAGCTGCCCGCGCGCGCCGTCGCACATCTCGTCCTCGGCGTACCCGTCGAGCACCGGCATGCCGTCGAGCTCGATCGCGCGGAGCCCACCGCCGACCTCCACGACCGTCGCCCGATATCCGCCGGCGGTGATCGTGTGCTGCGCGCCCGAGGGCGCCGCGTGTTCGTCCGTCACGACGGTCGACACTACGCGCCGTCACCGTCACCGTCGCCGGCGGTCCCGCGGGACCGGCGTACGCGAGGATGCTGCGGGGCCGTAGCTCAGTGGTCAGAGCGTGGGACTCATAATCCCTAGGTCGCAGGTTCGATCCCTGCCGGCCCCACGATGACAGACAGCGGGTACTGGCCCAGCCCGTGGCCCGGTGAGGACGGCGGGCCGCGGCGGTTGCAGACACCGCAGGGGATCGCGGGTCCGCGCCTGCAGTGCGGTGAGGCGCTCGACGTCACGTCACGCGAGCTGCTCGGCACAACGATGGTGGTGCTGCGCGATCCCGGCGAGGTGTACGTCCATGCGTTCGCGCCCGGCAGCCCGACGAGCGTCGTCGAACGGGTCGACCCGATCTCACTCACGACGTTGCACGCGTCGCCCGAGCTCCCCGCGGGACCGTGGTGGCCCGGAGGCGTCGCCGTGCACGCGAACGGCGACCTCTACGTCACCGCGGGACGGTGGTGCCACCGGCTCGATCCCGACTGCGCGCTCGTCGCGTCGCGCGAGCTGCCGCGCGACCGTCCGTACAACTCGCTCGTGATCCTTCCCGACGGTCACGTCGTGATGAAGGACCTCGTGATGGACGGGTCCGACCGGTCGCGGCTCGTCGTCCTCGAACCGGACCGCCTCCGTCCCGCGGGTCCCGAGGTCGACGTGCCGGAGGACTCGATCGCGCGGATCAGCGCGGACGGCTCGACGGTGTACGTCGTCGGCACGACCGGAGTGCACCGGTTCGACTGGGACGGGACGCGGCTCGTCCACGACGAGCAGTGGCGCGCTCCGTACGTGCGCTTCGACGGACAGCACTACGGCTGGGATCCGGTGCTCGCGTCCGGGAGCGCATGGTTCCTCGACAACGGCGCGGGCAGCGACCGCTTCGCCGGCAGCTTCCGCGGCCGCGGCATCGCGACCGCGCCCCTCCACCTCGTACGCGCAGCGGTCGACGGTCACGGCGGCGACGTCGAGCTCGTCGAGATCTGCGGGAAGCCCGGTGGGATCGTCGTGAACCCGCCGCTCGTCGATCCCGTCCGCCGGATCGCGGTCGGCTTCGACAGCGGCAACGGCGTGCTCGCCGCGTTCGCATACGACCGGCACGACATCGCGCCGCGATGGCGGCGCGATCAGGACCACGGCGGTCACATGCTGCTGTGGCCCGACACCGGCGAGCTGGTCACGTACGACCATCACGACGGACATGACGACGTCGTCATCGTGGACGTCGCGACCGGTGACGAGCTCGCGAGAGCCGGGACGGGGAGCCCGATCCAGTCGGTCGTCTTCCCCGCGCCGGGCTGGGACCGCGACCTGTACTACTGCTCGCTCACGACGGTCGCTCGCGTGCGACCGGCCGGCGAGGCGTGATCCTGCTCCGGGGGAGAGACTCGAACTCTCAACCTAGCGGTTAACAGCCGCTTGCTCTGCCGGTTGAGCTACCCCGGACCGGTGGACGAGCCACGTTACCAGCGCGGTCATCGGCCTCCCCCCGGCCGACTTGAGCGGTTCGAGCAGGCGGCCGGGCCACGACGGCCGGTGGCCGGACGATCGGACCGGCGTGCAGCGCGTCACCGACGTCGGGTATGACAAGCGCCATGAGATTCCGTATGGGCGTCGCCGTCGGGTTCGCAGCCGGGTACTACCTCGGCGCGAAGGCCGGCCGCGAGCGCTACGACCAGATGCGCCGCATGATGGGCCGGGCGCGCGACAGCCGCGCGTTCGAGAAGGCACGGGCGGCGGTCGACCTCGGCATGGAACGCATCCGTCCCCGCGACACGACGATCGACATCACCGGTGTCGTCGTCGAGGAGCTCGCGACCCGTTAGCGCTACGGCTCCTCTCGATTGGTCGCCACCGCTCCGGCGTCCCGACCTGCGGCCACGCCTCCGCTATGGCTCCTCGAGGTAGTCGCGCAGGCGCTTCGAGCGCGTCGGGTGGCGCAGCTTCGCGAGCGTCTTCGACTCGATCTGCCGAATGCGCTCGCGGGTGACACCGAACTCCTTGCCGACCTCTTCGAGCGTGCGTACCTGGCCGTCGTCGAGACCGAACCTCAGACGCACGACAGCGCGCTCGCGCTCGTTGAGCTCCTCGAGTGCCTCCTCGATCGCCTCGGTGAGCAACGCGCGCGCTGCCGCGGTCGCCGGCGCGATCGCGGTCGGGTCCTCGACGAAGTCGCCGAGGAAGCTGTCGTCCTCCTCGCCGACGGGCGTCTCGAGCGAGACCGGCTCCTGACCGAGACGCTGGATCTCGCGCACACGGTCGGGCGTCATCTCCACCTTGACCGCGATCTCCTCGACCGTCGGCTCGCGGCCCAGCTCCTGCAGGAGCTGGCGTTGCACGCGCAGCACCTTGTTCATCGTCTCGACCATGTGCACCGGGATGCGGATCGTGCGCGCCTGATCGGCGATGGCGCGCGTGATCGCCTGGCGGATCCACCACGTCGCGTAGGTCGAGAACTTGAAGCCCTTCGTGTAGTCGAACTTCTCGACCGCGCGGATCAGGCCGAGGTTCCCCTCCTGGATGAGGTCGAGCAGCACCATGCCGCGGCCGACATATCGCTTCGCGATCGACACGACGAGCCGCAGGTTCGCCTCGATGAGCTGACGCTTGGCCAGGATCCCGTCGGCCTGGACCGCCTCGAGCCCCGAGCGCTCGGCCTCCGACAGCAGCCCGTCGGCCTGCTCGAGCTGGTCGGCCGCATGCAGGCCGGCCTCGATGCGCTGGGCCAGCGTCACCTCCTGGGGACCGGTGAGGAGCGGGACCTTGCCGATCTCCTTCAGGTACATCCGGACGGGGTCGAAGCTCGCGCTCTCCGCCCGGTACACGCGAGGCGGCGCGGGTGCGGCCGGTGGCGTCTGCGGACGGGCGGCCGGCTCCCCGCGATCCCGGTGCGGCTCCGGCGCAGGGTGGTGCGGCGAGACGCGCGCGCCGGTCGCGCCGTTGCGTTCGGTGGTGTCCCGTGCCGACGGCGCACCGCTCGCGCGGCGCTGGTCCTCGCGCTCGAGCTCGTCGACGATCTCGTCGACGACCTCGATTCCCATCGCGCCGATGCGCGCGTAGATCGCCTGCAGCTCCGCGGTCTCCGGCTCGAGATCCGGCAACGCGGCGAAGATCTCGCCCGTCGTGACGAAGCCGCGCTCGCGGACGCGTCGCACGAGCAGCTCGACGTCGTTCGCAGGCGCGGTGTCGCGCGCGCGCGTCACGTCTGCATCGCCGCCGTTCGCGTCGCGCTCTTCGTCGTCGGTCACTCGGACTCCGCTTCCTCTTGACCGCGGACCCAGGGTACCAACTCCTCCGCGCATCGTTGCGCCGCGAGCAAGTCACCACGATCACGCTCGCAGACGAGCTGGTCGAGCACACGCTTCACGATGATCGAGCGTTCGTCGCCGCGCGCGACGAGCTCCTGCAGACGGCGTTGCGCGGCGACCTCGACGAGGTTCGCGAGCACCTCGGCTGCGTAGACCTGCGCGTGCTCGCCGACGTCGAGATCCTCCACCGTGAGCCGCTCCAGCAGTCCACGCGCGCGCGGGCCTGCGGCCTCGATCGCGTCGTGCATCGAGTGCGACGACGCGAGCGCGGCGAACGCGTCCTGCGTCGTCGGCGACGCGAACAACGACGCGTCGAGCAAGGTCACGACGAGCTCCGGCTCGTGGACCGCGATGCGCAGCGCCTCCAGCTCTCGGCGGTCGAGCCCCTCGACGTCGCGTGCCGCGGCGTCGCCGTCGCGTGCCGGTGCGGTCGCGTGCCGTCGACCCGTCGATCGACGCGCGAGCGCGTCCTTGAACCACGTGTGCGGGAGGTCGAGCGCGCCCGCGACCTGCCCGATGTAGCCCTCGCGCACGAGCTCGTTGGGATGATCGGCGAGCACGGGCACGATGGCCTCCGCGGCCCGGGCGCGTCCCTCGGGCGTGCCGAGCTGCGCGTGCTCGAGGACCTGGTCGATCCGGAACTGCATGAAGGGCTTCGCACCGTCGAGCGCGGCAAGGAGCGCCTTCGGGTCGCCGTGCCACACGTCGGCCGGATCGCGCCCACGCGGCAGCGCGGCGACGCGCACCTCGACGTCGAATTGCTGCTCCCACTGGTACCAGCGCTCCGCGGCCGAGCGGCCCGCGGCGTCGGCGTCGTACGCGAGCGTGATGCGCCGGGTCAGGTTCTTCAGCATCGCGAAGTGCTCGTCCGCGAGCGCGGTGCCACACGTCGCGACGGCGTTCGGCGCTCCCGCGAGCGCGAACGCCATCACGTCCGTGTACCCCTCGCAGATGACGACCTCGTCGCGCGCCACCACTTCACCCTTCGCCCAGTTCAGGCCGTACAGGAGACGGCTCTTGTGGTAGATCGGCGTCTCGGGCGAGTTCTTGTACTTCGGGCCGTCGCCGGCGAGCGTGCGGCCGCCGAAGCCGACCGGGTCGCCGCGGACGTCGAAGATCGGGAACAGCAAGCGGGCACGGAACTGGTCCTGCAACCGGTTCGCCCGGTTCACGAACGCGAGGCCGGCGTCGACGACGTCCTGCCGCCCGAAGCGCGCCTGCTGCAGGTGGTGGCTCAACGTGTCGAACCCGTCGGGCGCCCACCCGAGCGAGAAGCGCCGCGCCGCGTCGCCGTCGAAGCCGCGGCTGCGGAGGTAGCCGCGGGCGTTCCCGGCGTCGGGCGACTCGAGCAGCAGCCGGTGGTAGAACGCGACCGCCGCCGCGACGACGTCCACGAGCCGGTTGCGCCGCTGCCGGTCCTTCGAGACGTTGCTGTTGTCGTAGTGCAGCTCGATGCCCGCGCGTGCGGCGAGCCGCTCGACCGCGTCGACGAAGTCGAGATGCTCCACCTCGCGCACGAACGTGATCGCGTCGCCGCGCGCGCCGCACCCGAAGCAGTAGTAGAGGCCCTGCTCCGGGTTGATCGAGAACGACGGTGTCTTCTCGGCGTGGAACGGACACAGACCCGTGTAGCGCTTGCCCACGCGCTTGAGCGCGAGGTGCTCGCCGGCTACGGCGACGAGGTCGGTCATCTCGCGGACACGCGCGATGTCCTCGTCGAGAATGCCCACGGCGGCTCAGGCTACGCGCGCACGGCCGTCACACCCCGCGGGGCAGGTCCTCGGGACGCCAGCCGAGGAGCTCGACACCGAGGCGCAACGCGTACCGGTCGGTCATGCCGCTGACGTAGTGCACCGCGCGCGCCGCGGCCTCGGGCGAGCCGGCCGGCGGCGTCGGGACCTGCCCCGACGCGACGTCGGGGATCCGGGCCGGGACGTCGGTGAAGTGCTCGACGAGCCCGCGCAGCAGCGACACCACACGTTCCGCCTGCCGGCGCGCCGCGGGGCGCAGGTAGATGCGCTCGAAGTTGAACGCGCGGAACGCGGCGAGCGCGTCGGCCGCAGACTGGGTCATCCCGACTCTGCCCGTCCGCTCGATCGCGTCGAGCGTGGCGACCACGAAGGTGCCGATCTGCTCCGACCGCCGCGTCCCGACGACGTCGCGGACCTCGGCCGGCAGGTCGCCGGGCGCGAGGATCCCGGCGCGACACGCGTCCTCGAAGTCGTGGCAGACGTATGCGATGCGGTCGGCCCACGCCACGACCTCGCCTTCGGGCGTGCAGGGCGCGGGCCGTCGCCACGAGTGGTTGCGCACGCCGTCGAGCGTCTCGGCACAGAGGTTGAGCGGCGCGAGCGTGACGTCCGCGCCGTACACCGCGTGGTCGTAGCCCGTCGCCGGCAGGTAGGGCGTGAACGCCTCCTCCGACGCGTGGCCCGCCGGGCCGTGACCGCAGTCGTGCGCGAGCGCGATCGCCTCGACGAGCGGGAGACACAGGTTCGCGGCCCGCGCGATCCCCGTCGCGACCTGTGCGACCTCGACGGCGTGCGTGAGGCGGGTGCGGAGGTGGTCGTCCTCGGGTGCGACGAACACCTGGCACTTGCCCGCGAGGCGCCGCCACGGCCGCGAGTGCTTCACCCGGTCGAGGTCGCGCTCGAAGCAGAGGCGAAACGGGTCGGGCTCCTCCGCCTCGGCCCTCGTCCCGGCGCCGACCGGACGGGTGGCGCCGGGCGCGAGCCTGGCGTCGAGCGCGGCCTCCCGCTCCTCGCGCGACAGCACCGGCCCGCCGACGTACGCACCGACGTGCGCATGCCGGACGTCGACGTCAGTGATGGTCTCCATGCCGCCGACCATACCGGCGGGGTACGACACCCATGCGTCCATGCGTCGCTGAACGTCGTCCTGCGACGACGAGCGACGCATGAACGATCCTGGGTCAGGCGGTTCCCGACGACCCGTCCGACGCACCGATGGCGGCGTGGGCGGCCGCGAGCCGGGCGAGCGGGACCCGGAACGGCGAGCACGAGACGTAGTCGAGCCCGACGTCGTGGCAGAACCGCACGGACTCCGGGTCGCCACCGTGCTCGCCGCAGATCCCGAGCTTCAGGTCGGGACGAGTCGCGCGCCCGCGCTCGACGGCCCACTCCACGAGCTTCCCGACGCCGCCGACGTCGATCGTCTCGAACGGGTTCGCCGGCAGCAGGTGCAGGTCGAGGTAGCGCGGCATGAACCGGCCCTCGACGTCGTCGCGCGAGAACCCGAACGTCATCTGCGTCAGGTCGTTGGTGCCGAACGAGAAGAACTCCGCGACGTGCGCGATCTCGTCGGCGACGATCGCGGCGCGCGGCGTCTCGACCATCGTCCCGACGAGGTAGTCGACGTCGACGCCCTCCTCGCGTCCGACCGCGGCCACCTCGTCGCGCGTCCAGTCGACGAGCAGCGCGAGCTCCGGTTCGGTGACCGCGAGCGGGATCATGATCTCGACCCGCGGGTCGCCCCCCGCACGCTTCCGCTCGATCGCGGCCTGCACGATCGCGCGCACCTGCATGCGGTACAGCCCGGGCTTGATGATCCCGAGCCGGCAACCACGCGTGCCGAGCATCGGATTCGCCTCCTGCCACTGGCGCGCGGCCTCGAGCAGGTGACGACCCTGCTCGTCGAGCTCGCCCTTGGCCTGACGCACGAGGAGGTCCTCGACGTCGGGCAGGAACTCATGCAACGGCGGGTCGAGCAGGCGGATGGTCACGGGCAGGCCGTCCATCGCCTCGAGGATCCCGACGAAGTCGGCCTTCTGGCGCTCGCGCAGCGCCTCGAGCGCGGCGTTCTCCTCGTCGTCGCTGCTGGCGAGGATCATGCGCTGCACGATGGGCAGCCGCTCGCCGAGGAACATGTGCTCGGTGCGGCACAGACCGATGCCCTCGGCGCCGAACGCCCGTGCGCGCGCAGCGTCCTCGGGAAGATCCGCGTTGGTCCGCACACCGAGCCGCCGGAACTCGTCCGCCCACTGCAGCAGCGTGTTGAACGGCCCCGTCGGCTCGGGCACGACCACCGGCACCTCGCCGATCACGACCTCGCCGGTCGTGCCGTTGATCGAGATGACGTCGCCCTCGCTCACCACGGTCGACCCGACCTCGAAGCGCTTCGCCGCGAGGTCGATGCGCACCGCCTCCGCGCCGCACACCGCGGGCGTGCCCATCCCGCGGGCGACCACCGCGGCGTGGCTGACGAGACCGCCGCGGGACGTGAGGATCCCCTCGGCGGCGATCATCCCGTGCAGGTCGTCGGGTGACGTCTCGGGCCGGACGAGGATCACGCGCTCCCCCGCCTCGTGACGCGCCTCGGCCTCGTCGGCGGTGAAGTACACCTTGCCGACGGCCGCACCGGGCGACGCGTTCAGCCCCTTCGTGACCGCCGTGTAGCGCGCCGACGGGTCGAACTGCGGGTGAAGGAGCTGGTCGAGCTGCCCGGGCTGCACGCGCAGCACCGCCTCGCGCTTGTCGATGAGACCCTCGTCCGCCATCTCGGTGGCCATGCGCAGCGCCGCGGCCGCGGTGCGCTTCCCCACACGCGTCTGCAGGATGAACAGGCGTCCCTGCTCGATCGTGAACTCGATGTCGCACATGTCGCGGTAGTGCTGCTCGAGCCGGTCCATGATCTCGAGGAGCTCGCGCTGCGGCTGCGGGAAGTGCGTGCCCATCGCGTCGAGATGCTCGGTGACCCGGATCCCGGCCACGACGTCCTCGCCCTGCGCGTTCGCGAGGAAGTCGCCGTAGCGGACGTTCTCGCCCGTGGCGGGATCGCGCGTGAACGCGACACCCGTCCCCGAGTCGTCGCCCTTGTTGCCGAACACCATCGTCTGCACGTTGACGGCGGTGCCCAGGTCGTCGGGGATGTTCTCCATGCGCCGGTAGTCCTGCGCGCGCTTGCCGTTCCACGACCGGAACACGGCCTCGATGGCGTGCCGCAGCTGCACACGCGGGTCCTGCGGGAAGTCTTCGCCCGTCTTGTCGCGCACGATGCCCTTGAACGTGTCGACGAGACCGCGCAGGTCGTCGGCGTCGAGGTCGGTGTCGGACGCCGCGCCGCGCTCTTGGCGGAGCTTCGTGAGCGCGTGCTCGAAGACGTCGCCGTCGATGTCGAGCACGATGCGGCCGAACATCTGCACGAACCGGCGGTACGAGTCGAGCGCGAACCGCTCGTTGCCCGTCTGCTTCGCGAGACCTCCGACGGAGACGTCGTTGAGCCCCAGGTTGAGGACGGTGTCCATCATCCCGGGCATCGAGAACGGCGCGCCCGAACGGACCGAGACGAGCAGCGGGTCGACGTCGTCGCCGAGGCG
>Ga0070739_10006434_pt1 | contig 12942 bp, 9 predicted proteins | sample Coa_R1_7_FD_66445 | JGI IMG/M metagenome (GOLD analysis project Ga0070739, IMG submission 66445) | Surface soil microbial communities from Centralia Pennsylvania, which are recovering from an underground coalmine fire - Coalmine... | ecosystem: Environmental > Terrestrial > Soil > Unclassified ... | reverse complement strand
GTGCAGTGACTCCGTCTGGGCGGCCGTCCAGCTGAGTACGGTGAAATGGAGGGTTAGCAATGGCAATACGTGACCTTATCCCCTGGACTAGGGGCCGCGAATTCATGCCTGACTTCTGGCGCGAGGAGCGGTTTGGACCATTCGCGAGGTTGCAGCGCGAAATGGACCGGATGATGGACGAAGTCTGGCGCAGCTTCCAGACTGCCCCTCTGGGACTGGCGAGGCCCGAGTTCGTAAGCGCGGCCTGGCCGAGAGTCGAGGTTGCCGAATCCGGCAAGGAAGTCACGGTCACGGCGGAAATCCCTGGGATGGAAGAGAAAGACGTCGAGGTTATGCTGCGAGATGGCAACTTGATCATTCGCGGCGAAGTGAAGAGTGAGGTCGAGGATAAGGAGCGCCAATGGAGCGAGCGCTTCTTCGGCCGCTTCGAACGTCAGATCCCAGTCGGCATGGATATCGACGAGGAGAAAGTCGAAGCCACCTTCAAGAACGGCCTCCTCAAGATCGTTTTGCCCAAGACCGAGCAGGCTCAGGAAAGGGCGAAGCGGATCGAAATCAACGCTCCGACCAAGCATTAGAGCCAATCCGCTTCCCGCCGCAAAAAGTGCGGCGGGAATTTTTTCACCTGAGCGGCAGACGAAGGTCCGGGCTACGAAAATCTTATGATGATTGCATCGGCAGCGATGGTGTCGCCGGGTTTTGCATTGATCGCCTCGACAGTTGCATCGCTCTCGGCGCGCAGCACGGTTTCCATTTTCATTGCCTCAATGACGCAAAGCTCCTCACCCTTTTTCACCGGCTCGCCTGCGTTGACGAAAATCGACTTGACGAGGGCCGGCATAGGAGAACGCAAGACACGGGAGCCTAAGCCCGCTGTCTTCTGCGGCATCAGGGCAATAAGATCCGCTTCGCGGCGCGTATAGATGCGGGCTTCGGCGGCGGCGCCGCCATAGGCCAAGTGATAGCCGTTGAGTGTCCGCCGCAATTTCACGGCGATCTCTTTTCCGCCGCTGGCGCCTTTCCAAACCGGCTGCCCCGGCGCCCAATCCGAAATGCAAAGATAGTTATCTCCCTCATTCTCGAAGCGGACAGCCATACCCTTGCTAAGCCCTTCGATCATGACATCGTAGCGCTCCTTGCCGAGGCAGATTGAGCGGGGGTATGCGGCATTTACTTTGCGCCAGGGGCGCATCTGGCCCGAGATCGAATGCTGGCGTTCAATCTCGGCATAAGCCGCGGCTGCGGCAACAGCCGCGAAGAGACGCGCTGTCTCGCCTTGCGGCTGCGGCGCCATAAAGCCGTGCGGCCATTCTTCTTCGATGAAGCCGGTCGACAATTCACCTGCGCGAAAACGCTTGCTCGCCATCGCGGCGGCAAGGAAATCTAAATTCGTGGCGACTCCCTCGATCACGAATTCTCCGAGGGCCTGCGCTTGCGCCTCAATCGCCTCGGCCCGGTGAGGGGCATGGCTGATGAGCTTCGCAAGGAGCGAATCATAATGGAGGGAGATTTCGCTTCCTTCGCGCACGCCTGAATCAATCCGCAATTTCGCGCCGCGCTCTCTTACCCCGGCGGGCGGGCGGTAGGCCGTCAGTCTGCCTGTCGAAGGCAGGAAACCGCGCTCCGGATCCTCGGCAAGGATGCGGCTTTCGATGGCCCAGCCATTCAGCGCAATCTGCTCTTGGGACAATCCGAGCCGCTCGCCCGCGGCGGAGCGGATCATCTGCTCGACGATATCGATCCCGGTGATGAGCTCAGTGACCGGATGCTCCACCTGCAGCCTGGTATTCATTTCGAGAAAATAGAACGACTTGTCTGCCGCGACGATGAACTCGGCGGTGCCTGCCGAATCATAATTGGCCATCTTGGCAAGCGCTACGGCTTGCTCGCCCATCTTGTGCCGGGTGGCCTCATCCAAGAAAGGAGACGGCGCTTCCTCGATCACCTTTTGATGGCGCCGCTGAATCGAGCATTCCCGCTCGCCTAAATGAACAACGTTTCCGTGCTTGTCGGCGAGGAGCTGGATTTCGATATGGCGTGGATGAGCGATGAACTTTTCGAGAAAGACGCGCCCGTCGCCAAAGGCGGACTTCGCTTCCGATTGCGCGCGCGCAAAATCTGCCGCAAGCTGCTCACTTGCGCTCACAACGCGCATACCCCTGCCGCCCCCGCCCGCCGCCGCCTTGACGATCACCGGGTAGCCGAGGGCGCGGGCAGCCTCGGCGGCTTGCCTTACATCCTCGATAGCCTCTGGGAAGCCTGGCACCGCGGCAACTCCGGCTGCCAGCGCAAGTTTCTTGGATTGGATCTTATCGCCCATCAGCGCGATCGCCGCCGGATTGGGGCCGATAAAGACAATGCCATTCTCTTCTAAGGCGCGCGCAAAGCCTGCTTGCTCGGCGAGAAATCCATATCCTGGATGGACCGCCTGCGCGCCCGTGTTCTTGCAGGCGGAAATGATTTTGCCGATAGCAAGATAGCTTTCCTGTGCGGGCGGCGGCCCAATCCTGACAGCTTCGTCCGCGAGCCCGGTATGCAGAGCCTCCTCATCCGCATCGGAATAGACGGCGACGGTCGCAATCCCCATCCGGCGCGCAGCAGAAATGATCCGGCAGGCGATCTCGCCGCGGTTTGCAATGAGGATTTTGTCAAACATGGAATGCCCCGGGCGGAAAGGCCGGTCAGTGTTTCGCGCAAGGGCTCTTTAGGCAAGTGAAATGTCCAGCCTAAGTTGCCGGCTTCCCTTCTCTTTGTTGCTGTTCATGGATGTGCGACGCTGCGGGTGTTTGCGCAATCCCGCTGCGCGGGGCAGCGTTGTCCGGCAACAGCAAGCTGGCCGCGGCGATAACGCTCCTGCGGCCGGACGGGCGCTCGCGCCGGGAGCGCCGCGATGCGGGCCCTGCAGTGCTGCGGCCGCCATTGCGGCACACAACAGCCATAACTCGCCCGGGAAAAATCAGGCTTCGGCCCAGCTCGGGGCCTAATCCTGCCCGAAGCCGCCCCTATCAAAGAAGCTGACGGTTACGAAAGTCTGAAAGCTGTCACTATTGTGACCGCGCACGAGCTCAATCGGGCCGTCACTGCGCAACGGTCATGTGAAGAGGGGTGTTTGAAATGAGGGGGATCTACCGGCTGGTCTTAGGCGCATCCGTTTCCTTTCTGCTGCTCGCGGGCGCTCCGGAACGCGCTGCAGCAATCGTGCCCTATGTCGCTCCGCCTTACTGGTGCACAACGAACTACTATGTTGGCCCGAACGGGCATGACTGGAACGGCGGATCAAGCGCGGCGCCTTGGCTGACGATTTCTCATGCTGTTTCGGCTCTCAGCCGGTCGCCGCACCCGGGCGTTTGCGTCAATGTCGCCCCGGGGACTTATACCGAGAGCCTTTATCTTTCGAATATGAGCGGCGGCTGGGACGCGCCCAATGGCTATCTTGTGTTCCGCTCCTCGATCTTTCATGGCGCGACGATCAAATTGCCCTACGCAAACATCTATAGCGACGGCGGAACCGTCGCTATTCAGTACTCGCATCACATCATTTTCGACGGGTTCAACGTTACCGGCTATCCGAACGTCCCTTACGCCGGAGTGCACGGCTTGTTTGCGTCGCACTCACACCACATCAAGTGGATAAACAACAATGTCCACGATGTGGGGGGAGGGGGAATTATAACCTCGTACTCGGACTACATCTATGCGCAAGGCAATGTCATCTATAACACGTCTTGCTGCTACATTCACGGCGCCAGCGCGATCTCGGATTGGGACGCCGTCGCGGTCGACAGCAATCCGGGATTCCATAATGTGTTCAGCAACAATGTGATCTTCAGCAATGCCGAAGGGGCCGACGGAAGACGGCACACCGAGGGCCATGGAATCGCCCTCGATACGTTCCGGCTGGGGCCGGCAGGGAGCTATCCGGCGACAACCCTCATTGAGAACAACCTGATCTATAATAATGGCGGAGCAGGGATTATCCTCTATTATAGCAACAATGCGACAATAAGGAACAATACCGTCTATCATAACAGGCGGGATCAAACCTTTCAGTACCCGGGGGCAGACGTGGCTGTTGTGAACAGCAGCCGTGTAATCGCTGTAAACAACATAATTGATACCGATATATCTGCAAATAAAGATATTCTCTCTATACAAGACCAGACATACGACTATACAAATATTGGTAATGTGTGGATAAGAAATCTTACCTTCAATGGATTTCCAGGTCAGCCATCGGTCGGAAACTTTTCGCAATACAAAATGGGAACGCCAATCACCGCCGCAAATGGAAACATCCTTGGTTCCAATCCCTATTTTGTCAGCCCCGGAATCGATTTTCATCTCCATTCGTGGAGTCCTGCTGTGGGCAAGGGGACGGCCGCCTATGGCGTGCCCGTCCGCGATATTGAATTAAAGCTGCGCACCAACGTGATCGACCTCGGCGCCTTCGCAGTCAACACGGCGCAATAGGGCAGGCTATTTGCCCGCCGGCTCGCGCCCCTCTTTCCGGGCCGGCGGGTTAAGAATTATTAATGAGAGTTGACGTAATTAGTAATTAATCATACCCTGACTGGCAGCAGGCTTTAGGCCGGATCCTGATGACCTGAGGCCGCACGTCTCATCGAAAGGGGCAACCCCCATGAAGACAGTCAGGTTGGTTTTCTCTCTGGCAGCAGTGGTTGGCTCGATCTTGCCGCTCGAAGCGCAAGAGATGGCTGCCACAAGCCAAGCGCAGCACTATTGGGCCGTCAACGGCACGACTAATCCGCTCCCCCACATGGCTCCGCCCTACACCTGCAGCATAAATTATTATGTTGCGCCAAACGGCAGCGACTCGAATGCAGGAACGAGCGCTGCACCCTGGCAGACGATCTCTCAAGCCATTGCTGCTCTCAGCAATGGCTCCCCGCATCCCGGAGTTTGCGTCAATATCGCCCCCGGCACCTATACGGAGGGGCTTTACCTTGCCAATCTCAACGGAGGCTGGGACGCACCCAGTGGCTATCTCGTCTTCCGCTCGACCTCGCTCCACGGCGCGACCCTTCAGGAGCCTTACGCGAACATCGCAGACTATCCGAATGTCTCGATCCAATATTCCCGTTTCGTCATCTTCGACGGCTTTGAGGTAAGAGGCTATCCAAACATACCTAAATCCGGAGCCCATGCGCTCCTCGCGGTTTACTCACACCATATCAAGTGGATCAACAATATCATTCATGACGTGGGAGGAGGCGGAATCATCTCGTCGTATTCCGATTACATCTATGCCCAGGCGAACGTCATCTACAATACATCCTGCTGCTACATTCATGGCGCTAGTGCCATTTCGGATTGGGACGCTGTCGCCGTCGATACGAAACCGGGCTTTCATAACGTGTTCAGTAACAACATCATCTTCAACAACTCGGAAGGGGCCGACGGGAGAAGCCCTCATACGGAAGGACACGGCATTGCGCTCGACACGCTCCGGCTAGGGCCTGCCGGCTCCTATCCAGCTGCGACTTTGATTGAAAATAATCTTATCTACGGCAATGGCGGGGCCGGAATTATTCTCTTCTACAGCAACTACGCGACCATCAGGAATAACACCGTCGTCGGAAATTACCGCGACCCTCTCAACGTGTACAACGTGGGAGACATTGCCGTTCTCAACAGCAGCTATGTCATTGGCGTCAACAACCTTGTCGTAACCAATGCGACAACACCGAACCCGAAGCTTATCTCGATACAGGATCTCACTTGGGATCATACTAACATCGGGAACGTCTGGGCGAATAATCTCACCTTCAACGGCAACCCCGGAGACCCTTCGGTCGGCGATTATGCAAAATACGGCCTTGGCAATCCGGTCACCGCCGCAAATGGCAATGTCCTCGGCGCCGATCCGCGGTTCGCAGGCGCCCCGGCACAAGATTTCACGCTCCAGAATGGAAGCCCGGCCGCGGGCAGTGCCACGGCTGCCTATGGGATGCCTGCACTTGATCTCGCCGGCAATGTAAGAGCGGCGTCCTCGCCGGACATTGGGGCATTCGCCTTCAATATAGTCCCGCCGAGCTGACAGCGATTGAGAGCACGCAGCTTTGAATATTTGCGTGTTCGCGCGAGCGCAGCCGTTAAGCCGGAAAACCCAACAGAAGGGATGATTGCCGTCCGCGCGCTTTTAGCCGTGAGCCGGCTTGGAGAAAGGTAACCCATGAGAACGGTTAAGTTGTTTTTGTATTGCTTTGCGCCAGCGCTTGGCTTCCTCTCGCCGCTTGAGGCGCAAGAAATGGATGCCACAGGCCCAGCACTTCATTATTGGGCCGTGAACGGCACGACAACTCCCATCCCCTATGTCGCGCCGCCCTATAGCTGCGGCACAAATTATTATGTTGCGCCAAACGGCAAAGACTCGAATGCAGGATCGGGCAGCGCGCCCTGGCAGACAATCTCGCGTGCCATCGCCGCCCTCAGCGATGGGTCTCCGCATCCCGGTGTTTGCGTTAATGTCGCGGCAGGCACCTATACGGAAAGCCTTTATCTATTCAATCTCAATGGAGGCTGGGACGCACCGAACGGCTATCTCGTCTTCCGCTCATCATCCCTTCATGGAGCCAGCCTTCAGGAGCCTTATGCGAATATCGCAAAGGCCGGTAATGCCGTCATTCAGAATTCCCGTTTTGTTATTTTCGACGGTTTTGAGGTAAGCGGATATACCGTGCCCAACGCTGGAGCGCACGCCTTTCAGGCCATGAACTCCCATCACGTAAAGTTCCTGAACAATATCATCCACGATGTTGGCGGCTCCGGGATCCAATCCGTTTATTCGGATTACGTCTATGCCCAGGCCAACGTCGTCTATGACACCGCCTGCTGTAATTCTACGGGCGTCAGCGCCGTCGATTTCTTCGAAGCCGCTGCGGCCGATACCAATCCGGGCTTCCACAATATCATCAGCAGCAACATCATCTTCAACAATTCGGAAGGCGACGACGGCCGGACCCCTCACACAGAGGGGCATGGAATCGTGTTAGACAGATTCCGGCTCGGGCCTGCGGGCAGCTATCCTGCCCAGACCTTGATCGAGAACAATCTCGTTTATGGCAATGGCGGTATTGGGATTGGACTTTATTACTCGGACAACGCCACCATCCGGAACAACACGGTCTTCAACAACTTTCGCGATCCGCTCATAAACTATAACGGCGCTGATGTGGTGGTCGCAAACAGCAGCCATGTCGTAGGCGCAAATAATCTTGTCGTTACCAACGCAACCGCGCCAAATCCAAACATCCTGTCAATCACAGATGCCACCTGGGATCACACGAACATCGGGAATATTTGGGCGAACAATCTTACCTTCAATGGCAATCCCGGGGACCCTTCCATCGGCAGTTATGCACAATACAATCTTGGAACCCCTATTACCGCCGCCAATGGAAACGTCCTCGGCGCGGATCCTCTTTTCGTGAATGCGCCGGCAGGCATCTTCAAGCTCCAGTCCGCCAGTCCGGCGGAAGGCGCGGGGACGGCGGCCTTTGGCGCCCCGGCGCTTGATCTCGCCGGACACGTCCGCTCGCAGGTGATCGACATCGGCGCGTTCGCGCTTAATATCGTGCCTCCGGGCTAGGATCTTGCCGCGTCCGGGTGTCCAAGACAAGCGGATCGGGGGCGCAATCTGCTGAGAGAGATTAGACGGCAAGGCGCCTCCGCGGACCGGAAATCAGTGTCGGAGTCATTGCCGGAAGCTCGCGAAGTAATCAGGTGTGAAAAGCTGGAAGGTGATGGCGTCCGGCCAGACCATCATCGCCGCTTGGCCGCCATTGAATTGCTCGTTCTTCTTGCAGCCGATTGCTTCGTAGAAACGAGTAGCCGCAGCGAGGTCCTTCACCGGCAGATTGAGAAAAATCATCTTAGTCATTCGAACTCTCCGTTGATTGCGACAGTGCGTCAGCCCGCCGCCGGGCAAGGCCGGCCTTGCGCCGTCACGCCCTTGGCGACGGCTGCATGCGGAGAATAGCCGCACCGCCGCGGGAGCGAATTGATGTTTGGTAGGAAATCGATTCAGCGCGAATCTGGTCCGCCATAAGCAATCGCCTTTCTCAGGCGGCTGAGACTTTCCGGCGTGATGGCGAGCCAGGCGGCGATATGATGCTGCTTCAATCGCTTGTGTAGGTCCGGCGCCTTCTTGATGAAATCCCGGTAGCGCTCCATCGCATCATCGTGCCGGAAAGAAACCTCGTCTGGCTCCTTCTCGATAATCCCGTGCTGTTCCACGCACCGGATATAGAAGGCTGGAATATCGGAAAATTCGGAAACGAGCTTCCTGAACCCCGCGAAATTGTATTCAAGTACGGTGCTGTCTTCGATCGCCGTGATGGCGAACAGGCTCGGTTTGCCGAGGAGCGTGGCGCTGACCGAGGCCGCAATGCGGTTCTCCGGGAAGAACTATTTGACGACGGTATTGCCGTCCGGGCCCGTATAGTGCTGGTAAAACAGCCCTTCGACGAAGGCATAGGCCTTGGGAACGCCGCCTTCGGAGATGAAGTGCTCATCTCTACAATATTGTTTGCGCCGCAGAAGCCGCCCCCAAGCCCTCTCGGCTTCAACCGATAGGTCAGCATAAGTTCGGATCTTGGTGAAGAAGGCCTCAGCCGTCATCCAACGCGCTTCGCTTCTTGGGTTTTCGCGGGTAGCAGCCCTCCGCCACATTAGACTCGGCAAGACTTGTCCGGATCATGCCGCACTTCCGGCATCATCGGTGACCTCTGAAATGCTGGCCCTCCGGCGACGGGTCACGGCCGCCTCGATGCCGTTCACGGTTAGGCCCGGCTGCCCAAGTCCCGGGCACGCTGCCCCAGATCGCCCTGGCCGATATCTCCTGGGGTCCGCAAAGAGGCGCTCTACCCCAGCCGCGCTCACCCCGGCTGGCAAACCAATCCTTGCCTCTCTTCTGCCAAGGCTTCAATCAGCCGCCGCAGCGTCGCTATGGTCGAGGCGTCTGCCCTTCCGTCAACGCGCGCTTGGCGGAAGTGCCGCTGGAAGGCGCTGACCGCGGAATGTGTCGCGCAATCATAATTGCCGGTAATGCCGATTCCATAGCCATAGCACGCGAGCATGCTCTGCAACTCCAGCACTTCGCCGCCGCTATCCCCCAGATCGAGGCGGGGGCCATGTTCAATAGCCGAAGGGGCGACGTAATGACCGACACCGGCCTTTGCCAGGCTCTCCCACGGAAAGTGTTCGCCTGGATCGATCTTGCGGCCATGTGAGACATCCGAGTGGGCGAGCACCCTCTCGGGCCTGATCTCCCAGCGGGCGGCGATATCCCGGCAGAGGGCAATGACGGTTTCGATCTGGGCCTCAGGATAGGGCGGCAAGCCGCCACGGTGACCGGCATTGGCGATCTCGACTCCAATCGAGACATCGTTCACGTCGGTTTCGCCCGCCCAAGAGCCGCGGCCCGCGTGCCAAGCCCGCAGGTGCTCGGGCACAAGCTGAACAATTCCGCCATCTTCCCGCACAAGATAATGCGCCGAGACCTGCGCGGCAGGATCAGTCAATTGCCGCAACGCGTCCTCTGCCGTGGGCAGGCCCGTATAGTGCAGCAAGAGGGCATTTGGCATCCGCCCGCCCTTGCGCTCGCCGTGATTGGGCGAAGGGACGAGCATCACGGGCAAGGATGTATCGGGTTTCAACGGCGCGAATCAGCGAATCAATAGCCGTAATAGCCGGTGCAGATCTGATTGCCGTAGGCATCGTAGCCCCAGCGGGCGCAGCGCGGCCGAGGCGGCGGAGCCCCGTAGCCTGGCGGAGGTGGCGGTGGCGGGGGCGTCGTTGCCGCCCCGAGGATTGCTCCTGTGGCGGCTCCAAGCGCGCCTCCCGCAACGGCCGCACCGGCGCCCGCTCCCGTGGCCGCCCCGATCGCAGCGCCAGTCGCGCCGCCCAAGGCCGCCCCGCTGAGGCCCCGCTGCTCGGGCGTATAACCGCAGCCAGCGAGGGCCGCGGACGAAAGGGCAAGGAGAGTAAAAACTACGGTCTTCTGCATGGCCTTTCCTTCCACCGGCGCACTTGACGCCGTCCAATCATCCCAACGGGTGCCGGTCAAGTCTGAATTGAAACTGGGGCAACGTTAATGCGGGCGCCTTGAGAATTGGTTAGAATGAGACCGCCAGCGGCCGCGGTCAATTGACGAATGCACCGTTCCCTCCTATGTCCGGTTCTGCCAGCCGGCCGGATGGCCGCCGCCCATCGGCGGAGGAAAGTCCGGGCTCCACGGAGGCACGGTGCCGGATAATGTCCGGCGGGGGCAACTCCAGGGAAAGCGCCACAGAAAAGAGACCGCCGCAAGGCAAGGGTGAAACGGTGCGGTAAGAGCGCACCGCGCCTATGGCAACATGGGCGGCACGGCAAGCCCCACCGGGAGCAAAACCGAATAGGGGCAACGCCAGACTCCACACCGAGGAGCCTGAGATCCGCCTCCGGATCCGTTGCCCGGGTTGGTTGCTTGAGGCGGCCGGCAACGGCCGCCCTAGAGGAATGGCCATCACGCGCGCTTCGGCGCGCCATACAGAACCCGGCTTACAGGCCGGCTGGCTTTGAATTGCCCTGGCGCCTCAAGCCCGCGCGCCGCCCGGGCGGCTTACGCAAGCTTGCCCGCCGCATGTGCAAGCAACGTGTAGACCTTGCCGCTATCGGACAGAAGATAGGAATTGGCGATGGCTTCATTAGCCTCGCCCTGGCCCAATTCGGCCAGAAGCCTCTCGAATTCGGCAATGTACCGGTCGGCCGTGGCCCGGAATTCAGGGTCGAGCCGGTAGCGCTTCCGGATCTCCTCGAAGGTCTGGAGACCGCGGCCGGCATAGATTTTATGCGAGAAGGCCTTGGCCTCTCCCCGCCGGTAGCGCTCCCATGCCTCCGCGGCTGCCGCATGGTCGATGAGCCGCGACACGTCAAGCGAAATGGCATCAAGCCGCTGCGGCGGCCGGGATTTCGCAGCCGTGCTCCCGCCGTCCTCTTCGTTGTCGACCCGGGCAAGCAAGTCTGACAGCCATCCGCCACTCCGCTCCTGCCGGCCTCCGGTCTGGGGCGGGATAGCGCGCGTCTGCGCGGGCATGCCCGCCCGCGGACTGACGCTCCGCCCAGCATCCGGCCGCCATGCGGCGGCTGCCTCCCGGCCGGTGCGCTCTGCAGGAGGCGCAGGCTGGGAAATTCCATAGGCCCGGCCGGAGCGCGTCACGATCTCGCTCAGCTCCTCGAGAGCCCGGATTTGATCGGTAACCACGCGCCGCATCGCGGCTGCCTGCTGCGCCGCCTCGCGGGGCAGATCGGCCGTCCCGCGGCGCAAGACCTCCCTCGTCTCCTCAAGCTCCCTCTGGATGTTGCGCGACATCTGCCGCAGCTCAGCTGCCGCCGATTGGAATCGCTCGGAGCTCTGGCTGAAAACCGCCTCGAGCTCGGCATTGGCCTGCGCGCAGGCGCTGCCGATCTCGGCCGCAAGCCGCTCACGCTCCTCGCTCGCGCTCGCAAGGATGTTTGCGAACTCGCGCTCGACCTTTTCCTCGGAGGCTTGCGAGGCCTGCGTCAAGAGGGCGTTGATCGCCTTTGCGCGCGCATCGGCGCTCTCAAACACCCCCGCAACGCGCTCCGCAAAGGCGTTCATCATGCCCTCAACTTCAACGCGGCGCTCCTTGACCTCTTCGAGAATGAGCTCAAGCGACTGGCGGCGCGCCTCAAGCGTCTGCGCAATGGCGCCTTCTTCGCGAGAGAGAACGCCAGCGAAATTCTCAAGGCTCTCCCGCTCGCGGCCAATGGCTTGCGCGAGGCTTCCCGCTTCCTCGAGGATGGCGCGGGTCGATGCATTGAACTGGCCGATCTCCGAAGCGGCCGCTGTGATGGCTTGGCGGAACCCGTCCATCCGCTGAGAGAGAGACTGCTCGGCCGCCGAGAGGTCTGCCCCGGATGCGCTGATCGCGCTCTGCAGGGCGGCGCTGCTGCTGACGAGCCGCTCGACGACCTCCGCCATTCCGGTCCGCAGCCTCTCGTTGGTTTCGGCGAGGGCCGCAACGGCCGCCGCGGCATCCGAATCGATAGCCGAGCGCAAATGCGCGGCAGCCTTTTCGATGGCCTCGGTGAGCTCGTTTTGCTTTTCGCCAAGGTGCGCCATGATTGCGTTGCTGCGGCTCTCGACCGATTGGGTGAGCTCTTGGCCTGCGCTCGCGAGTTCGCGGGCAATGGCGTTGCCGCGGGCCGAAATGGCCTCGACGAGCTCCTCGCCGCGCGTATTGAACAGGCCGCGCAGATCGTCCGAGCGCGCCGCAAGCACCTGAAGCAGCTCGCGCCCGCGCTCGCCAAGAGCGCCATGGAGCTCCGCCAGCCGGTCGGCGAGTGCGCCGCTGACGGCGTTGATGCGCTGGGCGAGACCCTCTCCGATCTCTCCTGCCCGGGCGGAAAGCGTGGTGTCGAGATCCTCGATGGCCTGCGCGATCGTCGTCTTGATCTCTTCGGCGCGGCCGGTGAGGAGCTGCCCGAGGTGGCCCGCTTCGCGGTCAAGGGCGGCGTTGATGTTGCCCGCATGAGCGCCGAGCGTCTGATCGATCTCTTGCGTCCGCGCGGCGAGGGTCTCGGCAACGGAGCGCCCCGTCGACTCAAGATCGCCCGATGCGGCCGCGAGGCGGGCGATGACGCGCTCCTCGAACTCGGCAATCCGCGCGTCGAGGGCTGCGGCCACCGAGGAGGCTTGAGTGGAAAGAGAATTGCTAAGCTCTCCGGCCTTCGCCGAGAGGCTCTCAGCAACGGCCTCCGCGCGCGCGGCGAGAGAGGCCGTAATCTCCCCGGCCTTCTCATCGAGAGACCGCACAAGCTCGCCTCCACCTTCCGTGAGCGCCCTGGCGACTTCGATCGCCCGGCCAGCAAGCGCCTCGGTAAGGATACGTACGCGCGATTCGATCGCTTGATCGATCC
>Ga0070739_10006433_pt1 | contig 12943 bp, 8 predicted proteins | sample Coa_R1_7_FD_66445 | JGI IMG/M metagenome (GOLD analysis project Ga0070739, IMG submission 66445) | Surface soil microbial communities from Centralia Pennsylvania, which are recovering from an underground coalmine fire - Coalmine... | ecosystem: Environmental > Terrestrial > Soil > Unclassified ... | reverse complement strand
ATCATCAACGCCTACCAGCACCTCTTCCCGGACCTCTTCCACCCCGCTTCCGACATGCCGGCCGATCTGCGGGCCCACGCCCGCTACCCCGAGGTTCTGTTCCGCATCCAGTCCACGATTTATCAGACCTACCACATGCTCGATCCCCAGTCCTTCTACAACAAGGAGGACGTGTGGGATATCGCGCTCCACGCCGATGCCCAGAACGGCGGCACCGCGCCCATGGAGCCCAGCTACGTCATGGCCACCCTGCCCGGCAGCAGCAAGCCGGAATTCCTGCTCCTGATCCCGTTCACACCGCGAAATAAGAACAACCTGATCGGCCTCATGGCCGGCCGCTGCGACGGCGAGCATCTGGGCGACCTCTCGGTGCTGCTCCTTTCCAAGCAGCAATTGATTCCAGGACCGATGAACATCTCCGCGTACATCAACCAGGATCAGAATATTTCCAAGGACCTCACGCTGTGGAACCAGCAGGGCTCGCACGTGCTGCGCGGCCAGATCCTGGTGCTGCCGGTGGGCAACACGTTCCTGTACGTCGACCCGATCTACATTCAGGCCACCGAGGGCAGCATGCCGCAGTTGAAGAAGGTCGTGCTGGCGGTCGGTAACCGGCTGATCTACACCGATACTTACGACGAAGCGCTGGCGCAGCTCGCCGCCGGATGGAAACCGGGAGGCGCGGCAGGCGCTCCGGCAATCTCGAACGCCGCCCCCGCCGCTACCGGCGCCGCCATGCCCACGGCGGGCGTCACGCCCGATATCCGCCTGCAGCGCGTCCGCGACCACCTCCGCCGCTACCGGGAGCTGGCCTCCCAGGGCCGCTGGGCCGAAGCCGGCAAGGAGCTGGAGGCGATCGAGGCGGAGGTCAGGCAATAGCAATTCGGGCCGCGCATTTCTTACGGAACGAACCCAATTTCCTGGCACCCCGGCGACCCACCGGTACCACTCCGGCGGGAGGACTTCGAATCTGGCGGGTAACGCCGCGTCATCCGTGATTGGTGGGCTCGGGGATTTTTTGCGGAACGAACCCAACTTTGGGAAAGAGCTTGGAATTCAGCGAAATACGGCTGCCCAATCCAGGATTAACACGCCGGATTCCCGTGCCGGGACCCGTTTGGCACTAAAGTCCTGAGGCGCTGTAAACAATTTTCTGCGGAGCGGCGTGACCGCTTTTTATTCGCCCTATCCCCGGCATTGGATCGGTTAGGATATGTACTTAGGAATCTAATTTGTGCAGACGCGGTGTAAACCGCACCATTGGGGAGGGGAGCGCACTGTCCCAGACGACGCCATTGCCTGATTCGCCTTCCGGCGAGCGGTTGCAGGGCCGTGGCGCCGAGGGGAAGACCCGGGCCGCTCCGGATCTGCTCGACAGCCTCCCTGCGCTGGTCTGGGAAACCGACCGTGACCTTCGGTTCACGCGTCTGACCGGCGCGACGCTCTCTGCCATGGGGATCGCCGGTGCGGACTACCGCGGCCGGCCCGTGGCCGATTTCTTCTCCGGCGCACAGGCTGCGGAAATTCGCGTGGCGCACCAGGTGGCTCTGCTGGGTGAAACCGGCTCCTTCGGCGCCGAGGCCAAGGGACGAGAGCTGCGCGGCACCGTGCGGCCGGCTCCGGACAGCGAGGGCGGCGTGGCCGGCGTGATCGGGGTGGCCCTGGATCTCACCGAGCGCATCGTGGCGGAGCGGGCGCTGCGCCTCTCCGAGTACGGCTACCGGTCGATGGTCGAGGAAGCGCCCTATGCGATCTGCCGCTGCACCATGGCCGGCCAGCTCCTGCAGGTGAACCGGGCCATGGCGGAGATGCTGGGCTATGACCGCCAGACCTCGGGCGAGCTGCTGCTGCGCGATTTGCCGCAAATCTTCAGCGCGCCGGAGGCGTTCGAGAGCCTGCAAAAAAATCTGGTGGACCATGGCTCGCAATCGGAGGCGGACGCCGTCTGGCGGCGGCGCGACGGCAGCGAAATTCAGGTCCGCGTGAGCGGCCGGGTGGCTTGCGGCGCCGGCGCCGAAATCTCGCACTTCGACATCTTCGCCGAGGACGTGACGGAGAAGAAGCGCCTTGAAGCCGAGCTCAGCCAGGCGCAGAAAATGCAGGCGGTCGGCCAGCTCGCCGGCGGCGTGGCTCACGATTTCAACAATCTGTTGACTGTGATTGCGGGCCATGTGGAGTTGCTGCTCGAAAACGCCGGCGGGCCGGCGCGCGAGCGGCTGATGGAGATACGGCTGGCGTCGGAGAAGGCCGCGGGGCTGACGCGCCAGCTTCTTGCCTTCAGCCGCCGCCAGGTGCTGCGCAGCCGCACCGTGGATCTCAATCAGATCGCGGGCAATCTGATGGGCCTGCTCGGGCGGGTGATGCGGCAGGACATCGATCTCGTCTTCGAACCGGGCGCCGATACGGGCTGCGTCAATGCAGACCCTCACGAGATCGAGCGCGTGCTGATGAACCTGGCGGTGAACGCGCAGGATGCCATGCCCGCGGGAGGGCGCCTGACCATCCGGACCGCGCGCGTGACTGTGAGGGGACAACGCAGCCGGCCGCCGGATGCGCCCAAAGCCGGAGAGTACGCGCAGCTCATCGTCCAGGACACCGGCGTGGGAATGGATCAGGAGACGCAAGCCCGGATTTTCGAGCCCTTCTTCACCACCAAGGCGCCTCATGAGGGCACGGGCCTTGGATTGGCGGTGGTCTACGGGATCATCCGCCAGAGCGGCGGGTATATCCATGTCGAAAGCCAGCCGGGGGCGGGCACCACGTTCCGCATCTGCCTGCCGCGGGTGGCGACGGAACCGGCGCCGCCGCCGGCTCAGCCCTCGGTAACGAAAAGGCTGCCGCACGGCTCCGAGACCATCCTGGTGGCGGAGGACGATGCCTCGATCCGCGCGCTGGTGGGACGGGCGCTCGAAGCGCTCGGCTACCAGGTGATCAGCGCGACCGACGGCTTGGCTGCGCTGAAGCTGGCGGAACAGCACGCTGGAACCATCCACTTGCTGCTCACGGACCTGATCATGCCGGGGTTGGGTGGCCACGAACTGGCCGTGCGGCTGCACAGTTTGCGGCCGGAACTGAAAGTGGTGTTTATTTCGGGATACGCGGGCCAGTCGCCGCCGGGGCGCGAACTGGAGAACCGCATCTTCCTGCAGAAGCCGTTTTCGCTCGATGCGCTTGCCGGCGCGATCCGCGCCGCGCTTGACGGCAGCGGCGGGTGACGGCTAACGCGGAGTGAGGTCTTCCGCGGGCACGATCCGGGTGAAGGGAATCTCGCCCCGCACATTGGCTTCGCGGACGTTTTCCGGGTTGGGCGCCTCGAACAGGCACATGCACTTGTGCTCCCCGGGAACGAAGGTGGAGCGGATGTAGCGGACCTGCTTGCCTTCCTTCGTGAGTTCGATCCCCATCTGGATGGCCTTTTTTTGCGCAGCCGCGAGCTGCTCCATCGTCACACCCGGCAAATCGCGTTCGACAAGGTACACTGCCATAGCCCGTTATTTCCCTCTAAGGTTCATGGTATACGATTTGAATCCAGTGCGCCGGCCCGCGGGTGACACGGGGTGGGGCGGCGGCGGGCGATCGGCGGGTGAAAAGGGCACCGGCTGAGGCCGCGTGTGGGGTGTGGCGAGCGGCCGGCGGCGACGGGTGGGCAGCGACGCGTGAAAAGCCGGCGGCGCGCGGGTAGAACGCCCGTCGCGGTGCGGCCTCGTCCGGCCGGTGCGGGCGAACCGCCGGAACGGCCACGAAAGTGCGGCGGCGCTGGTGGGCGGAGCAAGGGGGCGGTATGCGAATTCGCTGGAAACTGGGGAGAGCCTGGAAGCGGCTGCATGCCGGTATTCTGAGCTCCCGGCTGGAACGGATGACCGCACACGCCGGGCCGGCCGCCTTTGGCACGCCCGAGTTTCTGGAAGCCGAAATGAAGCTGGGGCAGGCTCTGGCGGTGCTGGCGGGCATGGAGTACCGCCTCGGGAATCTCGGGGGCGGCGGACTGGCCCACGCGCGCGCCGAGCAGATACAAACGGCCCTGGCGCGCTTTCTCCCGCACGCCGAACTGAGCGCTCCGGAACGCACGGCGCTCGAGCGACGCCTGGAGCGTCTACAGGAAGCGATCCTGCGGATTTCGGGCGAGCCGATGGCGGCTTGAGGTCCGCCGGCCGCGTCCGCCATCCGGATCGCCGCCGGCGCAGCCGGTCAGTTTTCGGTCGGTGTTTTCTCGACGTGGACCACTGTAATGGTATCGACCGGCAGCTTGCGATTCTCCAGTTTGAGGCCGAGTTTTTGGATGGCCGCGAACAGCGAGCTCGATGGATTCGAGGCGGCGTCGGCAGGGTGCGACGCATCCGCCGCAGGCGCGCCGGGCGCGGCGGGGCCGCCCATGGCTCCCATCATGCCGGACATGCGCGCGACGCGCATCATGTCCTCCATGGTGAGCTCGAGACCAACCTGGTAGGCGCCCTTGAGATCCGTCTGGTCCACCACCGGGTGATCGAGGAACGGGGTCAGCATATCGGCCAGGTCGGACATCTTCATCTTCGAGAACTGCAGCACCATGGTGCCGTTCTCTCCGGGCGCGATCTTCATCTGGCCGAATTTGGCGTTGCTGACGGTGGCGCCGCGGCCTCCGGCGCTGCGGGTGACTCGGATCTGGTTTTCGCCGCGGCCCATCACGATTTCGCCCTTGGCGGGCGGCGGCTCGGCGGGTGCGCCCTCGGCCGGCGTGCTACCGGGAGCCGGCGCGGGGTCGGGTTCGGCCTCCTTCATCTTCAGTCCGCTCTTGGCGACCGTCAGCGCGTACACGGAGTGCTCGGAGCTGCCGCGCAGGATCTTGAGATGGAAGCGGTCGGCGAGTAACTGCTGCAGCATTTCGGGCACCTGGTCCTTGTTCGCGCCTTCGGGCATCTTGGCCAGGATGTCCCAGCGCTGGTCCTTGAGCCAGTCGGGGCCCTCGAGCTGGTACGGCTTGATCTTGTAAGCGGTGCAGATGAGCGCCTGGAGCGGGAAGAAGCCGATATCGACGCGGGAGCCATCGACGGTCATACCGACGTGCATCTGCCCGGACATGAGGCTGGCCGGATTCATCGGCGGCGAGGGTTTGATGGTGGCGACTTCGAAAGCCGGAGTTGCCTGGGACTGAGCGAAAACGGCGCCGCCGGACAGGAGAACGGCCGCGGCGGCGGCAAAGGCTCGGGAGAACATGGTGACTTTCAGGATAGCGCGAGCCCGCCGCCGGATGACGATGCGGGCTCGGCCAACAGGCAGGCGGCAGTCTTCTTCGAGGACTGCCGCCTTTCCCCTCTCCTCTATGGCAACAGGCTGCAACTCGGCGTGGCCGAGGTGTAAGACACACACCCGGAGCAGAGGCTGCCGGCGGGGCACTGCCCATTGGTGCTGGTCGCATTCCCAATCCAGTACACCGCCGAAGACGGCATTACGTCGGGGTGATGGATGAAGCCCTGGATCATGTGGGTGGAGCCGGTCAGAGCTCCGGTATCGTTCAGATTGTCGACACCCTGGCTTGGATCGCAGTTTGGCGTAAAGAACAGACTTCCATTGAATACGACCGGCGACGGTGTGGTCAGCGCAAAATCGATTGCCTGAAAGTTGCCGGTATATCCGTTGATGGTCAGATTCGCCCAGCAGGCGCCGTACCAGGTGATCGAAACACCGCTCAAGGACGCAACCGTCACGGTGTCGGTCGCGGAGCCCCATCCCGGAGTTGTCGCCGTAATGGTCGCGGTTCCGGGCGCCACAGCGGTCACCGGGATGGTGAGGGTAGAACCCGCGGTGGTGGTGAGCGAGGCGGGGACCGTCGCCACACTCGGATTGCTGGAGATCAAGGTCACGGTCACGCCGGCGGCCGGAGCGGGCGAGAAGTTGAGTGTCAGGTCTTGCGTCGAGCCGGCATTCATGGTGATTCCGCTGAAGGGCGAAAGGAAGCTGGTGCCTGCGGCGGAAGAGACCTGGACCTGCGTGCTGGCGGATGTGAATCCGGGCGCCGACGCGGTGATCACCGCCGTTCCCGCGCTGACGCCGCTAATGTACACCGGCGTCTGCGCGAAGGTATTTCCGGCCGAGATGAAAAGCGTAGGAGTTACCGTAGCAACCGCGGTGTTGTTACTCGCCAGTGAAACCGTCACTCCGCCCGCCGGCGCGCCGGTGCTCAACATCACGGAAAGCGTGGCCGCCTGGTTTACCCCTACCGTGAAGCTGGCCGGCAGAGAGATGGCGCCTGACGAGACAGCGGTGACGGTTACAGTGGCATTGGCCCCGGTAATTCCCGGCGCGCTGGCCGCGATGCTGGCGGTCCCGGCTGAGATGCCGGTCACCGCTACGGAAACGCTGGTGACGCCCGCGCCGAAGCTGACGGTCGCCGGTACCGTTGCTACGCCGGGATTACTCGAGCTCAAATTCACCGCGAGCGCGGACGGGAGAGGCGCGGAGAGCTGTAACACGAGGTCCCCGGTTGCGCCGCTCGCGATGGTGAGGTTCCCGGGCGAAAAGCTCAACGCGGGTGGTGGAGGCGGCGTGCTGCCTCCGGTCACTTGCACGGGCGCGCTGGCGGATGGGTAACCGAACGCGGAGGCAGTAATCGTTGCCGAGCCGGCGCCCACCCCGGTCACCGCCGGCTGCACGCGCGGGCTGGTAGCCCCCGCCGGAATCAGCAGGGTGAGGGGCGATACGGCAGCAATCGAAGGGTTGGAACTGGCCAGCGTCACGGTAACGCCGCCCGCAGCCGCAGGACTTCCCAACGTAACTGGGAAGTTCACCGTGCTGCCGGTGTTCACCGTCACGTTCGTCGGCAACAGGATGCCGCCCGCCGGTGGTCCTGTAACGGCGACGGTGGCGCTCGCGGCGGCGAGGCCCGGCGCGGCGGCGGTAATCGTCGCCGATCCTGCCGAAAGGCCTGTCACCGGCACCGGAAGGCTGGTGATGCCCGCCGGGAACGTGGCCGTGGCGGGCACGGTTGCTACGGCGGCATTGCTGGAGCTCAGACTTACCGTGAGTCCAGACGCCGAAGCGGCCGAGAGACTGAGGGTGAGATTCTGGGTCGCACTGCCGTTGATGGTCAGGGAGCCGGGCGACCAGCTCATCGTGAGGTTCTGGGAGGTGGCGCCCGTTACCACGACCTGCGTACTCGCGCCGGCATATCCGGCGGCGGATGCCGTGATCGTTGTGGTGCCCGCTGCGTACCCTGTCACTGCGATCGAGCCGCGAGCGGGTGTGGTCATTCCTTCCGGTATGAAGACCTGCTGCGGGGAGATATCCGCGACAGAGGAATTGGCGCTCGCGAGAGTGATGAAGACACCGCCGGAAGGCGCAGCGGCTCCCAACGCCACGGGGAAAATGACCGAGGACCCTGCCGATACGGATACGTTGCCGGGCAAGACGATCCCGGAAGATGGGGTCTGTGTGACGGTAACTCCCGCGGTCGCGCTGCCGAGGTTCGGCGCACTGGCCGTGATCGTGGCCGTACCGGCGGCAACTGCCGTCAGCGGCGCCGGCGCACTGCTCGCTCCGGCCGGGATGGTGATCGTGGCGGGCACGGTCGCGACATTCGTGTTACTGGAGCTCAGGTTGACGGTAATCGGCGATGAGGCCGCGGCGGAGAGATTGAGCGTGAGGTTTTGCGTGGTGTTCGCCGGGATCGTCAGGCTTCCCGGCCAGAAGCTCATGGCGGTGGAACCGGTATTGCCGGAAGTTACCTGTAACTGAGTAATGGCAGTGGGATATCCGGTGGCCGAGGCGGTGATGGTGGTCGAACCGGCATTCGAACCGGTAACGACCGGTGCAGCCCGGGGAGTGGTGGCTCCCGGCGCAATGAAGACAGTCGAAGGCGACACCGTGGCGGTTGACGCATTGCCGGTGGCGAGTGAGACATACACGCCTCCGGCCGGCGCGGGAGATCCCAGGCTTACACTCAGCGGCGCCGAGCTGCCCGGAGCGATCGTAAGATTTGCCGGTAAGAGGATGCCCGCAGCCTGAAACGTCCACTGGAGTTGCGAAAAGTCAACCGGCAGAGCATTGGAAATTAGCAGAGTGAAGGTGTTGCTGCTGGTAACTTGGCTGTTCGCCGGAACGGGCGCGAACTGCAGCGTGTTCTCGCCCGGCTCTACCTGGACGCCGGGCGTGTTCAGACTGCTTAGCGTAGCCGTTACCGCGCCGAGCGCCGCCCCGGTGTTGACCAGGTCGGCGGTGTAACTGACGACCACCGTGTTCCGAATCGTTTGTTGGCTGACCGCCTTGTAATTCGTCACCGAGAGGTTCTGGCTCAATGCGCAGGAGGCAAATGAGAGGAGGATCAGGAGGGAGCGCCATCCGGCGGATCTGGATCGAAGTGTTCCAGCAAATCGAAACACGGGCCCTAAAGGAGGGAAATGATGCATAAAATAGCTCCTTTTCTTAGAAGGCTATTTTTAGCACGCAAAGCGGCCGTCGAATGTCCGATCGCGAACAATCTACTGTCCTGTTTTAGGGCAATTCATGGGAACAACTTTAGTTATGTTGCGCTGGTGTTGCAGCCGGGAATTCGGGCAGGAGAAGGCGGGTGGAGTGACGTTCGCCGAAGTTCGGCGGCGGTGGCGCAGGCCCTGGACGGCCCGCGCTACCGCCGCGCCTGCGGTTACTGTGACTGGGCCTGCTTGAGGCTGATGCCGCCGTTTGTGGTGGCGACATGAATCAGCGGACCGCTGCCGCCGATGTGAAAATCCAACTGCCTGGGCCGCATATTGCCCGGCGGAAGCGACACGGGGAAGTCCGAATGCACGCCGCCGTTGCCCGTTTCCGCCTGGATATGCGCCGAGTAATTCGGCGGCATGGAGACGGTCACGCCTCCATTGTGCGTGGTCAGGTCGAGCTGGCGGCCATCCCAGGTGGAACCGGCGAGCTCGGCGTGGATACCGCCGTTTACCGTCGATCCGCTGACATCGCCGGCGACGCGCTTGAGCGTGATGCCGCCATTGTGGCCCTCGAAGCGAATCTGGCCGCGGACGTCGGAGATGGTGAGGCCGCCGTTGTAAGTCGTCAGCGTGAGATCGGTATTCTGGGGCACGAAGATCTCGTAGCTGACGCTCCACCAGGAATTGTTGATGCGGTCGGGCCCCGTGGCGCGCACCTGGCCGCCCGAGCCATCGATGGATACCTGGCTGGCCAGCGCGGCGGCGGCGGATTGGGTATCGGCCTGGGACTCGACGCGCGCGCGCACCAGCACGTCGCCGCGCAACGCGCCCTTGATGCTGATCCCGCCGTTGCGGTTCGCGTCCACGGTCAGGCGGCCGATCGCGGGCACGGTCTGCTCGCGGATTTCGCAGTGGCGCGCGCGGTCGCTATCGTAGCCGCCGTTCTCGCAGGTTAAATGTTTTTCGGTGTTATTTTGCATCTGGGCAAGGGAAGGAACGCTTCCCAGGGAAACGGCCAGGGCAATCCAGGCCGCGCTCGTCATTGCCGGTTTCATCCGAACCTCCAGATGGGAATACCGGGGCAGCAGGGAAAGGTTACAGAACTGTCCGCGAATTCGTCCTCACCGCCGAGGCGCAGAGACGCCGAGGTTTTTGGTTCGAGCCGGGGGTTGGCACGAAGATCCGGGCCAAAAGGGCAGTCACTCGCGCAAAGCGGCGGCGGGGTCGAGGCGGGCGGCGCGCCAGGCCGGGGTGGCCGCAGCGAGGATCGCGACGGCGGCCAAGAGCACGGCCGCGGCAATCAGAGCGCCGGGATCGAAGGGCGCGACCCGGAACAGCAGCGAGCGCAACAGGCGGGCTGCGGCGAGCGCGGCGGGGATGCCGAGGGCCATTCCGGCCAGCGTCCAGCGCAACGCCTGGCCGAGGACGTGGCGGAGCACATCGCGCGGGGTGGCGCCGAGCGCCATGCGGACGCCGATCTCGCGGCGGCCCTGCTCGACCAGGAAGCTGATGACGCCGAACAGGCCGATGGCGGCCAGGAGCACGCCGATCGCGGCGAACGCGCCGAGCAGCGAGGCGTAGAAGCGCGGGCGTCCGGTGATGCCTTCGAGCCGGCCGGACATGGTGGCGATGTTCACCGGAAGGGTGGGGTCGATCGCGGCCAGGGTGCGGCGGAGTTCCGCGGAGGCGGCGCGCGGATCGAGCGGCGTGCGCACCAGAGCGAATGCGGAGCGCCAGCCCATCGGTGGTTCCTGCTGGTTCCAGGTGACGTCCGGCGCCGGTTTGCGCACCACGTAATATTCGGCGAGGCCGGCTTCGGCGGGGCCGCGGTCGCGGACATCGGCGGCGACGCCGATTACGGTAAACCAGCCGTTTTCCTCCGGGAGGCGCAGAACGTGGCGGCCCAGCGGGTCCTCGTGGGGAAACATCTGCCGCGCCAGGGTTTCGCTCAGGACGATGCTGTCGGCGCCGGGCGCGCGGTCGGCTTCGGTGAAGCCGCGGCCGCGCCGGATCGGAATGCCGAGCGCGGCGAAATAGCCGGGCGTAACGTAGCGCCACGCGACCATGCCGCCGGTGCCCTCGGGGCGGCGCGGGCGGCCTTCGATCTCGATGCTGGCGAGCGGGCGGGCGCGTGTGCCTCCGGTGGGCGGGAGGGAATCGGTGATGGCCACGGCCTCGGCTCCGGGCAGCGCTGCGAGGCGCCGCTCGAGCTCGGTGAAGAAGGCCAGTTGCCGCGCCGGGTCGGCGTAGCGTTGGCGGCCGAGCGAAAACGACGCGGTTAGCACGCGGCTGCCATCCATCCCGAGCGGCACCGCCTCCAGGTTCCACAGGCTGCGCAGGAGCAGACCGGCGCCGGCGAGCAGCACCAGAGAAACGGCGATCTGCACGGTCACCAGGGCGCCGCGTAGCCAGGCGCGCGGGCGTGCCGTGGAGCGCGCTCCGCCGAGCGCTTCGAGGCCGCGCGGGCTGCGCAGGGCGGCGAGGCCGGCGGCCAGTCCGGACGCGAGCGCGGCGGCCATGGCGAAGGCGAGCACGCGGCCGTCGATGGAGGCTTCCGCCAGCCGCGGCAGGGACTCCGGACCGAGCGCCTGGAACGCCCGCAGCAGCGCCAGCGCGAGGCCGCATCCCGCCACGCCGCCGGCCAGCCCGGCGAGCCCCGCCTCGGCCAGGACCTGCCGCGCGAGCCGGTCGCGCGATGCGCCCAACGCGGCCCGTACGGCCATTTCGGATTCGCGCGCCGCGCCGCGTGCCACCAGCAGGTTGGCGAGATTCGCGCAGGCGATCAGCAGGACGGAGAGCACCGCGCCCAGCAACGCCCACGAGGCGAGGCGGGCATCGCCGAGCTGGCGGTCGCGCACCGGGCGGAGCCGCAGGCTGACCTCCTTGCGGAACTGCGGCGGCACCGTAGCCATGGCGCGCGCGAACCAGGGCGCGAGGGCCGCGCGGGCGGCCTCCAAGGTGACGCCGGGGCGCAAGCGCGCGAAGGCGCGGAGGGCGCGGCCGGAGCGCTCGCGGGATTCATCGAGCGCAAGCGGCAGGATCACGTCCGCGTGCGCGAGAGTCGGCAGCAGGAACTCGCGCGGAAGCACGCCGGCGACCGTCACCGGGACGCCATCGAGCGAAATGGTGCGCCCCGAAACGCGCGGGTCTCCGCCGAAGCGGCTCTGCCAGAGCCCGTAGGAGATCATGGCGGCGCGCGGGCCGTTTGGGGCATCCTCGGCGGCGGTGAACCCGCGGCCCGCGGCGGGCGCCATGCCGAGCACGTCCAGAAAATTGCGCTCGAAGCGCATGCACACGAGGCGGAGGGGGCTCGATTCGGTGAGGTCGCAGGCGCTCGCGCCGGCCTGGAAGGAGGTGACGGCGGCGAAGGGGCCCGGATCGCGGCGGAGGTCGAAATAGGGCGCGGCGAGCAGGAATTCGGTGGTATCGAGCGGGGCCATCATCCCGACTGAGACCAGCTTCGCCTCGTCGCGGTAGGGCAGGGGCCGGAAGAGCACGCGGTCGACGGCGCTGAAAACGGCTGCCGAGGAGCCGACGCCCAAGGCGGCGGCCAAAAGGCCTGCGAAGGCGAACCCGGGCTGGCGCCGCATGCCGCGGAGGGCCAGCCGGAGGTCGGAGAGGGCATCGTCGATCCAGGACCGCATGGGAGTTGGACACCGGGGCGGCGCGGCGGGTTCCGGGCGGCGCTAATCCGGCCGCTGGCCATCCGTCACCCTATTGGACAGAGCCTGCTAGGATGAAACAGCTAATGGCTGCCACGGTGGAATCGGCCACATCGCCCGCGCCGGACCTGGAGCGGATTTTTCGCGAGCACCACGGCCTGGTGTTTCGCGCCGCCTACCGGATCACGGGCAACGCCACGGATGCGGAGGACGTGCTGCAGACGGTGTTCCTGCGCCTGCTGAAGCGCGACGCCGAGGCCGCGCCGGTGGACAACATGGCGAGCTTTTTGCACCGCGCCGCGGTGAACGGCGCACTGGACCTGATGCGCAGCCGGCAGAACATCCGCAACATCCCGCTCGATGAGCTGGAGCCGGTGCTGGCGGAGAGCCCGCACCGCAGCCCGGAACGGGCGCGGTCGTCGGGGGAGATCCGGGAGTGGCTGCGCACGGCGCTGGCGCGGCTGAACCCGCGGATCGCCGAGATGTTCACCCTGCGGTTCATCGAAGGGAAGGAGAATCCGGAGATCGCGCGCCTGATGAACACGACTCCGGGTACCGTCGCGGTGACGCTATCCCGCACCCGCGACCGCCTGGAGAGGGAATTTCGCGCCGAACTGGGAGGTGCTGCATGAACCACGCTGAATTCGACCCCCCAAAAATGGAAGGAGCGCCGGAAGCGATGGACGCCCGGCTGGAGCAGGCTCTCATGGAGATCCGCCAGGACACGGTCGAGGACGCGGTGGTCGAAGCCGCGGCGGCGCGCGTCTGGACCCGCCTCGCGGCTGCGAACGGCGCACATCCGCACATCCGCGGGTGCGCCGATTTCCAGGCGTTAATTCCGGATTACCGTGCCGGCAGGCTGCCGGAAACGCGTGCGGCGCTGCTGCA
>Ga0070739_10006432_pt1 | contig 12943 bp, 12 predicted proteins | sample Coa_R1_7_FD_66445 | JGI IMG/M metagenome (GOLD analysis project Ga0070739, IMG submission 66445) | Surface soil microbial communities from Centralia Pennsylvania, which are recovering from an underground coalmine fire - Coalmine... | ecosystem: Environmental > Terrestrial > Soil > Unclassified ... | reverse complement strand
TCTGTGGTCATGGTCTCCTCCAAATGATTGGGGCGCCTACCCCAATGATTGTTTGTGTCCAGGAGGAACCTGACCACACTTTCTCGTTCCCTGTCAACTCAAGTTAAATCGATCACAACTCAAAGAACATCGATAATTCTGATTAAAGTTTACGCCGATTAACTTACTACGCTAAGGTCTACACAACACCTTTTCCTTTCATGAAGGAGTGAATCGTCTGATACATCTGTTCTTTGAACCGAGCTCTACTAAATTTTTCGACATGGCTGATGATTTCTTTGGATGAGAATTTACTTTGGATCCGCTCATACCGCTGAACGGCCTCAATAAGTGATTCCGCCGTCTGCTCATTAAAAAAAAGTCCTGTTACTCCATCCACCACCGTTTCTAAAGCGCCCCCTTTTCTAAATGCAATGACGGGCCTTCCTGATGCCATAGCTTCCACAGGCACGATCCCAAAATCTTCCTCCCCTGGAAAAATAAGTGCCTTGCAGCGCGCATAATAATTACGAATTACAGGGAAAGGTTGCCAGCCCATCAAGGTAATGGTGGGTCCTGCTATTCTCTTTAAGAATGGAAATTGCTCTCCATCTCCAATAATAATCAGCCTCTTCTTCGATTTATTAAATGCTTCCACCGCCAGATCAGCACGCTTGTAGCTAACCAATTGACTTACCATCAGGTAAAAATCCTCTTGGACATCCGACGGGGAAAAAGCCTTAGTATCAACCGGAGGATAGATCACTTCAGCTTGACGTCGATAATACTTCATAATGCGCTTTTTAACATGAGCTGAATTTGAGATAAAGTGGTCTACCCTTGATGCACTGGCAAAATCCCACATGCGGAGGTAATGGATGAGGGGTGAAATGAATGAACGTTTAACTAGTCCTAATCCTTCCAAGTAGTCATGATACATATCCCACACATACCGCATAGGGCTATGGCAGTAACATATATGCAAAGCCTCAGGGGGAGCGATTATACCTTTGGCTGGCCCAGACTCACAGCTTATTATCAAATCGTAGCCACGCAGATCCAACTGCTCAAGAGCAAGGGGCATTAGCGGTAGGTAAAGCTGATAATTACGGGCAGCGCGAGGCAATCGTTGAATGAAAGTAGTGCGAATTTGATGTTTCTTAATGACTCCAGAGATTGACTGCGGATCATACACGTGAGTAAATAGATCCGCCTGAGGAAACATTTCACAAAAAGCCTCAAGTACTTTCTCCCCACCCCGCATGCGGACGAGCCAGTAATGAACAATAGCAACCTTCATCGTGTAGAAAACCTATTTAAAAATTTTCCGAAAGAGGTTTGACCGCTAAAAAATAAATTCCGAATACTGGTCCACACTACCTGTCCGTTTACGAACCGATTTGATCAATTTACTGAGTAGGGGTTTGGGCACGGAATAACGAACCGCTCTTTTTATCTGAAACCAGAGATATTCACGAACCGCTTGAGGGATATATCCAGCGCTTGCCTTGAACCGCATAATTTCATAAGCCGCCTTTACTGCCCTTTTACTGCTTAATCCTCCCATTCTGACAGTAGCAACTGTTTTTGGAATGTACCGGAAATGGATACCAGACTGATAAGCCCGCCAAACCCACTCATAATCAAAAGAAACAAGGCATTCTCCATTAAATTTCCCAACTCGATGGTATACAATTTTCGGTATGAGCATAGCGGGGTGATTTAAAGACATATACTTATCGATTTTTTCTATTCTACAACTCCGCATGCCTAAAACAGTACCATCTGTAGAAAGTACCTTGACATCTCCGCAAAGAATGACATCCTCCTTACTACTGCCTGCTATTGCAAAAAAATCAGCGACAACGTCTGGTTCTAAGAAATCATCACCATTGAGAATAATAATATGCGTTCCACATGCTTCGGCTATCAATTTATTTAGAGCATTTGGTATATTGAGACCGGGAACACAATAGGCTCTAACCCCTTCGTTCTTAGCATGAGCCTGTATAAAGTCCCAAGTACCGTCTGTAGAGCCAGCATCAAGCAAAAGATGTTGTACGGGAACAAAATCCGCCAAAACTCGCACCGATGCTAGCGTTTCTTGTATAGTGCTAGCACAGTTTAAGGTCGTTGTCAGAATCGAGATCAAGGAATAAACACCTTGGTGATTTCTACCACAAATGCATCCCAAGAATATTTGTTTACAAGTTCGGGTGTCCGAGAATGATATAAGTCCAAGCGCTTAGAGAGCTTTCGCAAAGCAAAAATCAATGCAGCGGAAGATGGCTCTTCATATACCTCTCCGCTTACACCTGGAGAAAGTATCTCTAAGATTGCGGGATGACTTGGGAATATAACGGGTATATCGCAGAAAGCTGCCTCCAATGCGGTAAGACTGAACGATTCCTCTCCCCGTGAACAGATCATAAGCACATCAATCTCAGAGTAGATTTCACTTGGAGAAAGGTTGTGATAATAAGTAACGTTATGGTCCTTTTCCGGATAATGATCACGCGTGTATACCTTAAATTCATAATCTTCCCTTGATAACGCATCCGCAACACTTAGGAACAAATCAAACCCTTTCCACTTAAGACAACTTCCTACAAAACCGACCCTCAATTTTCCACTAATCCGTTGACTCCTCCTAAAAACAACCATATCCTTTGATATTGGATTAAGGACTAATCGCTTTTTCCCTTCAAGTTGACTATAAACACGCTGCGAGACACAGAGTATCTCATCACAGTTCTTAGCAATTATTTTCATTATTTTTTCCGGAATAATACCATTTGGAAATATATTATGCGCATGGAATATGATTTTGGCATGTAGCATGCCAATCTTTTTTAACACAATGACGAGTAAGAGTGGCTTTTTATGCGCACAATAAACTATTTCAGGTTGATCTTTTCTCACTAAATTTATTAAGGTCACAATATTAACAACTGACTGGATAAGATACAAAATAGGTTCGTAAAATGGATAGGAAAATGACGGTTTACTTGTCACACTGCGTCCTGAAGACCTTAAAAAAGTAAAACGTACTCTGGGAGCAACTTCTCTTACAGCTTCGAACATCACATTAGTAGAATCAAAAAAGCGAATATCCACATTTGGCTGCAACGCTCTCATTACCTGTAAGGTTACTCGTTGTCCCCCACCAATGCTGGTTTTTGAAGAGTCTTCCATTACCCAAAACATAAGCGTTTTAATTGATCTATAGCTCTTGGCCCAAAAATTAAATATAACAATGTGCGATAGAACAACCAATGATTAGGCAGAAATGGATCTAGTTTTAAAGCTTTGCCAAGGCTCTTCAATGACTGACTGCGATTTCCACTCGAAGCTTCGTAACGCGCACGTAATAGGTATCCCCCTGCCCTTGCTAATCGTCTATCACGAGGTGATAAGTGGGAGAATAATGTATTAATCGCTTCTATATATTGTATGCCTGGATTGCGTTTGCCCGTTCTTGAACCGGAGTGACTACGTACTTGAGATAAAACTCTGGGAATCCATTTAACCTTACATTGGACAACTATTTGGTTGAATAAAACAACATCAGCGATATAATCATGAGCGGAGTCAAGAATAGTAAGACCTTCCAGTAATACCCGGCGAAAGAACACGGATGACTGAGGTAGCAATACACGTAAAGATAAAAAACTTTCGAGCCGGCCTTCCTTATGATAGCGAGAATATAGACGTTTATTATTTATATCGATTACCTCATAATCCCCATAAATTAGTCCGACCTTTGGATCCCTAAATGAATCAATGATCAGAGGTCGAATTCCCATTACATAGGCATCATCAGAACTCATAATTCCGACGATTGGGTTCGTGGCAAGCTTGAGTGCCTTGGAAACGGCATCAGAGAATCCTCGATCTGGTTCGCTAAAAAATTGAATTCTTGGATCCGACAAGTATGTCTTCACCACTTCTATTGTTTCATCCTTACTTGCACCATCGGCAATGATGAGCTGGTCCTCAGGGGCCATAATGGCTAATATTGAATCAAGAGAATAGCCAATAAATCGTCCCTGATTGTAACTTGGAACAATAAAAGTAATCATCGTCTAATTTCTACTTACAAAATATTAATTAACTCTAGGTAGTATCCAAATTCTTGCGATAGCAGATTGATACCGATAAAATAAGGCCAATATAGAGCCACGTGTACAACCTAATGTAACTTTGATTTATTTGTAAAAGAACAATATGGAATAATAATGCCATTTTTAATGCTCTTACCACTGGAGATCCGTGAGATGGAAGCTTTAAAACATAACCTAAAAGAATTAGGAATGCGAATAGAAGGAAAAGCCCTCCAGTAGCCAGAATTTCTAAAGTTACATTCGAAATCCAGAAGTCTTCGCGAGGTACTATAGCATTAAGTCCGACACCAAACCACACATTATTTAAAAAGACATTCCAAAGATTTGCATATTGAGCCACCCTACTGCCTCCGACAGCGCTCAAGTTACCGGCAAGAGCAAATCGTTTTATCAGATATCCAATAACATCCATTCTTGTAAAAAGCCAGGAAAAACCGGACACCGCCAGAATACCCATTATTGCAATTCGAGTTTTTCCAATATTGAGAATACGAAACATGAAAAAGCCATATGAAATCAAAATTCCAACAATTCCAGTAACACTAAAGGTACATCCTACTGCAAGAGTTACAATACCCAATCGAGAAAGTTTTCTTAGAGAGAACACCTCCTCACTGAGAACAAGAAATAGCAAATATGTAGACAAATAAGTTGCGAGATAACTCGGCTCGTAGGTCCAGAGTCGCACTCGGTTAAAATTCAGATTTGGATCTAACATCCAGGAAAAACCAGAAAACCCGAAGGATGATAAAACCCATACCATAACCGTGGAAATTGCTATAAGCAAATGACTGCTGTGGAATAACTTCATAACAACTTCCGAATTCATTGAAGGAATAACTAGCACAAAAAATACAAGCAGATAGCCGAGATAAAATACATAGTATGCCGTTCGAAAAAAATTTTCGGAAAAAAAACTTGTCATGATCACTATCGACATGAAGACGCATAATGTGACAGTGGTTTTAATATTTATTTTAATTTCAGGTAAAATTAATACGATCAGAAAAAAAGAGATTAAGTTAGCCAATCGTATTGTCATCGATTCTATCTTTATCGAAAGAAGATCTGCAGAAAGGAAAAAAAAGGTTAAAAACAAGAGAATCTTAATAAGAGTATTCGAATTCCTATTCATACAGAACACCTGGAAAGTTCGAACATCTTTAATCAGGCAATTTAACAGCGGTAAGAAAGAGACAGTCTTTTTGAGAGGCAGGCACGAACATGTCTCCGATAATCACTAACAGAGCCATTGTTACTTTTAATATAAGGTTTCGAAATAGAAGATGAGTTTCAATGCTTGTTCCATCCATTTTATTACGACGAAGGTAAGAAATTAATGATACCAGAGGAAAATGAAACGGAGTTGAATACCATACTTTAATACATACAAAGCCATGCTGACGAAGAAGAAGCGTTAAAGAGTTCTTCGTGTAGTGAAAAAGATGATAGGGTACGTGATATCCCCCCCAATAGGGACCAAATATCTTACGATAAATGCTTCCAAAATTAGGGACCGCTAATATGATCTTGCCACCTGGCTTGACTAACCGGTAGAAAGTCTTTAAAAAATCATCTGGCCTGTCCAAGTGCTCAAAAACCTGAGACAGTAGTACGGCGTCAAAGGTTCCGTTGTGAGTTTCTGACTCTAACTCTAAAAGAGTACAGATTTTAAATCCAGCGCGAGTCAAGTTATCACAAGCCTCATTTGAAAAATCCGTACCTACAGCTTGACAACCCCTTTTTTCAAGTTGTTGTAACATTCCACCTTGCCCAGAACCGAAATCAAGTACTCTACCCTGTGCATGTCTGAGCAAAGCGTTTTCACCACGTCTAAAGAAACGGCCCACTAACGCCCTCAGACTTGTGATGCGTTTTCTCGGAACCGCAGAATAATTGTAATTTCTTTCGTAGCACGCTTTCAGTTCATCTGTCGAGAAATCTCGAACAGTTATACCGAAACCACATTTCATACATTCTTTTATTAGGTAAGATCGTTTTACTCCGTAGCGGTAGTCATGAGTTCGCACGCAGTCTTCCATATAACCGCCACATATTGAACAAACTTCCTTATTCAAGAAATTATTCCACCTTTTCACGAAGGCCGGAGATAAACCCTTCCTTTCGACAGCTACCCTAAATCGCTTCTACTTTGTATTTCAAACTTTCTATTCTATTTCAAGGATTTAGGATCTTCAACAAAGAAAATATTTGAAAATTTATTATAATGTTTCTTCTCAAAAGAGGTAATAATACCATTAGTATAAATAAATGGAAAATACGAAAATAGTTTTAAAACATTCAATACTCCATCTATCGTACTGGAATATCTCTGTTGTATAGGCTCGTAGAGCTCGAGCATTATAATTCTCGGTTTTCGCTTAGTATCCCGCAATATGTTTTGAGCTCCCTCCAAAACCAGTTTTTCCGCCCCTTCAACATCTACCTTTATAATGTCAACTTTATCTATAAAGTGTTCAGCACAATAAGTGTCCAATGTCTTCACAGGAACTTTCACTCTCTTAACAATTGACTTCCAGCCCGTGTCTACAAAAGATGAATAAGCACTATCGTCTGCGACAGAAAAGTCCAAGGAGCCATCAACATTCCCAATAGCGCAACAATTCGGTACGACATTCTCAAACCCATTCATGAGAATGCTAGAACACATCAAATGATAGTTCCTTAGAATTGGTTCAAAAGCATGGACCTTACCTTTTTTTGCTTTAGAGGCCATTAGCAAAGTGTAATATCCAATATTCGCCCCTATGTCCATGCAAATATCCTTTTCTCTAATTAAATGACCTATGAGGGCCGTCTCGTCCTTCTCAAAGTCACCGTAACAATAGACCCGACATCCAACATCTTCATTGACAAAAACAAGTATTTGATATTCATTAATCAACCTCTGCTTTACAATGAATTTACCAGCAGAATGTGGGTTCCATAATAAGTGGAAAAGACGTTTACCTATGTAACCTATTGATTTACGCATTACAAACTCCTGGAAACCTTAAAATGATTTATGCTTATTATTGGCCCATAGAATAACCTTCCTGCCGCTGCGCCATTTATGCCAATTAAAGGGATAAGCCCCACCATGCCAATGAGCGATAGAGTCCCCCCCACCAAGTTTGAAATTGCAACAAACCGCACACTTCCTAGTCCTAACAAGGTATTATGAGGTACTACATTAATAGAGAGCAACCAAAAAGCAACCGATAAAATTACCAACAAAATATATGCTTCATTAGCAAAATGATCGCCCATCCAAACCGTAAGAATATGTTTCCCCAAAAACACCAGAGGGAGAGCAAGAAGAAGAGCAAATAAGACGTTTATCGTTAGGCATCGTGTGTAAATATGTCTGAGATCGTTAACCCCCTCATACTGGGATTTTCTACTGATTAGGGGAAATAGAAAATTGAATCCCGCCGCTGGTATCGAATGTATCTGTTGCGCAAGCTGCGCACAGATAGTGTAATATGCCACCTCCCTAGTCCCAAGCATCGCACCAATAAGCAGTTTATCAATTTGTCCGAAGAGCATTCCTGCCATACTTTGAATCCAACTATAGATCCCAAAATTAAAGACCTCACTTAATGCGGCCCGATCAAGAATAAGGTAAAATGAGAGACTTGGGATGACACGACGACAGACCCCAGCTTGGATGAACGTACCCAAAGCAGTTAATGCAACCGAACTAAGCAAGATTTCTATCACTCCATAACCAATGGCCGCTAAAAATACTGCAGAAACTGCGGTAGCTGTCTTCACTGCCATGGTTACTTTTGCTGTCAGATCATAACGCTCAACTCCTCGTAGTGCTGAAAGAAAAACAGAATCGATAGAGCGAATCGACAGGCCTATTCCTGCAAGTTGAATCGCTTGAATAGCCAGCGTGTGATCCCTTGATTTTATCTTGAACACATAGTGAACTAATAAAGGAGCGGTGAAGAAAATCAGGACAGTCAAAACTCCTCCCAAAAGGGCATAAATAGTTAAAGTAGACCGAATTACACGCACGACACTCCTCTCGTCCCCCCGCGCGTGGTAACTTGATACGTACTTTATGGTTGCATCGCCCAAGCCCATATTGAAGACACCTAACGTTCCTGAAATTGCATTTGCTAACATCCAGATACCATACTGGTGCACCCCTAACCATGAAGTCAACAAAGGTGTAGCAGCAATCATCAATATCGGCGTAGCTAAATAATCAGCCATGCCATATATTGAATTGTTCGCGCTCTGCCTAAAAATAGCTGAACCGCGCAGCAGGCTAATATATCTAAAAATTCCACTTATTCCCAATCTATACTCTTATACAGTAGTGGCCAACAGGCCAGAACAAATTCAGTAGGTTGCGAACGTTGGTAATCCCTTGATATCACTTGCTTCGGTAAGTTGCTGGTAACCTCAGACCAAACTTGAACTTTGACTGCATTCTCGGAGATGCCGAGGAATGGCTTGATTCATAAATCGAGAATGGTAGAGTCCAAAGCGTAAAGCGTCTCGCTCAGTTGTACTCCGAAGCCGCTTTTCTGGATTTCCCAGAAAATTTTTCGACCATCTCGAACCAACCATCAATTATCGCCAACTCCTTTCTAGGAATAATACCTCCATCAATCAGACTCATCCAAAATGCGTACGCAGTATGAGTAAGATTTTTCCGATCAGTATTCCTTAGATTCGCACGGGCAGCATTAAGCAGAGTGAGGATACGTTTATTATCCGTATATCCAATTATTTCCTGACCAAAGTCCTGCATCAGGTCATGCGGGTTCCGAATTTGTTCAACTGTCGAAGTATGGAAAGCGAGCTTATAACCGTGAGCCCAAAGGGTAATCTGGGCAACGAAGGATCGCCAGATATCGGTCATCCTGAAACTAACATGACATGGCAGGTAAAGGAGTGGAAATGCTTCTGAAAAAAAAAGTGTGTTCTGCGAGTTAAACGGAGCCCAAGAATTATCCGATAGAATGACCGGTAGGGCAGACCGATCAAAAAACGTGGGTTTTCTGAAAATTAGCCGATATATTGCATCGACATCAGGATCATTATCAGCTAAAAATTGTTGTATTGGGCACTCAGATTGCGCTTCTTCAGCTATAATTTGTCCCGTTGAATAAATCTCATCCAACGGCAGACCCCGCGGCCAGATGTGAGTCTCGGTAAAATATTTATAAATATTAATCCATCCCTGCCCCCCCACCAACCGACCCGTCACAAAACGTGAAATGTTTTCACCAAAAGAAGAGAAGGGGATGTTATCATCATCGGTTTCTAGGATAAAGTCAGCTCCTTGTAAAAGAGCGTACAGATAGCCAAGATTTTTTCGGCCATAATGTCCATACGGAATCATATCTGCATACTTGCCGAATATTTCTTTTTGACGATCGACAGATATAAAGTGAACGTTCTGGATCAGGACCGGCCAATCAGCAGGAGTTTTTACGTCCCCAACAATAACCGCTGACCATCCTTCGTGGCATAATTTTGATATGTATTCGATTGTGGTATTCGGAGAATGGATAGTGGTAACGACAATCCATCCGTTTTTCTTTCTTTCTTGGCCAGGCACTCTCACCTCTTTTCAAGTTACCCATGTCAACTAATTTGCATAAATACCTTCACCTTCTATTCTTCCAGTATTTGATACAGGAGAAATTACCCATGCGACATAATCGTTAAGAGTTTGGACGATTATGAATTGCGTATGCCACTCTTTATAGTTAAGAGTTCTTCAAAGCTCCTGCTTTGGAATTGCAAATTCTTCTGCCTTCAATCTCCAATACCATTCTACCGTTTTCCTGAGTCCTTCCTCGAAGCCGACTCTTACCCGAAACCCAAAGGCCCTCTCCGCTCTAGATACTTCCAAACATCGCCTCGGCTGACCGTCTGGTCGGCTTTCATCCCAGAAGATTTTCCCGCTGAAGCCGGTCAGCCTTGCAATCAATTCAACCAAATCTCTGATCGTGATTTCAAAACCCGCACCAAGATTAATCGGTTCAGAAGAATCATATTTTTCTGCAGCGAGAAGGATCCCTTCTGCTGCATCCTCCACATAAATAAACTCCCTCGAAGCCTTACCTGTTCCCCAGACAGCGATTTCATTTGTCCCATTCTGGACCGCATCAACACATTTTCGAATCAAGGCTGGAATAACATGGGAGGTCTCTAGATTAAAATTGTCTCTAGGTCCATAAAGGTTAACGGGAATCAAAAAGATCGAGCGAAAACCATACTGCTGGCGGTATGCCTGCGATTGGACCAGAAGCATCTTCTTTGCAAGGCCATACGGCGCATTGGTCTCCTCTGGGTAGCCCCTCCAGAGATCCTCTTCTCGAAATGGAACAGGGGTAAACTTAGGATAAGAGCAGACTGTCCCGATCGCAACAAACTTTTCAATCCCAGTCCGGCGTCCCTGCTCCATCATCTGGACGCCCATCATCAGATTATCATAAAAAAACTTGCCGGGATTGACTTGATTAGCCCCAATACCTCCGACCACTGCAGCCAAATGGATAACAACGTGTGGTTTAGTATCCTTGTACAGCCTTTTCACCGATTCATTATCAACAAGATTATAATCCCTGCTTCGTGGGACAAAAATTTCACCACATCCACGTTCCTTCAGTTTATCGACAACAAAGGATCCGAGGAATCCCGCCCCTCCAGTAACAACCACCCTTTTACTCTTCCAAAAGTCCATTCAGCCTTTCACCGCCCTCAGGTCCGCCTCAACCATAATGCGGACTAGATCATGAAACTTTACCTTCGGCTCCCAACCCAGTTTCCTTTTTGCTCTAGAAGAATCCCCAATCAGAAGATCTACCTCGGTCGGCCGAAAATACTTCTGATCAATTTCGACAAACTCTTTCCAATCCAGATTGACATATGAGAAAGCAGCTTCTGCAAATTCCCGAACCGTGTGCGCCTCTCCGGTTGCAATGACATAATCATCTGGATCTTCCTGCTGTAACATCAACCACATCGCTTCAACATATTCCTTGGCATAACCCCAGTCCCTTCTAGCATCTAAATTTCCTAAATAGAGTTTTTTCTGTCTCCCCACAGCAATATTCGCCACTGCCCGTGTAATCTTTCGTGAAACGAATGTTTCTCCTCGGCGCGGAGACTCATGGTTAAAAAGAATCCCATTACATGCGAAAAGAGAATAGGCCTCACGGTAATTGACCGTCATCCAATATGCGTAAACCTTGGCTACACCATAAGGACTCCGAGGATAAAACGGTGTAGTTTCTCTTTGTGGAATCTCCTGAACCTTTCCAAACATTTCCGAACTAGAAGCTTGGTAGAAACGGGTTCGTATACCACTTTGACGGATGGCCTCTAAGATCCTGGTTGCCCCAAGAGCGTCAACATCGCCCGTGTATTCTGGCATATCGAAGCTCACCCGTACATGGCTCTGCGCACCCAGATGATAGATCTCATCCGGACGAATACTATATACCAGATTAGTCAGCATTCCTCCGTCAGAAAGATCGCCGTAATGGAGAAAAAACCGAGTATTTGGCTCGTGGGGATCCTGATAGAGATGGTCTATCCGCTCTGTATTAAAGGTACTAGCTCTCCGGATAATCCCATGCACCTCATACCCTTTCGAAAGTAAGAGCTCTGCGAGATAGGAACCGTCCTGCCCTGTTACTCCACTAATAAGTGCCTTTTTCACTGACATTTTCCCCGGTTAATCTATTTAGGATTATTTGGAAACAATCTTCATGAATCCCATCTGAACTCCTTCGACCTTTATTAAAAAGGCAAATAATCCTCTATATTATCTCTGTAAATTGGCTCAGGTTTCTTTCCGAAACCGGGTATGCTCTAGAAATAAGGCAAGTGTCAGAGCCAAGAAGAAACCCAAAAACCCGGCAATAGCCATATTCAGCTCAATTTTGGGACTAATTCGCTCTTTTGGAAGGATTGGCGGAGAAATCAGTTTAGTCATTTCAGTTATAATAGATGAAGCATTGTTAAGCCGGGTATCCTTCAGCTCTTTTTTTAAATTAAGAAGCTGGACATTTTTCTGTTCAAGCTGCGCCTGCAAGAGGATGACAGAGGGAGCATTTACGGAGGGACTCAGTGACTGTTTTTTTATCATTCTTTCCAGGTCGTTGATTTGCTCTTCAATGCGCCCGACTTCTCGTTTAAGCTCTTCCTCATATGACCGATATTCTTTGAGCTTTTCCTCATAACGTCCCTGGTGCTCCTCTATTAGGATACTGGAGACCGCGTTGGAGATATCCAACGCTTGCTGCGGATCATTGGTGCGTATCTGAATATTCAGAAGAAGCGGAAATCTTTGACTTGCGCCTCCTCCTTCCAGCACTTCAACGGAGATCGTTTTCCGCTTCTTCATAATATAAGGAGTGAGAGGGAGGTTCAGCCGTTTGATCACACGGCTTAAAAAACCATCGCTTCCAACTAGCTCTTTCGTTAAATAATGACTTTCTATTTCTTTATCCCAGACACGGCCGATCCGAAGCTGCGCTGTTACCTCATACACGGGAGGCATGAAAAAGCTAACGATCCCTGCGAGCATAATGGAGATGATGGTACTAAACACAATTAATCTCCGACGGCGCCAGACGACCCGTATGTAATCTATCAGTTCTACTTCCTTTTCTAGGATCGGCTCTTTTATAGACTTCTCTTCTAAAAGAAATTCCTTCAATACGTTTCTCCTTGGGGTAATTTTTTACTGCGATAAAACTTGAAAGCCCCGCCCTTTGGGCGGGGATGAAAAGTTTTGCCCCACGAAGGGGGGCCGCTGTGTGTTAAGATTCCGGGCATGACGATCAAACGAACCAGTCATG
>Ga0070739_10006429_pt1 | contig 12947 bp, 8 predicted proteins | sample Coa_R1_7_FD_66445 | JGI IMG/M metagenome (GOLD analysis project Ga0070739, IMG submission 66445) | Surface soil microbial communities from Centralia Pennsylvania, which are recovering from an underground coalmine fire - Coalmine... | ecosystem: Environmental > Terrestrial > Soil > Unclassified ... | reverse complement strand
CAGAGATGGCGGCAGCGGCAAAGATCGTTATCCAGGTGAGGATGCCCACGACCACCCACTTGGTCTGTTGGCGATCCCGAAAGTCGGACACCCTGACGTAGCGGTAGATCGGGGCGGTGACGAGGCCGGCAAGCACGATCAGAGCCAGGATGTTGTCCAGCGCCTCCGGCCAGGTAGCGGTATCAAGCGGGCTTCGGGGGAACAGACCGGCGGCGACGACCGAGAGCATGAAGATCCCGACGATCAGAGCATTCCAGCGCGGCACAAACCGGCCGTCGGGAAAGATAAGCGGAATGAGGAAAAAGGACATGAATCCGACGTTGTCGAGGAGATCGACGGCGTGCGCCACGGAGGGGTAGGCATGCTCTACGGCGATGGCGGTCGAATTCGTGCCAGTGGTGCCAAACAGAACCAGGACGGTCGCGATGTACAGTCCGATGAACTCATCCGACTTGCGGAGGAAGATGATTACCCCAATGACAAATGCCGGCCAGGCAATAAGCGACTCGCCGGCGACCGACAGAGCTGCATAAAACGAGGGTGTCAGGCCGAGTTGCCGCAATCCTTCGCGCCACTCCGCGGGGTGGCGCGTGATGAACCCGTTGACGTTGGTCAGGGTTTCCGCCTGGTGGTGGTAGAGAGGGATTCCGACGATCCAGATCGTGGCAGCGGTAACCGCGACGAGCACCCAGGCGACCCGCAGCGGCCACCGCAGCGGCGTCGGGATACGAACCGGGGGCCGACCGACGTGTCGCGCCGGACTCAGGGCGTTCACCGGCTTCCTCCCGCGTCCCGTAGCCAGACGGCGGCGGAGCGTGGTTGCAAGGTTTCATGCACCACCGAGACGAGGTCGGCGCTTACCTGGTCGGGATCAACTTCATCACGCAGGCGAGTCTGGAGGGCAGCCAGCGCACGGACGGCGTCGTATTTTTTGCGGTAAAACCGGCGGTCGATGAATACCTGCAGTCGCCGCCGCCACGGCGTGAAGAGCGCCGCGACCAGCAGGGTGGTGAGCGCGACGGCGAGCTCCGAGCTCTGGCCAGTCACGGCCCGGAATAACGATTGAAAGACGATGACACCGCCGACATAGAACGCGGCGAGTGAGATGGTGAGCCCGGCGTAAACAATCGTTCGATTGATAAGTATGTCCACATCCCACAAGCGGTGGCGTAGGACGGCAAACGCGATGGAGATTGGGACGGGCAGCAAGACGAGCCGGAAAACGGTCTGGACTGCGAGGAACAGGACGGTATTGGAGCCGGCGTCGGGGTAGAACCCGGCAATCGCCAGCAGCGAGATGAAACAGAGCAGGGACGCGGTAATTCCCAGGACAACCCACTTCGTTTGCTGTTTCTGGACCGGGTCGGCCTGATTCCGATAGCGGTAGATCTGGACGGCGATCATGCTGAGGAGGAAGAATACCCACTCGGGCGGGCCAAAGGGGTTGCTCGGATCGCTGAAGTCCAGATACCCCGAACCGACGATATAGGTAGAGAACTGGACTACCGCCCAGGCCGCGACGAGAATCGGAACGATCAACCGGCCGGGGGCTCCCGGCCCGAGCCGCCAACCCGACGGAAACAGGTAGGCAAAAAGGCCGATTCCGAGCGAGCCGAGCATTGCGAGCACAGTGAACGGCTCGAACCACACCGAGGCAGGTCCCAGCAGCCTCGCCCCGTTAGTGAGCGTCGCCCCGCCGAAAAGCGTGAGCGTAAATGCGGTGAGGAGCGCCATCGGGTCGCTGGAACGGCGCCAGACAATCGCAGCGGCGACGGCGCAGAACGTCGTCACCATGCCGACGAGGAGGACATCGTCGTAGACGGCGTAGGCAGTCGGCGGAAGCCCGGCACTTTCCAAACCTCGCGCGGCCACGGCCGTCAACTGACCGGAGACGCAGTTATCGTGGCCGCAATAGTGGTAGACGGCAACGAAGCTGTTGCGCAGGATTGGAATGAGTGAGAGGCCGGCGACAGCGGCCGTCAGACACCAAATCGAGCGCGCGGCAATACTGACCGCGCGCTCACCCTGGGGCAGCGCGGAGTTCAGCCCAGAAGGTCCGTTGTTCACGACGCCGGTCGAGTCCCTGCCCTCCCTTGAAATCATTCGTGAGCATAGGCGGCTAGAGCCACGGGAATCAAGATGCCGCCGGTCATGGTACCGGGCTGCCGTCCGGTCACCGTTACGGATAGCGTTACGATATTCAATTCCAGTATCGGGGTCCGCATCGCCTACAAGATTTGCTCTAGGTCGCCCCACCCGCATCGCGAATCCAGACCGCGGCGGAGTCCGGCTGGACTGTTTCGTGGATTGCCGAAACCAGGTCGGCGCGTACCCGGTCGAGATCGACTTCATCGCGCAGCCGCGTCTGGAGGGACGCAAGCACCCGGGCGGCATCGTACTTGTTGCGGTAGAAGCGGCGGTCGATGAAAACCTGCAGGCGGCGACGCCACGGGTTGAACAGGCCGGCGATGAGAAGCGTGGTCAGAGCGATCGCGAGCTCCGAATTCTGACCGGCTACGGCGCGGAAAATCGCCTGGAAGACGATTACGCCGCCGAGATAAAACAGCGCCACGGAGGCGGTGAGGGCGGCGTAGACAATCGTGCGGTTGATCAGGATATCGACGTCCCACAGGCGCTGGCGCAAGACGGCGAAGGCAATCGAGATCGGGATCGGGAGCATGACGAGGCGCAGACACGTCTCGAGCGCTATATACCCGGCGGCCGTTTCGGTAGAGACGCCTACAAAGCCGTTGATGAAGATGAGGATGATAAAGCTGACGAGTGACGTGCAGACGCCGAGCACGACCCACTTGGTCTGTTGTTGCTGAATCGAATCGGAGACGGTCCGATAGCGGTAGACCTGGACGGCGCCCATGGTTCCGAGAAAGAAGAGCCATTCTGCGAAGCCGAAGGGATTCTGGGGGTCGTTATAGTCGAGCGGGCCGCGTATGCCGAGATAGGACGCAACCTGGAGAACGGCCCACATGGCCATCAAAGACGGAAGCACGACGCGGGTGAAGATCGAAGAGCCCGAGCGCATCCCGGACGGGAAGAGGTAGAGGAAGATGCCGATGGCGATCGACCCCAGCATGGATAGGATGTTCACCGGCGTGAACCACGGTGAGGCGGTGCCCACTACCTGCTCGCTATTTGCGAACGTGATTCCCCCGAATAGCAGCAGGGTGAATGCCGTCAGAAGTGCCATGGGGTCGGTAGGCCGTCGCCAGACGATCGTGCCGGCCACAGCGGCGAACACAGCGACGATTCCGACGAGCAGGGCGTCGTAGTAAACGGCATAGGCCGCGGGCGACAAGCCGGCAGTACGGAGACCCGCCGCGGCGGCCCGGGTCAATTGCCCGGAGATGCAGTCGGTGTCGGTCGTGCAGACGCGGTTCACGAGCACGAAGCTCCGTTGAACCATCGGGATGTACGATAGCGCGACGGCGATCAACGCTACGATCCAAGAGGCGCGAACCAGATTCCCCAGCCGGCTCGAAAAGACAGTGATGTCCATGTGTAGGTTTTCTGCTATCCCCTTATTCGCGGCGCAGGATCGCCCGAGACGCAGAAAAACCGCGCCGGTGCCCGCCGGCAGCGCCGCCATCACTTCGCCCGGCAGCGAGAATGGCTTGACGTCTCTTGAAATCATAGCGACAACTGACGGATGAATCAAGACAGCGTTACGGACTTTTGACTTGAAGTCGAATCGTTGCGCTTAGCCCCTAATTCGCATACAATTTGACGCTGGATACTGCAAGTGTCAAAACTGACCGTTTCGCTTCTGAGTGCGCCGTTGATCGAGGTCGACGGCGCTCCAATTCATGTCGATACCCGCAAGGCGATTGCGCTGGTTGCGTACCTGGCCGTCACCGGCCGGCCGCAGAGTCGTGACGTCCTTGCCGCGTTGCTCTGGGAAGACCTCGATCAATCCGGGGCGCGAGCGGCGCTGCGGCGCACGTTGTCGGCTCTGAGAGCGGCGATTGGCCCTGAGTGGCTGCGGGTGGCGAATGACGAGATCGCGCTGGTGGATGGACCGGGCATCGACATCGACGTGATCCGATTTCGCACCGCGCTTACGGAGGCGCGGGCCCTTCGTTCCGCGGGCAATCCCGACAGCGAATCGCTCGAGTCGCTGGCCGGCGCCGTCAATCTCTATCGCGACGATTTCCTGGCCGGCTTCAGCCTGCGGGACAGCCCGGCATTCGAGAACTGGCAGGTGTATCAGGCAGAGGAGATGCGCCGGGAACTCGCGTTGCTGCTCGACCGGCTGATTCAGGTACGCGTTGGTCAGGGCGATTATGAGTCCGCGATTGACGCGGGGAGGCGCCTTGTTGCCCAGGACCCTTTGAATGAGTCTGCCCATCAGCAGTTGATGCGACTTTATGCGGGCGCCGGACTGCGCTCTGAAGCGCTACGCCAGTACCGAGACTGCGTGCGCGTCCTCGAGCGAGAGCTGGCCGTGGCGCCGCTGCCCGAGACGACGGAGTTGTACGAGGCAATAAAGGAGAACGCGCTAGCCGTCCGGTCGCAACCGACAGTCGAGGTGCTCGCGCCGCTCGGCGCGGCCGAGATCCTGCCGTTCGTCGGGCGCGGCGCGGAGTGGTCGGCTCTCACCGATGCTTACCGGGGGATTCGGGCTACCGGCCGCGTGATTGGGATCGAGGGGGAAGCGGGAATCGGGAAGACTCGCCTCGCCGAGGAGTTCGTGCGAAGCTGTGCACGTTCGGGCGCCGTCACCCTTGGGACCCGCTGCTTTGAGGGAGAAGGCAACCTGGCCTACGCGCCGTTCGTCGAGCTGATCCGGGAGGCGGTAGGGCAGCTGGAAAACACCGGCGCCATCGAACTGATGCCTCCGGCGGTTCTCTCCGAGGCGGCCCGGTTACTGCCTCAACTCGGCGCTCTCCGCCCCGATTTGCCGGTCGCGGGACCGATCGACAATCCGGGAGCGCAGAGCCGCTTTCTCGAGGGAGTGTCGGAGATCCTGTTCGCGGCGCTGGAGGGTCCCGTGCCGGGAGTCCTATTCATCGACGATCTGCAGTGGGCGGACGAGGTTTCCCTGGAATTGCTGGGATACGTACTGCGCCGGGCGATCGGACCGATGCACGGCAGGCGGGTCTGCATCGTCCTGACGTGGCGACGCGAGCAAATGGCCCCCGGCAGCTGGCTTCGGCGGCGACTGGCCGAGGCACAACGGTCGGGTGGCGCCGCTCTTCTGTCACTCGAGCGGCTCAATCGTGACGACGTTCGGGCGCTCGTTCGGGAGACCGGGGGTGACTTCGGCGACGGTCTCGACGCCCGCCTGTTCGAAGAGACGGAGGGATTGCCGCTATTCCTGACGGAATATCTGGCGGTGATGAGGGAGCGGGATTCGGCGGCCTGGGTTGTTCCGGGTGGCGTCAAGGACCTGCTGCGGTCGCGGCTGGACAAGCTGAGCGAGTCGGGGCGCCAAATCCTGGGCGCCGCGGCCGCGATAGGGCGCTCGTTCGACTTCGACACCGTTCGCGAAGCCAGCGGCCGGGACGAGGACATGGCGGTCACGGCGCTTGAGGAACTACTGGCGCACGGGCTGGTCTCGGAAGAACCGGTTGACGGCCAACCGCGATACGATTTCACGCACGAGAAACTCCGCGCGCTAGTCTATGAAGAGACGAGCCTGGCGCGGCGGCGGCTGCTCCACCGCCGCATTGCCGATGCGCTGGTCAGTCGAACGCGCGGCCGTCGGAACGCCGGGGCAGTCCACGGCGTCATCGCCTACCACTATCGCCTCGCCGGAAATGAGGTGGAGGCGGCACGGTATCTCGTCCTCGCCGGGGAGTATGCGCGGTCGCTGTACGCAAATCGCGAGGCGGCGTCGCATTTTGAAGCGGCTCTCGCGCTCGGTCATCCTGACGAGGCGTCGCTCCACGAAGCGATCGCCGATGCCCGCACGCTTCTCGGAGAGTATGGCGCGGCAGTTCGGGCGTACGAGACGGCGGCTTCACTGGCCGAGGGCGCGCGATTGGCGCAGGTCGAGCACAAGCTGGGAAATGTCTATCTGCGGCGAGGCGATTGGGACCTTGCCGATGGATGCTACGAGTCCGCGCTCGCGATCCTGACCGAATCCGAGCCGGTTGCCGCGCGAGCCCGGCTCAACGCGGACCGGAGCCTCGTTGCTCACCACGAGGGGAAGACCGACTGTGCCGCGGAACTGGCCGAGATGGCGCTACGTGAGGCCGACGCGGTGCGGGACATTCCCGCCCTGGCTCAGGCCCACAACATGCTGGGAATCCTCGCGAAAAGCCGCGGCGATCGCGCCGCCGCGCGTCGCCATCTCGAGGAGAGCTTGGCGCTGGCAGAGGAGTTGGGCGATATTCCCGGCCGCGTGGCGGCACTGAACAACCTCGCGCTTGCCACGGGACCGGACAACGCGGAGGAAGCCTGCCGGCTGGCCGAGCGGGCGCTCGACCTCTGCGTCTCGGTGGGAGACCGGCATCGGGAAGCCGCGCTGCACAACAACCTGGCCGATATTTTGAACCGCGCCGGCGACCGCGAGCGGGCCATAGTGCACGTCAAGCAGGCGGTTACGATCTACGCCGATATCGGGTATGAGGCGGGCGCCATCCAGCCGGAGATTTGGCGGCTTACAGAATGGTAGGGGCAGGCGGGCACGGCAAGAGCCGGCCCTACCGCCCTGGCTACCCTCAGGCGAATTTCGCCATGACGTGCTTGATCTCGGTGTACTCCTCGATCGAGTATTGCGACATGTCCTTGCCGTAGCCTGACTGTTTGAAGCCGCCGTGCGGCATTTCGGATACGAGCGTCAGGTGGTCGTTGATCCAGACGGTGCCGAACTGGAGCTTGCGGGCGGCGTTGAGCGCGCGGCTCGTGTTGGTGGTCCAGACCGACGCTGCCAGACCGTAATCGACACTGTTGGCGTGGGCGATTGCCTCGTCGTCGCTGGCAAAGCGCTCAACCGAGATAACCGGGCCGAAGACTTCGCGGCGCGCGATCTCGGCATCCGGACTGACGCCGGCTACGATGCTCGGTCGGTAGAAAAAGCCCGAACCCTTCTCCGGCTCCCCGCCGACGAGAACCTCAGCGCCGGCCTGGCGCGCGCGGTCGACGAAGCCCATGACCCGCTGGCGCTGCTCCTGTGAGATCAGCGGTCCCATCTCGACGTCCGCTTCGTCCGGCCGGCCAACCTTGATCGACTCGACGGCGGGCTTGAGGCTGGAGAGGAGGTTGTCGTAGGCACGGTCGGCGACGAGGACGCGGGTGGCCGCGGTACAGTCCTGCCCGCTGTTGAAGAACCCGGCCAGACGGACGGCGGCCGTCACGCTCTCGATGTCGGCGTCGTCGAAGACAATGACCGGCGCCTTGCCGCCGAGTTCGAGGTGGACGCGCTTGAGGGTGGACGCCGCGGCGCGGGCCACCTCTTTCCCGGTGGCGACGTCGCCGGTGAGCGAGACCATCGCCACGTCGGGATGTCGAACCAGGCCGGCGCCCACCGGCTCGCCGTCGCCGGTGATGACGTTGAGAACGCCGGCGGGCAGGATCTCCGCGGCCAGCTCGGCCAGGCGCAGGGCGCTAAGAGGCGTGAGCTCCGACGGTTTGAGGACAACGGTGTTGCCGGCTGCCAGTGCCGGGCCGATTTTCCAGATCGCCATCATCAGGGGGTAGTTCCAGGGGGCGATCGAGCCGACGACCCCGACCGGCTCGCGCCGGATCATGCTGGTAAAGCCGCGGGCGTACTCGCCGGTGGTTGAGCCGGGCAGGGCGCGGCAGGCGCCGGCAAAGAAACGGACGTTATCGACGGCGAACTCGATATCGAAGTCGGCGATCTCCTTCGGCTTGCCCACGTTTACCGACTCGAGTGCCGACAGCTCCTCGGCGTGCGCTTCGATTGTGTTGGCGAGCTTCAGCAGCATCGAGCTGCGCTCGGCCGGCGTCGTGTCGTACCAATCGTTCTCAAAGGCCTTCTTGGCCGCCTGAACCGCTCGATCGACGTCGGCTTCGGTTCCCTTCGGAACCTCGGCGATCGTCTCGCCGGTCGACGGGTTGACGACCGCCTGCATCTCGCCGCCGGCGCCTGCCTGCCATTTCCCGTCGATAAACATCTCGTAACGCTGTGCCGTGGTGACCATTGAAACCTCCTTGCGACCGCCGATAACTCAGATCGTTTCCCGCAGCCGGCGCGCGGCTTCGACCATGCGCCAGCCACCCAGATTCATCTTGTAGACACGCAACAGGACAAACGTCTCGGTCTCGGCGACACCATTGACGCGATGCAGCCTGTTGACCAGAAAAGAGGCAAGGTCTTCACTATTTTCGACGATGACCTCGACCAGAAGGTCGAACTCCCCGGTCGACATGACGACGTAGCTGACCTCGCGGAACCCGGCTATCTCGTCGGCGACATCGTCGAGTGTCCGCGCCGAATCCATCGTGACGTTAACGCCGATCATCGCCATGCTGTGGAAGCCGATCTTGAACGGGTCGGCCACCGCGACGACCTGGAGGATACCGTCGTTGACGAGCCGCTGGTATCGCTGACGGACCGTTCCCTCCGAGACGCCCACTTCGCGCGCAATGTCGGCAAATGGCCGCCGGCCATCCGGCTGGAGGAGGGCGATGATCTGGCGATCCAGCACGTCGAGCTTGCTTCTCGCGCCCCCGTCCATCGATCCCCTTCCGAAGGATGTGTCGCCGCGGCCTTCTGCATGATACCGGCGGTTTCCCGCCTCCGACAATACGGTTCGCGGAGTGGCAGCAAGCAACATTGATGGAATCCGTACTCCTGCGGTCGCTGACCTTACCGTCGCGGGGGCGATACACCTCAATCGTAGCGGAATGCGTAGCAATCCTGCTAGAATCTACACGAGATCGTAGCTCACGCGGCGTTTTTGGTGAGGAATACGTATTCGTCGCAGTGGAGGGGAAAAGTGACCCAGCTCAAAGCCCGAACAACCAATAACCTCGATCGATCGAAGCAGTTGTTCTCCGAGATCAGCCGGTACGTCGCCGGCGGAGAGAGCAACTACATCCGGCTCAAGGCCGGGCTGGAAATGTGCTTCGACCACGGCGAGGGCTCTCGCTTCTGGGATGTCGACGGCAATTGCTACATCGACTATTCCCTCGGCTACGGCCCGCTGATCTTCGGTCACAAACCGGCAATCGTCAATCACGCGGTCATAGACATGGTGACCAAGCGCGGGATCCAGTTCACGTTCCCCTACGACACCGAGGCGGAAGTGGCGCGGACGATCGTCGAGAGCGTTCCCGGCGTCGACCTGATTCGATTCACGACCACCGGCACGGAGGCGGTAAGCGCGGCGCTGCGCCTGGCACGGGCATATACCGGCCGCGACAAGATCGTCAAATTTGAGGGGCAGTATCACGGCTGGACCGATACCGTGTACGTCAGTTATCACCCTGACCTGGAAAAGGCGGGTCCAGCGGAGAGCCCGCGGCCGGTTCCGGGGTCGCGCGGGACACCACAGGCGGCGGCGGATCTCATCGTGCCCCTCCCCTGGAACGATCTCGACGCGGTCGAGAGAGCGCTGAGCGAGCACGAGGGCGAGATCGCGGCCGTCCTCACCGAGCCGGCGATGTGTAACTGCGGCGTCATCCCGCCGCTGCCCGGCTATCTGGAAGGCTTGCGCAAGGTCACGCGCGAGCACGGTGTGGTGCTGGTTTTCGACGAGGTCAAGACCGGCTTCCGGCTTGGACTTGGCGGCGCAACCGAACACTTCGGCGTGACGCCTGACCTCGTAACCTGGGCAAAAGCTCTTGGCGGCGGCTACCCGATCGCCGCTTTCGGCGGCAGCCGCGACATCATGGGGCTCGAGGAGCGCAACGAGGTGATGCACGGCGGGACATACAATGCCCACTCGGTGGGCATCGCGGCCGCGGATGCGACCCTGAAGGAGATGAAGCGAAACCCCGGCATGTTCGAGGACATCGCGCGGAAGGGCGAGCGGCTTCGTGCCGGACTCGAAGAGGCGGTCGGATCGGCCGGACACAATGTCAAGGCTCAGGGCGTCGGGCCACTCTGCCAGCTGTACTTCACCGACGGCGCTGACGCGCCTCTGACGGATTACCGGAGCGTCCTGGCGCACGTCGACGAAGAGAAGTTCAGCGTGTTCCAGGGCGCGCTGCAGGACCGGGGCGTCTACATCCATCCGGACGCGTTCGAGTGCTTCTACATCGCAACCGCTCACAGCGATCAGGACATCGAGGACACGATCGACGCCGCGCACGACGCGGCCCGCGCCATCGCCTGATTCGCGGTCGCGATGAAGGACTATCGCGGCTACAGCTTCTGGCTGGAGACGGTGACGGACGATCTAACGCCGCGACCGTCTCTGGTCGGAAGCATCGACGTAGATGTCGCAATTCTCGGCGCGGGCTACAGCGGACTCTGGACCGCTTTCTACCTGACCGAGCGAGACCCGGAGCTTCGTATCGCGATCGTCGAGCGCGAGATCGCCGGGTTTGGCGCGTCGGGCAGGAATGGAAGCTGGGTATCGTCCGGATTCCCCCTGTCGCCCGGGATGTTGATCGAGCGGTACGGGACCGCCCGAACGCGGGCGCTCGAGCTGGCAATGTTCGACTCCATCGACGAGATTGGCCGGGTCTGCGACGCCGAAGGGATCGACGCGCAGTTCCGCAAGAACGGCGTGCTTCGGATCGCGCGAGGGAAGCACCAGCTTCCGGCGCTGCGCAATTCCTATAACAGCTACGCCGAACTGGGGCTGGCCGACGATCTGCGGATCCTCGACGCGGTCGAAACGGCGGCGCTGGTGCGGGTGGCCGGCGCCGAGGCGTCGCTGGCAAGTCCTCACTGCGCGAACATCCAGCCGGCGGCGCTGGTGCGCGGGCTGGCGCGAGTCGTGGAACGCCGCGGCGTCACGATCTACGAGGGAACGACCGTGACAGGGTTTTCTGCCAGGCGGGATGCGCGGCTCGAAACTGACCGGGGGGACGTGCGCGCGGGTGCCATTCTGCTGTGCGGTGAGTCGTACCTGAGCCGCCTTCCGGCGCTACACCGTCAAATCATTCCGGTTTACTCGTTGATCGGGCTCACGGAACCGCTCGCCGACGACCAGTGGGGGCGGATAGGTTGGTCCGGGGGAGAGGCGCTCTCGTCGTTCCGCTACACGGTTGACTACCTGGCGAAGACCTGCGACGGCCGGATCCTTTTCGGCAGTCGCGGTGCTCCCTATCATTACGGTTCGCGGATCGAGGATTCATACGACCGACACGGGCCCACCCACGCGGCGATTCAACGACTCTTTCACGACTGGTTCCCGCAGTTGGGCGACGTCCGTTTTACTCATTCCTGGGGCGGGCCGGTTGGCATGCCGCGCGATCAGATGCCGACGGTCGCGTTCGACCCGGCAACCAGAATCGGAACCGCGCGCGGGTACACCGGGCAGGGTGTGGCGACGAGCAATCTGGCCGGGCGAGTGCTGGCTGATCTGGTCGCTGACACGCCGTCGCCGCTACGCGATCTCCCATTTGTCGATCACCAGTCACCCAACTGGGAGCCGGAACCGCTGCGCTGGTTGGGCGTGCGCTATGTCCAGGAAGGGTTCGGGCGGATCGACGCGAAAGCCGAGCGAACAGGCAGGGCGCCGACCGGCCGATCGATCCCGGAGCGGCTGGGCAGGCATTGAAAACTATCGTCTTCTTTCCAGAGGGCGCATTCGGGCCGACCAATAACTGCGTCGGGATTGGGAATGTCCTCCGCAAGCGCGGCCACCGCGTCGTGTTCGTGGTCGAGGAGTCATTCGCCGGGACGCTCGAAGCGCAGGGATTTGAAGAGGCGAGGATGCGGCTTAAACCGGCACCGGAGGTCGAGGAGGAGCCGGGACAGTTCTGGAAGGACTTCATCCGCCATACGGCGCCGCACTTTCGGGAAGACCCATTCGATCAGATCGAGACGCTGACGTATCCGATCTGGCAAGAGCTGGTCGATGGCGCTCGCTACGTCGAGCCGCGACTGCGCGAGATCTTCGCGGAGATCCGGCCGGATGTCGTGGTCCAGGACAATGTGGTCGGGTTCCCGGCCGTCGTGTCAGGCGACTTTCCCTGGGTGAGGATTGTCTCCTGCAATCCGCTCGAGATCGCGGATCCGGCTCTGCCCCCGGCGCTTTCGGGTCTCGCAATTAACGATCGTACCAATTGGAAACGATTCCGGCAGCGCTATGCGGACGTTCATACGTCGCTGCACACCGAATTTGACGCATTCTGTCGAGAGAACGGGGCGCCGGCGCTTCCAGGCGGCGAGTTCATGTGGGAGTCGCCTTATCTGAACATCTATAACTACCCGCGCGAGCTGGACTATCCTCGCTCCCACCCGCGTGCCTCGACGTGGCACCGGCTCGACGCCTGCGTTCGCGCTGGCGAGGCAGAATACGAGGTGCCCGGGTCGCTTGGTGGATCAGGCAGGCTCATCTACCTGAGTTTGGGGAGTCTCGGATCGGCCGACACCGGGTTGATGCAGCGACTCATCGATATTCTTGGCAACACTCGGCATCGCTACATCGTCAGCATGGGGCCGCAGCACGAGGAGCTGACGCTGGCGCCAAACATGTCCGGCGCCGAGTTCTTGCCCCAGACGACGATTCTGCCGCTGGTCGATCTCGTCATCACCCACGGCGGCAACAATACCGTTACCGAATCGCTGCATTTTGGCAAGCCGATGGTGGTCCTGCCGCTGTTCTGGGACCAACACGACAACGCGCAACGGGTAGAAGAGACCGGATTCGGCGTTCGCCTCCAACCATATCGGTTTGAGGAGGACGGGTTGATCGGCGCTGTCGAGCGGATACTGGCCGATGATGCGCTGCGAGCGCGACTGGACGTGATCGCTCGCCGGTCGCAGGCGGCACCGGGAACGGAGCGCGCAGCGCGTCTAATTGAAGGAGTAGCGGCGAAGGGGCTGGACAACGCATAGCCAGGGA
>Ga0070739_10006427_pt1 | contig 12949 bp, 11 predicted proteins | sample Coa_R1_7_FD_66445 | JGI IMG/M metagenome (GOLD analysis project Ga0070739, IMG submission 66445) | Surface soil microbial communities from Centralia Pennsylvania, which are recovering from an underground coalmine fire - Coalmine... | ecosystem: Environmental > Terrestrial > Soil > Unclassified ... | reverse complement strand
CGAGGTTCCCGGCGAGCTCGAACAGGAGCCGCGCGACGTCGTCGGCGTACTTCGCCCCCTCGAACGGCTCCACGGCCGGCGCGCAGACGACTCCAGGGGGACATCCGAGCGTGTCGTGACGGCGCTGGGCGAAACGCGTGTTCATCGTCCCGTCGACGCTCTCCAGCGCACCCTCGATGTTGCGCCAGACGATGTGGTCGTACAGCACCTTCCGCACCGCCTGGATCTGCCTGAAGGTGGGAAGCGGACGCGGCATCTAGCGAACCGCGAGCCGGAGCCGCTCGGAGGGACGGATGGCCGACGCGAGCAGCTCCTCGACCGCCGTGGTGCCGGTCGCGGTCGTGCTGGCGATGCGGCCGTCGGGGTCGACGATCGTCGCGCTGGGGACGGTCGAGATGCGGTACGCCTCGAGCGCATCGCGGTTGTCGGCCACGAGAACCAGCTCGAGGTCGCTCGCCCGCTCGTGCCGCAGTCGCTCGAGCTCGGGTGCGAGCGTCTCGCAAGCGCCGCAGCCGGTGTTCGAGAAGACGAGCGCGAGCGGCAGCTCCGGTGCGAGCCGCTCGGCCGCAAGCTCGAGCGCCGGCGCCTCTGCCCCGACCGGCAGGCCCTCCAGCAGCTGCGTCGCCTCCGATTCCAGCGCGCGCACGCGGGCGAGCAGACGGCCGTGCTGCCGCAGAAGCTCCCAGGCGAGCCAGCCCTGGGCGACGACCAGCGCGGCGAGAACCGCGATCGCGATTGCGACCGGCGAGGCGCCGATGGCGGGAGCGAGGCCCGCGACCGTCCGACCCGGGCCGACCGCGACGACCAGTGCCGCGATCGCCGCCAGTGCGGCGTTTCGCGCGAGCGTGCTGCGGCCGATGGGAGTCGAGCGGCGACGGCCGGCGCAGCCGCAATCTGGGCGCTCTCCGCGCAGGAGCGAGCGAACGATCGCGGCGCAGAACACCGACAGGAGGACCAGCGCGCCGAGCGCGCCCCAGCGCGCGGTCGTGACCGGAAGAAGGAGGCCCGCGACGAGCAGCTCGACGAGCGGTAGCGCGATCGCCCCGGCCTGGACGAACCTCCCGGGCACGTGGAACTCGGAGAGCGTCGTGCGGAGGCCGGCTCGATCCGCCAGCTTCGCTGCGCCGGCAAGCCCGAACACGGCCGCAAGCACGAGACGCGCGGAGAGCACGAGGGCGCCGGTCATTGCTCGACGAAGAGGACGCCGAGCTGTCGGTCGGTCAGCTCGCCGCGGTCGGAGACGAGGAAGTTGGAGACGATCCGACCCGCGACGTGCTCCAGCGCTCCGGCCCCGCCGTCGATCACCCAGGCGACCGTGCCCTGGCGCAGCCCCGGCTCGGGCGACGGGCCGAGCTGCCCGAGGCCGACGCTGTGGAAGCGCACGGCGTTCCCGTCGCCGAAGCTGATCGTCCCCGCTTCTTCGAAGGTCGTCTCGTTGAAGAACGTGAGCCGGCGCTCGAGCAGCGCCTCGGCGCCGTCGTTCGGCTCGAAGCTGCCGTGAACCCCGTCCGAGTCGATGCGCGTCACGAGAGCCCCGCTCGGCGCAGTGCCGCGCGCGGACAACACGCCGGGCGTGAGGGGCGTCGAGTGCCCTCGGAACTCCATCGAGAACGCGATCGCCCGCATGGCACGACGGTGCCTCGGCCGGACGTGAGTCGCCTCGGGTATTTCCCTAGTGTGCGGCGACGACGCGGGTCAGCTCGGCACGCGAGTGGATCTCGAGCTTGCGGTACGCGTTTGCGAGGTGGTACTCGATCGTCTTCGGGCTGAGGTAGAGCTGCGCCGCGATCTCCTTGTTCGTCTTCCCTTCCGCGATGAGCTGCGCGATCTGAAGCTCCTGCGGAGTGAGCTCCCCGCGGCGGTCCGGCGTGCGCGGCCCGACCGACTCCCCGGTGGCGCGAAGCTCGGCGGCCGCGCGTTCGGCCCAAGGAGCTGCGTCGACAGCGCTGAAGGCCTCGTGCGCGAGACGTAGATGAGGCCGCGCGTCACGTCGGCGACCCGACCGGCGCAGCCGCTCACCGTACGCGAGGTGCGTTCGCGCGCGTTCGAGCGCGAGCGGAGACGCCTCGACCAGCGCGAGCGACCGTTCGAACGGCTCGTCGTAGTCGTCCTCGAGCATTCCCTCGCACCGCGCGACCGCCGCGAGCGCCCACCGCCGTTCGGCGCGCTCCGCCGCGACCCTGAAACGCGCGAGCGAAGCGCGAGCGTCCTCCCGGTGTCCGCAATGCAGGTGCGCCTCGACGAGGTCGGGCAGGAACGAAACCGCGCTCGGCTCGACGTGCGTACTCGCAATCCAGACCCGCTCCGCCGGAACGAGCTCATCGACCGCGTCTTCGTGACGGCCGAGCCCGAGCGCGAGCAGGCCGAGCGCACCGCGCGCGTTGAGCTCGTCACCGATCAATCGTCCGCCGGCCGCCGCAAGCGACTCGGCAGCCGCCGCGCGACAGGCCTCGGGGTTCCCACGCCAGGCATGGACCCAGGCGACCGCCGAGCGGGCGATGCCCGCCCAGTTCCTCATGCCGTGAGCGTCGCCGAGGGTGATCGCCTCCGCCGCGGCTGCAAGCGCCTGGGGCAGCCGGCCCAACCACAGCTCGAGCTGCGCGAAGCACGCCTGGTTCCAGACGATACGGGCGCGATTCCCTGCGGCGCGCCCCTCGTGCAGCGTCGAGCTCAAGACGTTCCTGACGAGGTCGTACTGCTCTGCCCACAGCAGGTCGAGCGCGAACGTGGAGAGGGGAGCAGCTTCCTGCACCTCGGCGAGCAACCGCTCGAACTCCGGGACGTCTCCCGCGCCGAGGTGGGCGGTTCCCGCTGCCAGCAGACCACGCGGCTTCCACCACGGGCCGGCGCGACGCGCGACCTCCTCCAGGCGAACGGCAAGCTCGACCGCGCGCGTGGCGTCCAGAGCGCCCGCTCGGGCAGCCACGAGGCCGAGCAGCAGCCGCGTCGCACGGTCGGGATCGAGCCCCTCGAGCTCGACGAGCGCGAGCGCTCCTTCGTCCCAGCCTGCGTGCTGCAAGCCCCGAACGGATTCGCGCTCGAGGACTGCCTCGGCGCGGAGATTTGGATCAGTGGTGGCCGCGACCGCCTCTTCCGCGAGTGCGAGCGCGCGATCCATCTCACCGGACCAGAACGTGAGGCGAGCTGCGCGAGTGAGCCGGCGTGCTCCGGCGTCCCCGTCGTCTGACAAACGCGCGGCGCGCTCGAGCGCACGAGCAGCGGCTGCGTGGCCGCCCCGCGCCTCGGCCCGATCCGCAGTCTGCTCGAGCATGATCGCGAGCTCTTCGTCCGGCTCGACTGCCGCGGCAGCGAGATGCCAGGCACGCCGATCCCGATCGCCGTCGTCGATCAGGGACGCCGCGAGAGCAGCATGAGCCTCGCGCCTGTCAGCCGGGTCGGCCGTCGAGTAGGCCAGAGAACGGACGATCGGGTGCCGAAACACGATGCCCCCGAGCTCGAGCCGGACAAGCCCGGCTGCCTCCGCCGGTGACAGCGCCGCGTCGCCCAGGCCGAGCCGTGCCGACGCAGCGCGCACCGCGGCGACGTTCGGCTCGGCCGACGCCAGCAAGAGAGCACGCCGCGCGTCGTCGGGGAGCACGTCGAGCCGCGCGGCGAATGCACGACGGATCCGATCCGGCGCCGTCACGACTCCATCCGCGGCGTCGACTGCAAGCGTCGCCGGCAACTCGAGGAGCGCGAGCGGGTTTCCCGAAGCGAGCTCCAGCATGCGCTCCACCGCGGACGGCGGCACCGCCTCGCGACGTTGCGCCAGCAGTTGACGTGAGTCCGCGGCGCCGAGCGGCTCCAGGTCGAGGCGCTCGAACCCGCTGTCGAAAGCCGACGCCTCGCCGGCCCGCACGGCAACGACAGACGCGATGTCTTCGACCTCCAGACGTCTGAGCGCGAAGGCGAGCGCGTCCGCGGAAGGGCCGTCGAGCCATTGCGCGTCGTCGACGACGACGAGCAGGGGTTGCGAGGCGGCCGCCTCCGCCAGCAGAGCGAGCGTCCCGGCGTTCACGGCGAGGACGTCGGGCGCGTCGCCCTCGTCGAGCGCCAGGGCGATCCGTAACGCCCGCGCCTGAGGCGACTCGAGTCGCCCGAGGGACTCGATCAACGGCAGGAGGAGAGCGTGTAGACCGGCAAACGGAAGCGCCGACTCGGCTTCGACCGCAGTGACGCGCAACGTTCGCATGCCCGCGGCACGCGCGTGCGCGTCGTCGAGCAGCGCCGTCTTCCCGATCCCGGGCTGCCCGACGAGGACGAGCGTCCCCGTTCGCCCGCGTCGGCCCGCCTCGAGCAGTGCGTCGATGCGGGCGCGTTCCACCTCACGCCCCACGAGCACACGCCGACTCTAACCCGGCACTCTGAGCGGCGTAAGTGCTCGTCCCTGAGCACGTTGTAGACTTGTCGCCGGCACTTGTCCTGGGACGGTGCCGGGGTCGTCGCGCGATCGGTCGGAGGTGACGTGCGAGACGAGGTGCGGATGGCGTTCGCCTTGCCGGCGCGGCCGGAGGCGCTCCGCTTCGTGCGAGCCGTGGTGGGCGGCTTCGCGCGGCTGCTCGGCGCCGACCCCGAGACCGTGCGCGACGTCCAGCTCGCGGTGCACGAGGCCGCCGCCAACGTCGTCGAGCATGCCTACGAGGGACAGGAGGGGATCCTCGAGCTCGAGGTTCGGCCCGAGCCGGAGTCCCTCGTCGTCGTCATCACCGACACGACGACGACCTCCGTGGAGGCGACTCCCGCTCACGGAGCCTTCGACGCCGAGACCGAGGACGGACGCGGCGTGCCGATCATGGCCGCGGTCAGCGACGAGCTGGAGCTCCGTCACCGCGCCGGCACGCAGACGGAGCTCCGTTTCGCGCTCGCGCCGCAGGCGCCTCGAGCCACGCAGGCAGACGGCAAGCGATAGGCGGCCGCAAGCCGCGGTCGCTTCAGCGTGCGCGCGGGTCGAGCCTGGTCGCGATCCGTCCGGCGAGACCCTGCTTCTCCACGATCACGTGGTCGGGCTCTCGGTCCACGACGGTCTCGATCGGGTGCAGCTCGTGTCCGGGCGCGAGAACGAACCGGGCCGGATCGGCGCGCACCCACTCGTACTCGGCGAGCGTCAGCGCCACCTGCTCCCGGCATTCGATGTCGGAGCACTCGCACACGAACCGGTACTGATGGTTCGAGCCGCCGAAGCCCGCCGCCACCTGCTCGATGCTCTCGTTGACCTCGCGGAACAGCGCCTCGTTCCGCGCCAACCGCTCCTCGGTGGCTGGCACCATCCGCGCACTGTACCCCGGCCCGGGGCCCCGCCCGTCCGGCCCGTTTCCCGAGCGCAACGTCGGGAGAGGGACGACGTCGTGCAGCCCGTCGTCTTCGACGCGAACGGCACGCTCTTCGACCTCGCTCCCGTCGCAGAAGCTCTCGGCGGACACGATCGCCTCGAGGCGTTCTTCGCGCGCCTGCTCCACAGCGCCGCCACCTGTACGGCGGTCGGAGCGTGGGCGCCGTTCGACGACCTCGCCGCCGCCGCCCTCGCGACGACGCGTGCAACTCTCCACCTCGAGGACGTGGACCAGCCTCGCGTCCTGACCGTTCTGTCCGAGCTACCGGCCTTTCCCGACGCAGCGGACGCGGTTCGCCTCGCCGGAAGGCCGGCCATCCTCACCAACAGCCCCGCCGGCTCGACGCGGCAGCTCGTGGAACGCGCCGGATTGCCGATCGGCACAGTGATCTCCTGTGACGAGGTGCGGGCGTACAAGCCGAGCCCGGCGCCGTACCTGCTGGCGAAAGACAGGCTCGGGGACTTCACGCTGATCGCCGCGCACGCGTGGGACGTCGTCGGCGCGCGTGCCTGCGGCCTCCGCGCGATCTGGGTGTCACGGGACGAGCGCTCGTGGCCGTTTCCGCACCTCGAGGTCGGCGAGACCTCCCCGACGCTCGTCGCCGCCGCTCGGCAGGCCGCCGCCGACGGAAGAGCCGACGAATAAAGCAGTGGGAGTGAGTCAGGCGACGGCGACGGTTTCGTCGCGCTCGGGCGCCTGCTCCGGCACGAGCAGGTGCTCGAGCGCGTGGACGACGAGCGGGTCGAACTGCGTATGGGCGCACCGCTCGAGCTCGGCGAGCGCCTGCTCTGCCGGAATGCTGTCCTGGTAGGTGCGAGTGCTCGTCATCGCCTGGTAGGCGTCGGCGACGGCGAGGATGCGTGAGCCGATCGGGATCTCCTCGCCTCTGAGGCCGTCGGGATAGCCGGTGCCGTCCCAGCGCTCGTGGTGGTGGCGCACCCAGCGGGCGACCGGCTCGATCCCGAGCGCGGAGAGCATGCGGAAGCCGATCTCGGAGTGCGTCTGGATGGTGCGGCGTTCGTGGTCGGTCAGGGCCTCCTGCTTGCGGAGCAGCTCCTCGGCGATGGCCAGCTTGCCGAGGTCGTGCACGCGACCGGCCAGCCGCAGGAGCTCCGCGTCCTCGCTGCTGAGGTCGAGCTGCAGCGCGAGCCGGAAGGCGAGGTGGGCGACGGCCTGGGAGTGGTCGCCCGTGTAGGCGTCGCGTGCCTCGAGCGCCTCGGCGAGGCAGGAGGCGGCGGCGAGCCGGGACCGGCGGTCGATCTGGGCCGCGATGCGCCGCTCGGAGAACTCGACCGCGTCCGGTCGGAACACCCTGACGGCGTTGCGCCCGGACGCCTTCGCCGTGTAGAGGGCGCGGTCGGCCGCGCGCACGAGCTGGCTTCGGTCGACGGCCGTGCCCGGGTACGTGGCGACGCCCGCGGAGACCGTGGTCGAGACGGTGCGTCCGCTCTGACCGGCGGCGATCCGTTCCACCACCCGCCCCGCGATCTGGCTCGCGGTCTCCTCGCTGCAGTCGGGGAGCAGCAGCGCGAGCTCGTCTCCGCCGAGCCGGAACGCCTCGCCGTCCTGTCGCAAGCAGGCGGCGATCGATGCGAGCGCGCGGTCGCCGGCCTGATGGCCGTGGCGGTCGTTGATCAACTTGAAGTCGTCCAGGTCGAGCACACACAGGCTCACCGGCACGCGTCGCTCGTCGGCCTCGTTCAGGAGCTCTTCGAGGCGAACCTGGAACGCGCGGTAATTGCCGAGCTCGGTCAGCGGGTCGGTCAGGGCCAGCTCCATCGCTCGACGCTCTCTGCTCGCGGATCGCTGGTACAGCGCGATCGCCAGACACGGTCCGAGCAGCGCAGCGGACAGCACCGGTTGGCGCTGCCAGAGCACGTCCAGCATCAGGCTGACCGTGAACATGATCGCGAACACCGAGGCCGTCGAGCGAACGGCCCCGTCCAGGACCGCTCGCACGCGCTCCTTCGTGGCGACGGCGATCACCGTCGCGATCAGGACGACGTCCACGACGTAGAACGCCGTCGAGCCGAGCAACACGTCGACGATGAGCCACCCCACCCACCGCTGTTGCGGCGCCACCGTGGCGGCGAGCCCGGCGACGCCGCCCGCGAGGGCGTAGGTCGAGCAGTTGTAGACCAGGCGATCGAGCGGACGCCGTTGCACCACCTCGAACACGCCACGGGTCGCGCAGGCCACGAGCGCTGCGGGCGCCCAGCCGTACAGGTAGCCGACCGCCACGATGAAGACCGCGGCGAGCGAGACGCCTCCCGACCCGAGCGCGAGCATCGGCACCGGGTAGCGCTCGGCCAGCAACGCCGCGCCGAGCAGCACCGCGATCCCGGCCGCCCGGCCGGCGGCGGGCACCTGGACGACCACGGCCACTGTCGATGCGACCAGGGCCGCCGACCCGGCGACGCCGACCACGCCGACGAGAACGGAGAGCAGGAGCCCGCGCTTCGGAGCCGGCTCCTGCTTCTCCACGTCTTCAGTCAGCTCGTCGAGCTGTCCGAGCGCCGCCAAGCGACCCTGACCCCGCCGGAGTCGCTACTGCGCGAAGCTCGCGGACCAGTGAATCGCGTCACCCAGCGCCGCCAGCACGATCAGCAGCGCGAGCAACACGACCAAGACAACAGGCCGCTTCGTCCAGTGAATCACTGCCCTGCCTCCTTCTGCCGCATGCATCCTCTGATGCCTCGCACTCTCGACCGAACGATCGAGCGGGCAATCCCTAGGAAGGGGGAGACCCGGCAGGTCTCTCTAGCGATGGCGGCGCGGCAAGAGCCGCGCCAGGCGGCTCGAGCGCCGCACCGCATCCCGGGTCGGCTCCCCGGGATGCGGCGCGGGATCGGTCGACGCACCGACGATCCGCTCGTCGGCAGGCGGCGTTCCCTCCGGCGCCGGGGGCTCCCCCCGGGCCGGACGTTCGTGAGTCGGCTCAGTAGGCAGGCCCGTCCTCCTCGACGACGGTGCGACGCCGGCCGCCGCGGCTGAAGTACCCCGGCCCGGCCCACGACGACCAGAAGACCAGCGAGAGCAGCGCGCCGATGATGCCGACCACGAGCAGGATGTAGCCGACGGTGTGGATGTTGAAGCCAGAGGTGCTGACGTGCACCGCCCACGCCAGGACTGCGCCGACGGCGATCAGGATAAGGCTGACTCCGAGACCCATTTTCTGCTCGACCTCCTCCTCCGAGAAGCACGTTGTGCGGACGCATGCGCGTTCGCTGCCTCAGCAACGCCGAAGCCCCCGATCGAGATACGGTCAGCCGTGTTTAACGCTCAGCGGAGAACGAGGAGGTCGAGCCGGTTGCTGCGTCTCTCCGCGTGCGCCGTGCGCTCGGCATGCAGCACGGCTCGCCTGACTCGTTCCGTCCCGCGGAGGAACTCGTCCTCGTCGAGGGCGCGCAGCGTGGTGTCGGCGCGGCGGAGCGTGTCCAGCCGTCCGAGGAGGACAGCGAGGCCGGTGGGGTCGGTCTCGCGAACCGGCTCGAGCGCGTGCCGGCGGAACCCTGCGGCCGCGAACGCCTCGCACGTCTCCTCGACGGAGGGATAGGTCTCGACGGTCCGGGCGGTCTCGGGGAACCAGTGGACGAGCTCGACGCCCTCGAGCCTGCCGGGGAAGCCCTGTCTGATCAGGACCGGAGCGCCGGGGCGGAGAACCCGGCGGATCTCGTGCGCGGCAGCTTCGAGGTCCGCGATGTGGTGAAGGACGAGGGACAGCCAGGCGGCGTCTGCCGAGTCGTCCGGCAGGGGGAGGGCGTGCGCGTTGCCGTCGAGCACCCGGACGGCTGCGGTCCGCGGGATCGAATCCCGCATCGCGGCTGACGGCTCGACCGCGACGACGTCGAGGTCGAACCAGTTGCCGAAGGCAGCGGCGAACGCACCCGTGCCCGCACCGATGTCCACCAGCGTCATTCCCTGCGTCGGGCGCAGGTGACGTCGAACCGCCTCGCGCCATTCCGACAGTCCCTCGCGCGGGACCTCCCGGACCGCCTTGAACGCTGCGGCAGTCGGCTCGTCGTAGCTGATCCTGGCCATGCATCCCTCCTCGCCGTGCTCTCGAAGGCGCGCAGCGCGCGCCGTGCCAGGAGCCTTGCGCCGCGCAGCGTCCGATTGGACTCCCGGCTCGACGGACGGCGTGATCCCGTCGCCGAACGGCGACCGCGCCGCTACCGGGGCGGGCGCACGGGAGTCGGCTGGTCGAAGCGGCGATAGTCCTCGTGCATGAAGTGAGCGGTCGCGATCATGTCCATCGAGAGCGTCCGCGCGGTCCGCTTGTCGACGGCGATGCGGAACCAGGCCGGCGTCCTCGGGTCGACGAAGGAGAGGATCCACACCGGCGAGCCCGCCACGACGCCCTGGCCGACGATGTGCACGTCGCGGACCGCGGGCGGCCAGGGAAGCGACGGCTGCCTGACGGGAAAGGCGGGCGACTCCTGCCACGGGGACGTCGCCGAGTCGCGGTCCCAGCGCTTCGCCCCGATGATCACCTCGGCCGCCCCGGTCCCTTCCTCGACACCGCTGAGCCGGTTCGGGGCAGCCATCCGGTAGATGGTCGTCGTCGCGTTCGTCGGCGTCGAGGCGAGCCGCGAGATCACCGTCAGGGTGCGCAACGAGCGAAAGACCCTGTTGACCTCGCCGAGGATCTCCGCGCCCGAGGGTGCCGGCCAGAGCTGCGGCACCACGAGCTTCGCGTGGGCCGGCCGCGCCCCCGGCCGTCGCACCTCCACCGACAGGTCGCGCGGCACCTCGACCGGCAGCGACGCGCGGTAGCAGCCGGCGCCGCAGGGGCTTGCGACGACGCGCTTGCCGCCGGTCTGGAACGCGACGTCGAGCCCGGACGCCGGCCCTTCGATCCCGAGCACCGTGGCGGTCGCGTCGACGTCGGCGGAGGCCGGGACGAGCGCGACGCCCACCGCATACGTTCCCGCTTCGGCGGCGGTGACGAACGCCGCGGCGGGCTGAGCCGCCGCCGCGCGCGGCACGTCGCGCCCCGGCCGCAGTCCGACGAGAACCGCGACGGCCGCGACGAGCGTGAAGAGCAGCCCCGCCTCGACCGCCAGCCCGGGCCTGCGCGGCCGGCCGCGCGCCAGGGCCGCGGCCGCGACGAGGCTCGCGAACAGCACGCTCTTGACGAGGATCGTCTCACCGTACGAGGTCGTGACGAGCTGCGACACCGACCGCAGCTCCGACAGAGCCCGCAGGACGCCGGTCAACGCGAGCGCCGCGACCGCGGCGAGCGCGAGCGGCGCAAACCGGCGAACCGCCGCATGGGCCTCCTCGGCGGGGACGAGCGCGACGAGCGCGAGCACGCCCCCGATCCAGACCGATGCGGCGGCGACGTGCACGAGGTCGGACGGGACGGAGAGGAAGTGGTTCACGCCGGGGGCGATCGCATGTCCGTCCAGGGTCGGCAGGGCGAGGAGCGCGAGCATCCCGACCTCGGCAAGCGGACGCAGCCGGCGAAGGCGCAGGGCCGCGAAGCCGATGCACGCCGCGAGCGCCGCGACGATCGCGCCGGCCAGGGTCGTTCGGTCGAAGCGCGTCGTCAGCGGCCCCGGCTCGCGGGCGAGCAGGATCGCAGCGCCGCAGGCCGCCACTGCGGCGGCGAAGGCGGCGACGGCGTCGAGTCGGCGCGTCGAGACGCCCCGGAGGACGACCCGTCGGAACACGACGAGCCCGGCCGCGACCAGCAGCCCCAGCAGCATCAGCCAGCGCCCGACCGCGTCGCCGAGCCGGAAGTTGCTGCCGCTCGACGAGTGAACCGCGGGCGCCGCCTCGCCCACCCCGAACCCGAAGACGCCGGAGATGAGGTGGCCGTCGTCCACGTCCACCTCGCTCCAGTGGACGACGTAGCCGCCGTTCGGCAGGTTCGGGCGCAGCGGCACGACGATCTCGTTCTGCGCGCCCTTCACCGTGTGGGGCTTCCCTCCGAGCACCGAGGCGCCGTTGGTGCCCGTCACGTCGATGCGCGACGGAGAGACGCCTTCGTCGAAGACGAGCAGGACGCGGGACGGCGCAACGCGCACCGTCGCCTGCGCGGACGGCTCGCTGCGCACGAGGAACGCGTGCGCGAAGGCGGCGGGCGGTGCGAGGAGCGCCACCGCCGCGGCGACCACCGTCAACCGCAGGATCATGCGACGTTGCGTCGCCAGATCAACGCGAGCAGCGGCACCGCCGAGGCGGCGACGAGCCAGCCCGCGAGCGGCGACACGTGCAGCCCGACGCCGACCTCCGTCAGCCGCGCCGGACCGAGCAGGCGCTTCGCGGCGCTCGCCACCTGCGCCGTCCGGCCCTCGCCGAAGGCGCGCCCGCCGAGCGCGGCTGCCAGCGTCGCGACCAGGCGGCCGCTGCGAGGATCGGGCCGGTAGTCGGGGTCCGCCTTCCTGCCGTGGTAGATGCGCTCGCCCGGCCGCCACACGTGTACGATCACGATCGACACCTTCGGCCGCTGGCGTAGCGCCTGGCGCAGGTCGCCGACGAAGTAGGGCGCGGTCTCGCCGTCCGTGAAGAGGATCACGAGGCGGTGCGGAATCCCCGGAGAGAAGAAGGCGTCGCCCGCGAACGTGTCGAGGGCGGCGAACGTCGTCGCCTTGTCGGAGAGTCCCTTCGGCGGGGGCTCGTCGATGCCGACCGTGTCGGCGAGCGCGACGGCGAACTCCTGCGAGTCGGTCGTCGGGAAGATCGTCGGCAGGACGCGGTCAGTCATCGTCGCGATGCCCGACGGAACGTCGGCGAGGTCGCGCCTCAGCGCCTCGGCCTCGGCAACCGCGCGATCCAGACGCGTCGGCGCCTTCGGCCCCGCCGACGCCGCCATCGAAAGCGACGTGTCGAACGTGTAGAAGATCTGAGCGTCGCTCCTCGCCTCGATGTGGCGGGTCGTCTGGATGGTCGGCTGGCTCAACGCCAGGCCGAGCAGGAGCGGGATCGACGCCAGCAGGCACGCCGTCGTGACGGTGCTCCCCGAGGGCGGGCCGGCGACCTGCAGCGCCTCCCGCACGCGCCGCGCGCGCCGTTCGTTCAGCCACAGCGCGGCGAGCGGGACGATCGCGGCGAGCGCGAAGAGGGCGCCGAGCGGCGTGAGGAACGAGAGGTGCATCTCTCCTAGTACCCGTGGCCGGGCAGCCGCGAGCCCGAGCCCTTGGCGCCGCGGCGCTCGCCGGAACCCGCGCGCGGGATCCGCGTCTTCGGCAACTGGCGGGTTCCGCGGAGCACGGACTCGAGGTTCCGCTGCGCGGTCGCGTCCTGCGGATCGAGCCGCACCGCGTCGAGGAACTCGGACAGCGCCTTCTGCGTCGGGGTCTCACCGCCCGAGGGAGACGCCTCCGCCGGATTCTCGTACGGGTTCTGCGCATCCGCCGGCGTCGGCGGGTCGAAGTAGAACATCGCGCCGAGATCGTCGGCGGCGATCGCGGCGCGGGCCGGGTCCGGGTCGTTGCGGGCAAGACGCGCCAGCGCGGACTCGCTGACGGCGCGCTGCCGGGATCCGCGGAGCAGGCTCGGGCCCCGGGCGTACTCGCGCAGGGCGCCCGAGACCACCCGGCGGAAGTCGAGGTCGTCGTCGATCCCGAGCACGTGCCGGACGACGCCGCCGGGAAGGGTCGTGTCCGCCTGCC
>Ga0070739_10006425_pt1 | contig 12954 bp, 7 predicted proteins | sample Coa_R1_7_FD_66445 | JGI IMG/M metagenome (GOLD analysis project Ga0070739, IMG submission 66445) | Surface soil microbial communities from Centralia Pennsylvania, which are recovering from an underground coalmine fire - Coalmine... | ecosystem: Environmental > Terrestrial > Soil > Unclassified ... | reverse complement strand
TGTGACACCTGCATCTGGAAATGAGTGTGCCATCCTGGTCGGGGTGAGAGGACTTGAACCTCCGACCTCAGCGTCCCGAACGCTGCGCGCTAGCCGACTGCGCTACACCCCGATGAACAACCCGTGCAATTCGCAGACCCCATCCGACAAACCAAACCGGATTGAGTAATGTGTGCCGTTCCCCGGTTTATGGGGAACCTGCACCTCTCTCTGCTCAAAAGTAGTATACCATAATCGTCAATACTTGACAATAGACAAACGGCACTTTCTGGCAAAGCATGAGAGGCTTGCCGGGGAAGTGGTGTAAAACAGGCCGCGCAGGCCACCTCTTGCGGGTACCTGCGGAGGCCTTCTTTCTCTACTCTGGCAACTGCCGTACCAGTCTATCGGCCAGTTCAAAGGAATAGTTCTGACCGCGATCGTGGGGGTAGACCTGGAACATGTTGGCGACCCAGAGGCCCTGTAGCGGCGTGTGCAGGGGCGGGATATGCTCGCGGTACTCCGTGGTGACGATGGGCTGGGCGAACGGGGCCTGGAAGAGCCACATCTCCTGCACCCACTCCGGCGAGAAATCGGGCCGGATGCGCTGCAGGTGCGGCAGAAACTGCTGGAAAATCTCTTCCTTGCTCATCTTGAAAAGCGGGTCATCCATCGGGCGGTAGTTGCCGAGGTAGACGAGGTGGCGTCCGCCATACTCAGAGGGCGGGCGGAAATTGGTATGCTCGAAGAGGCCGGTGAAGGGATAGCCGGGGTCGCAGATGTTGATCCAGTAGCTATCGGTCACCTGGCGATCAAGCGAGAGAATAAGGCACTGCGCGCCATACGCCTGGCCCCACTCGTACTTCGCGCGATACTCCTCCGGTAGCGCGGGAATGAGGCGGCAGGTGAGGCGCGTTGGCAGCGTCGAGATGACGCGATCCACCGTCCAGCTTCCCTGGCTGGTCTGCACGCGCCAGCGTCCATCATCCGTCTGCTCTACGCGCTCCACCCGCGTTCCCAGCAGGACCTTGCCGTTGGCCTCCGTAATGCGCTCGACGAGCCGCTCATAGAGTTGCTGGAAGCCGCCGACCAGATAGCCCAGGCTGGTCGTGCGGTCGTGGAAACGCGCCCAGAACCAGGGCAACGCGATCTGGTCGTACAGCGCGCCAAATTTGCCGACAAAGAGCGGCTCAAACAGCAATGCAAAGGGGCGTTTGCCCATCCAGCGCCGCAGCCAGGGAACAGCGGTCTTGCCCTCCAGCGGCGCGGCATTGCTCAGCTTGAGGAAGGCCGCGACGGCAGCCACGCGCAGCCGCTCATCCACGCGCAACGGCTTAAACAGCAACAGGGAGGTTGGCGAATCCAGCCGGTGAAGCTCGCCGCCCGTCAGGCAGACCGTGCGCGGGGCCGACCAGACCAGCCGCTCGCCCAGCCCGACCTCTTCAATCAACCTGATAATCGTTTTATCTGTGCGAAAGAGGTGGTGATAGAACTTCTCCAGCCAGGCATCGCCCACGCGAAACCCGGCGGCCAGCCCTCCCGCCTCCTTCTCCTGCTCAAACACCATCACCGACTGGCCCTTCCGCGCCAGCCGGTACGCCGCCCCCAGCCCCAATGCCCCCCCGCCAAGTACCGCATATTCCATACTCTTGCTTCCCTTTACATAATATTGCCGCGCTTCATTGCGACGGAAAAGCCACTATGAGTGAGTCGATGATACCCCGTTTGCGTCATTTTGTCTACGGGTGGTGTGGTGATGGCTAAGCAAGCGTTGAGTCTCCCCCTCAATCCTGATTCAGCCGCAGTGTCTGGGCGATGGAGGGGCGGGAGGCGAGGTAGATCATGGCGCCCAGGGTGAGCAGGCAGAGGGTGAGGAAGATGGCGAGGGAAATAATGAGCGAGCCGGGGATGACGATGGCGGGCGCGGGAACGCTCTGCGCCAGGAAAAATGCGAGGCTACTATTGCCATCCCCGGCATCGGTGAAGATGAGGTGGGGGACGGCCAGCCGCGCGAGACCGTAGCCCAGGAGCAGGCCCAGCGAGAGGGCCGCGAGATAGATGATGCTCTGCTCGATGGTGAGGATAGCGGCGATGCGCGGCGGGTCGCAGCCCAGCGCGCGCAGCAGAGCAAAGGTGGTGAGCCGGCCGCGCACGCTGAGCCAGGAGGCAATCAGGTTGCCCAGCAGCACGAGCAGGAAGGGAACCAGCGCCCCGATCGCCAGCAGGCTGACCAGCACGTGCTGTGCCGAATCTTGCTGGAGACCGGTCATAATTGCCCGCCGGTCGTGCAGCGGGTTGAGGCTGGAGAGGCGCGCGCCGCCTTTTTGCAATACCTGGCGAATATGGGCCAGTTGGGCAGGGTTATTGCTCGTCCTGAGCCAGAGGTAGTTGATCGGCAGATAGAGGTCTGTGACGGGAATAAACAGGGGGTTGCCGGCCACATCCTCGTAGATCAAAGAATAGCTCTGGAAATCGACGAGCAGGCCACCGGCAGGGATGTTGCTCAGCGGGTCGCTGACGCCGGGGCTATCCGTAATGCCGGGGATGTATTGCACCTGGGCAACATCCTGCAGGACGATGGGCGAACCGGAGTCGCTCAGCGTAAACTGCTGGCCAGGGGCAAGGTGCAGCTTCTGCGCAAGCGCGGCATCGACGATGGCGGGAAGGACGCCGTGGAAGAAGGCATCTTCGCGCCGCGCGCGCAACATGTTCATCAGTGCGTCCAGAGAGTGTGTGGAGATGTGCGCGGGCCAGACGGCGGTGTGGGCGAAGGTATCGGCGTCTACGGCAAAAAAGGCCACATTCACATTATCTTCCGGCGTCGAGAAAATACCGCTGTAGCCGGCTGTGACGGAGAGGACGCCGGGCAGAGATTGATAGCTGGCGTTCAGTTTTTGCAGGTTGCGGGCGGCGTAGTCAGGGGCCGTTTCGTTTTGCTGCGGCGGCAGGCTGTCAAGATTGGTGATGAGGCCGCTGAAATCCGCTCCGGCCTGAAAAGCGGCGACATCGGAGGCACGCTGCGCTTCCGAGGCGGCCAGCGCCTGCGTGAGGACGAGTGAGGCTATTGCCAGCGCCAGCAGCAGTGTCAACCGCAGCGTGTGACGGGACGAGCGCGAGAGCTGTGCCAGCGCCAGCATTGCCAGCGGCCCCCGGCCCAGCGCCGCCAGCCGCGCTCCGGCGTGCAACAGGAAAGGGAAAATGCGCAGGAAGAGTAGCAGCCCGGCGATCAGCACGAACAGCGGCGCAATCAGCGAGACGGGGGCGGCGATCAGTATCTCTACCTGTGGGTCAAGGGCGGGCGTACCGGCGATGTAGAGGGCTGTCAGCGCGCCGCTCAGCGCGATCAGCGCCGCGAAGACATCGAGATAGAGACGCTGCCAGAGCGGTTTGCGCGCCGCTCGCGCCTGCTCGCGGCGCAGAATCACAATATCGGGACTGGTCGCGGTATAGATCGAGAGAATCATGACCAGCACGGCAGCGACGCTGATTGCCAGCACGTACCAGCGCACGTTGAAGAGCAGACCGCCTGCCTGTGTCCAGATGACGCTGAAGGCAGCAAGCTCCCCGGTTGGCAGCAGCAGGCGAGCGGTGAGGTAGACGACGGCGAGAGCCAGCAGTGGGCCGACAATCAGCGCGCACAGGCCCAGCACAATACTCTGGACGACCAGCGCCCCGACAATCTGATCGTCGCTGCCGCCACGAGAACGCAGCAGGGAAATGGCCTCACTCTGCCGCTCCACCAGCATCGCCATCATCAGGCCGACGAAAAAGATGAGCAGCGCCGCTACCTGTAGCGTCAGGATGGTCATGGGTAACTGCATGGTCTGTGTATACTGGCTGTATTGTGTAATCAAATCAGCGGAACCTTGCAGGCTGACGCCCTGTACCTGCGGCGGACGATTGGCCACGCCGGGGGCCTCGACTTGCAGCGTCTGCAGGCCGCCGAGGATATCCGTTGCCTGAAATGCCAGCGTGCGCGTCACATCGAGCGGGTAGTACCAGGTGAGCGCCACCGGGTCGGCAAATTGCAGATGGGGATACTGGACGCTCACCTGCTCTAAGTCGGCCAGCAGACCGCTGCCGGAAGCCAGACCCTCGTACATGCCCTTGCCTGATCCGCCTTGCAGGTTATCGTTATGCCAGAAGCTGTCACGGGCATCAGGCTGGAAAATCCCGACCACGCGCAGCGTCAATGAGGCGTTGTCGACTACCTGCGCCTGATGCGCGCTGATCAGCGGCGTCTGCACCACCAGCGTCGAGCCAGGCGTAAGGTGCAAGCTGCTGGCAACCGCCGGGGTAAGGGCTATCTCGACCACATCACCGCCATTGTCGGCGGGCAGGCGTCCCTGCAACACTTTCAGGTGCGAACCAGCCTGATTGAGTGCGTAGCCGCTCAGCCTGATCTCGTTGCCCGTACGCATGGTTGTGCCTGCCTGTTTTACAAGCGGGAGCAGTGGAGTTTGCACGATAAACTGTTCCTGCCCGGCCACGATGTTGCCCAGATTGCGCTGCATGACGATATTCAACTGCTGTTCGCTCTGCCGGATAATGTGCGTCGAGACCTGCGAAGCAAAGCCCTGAATCTCCAGATTTGACCGGTCGAGGAAGCTGTTCAGCAGATTGTGCAGGCCGATGGTCATGACAATCTGCGTATAGAGCAGCATGGTGCTGACAATGACAACGGAGGTCACTACGCCGACGCCAGTCAGGGAGAGCATCCGCCAGTTCTGGCGCAATTGCCAGAAGGCAAGCGTGATGATCGAGGGCAGCGACAGGCGCTGGCGTGTATTCGTGCGACGGATCACGCGCTCAGTCCCATACGTTGTCATGGTCATGCATCCTCTTTTCCTGTAATGAACCCCCGCAGACGCCGTGTCAGCAGAGCGTTTTCGCTAGTCTTCGTTGAGCCGCAAGATCAACCCTGGCATGGTCGCCAGCGCCAGCCGGATCATCAAGCCGAGCGCGAGGGCACAGATGACAATGAATACGGCCAGCGCGGCGTAGAGCGAGACAGGTACAATGAACTGCACGGGCGGGATGTCCTGCAGGGCAAAGAACATACTGCCGCCGGTGGCGCTGCCAGAGCCCCCGGTGCTGAGCGTGGTATAGACAAGCACGGGGATAGCCAGCCACGCCAGCAAGAAGCCGAGGACAATGCCCGTCAGCAAGGCCGCCGTGAACGTAATGCCCTGCTCCCAGGCCAGTATCTGCGCGATCTGGCGCGGTGCGCTTCCCAGGGCGCGCAGGACACCAAAGGAAACGAGGCGCGTGCTGGCACTGACCCAGGAGGTGACGAGATTGCCCACCAGCGCCAGTAGCAGGGGAACAATTGCCCCCGGCAGCAGCACGCCCAGCAGGGTCAGTTCGAGCGGGTCGTATTGTAATTGAGCGATGATGGCGCGGCGATCAAACAGCGGGTTGAGTTGCAGGTCGCCCTGTGAAAGCGCCTTGCGCACGCTGGCAAGTGAGGCCGCGTCGCCGCGTGTATGCAACCACGCGCTGCTGATGGCGGGCGGGAAGATATTGAAATCCTGCCGGTAGAGATCGGCAAGGCTCTGGTAATCGACCAGGATATTGCCGATCGTGCCGGTGTTGGCGCTGCCCGGAATGTAGGCTACCTTCGCAATGGCGACATAGGGCAGCAGGCCATTGGCGTCATCAAGCACAAAGTGGGCGCCCGGCGAGAGATGCAGCGCGTCCCATGTGGCGGCATCGACAATGGCAGGAATGGCATTATTCTTCAGCACTGTCGGACGAGCCGTTTGCAAGTGTTTCATCAGTGAGGGCAGTACCGCCGCATCCGACCCTGTCCAGGTCGCGCTCTGTGCATAGCTCCCGGCATCCACTGCCATCACGCCCACGTTGACGCTGAAGCCGTTGCTCACAAACGCTTCGCTCAGCGTGCAGCCGAGCGAGGCGGAGAGGACGCCGGGGATGTGCAGGTACGGCGCGCTCATCTGCGTCAGCGTCTTGCGTCCCGTGACATCGATATGCACGATGGAGCCGCTAAAGTCCGCGCCCACCTGGTAATCGGCCACGTCGGGCGGGCGTTGCTGCTGCGAGGCGGTGAAGACCAGCGCGAAGATGGTGAAGGTCGTGGCGAGCGCGAGCAGCAGGAGGACGTTGATGGCGCGCAGGGGAGAACGCGCCACCTGCGAGAGAGCCAGCATGGGTGCGGCCCCGCGATGTCGCATGGCGAGCCACTCACCGCCGCGCAACAAGCGCGGAAAGAGGCGCAGGAAGAGAAACGCGCCCGCCAGCACCATGCAGGCCAGCGCCACCAGCGTGAGCGGCGACAACAATAATGTGCGCAATTGTGGATCAATCAGGCCCGTGTTGAGCAGGTAAAGAGCCACCGCATAAAGCGTGCAGGCGATGACCAGCGTGACGACATCCGGGGGCAGACGCTGCCAGAGGCCGTGCCGACTGCTGCGCGCCTGCTCGCGCCGCGCCCCCAGAATATTGAGCCGCGCCGTCTGATAAACGCCCAGGCAGAGCGCGCCCACCGTCACCAGCGCGACGGCGAAATCATACCAGAAAATGGCGGCGATGGCCTGCAGTGGGTTCCAGGGAACCAGATTCTGCACATCCTGAGCGGCAGGCGGCAGCAACAGAGAAATGAGGCCGCTGACCAGAAACGGCTCCAGCAGCGGCGCGACAAGGAAACCAATGATGCCCAGCCCCACGCCCTGCGTCGCGAAAATGGCGAATACCTGCCGCAGACTGCCGCCCCGGCTGCGCATGAGCGTGATGGTCTCCGCCTGTCGGCTCACCAGCAGGCCCGCCATCAGATGCACAAAGTACAGGATCAGCCCCAGCACGAAGAGGGAGACGATGGCCACCGGGATGCGCGCCGCCACAATACGGCTCTGGTACTGGTCGATTGGCCCCGACGGGTCAAGTATCTGCACATTCTGCACGCTGGAAGAGAGTTGTTGATCGACGCTATTGCTCACATCTCTTTCTATGAAGCTCAGACCGCTCAAAAGTTGATCGATATGCCCGGCACTGAGATGGCGGGGGATGAGCCGGTAATACCACGTGAGGGAGAGGTTGGCATTCCAGGAGGCGTTGTGCTGCGCGGCCTGCCTTTGCAGGTCATCATAGACGGCGAAAAACGCCGGATTGGAGACGATGGCCGGGGCAATAATTGTATCTCGCTGCGCGCCGACGGCGTAGCTCATCTGCAACGACAGACCATGCCAGAATACATCATTCTCATCAATAACGGTGAAGAGGCCGACCAGTCGAAAGCGCAGCATCTGTGGCAGTGGGGGCCGGTGCGGGTCGGGCGGGCCGAAGAGGGAAAAATCCAGCGGCGCAGTCAGCACATCCCCCACCTTCGCGCCCAGGCGCTTTGCCAGATCGGGTAAAAGCATAATCTCAATTTCGTTTGCGTTGTCCACGGGAAAGCGCCCCTGCACAATCCTGATGTGGGGCATGACCTGGCTCATATCGAAGCTACTGAGAGCCAGTTTGTAATCGTAATATTGCGGTTGCGGGAAGCTGTGTCCCTGGATGGCGAGCAGCGGGAAGCTGGTCTGAGCCAGCAGTTGCGGGGGCAGAGAGACAGCGTCTTGCAGGCGGCGCTGGAAATCATGGTTGAGCGTGTCTTCTTCCTGTAAAATATTGCTCGATGTGGTACCAGAGCCACTCTGTGCGGTGATCGAAATATACGAGAAGGACGGATTGGCATAGAAAAGCTGCCTCAGTCCCGCGCTCATCGCAGCCTCGGCATACAGCGGAATGGCGCAGACCAGCACAATCGCCGTGACCATGCCCACGCCGATCAGCGTCAGCAGCCCCCGGTTCTGCCGCACTCGCCAGAAGGCCAGCCTGACAATCGCTAGAAATCGTTCCGCACCCCCGCGTGATACGCGTCCATCCGGTACGCGCCTCATACACAGTATCCTTCTCTCTCGCATATATCATACTGAGACCGGTACCGTAACCGTTTTCGGCAAGTATATAGTAAGTGTATAAGCGAACTGAGGCATTGTCAAGGGGAAGCTAGCTGTCTGGCTGCCATTCGCGCCCAACGTGTCATGCTTCGCTGCCCTCAGCATGACCTGTTTGCGCCTGTACCGTTGTGATAAGCTATGTATGCTATGAGAAAGCGTTTGTGCAAAGAAAATATATGGAGAGAACTCTATGACCGAGAGCGAACTACGCGCTTTTCTGCATGAGTTGTATGTAAGCGGGCAGGAGAATGATGCGCGGGAGCAAGAGCGGAATAAGAAAATGCTCAATCTTGAGCCTGATACGGCCCAACTACTGCACATTCTGGTGGGCAGCAGCAAGCGCAGGAACGTGCTGGAGATCGGGACTTCCAACGGCTATAGCACCATCTGGCTGGCGTGGGCGGTGGCGGCGCACGGCGGGCGCGTGGTGAGCATTGATCGCAGCGCGGAGAAACAGAAGCTGGCGACCGCGAATCTGGGCCGCGCGGGCCTGCGCGAGGTGGTCGATCTCAGGTGCGGCGACGCGACGGAGATTGCGGCGAGCCTGCCGGGGCTATTCGATTGCGTCTTCTTTGACGCCGACCGCTACAGCGCCCCGGCCCAGTTGCAGGCCCTGCTGCCGAAATTGACGCCGGACGTTCTCCTGCTGGCCGATAATGCGCTGTCGCATCCCGACGAGATTGCCGACTATTTGCAGGCGCTGGCGGCGCTGCCCGCTTTTGAGCGCGTCGTGGTGCCAACAGGCAAGGGCCTGAGCGTGGCGTATCGCGCCGGTATTGAGTGAGCAGGCAGGCCACCCGCAAGAGGTGGCCCTACCACCCAGCCACCAGGCAGGCCACCAGGCAGGCCACCCGCAAGAGGTGGCCCTACCACCCAGCCACCAGGCAGGCCACCAGGCAGGCCACCCGCAAGAGGTGGCCCTACTATACGACGAGGGTACGAGCCACTTGAGAGTAGTCGTGTATAGTAGGGCCACCTCTTGCGGGTGGCCTGCCTGCGCTTCAGTTACTGTCCATGCAGAGAACCTGTCAATATCTACAGGGCAGGCCAGGGCGTTTTACCTGCGCAAAAAACTGGCGGAACTGGCGGTACATTGCGGCGCAAAGGCGGGTATAGTAGAAGCGTGCAGAGGAAACCTGCTGGCGTTGCCCGCGATGACCGGCGTTGTCTTTGTGAGTGGAACCCGGCGTCGGCTCATCGTCTACCGACCGGAATGGCCTTTCGTCAACCGGCGTGCGAGGCAGGGAGAAAGACGGTTGTTCTGGTCCGCGAAGGCATCGGATATGCCTTCGCGGGCGGCGCCAGCAGGCGCGCACAACGATATACCCGTAGGTTAGTAGGGGCGGAGCTAGCTTCCGCCCTGGTTTTATCAACATCTGCCTTGATTTTTCAGGCAATCAGAAAGGAGCAGTACACGTATGGCACAGCAGTGGGCATATAAAGTTGCATATGTTGATTATCGCGGGCGTACTTCTTCGGAGGGCTATGAGACGCTCAAGGGCCACAATGAGCGCAATACGACGTTCGCGCGCCGCTATCTCAACAGTCTGGGCAAAGAGGGGTGGGAACTGGTCGGCATCCAGCCGCTGACTTCCAATTCCGCCTACTACATCTTCAAGCGCCCGGCCCAGGAAGGCGACTACGCCGAAGAGGCCCCGACGCAGGCGCAGCAACAGCCACAGGCTACCGGCGGCCCCACCGTCGAGAGCGCATAAGCCCGTCTAAAGCGATAACCTCAGGCCGCCGCAGGCCACCCGCAAGGGATGGCCTCAGAGGCGTTCACTTCAGGCCGCCGCAGGCCACCCGCAAGAGGCGATCCCCAGAGGCGCTCACTTCAGGCCGCCGCAGGCCACCCGCAAGGGATGGCCCTACTATAGACGAACGTGTCGTAGGCCTTGTGGAGCCGCCGCGTATAGTAGGGCCACCCCTTGCGGGTGGCCTGTTTCGGCCCTGTTTCGGCCCTGTTCCGGCCTGGGGTCGGCCCTGTTTCGGCCCTGTTTCGGCCCTGTTCCGGCCTGGGGTCGGCCCGGGGTTGGCCCGCCGCAGGCCACCGGCAAGGGGTGGCCCTACTATATACGCGACTCCACAGGCGGCACGAACGCCGCGTATATAGTAGGGCCACCCCTTGCCGGTGGCCTGCCTGGCGCTCGCACTGGCTTCAGTTCACGCCTCTGCGGCTGGCCTGCCTGGCGCTCGCACTGGCTTCAGTTCACGCCTCTGCGGCTGGCCTGCCTGGCGCTCGCACTGGCTTCAGTTCACGCCTCTGGGGTTCTGGGGGCGATCCCTTGCGCGCGCACTGGCCCCCGTCATTTCTGTCTCCATCCATCGTTTTGTGCTACACTTTTCTATGATGGCATACGTTTTTCAGGATACAGGAGGGCAACAGGTCATGGCTGAGCAAGAGATTATTGATTCCCATGTGCATATCGGGCGCTATCATTTGCCGATTGAGCATATCGACCGGCTGCTAAAAGCGGCGGCCATCAGCCGGGCTGCCGTCTTTGCCGACCCGGAGAGCGACAATATCGTTGAGGACTCGGCGTATGTGCTGGAAGCGGCACAGCGGCTGGGCTACTTCCCGTATTTTTATTATGGCGGCAATGCCTACAGCGGGCAGCGCCCGTATAATCGGCTGCCCCTGCCGGACAATTTGAGCGAGTATAGCGGCATCAAGTGGCACTGCTGGTTCTCCCCCGCGCACGATGGCGGCCTGCGCTACGGTTATCGCATCGATATGGATAACGTGCGCCGCCAGATGGACGCGCCCGATTTCCAGGCCGTGATGCAGGCTATTCAGACGCTGAACTTCCCGATGATCTTTGAGGAGCATTTTGACGTCACCTGCGAATTTGTCAGTCGCTACCCCGACATCAAGCTGATTATTCCCCATATGGGCATGCTCAATGGCGGCCAGGAGCGCGTGCAGGCCCACTTCCGCGACTACCCCAACGTCCATTTTGATACCAGCCTGGGCCAGATTAACGAGACCATCGTGCAGACGCTCGGCGCGCAGCGTCTCCTCTACGGCTGCGATTACCCCTACGGCATGCCCGCCGACAACCTGCGCCGCGTCCAGCGGCTCAACATCCCACAGGAGCAAAAAGACCTCATGCTCGGCGGCAACCTGAAACGCCTGGTTCGCCCCCAACCATTTACAGAGCTATAGAACACCTCATATAATGTCTGTGTAAGGAGCGGGCGACGTGAAAAGTCAGAATCCTTCTCCTCTCTTAGCTTTGTATGCGATGAGGTTCACGTTCGCCCTTCCCTTTTTGCAGCTAAATTGGAGGCGGCTCCGGTGAAGCTGCCCGTATCTGATCATCGTTGATCATTCTCGTCGAGGAGTATGATATGTCAGTTCTACCTCCTACGGTTCCTGGAGAGCAGGCGCCTGTTTATCTGAATTTTATCGGGGGAAAGTGGCGCGCCGCCCGCAGTGGCGAGACGTTTGCCAGCACAAACCCGGCCAATACACAGGAAATCATCGGCCTCTACCCGAAATCGAGTCCCGCCGATCTGGAAGATGCCATTGACGCGGCAGTGAAGGCGCAGCCGGGCTGGGCCGCGACGCCCGCACCGGAACGCGGCGAAATCCTGCTGCGCACCGCCCTGTTGCTGGAACAGCGCAAAGAAGAACTTGCCACGCTGATGACCCGCGAGATGGGCAAAATCCTGCGAGAGACACGCGGCGACGTGCAGATCGCCATTGATGTCGCGAAGTACATGGCAGGCGAGGGACGGCGAGCGGAGGGCCACACCTATCCCTCGGCCTCGCCCAACAAATTCGACATGACGGTGCGCCAGCCGCTGGGCATCGTCGGCATCATCACGCCCTGGAACTTCCCCATTGCCATCCCTGCCTGGAAGACCTTTCCCGCCCTGCTGGCCGGAAACGCGGTCATCCTCAAACCCGCCAGCGATACGCCGCTGCTCTCGCTCAAACTGGCGGAGATCATGCAGGAGGCGGGCCTGCCCGATGGCGCGCTGAACGTCATCACCGGCCCCGGCGGCTCGCTTGGTGACGCGCTGGCGAGCAATAAGCGCGTCAACATGATCTCGTTGACCGGCTCAACGGAGGTCGGGCGGCGCGTGGCCGAGCTATGCGGGCGCGACCTGCGCCGCTGCTCGCTCGAACTCGGCGGCAAGAACGCCGTCATCGTGCTGGCCGACGCCGATCTCAGCGCCGCCGTCGAGAACGTCACCCTGGGCGCGTTCGGCACGACCGGCCAGCGTTGCACGGCCACCAGCCGCGTCATCGTGCAGCGCCCCGTCCTCAACGAGTTCGTCGAGCGGCTGGCGGCGGCGGCGCAAAAGCTGATTATTGGCAACGGCCTCAACCCCTCGGTTGAGATGGGGCCGCTGGTGAACATGGGTCGCCAGCAGGCCGTGCATGAGTACACACAGGTAGGCAGACAGGAGGGGGCGCAACTTGTCACCGGCGGCGAGCCCCTCACCGAGGGCGAGTACAGAAACGGCGCCTTCTACCGGCCCACCATCTTTACGGAAGTCACGCCCGGCATGCGCATTGCCCGCGAAGAGGTCTTCGGCCCTTTCGTCTCCGTCATCCCTGTCGACTCCTATGAGCAGGCGGTGCAGGTGGCGAACTCGACGGAATATGGCCTCTCGACCTCCATCTTCACCGAGGACGTGCGCATCGCCTTCCGCGCCGTGCGTGACATCGAGTCCGGCCTCGTCTACATCAACGCCGGCACCACCGGCTCCGAGATTCACCTGCCCTTCGGCGGCATGAAATCCAGCGGCAACGGCCACCGCGAACTCGGCTCCGTCGCCGTCGAAGAGTTCAGCGAGACCAAAAGCATCTACGTGCTGTACCCGCCACGCAAAGCATAAGGAAGAGCAGGCAGGCGAAACATGGCTGTATGCCGGGCATGCAGCCATATTCCCCTTGCCTGCTCTCCTGACTTTATGTTAAAGCAAATTGCGTGAAGAGGGCTTCCCAGACCTCCTGGTTTTCGATGCGCTCGATGGGGTTGACGATGCGAGCATTGATGGT
>Ga0070739_10006419_pt1 | contig 12962 bp, 10 predicted proteins | sample Coa_R1_7_FD_66445 | JGI IMG/M metagenome (GOLD analysis project Ga0070739, IMG submission 66445) | Surface soil microbial communities from Centralia Pennsylvania, which are recovering from an underground coalmine fire - Coalmine... | ecosystem: Environmental > Terrestrial > Soil > Unclassified ... | reverse complement strand
CTCTCGGTGTTCCTCGTCGATCTGCGCGAGAGCCTCGGCAAGGGGGTCGAGATCCGGCCGATCGAGGCGATGATCAACCACAACACGACCGAGATATTCTTCGACAACCTGAAGATCCCGGCGGAAAGCCTGATCGGCGAGGAAGGCCGCGGCTTCCGCTACATCCTCGACGGCATGAACGCCGAGCGCATCCTGGTGGCGCAGGAATGCATCGGCGACGGCCGCTGGCTGCTCAAGAAGGGCGTAGAATACGCCAAGGAGCGCGTCGTGTTCGACCGGCCGATCGGCCAAAACCAGGGGGTGCAGTTCCCGCTCGCGCGCGCCCATGCCGAGCTCGAAGCCGCCGACATGATCTGCCGCCGCGCCGCGGCGCTGTTCGACGCCGGCCGCGACTGCGGCGCCGACGCGAACATGGCGAAGTTGCTCGCCTCCGAGGCCACCTGGCACGCCGCCGACGCCACCTTCCAGACCTTCGGCGGCTTCGCCTTTGCGAAGGAGTACGACATCGAGCGCAAATGGCGCGAGGTGCGCCTCTACCAGACCGCGCCGATCTCGACAAACCTGATCCTCGCCTATATCGGCCAGCACGTGCTCGGCATGCCGCGCAGTTACTGATCCCCTCGGGATCACGACGCCGACCTCTTGTTATCGAGGCTCGAAAACAGGAGGATCGCCCCTTAGAGCGGTATCCGGCCGTTCTATCCTACTGTTATCGTCATGCCGGCGGAGGCCGGCATCCACGGTCCAACGATCGAGCGGATGGGTGGGTCCCGGCCTGCGCCGGGACGACGAAGGAAGCGTAAGACATCGGGTCGGTAGACGCGACGCAAGCGCCGCGAGCGTGAAGTCTGCCAGGTGTCAGAGAATTTGTAGGCCGCTCGAACATGCCTTGCGTCCTTCGAGACGACCGCTCCGCGGCCTCCTCAGGATGAGGAGAATCATCAGATCCCCAATACCTTACCTCATGGTGAGGAGCACCCGAAGGGTGCGTCTCGAACCACGTACTGCACCAATGCAGCCTTTCTACTGCAAATCGATCGATTTCCTGACAGCCTCGGAAAGCGGGAATCCATGCCTACGCCCCGTCGGCCGCGCCCTTTCGCGGGTGGCGGAGAAAGTGCAACTCGAACGGAGTCGCTTTGTGTACAAGGCGCCATGGCCGGGCTCGACCCGGCCATCTCCAGGGCGTCCGGGATCGCCGGGTCAAGCCCGGCGATGACGAAAAGAGAACGCCCGCGCCTGATCGGGAATCTGCTCTAACCGCTCGGCGTTTCGACGACGACCTCGATGCGGCGGTTCTGCCGGCGGCCTTGCGGCGTGTCGTTCGGGGCGATCGGGTGCGTGTCGCCGCGGCCCTTCGCCGACATGATGCCGGGATCGATGCCGCGCTGCTGCAGATAGCGCACGACCGCGTCGGCCCGCTTCGACGACAGGTCGAGATTGTCCTCGACGCCCCGCTTTTTCAGCGCCCGGCTGATCGGCGCGTTATCGGTATAGCCGTAGACGACCACCTTCGCGCCCGGCGGCAGGCCCTTGAGCTGCGGCACGAGGGCGTTGAGCTTGGCGCGGCCGCGGCTCGTCAGGGTCCAGCTCCCCGAGGCGAACGTCTCGTCCGCCGCCAGCGTCGCGAGGTTCTGTTCGGAAATCGTCGGGCCGGCGACGGGCGGCGGCGGTGGCGGCGGCGGCGCCTCCGGGGGCGGCGGTGGCGGCGACGAGGAGCACGCCGCCAGGATCAACGCCGCCAGGGACAGCGCGGAAGTTGCTATGGCCCGGGCCTTCAACATGCTTGTCTCTCCGCTCACGGTTGCCCCGGTAGGCGCCGCTACCGCCGGTTTCGCATCGTATGATCCCGCTCGCGCTTTATAAACAGAAATCCGTTAACGCCGCTCGCTTTCACGCCTTCGCCGCCAGCCGCGTCAGGGCTGCTGCATCGCCGAGATCGTCGAGCGCCGCGATCGCCTCGCGCAACTCGCGGCTGCGGGCGGCCCCGAGGACGGGAGCCGCGAGCGCGTCGAACTTGGCCGCCAACCGCGCTCCCTGCGCCGCGATGTCGGCGCTCGGGACGCCGGCGTCGTGGCTCGCGTGCAATACCCGCCCGTCCGTCAGGGTGACGCGCAGCTCGGCCGCGGCGGCCGGGCCGCCGTCGTGGAACTCCAGGTTGACGCGCTCCCGCAGCCGCACCAGCGCCGGGTCGGTCGCGGTGGCGACGCTGTAGGCGCCGAGGCTCGCGGTATCGACCCCGGCGAGCGCCATCGCCACCGTCTGGCGCAGGCTGAACTTTGCCTGCAGCCCGTCCGCCGGCGACGGAATATTGCAGATGCGGTCGCAGGCGCTGTCGAGGGTGAGGGAGATTTCGGCGATTTGTTCCGGTGCGACGCCGTGCGCCTCCAGAATGTGCCGGGCGCACTCGATCGGCGCGTGCGTCATGTAGCAGGCGGCGTGGTACTTGAAGAGGTTGGCGAACAGGTGGAGGCCTTGCGCCGGTTCGGCGAGGGCCGCCTCCGGCCGGAAATCGGGACCGTGCGTCGCGGCAAACCCCTGCGCGCATTCGACGAGGTCGTCGCGGCTCGAGAAGCCGCGCGCCGCGAGCCGTGCCGCGAGCAGCCCGTTCTGCGCCGCCTTGCCGGCGTGGAACGGCTTGCACATCGTGCCGAACTGCGACTTGAGGCCCGCCGCCTGGGTCCCGGCGATGCCGAGCGCGCGCGCCGTCGCCTCGGCGTCGAGGCCAAGCAGCCGGGCGCAGGCCGCGGCGGCGCCGAACGCGCCGACCGTGCCGGTGGCGTGGAAGCCGAGGTTGTAGTGACTCGGCTGCAGCGCCTTGCCGATCCGGCAGGCGGTCTCGTAGCCGGCCACGAAGGCGGTGACGACCTCGCGCCCGTTACTCCCCCTCATCTCGGCGAGCGCCAGGAGGCCCGGCAGGATCGCGACGGAGGGGTGGCCGGGCATCGCCAGGTTCACGTCGTCGTAATCGAGCGCGTGCGCGGCGGCCCCGTTGGCGAGAGCTGCGGACAACGCCGGCAGCCGCTCGGCATGCGCGACGACGGCGCACTGCGCCGCGCCGCCCTCCGCCGCCATTTCATCGAGGAGAATGCGGACGAGCTCGTCCTCCGCCCCGGCAATCGCGCAGCCGAGGTAGTCGAGCACGCATTGCCGCGCCAGTTCCCGCGCCCCCGCCGGCAGCGCGTCGTACGTCACCTCGCTCGCGAGGCGCGCCAGGGTGCGCGTCAATTCGATGCCGCGGTCGATGGCAGCCCCGTCCATGTCCTACCCTCCTCCTGGTGTCCTAGCCCTTCGGCTCGCTATTGGCATCGTCATGCCGGCGGAGGCCGGCATCCACATCTCCAATATCGAGCAGCTGAAGCGTGGGTCCCAGCCTCCGCCGGGACGACGAAAGAGAAGCGTCGCGTCGCCGAAACTTCGGAATCGGGACACACTACCGTCCCTTGAAGACCGGCTTGCGCTTTTCGTTGAACGAGGCGATGCCCTCGCGGCGGTCTTCCGTCGGGACCATGCGGTTGTAGGCCTCGATCTCCAGCATCATGCCGCTCGCGAGGTCCATTTGCAGCCCGTAATGGATCGCGTGCTTCGCCTGGCGCACCGAGATCGGCGCGTTGTCGGCGATGCGGCGGGCGGTGTCGAGCGTCTCCTTGAGCAGCCGTTCCGGTGCGCAGAGGCGGTTGACCATGCCCCAATCGTGCGCTTCCCGCGCGGTGAAGGGCCGGCCGGTCAGGATGATCTCCTTCGCCCGCCGCTCCCCGACCGCGCGCGGCAGGTTCTGGGTGCCGCCGGCGCCGGGCATGATGCCGAGCGTCACTTCCGTCAGCGCAAACCGCGCGGTCTCGGCCGCGTACAGAAAATCGCAGCACAGCGCGAGCTCGCAGCCGCCGGCGTAGGCCGCGCCGTTGACGGCGCCGATCACCGGCACCGGGCAGCCGATGAAGGCGCGGATCATGCGCTCGAACAGCAGGTGCTGGTCCTGCCACTGCTCGTCGCTCATGCCGTTGCGTTCCTTGAGGTCGCCCCCGGCGCAGAAGGCCTTGTCGCCGGCCCCGGTCATCACGATGCAGCGATGCGGCGCCGGCGCCGCGTTGACGCCGTCGAAGAAGGCGAGCAGGTCGCGCCCCATCTGCGTGTTCATCGCATTGGCGACCTGCGGCCGGTTGAGGGTCAACACGGTAAGGCCGCCGCCCCGGTCCTCGACGGTAATCGTTTCAAAGGCCGGTGCCATCGCCGTTCCCTCCGCTAAGCCGTCTGCAAGCCTAGCAGCCGCTCCATCGGTTCGAAATCCCGGTCAGAATGCAGCAGCCGGTGCCCCCGCTCGATGCAGAACGTGCCGATGATCAGATCGACAGTTTTGCGGATGGTGATGCCGCGCGACCGCAGAAAGCGGTAGTTGGCAGCCGCCTGCACGGCCAGTTCCGGACTGCATACAGTAACCGGCTGATAGCGGCTAAGCGCGCGTTGGACCAGCCTCGCGCCGGCGTCGGAACGCAATCCTTGCAAAACCTCGCACAGAACCAGATCGCCCATCAGCAGCGGCTCGGACGGTATCAATTCTCGAAGCCGAAGAACGGCGCGAGTGGCGATTCCATTCAGGTGGTCTATCCAAACCGAGCTATCGATGAGGATCATCGAAAAACCGGCCTTCACGCATCTCGTCCAGGTTTCCTTCCCAGCGCACCTTCCCTGCGAGCTTCAAGATGTCTTGCTGCCGCTGGACCCGAACAAACATCTGGAGCGCCGCCTCGACCACAGCTCGCTTGGTCTTGAGGCCGGAGAGGCGCTGCGCCTCTTTCATGAGCTTGTCGTCGATCTCGATGTTGGTTCTCATGTCCCGCTCAGGTGTATGCTTTGGAGCGATTATACACATAATTTACAACACCCCAACTTGCCAGTCGCGGAGAATGCGGTGATATCCACGAAAACGATCCACGGCCGCTGGAACGACGCACCGGAGGCGGTCACGCTGATCGACGCGCATCATCACCTCTGGGACCTGAGCCAGGGCAAGCACCCGAACCTGATCGGCGAGCCGCGCCACGATTTCTTCATGGGCGACGACGCTCCGCTGCGCCGCAACTACCTGCCCGAGGATTACCGGCGCGATGCCGCCGGTCACAACGTGCTGACGACAGTGCATTGCGAGGCGGAGTGGGACCGCGCCGACCAGGTCGGCGAGACGAGATGGATCAGCCACATCCGCGACCGCTGCGGCTTCCCCGGCGCTATCGTCGCACACGCCTGGTTCGACACGCCGAACGCCGAGGAGATCATCGCGGCGCAGGCGGCGTTCCCGCTCGTGCGAGGCATTCGCTCGAAGCCGGTGACGGCGAGCGCATCCGACCGCATGACCCCCGGCGCTCCCGGAACAATGCAGGACGACCGCTGGCTGCGCGGCTTTGCGCTCCTCGACAAATACGGGTTGTCGTGGGACCTGCGCGTGCCGTTCTGGCACCTCGCGGAGGCCGCCGCGGTGGCGCGCGCCTTTCCGCGCACGCCGATCGTCCTCAACCACACCGGCTTTCCATGGGACCGCAGCAAGGAGGGGCTGGCGGCCTGGCGGCGGGGCATGGAGACGCTCGCGCGCGAGCCGAACGTGCACGTCAAGGTCTCGGAATTCGGCCTCAAGGACAGTCCCTGGGATTATGAGTCGAACCGCCGCGTCGTTGCCGAGGCGCTCGCGATCTTCGGCATCGAGCGCGCGATGTTCGCCACCAACTTCCCGGTTGCGGGCCTGCGCATCGGCTATGCCGAGCTGGTGGCGGCGCTGCGCCGGATGCTGGCGGAGCATTCGGAAGAAGACCGCGAACGCTTCTTCTGGCGCAACGCCGCCGCCTTCTATCGCCTGTGATTCGCTAATCCGAGCCTGCGCCGCAGTCTCCGCGGCGCTCGTCGCCAGTAATTCCGGCAGCAGCGGCCGTGCGATACTGCGGCTTTGCGGGCCGTCTTTGGGAGACGGCGGCGGCGGCACGCCAAAATTTAGCGGCTGTTAACGCTTCGTATAGACTTGGTTGCCGCCAGGACATCGATCGGGGCGCTCCGTGCCGACGCAGCTGGTCGTCATTGTCGACGACCGCATTACCAACCTGAAGATTTTGGAACGGCTGGCGACGTCGCTCGGCGACGGTATCCGCGCCCACACCTTCACCGATTCGCTCGCTGCCCTTGCCGACTGCCGCGTGCACCCGCCCGATCTGATCGTCATCGACGGCGCCCTGCACGAGCCTTCCGCACCGGAGTTCATTGGCCTCTTGCGGACGCAGACCGGCTGCGCCGACGTGCCGATCGTCGTCATCGCCGCCTTCGAAGACCGCGACCTCGTCCATCAAGCCCTGGACGCGGGTGCGACCGATTTTCTGTTCAGCCCGGTCGATCACCGCGAATTCCGCGCCCGCGCCGGCAGCCTGCTGGCACGGCCGCGCTGGGAGCGGCCGACGTCGAGCCGTGCCGAGCCGCCGCCCGCTCCGCCCGAGCGGCACCAGGACGCCTCGCTGCGCCACGCCTATGAGCGGCTGCTGCGGATCATCGACGCGATCCCGGTCATGATCTGCGCGACCGACCGCGACGGGCATTACGTCTTTGCCAACCACCATTTCGGCTCGTTCATCGGCGTGCGCCCCAACCGGCTGCTGGGCAAGGGGGCGGTAGAGGCGAGCGACGACCCTTATTCGCACCGCCTCGCCGAGCGCGACGCGCGGCTGCTCGCGGGGGAAATCCTGCCGGCGACGTTCGAGGACGAGGTCGTCGATCGGCACGGCGAACAGCGCGTGCTGCTGACCACCAAATCGACGTTCCCGGACAGCGCCGGCGGCGATGCGATGGTCGTCACCGTGTCGCTCGACATCACCGAGCGCAAACGCGCCGAACTCGACCTGATCGCGGCGAAGGAGCAGGCCGAGATCGCCAACCGCAGCAAGACCGAATTCCTCGCCAATATGAGCCACGAGCTGCGCACCCCGCTGAATGCGATCATCGGGTTCTCGCAGGTCATGGCGGGCGAGATGCTGGGGCCGATCGGCACCGAGAAATACGTCGGCTATTCGCACGACATCGTCGCCAGCGCGGAGCACCTGCTCGGCATCATCAACGACATCCTCGACGTGTCGAAGCTGGAGGCCGGCAAGCTCGACCTCGTCGAAGAGTCGATCGACGTGCCGGCGACGATCGCCGAGCTGCTGCAGCTCGTCGAGGCCAAGGCGCGGGCCGGCGATATCCGCATCCTGGAGCGGCACGAGCGCAACCTGCCGCGGCTGCGGGCGGACGCCCGCAAGATCAAGCAGATCCTGCTCAACCTCGTCACCAATGCGATCAAGTTCAGCCATGCCGGCGGCGAGGTCGAGATCGCGGTGCAGCAGCAGGCCGGCGCCATCGCCATCGCTGTGACCGATCACGGCATCGGGATGGATCCGACCGAGGTCGAACTGGCGATGACCCGCTTCGGGCAGGTCGCCAGCGCCTGGAGCCGCCGCCATGCCGGGACCGGCCTCGGTCTGCCCTTGGCGATCGGGCTCGCCGAGCTGCACGGCGCCCATCTCAGCGTGCAGAGCAGCAAAGGCGTTGGGACCACCGTCACCGTCACCTTCCCGGCCGAGCGCTCCGAATTCCCCGCGGAAAATCTGAGCGATGAGCGCGCGGCGCATGGCGCGTAAGCCGAGCCTGCCGGGATCTCTCCAGAGACGCGCGTGATCGGGGGCCGCGACAGCTCGCTCGAGCGGACGAGCGAACCCGCGTGGCGCGGGCATTCCCCGCTGTCCGCGGCGCTCGACCATGCCGCCCCGCACGAGCTGATCGCCGCCCTGGCGCTGGCGCTTGCGGGCGTGCTGCCACCGATCGCGCTGATGGGCACGGCAGCGATCGGCTCGGCGGTCGCCAAGCTGTTCCTCGCGACGCTGCTCGCAGTGCCGCCGGGTCTTCTGGGTCTCGGCGCGGCGCTGATCGGCCTGCAACAGGTCCTGCAGCGGTTCCGCAGCCGCCACGACCGCGAGCACGAGCAGGCGGTGTTTCGCGTCCTCTGCGCCGCCCTGCTGTTTGCCTACGTCTTTGCGGTCGGGACGGCTCCGTCCGAGACCGATGCGGCGGCCGCGGCGCTGGCGGTGTTGGCCTTCGCGCTGGCCGCCTCCTGGCTCGCGCTGCTGGCGGTGATCCTGCGGCCGGCGGCGTCGCCGGCGCGGCGATGGGGAGCGGCGGTCGGCGACGCCGTCGCATTGTCGCTGTTCCTGCACCTCGGGGGCGCGTTGGCGGCGCCTTGGTTCGGGCTTTACGGTTTGGCCGCGCTCTACGGCGGCTGGCGCTTCGGCTCGCGCGGCTTGTGGACGAACACGCTGCTCGGGCTGGCCGGCTTTGCCGCGGTGGTCGTCACCACCGGCTTTTGGCAGCAGCAATTGTGGCTGACGACGGGCGTGTTCGTGACGCTGCTCGCCCTGCCGGCCTATGCCGCGGCGGTCATTCACGACATCGCTGCATCGCGGCGGCAGGTGCGCGAGGCGGACGCGGCCAAGAAGCGATTTCTTTCGATCATCGGCCGCGAACTGCGGGCGCCGCTGAACGCGATGCTGGGGGTCAACGGTCCCCCCGGGCGGGCGCGCGGCGCCGCGCCGATGCAGCTATCGGCGCGCACCTTGCTGTCGCAGATCAACGACATCATCGACTACTCGCAGATCGAAACCGGCACCTTCGCGCCCAAGACCGAAGCCTTCGACCTGCACGAGCTCGTCAACGATACCTTGGCGGTATTGCGCCAGCACGCGGCGGCGAAAGGGCTCAACCTGACGCTGCGGGTCGATCCGAGCCTGCCCTACCGCCTGCGCGGCTGGCCGAACCAGCTGCGCCGCGTCCTGACCAACCTCGTGTCGCACGCGATCAAGGCGACCGAGAAGGGGCGCATCCGGATCGGCCTCGACCAGGTCGGGCACGACGAGCGGGCGACCCGGCTGCGGCTGTCGATCCGCGACGACTCCCCCGGGATCGAGCCGGAGGCGCGCGAAGGGCTGTTCGACCCGTTCGCGAGCGACCCGTCCTCGCCTGGACGGGGCGATCTCGGCCTCGCGATCGCGCGGCGGCTCGTGCTGTTGATGGGCGGCGAGATTCACCTCGACAGCGAACCGGGCCGCGGCAACCTGTTTGCCGTCACCCTGCCCTTCGCGTTCGATTTCGCGACGGCGGAGCGGGCGCTCGACCTCGCGCGCCATCCGGTGCTGATCGTCACCGACGATGCGCAATTCGCCAGCGACCTCGCCGAACCGCTGAACGCCTGGCAGGCCGAGGTGCGCTGGATCGGCATGTCGGAAGCGGCGCTCGCCTACATCGAGCAGTTCGAGCCGCCGCAGCCGCGGCCCATCCTGATCATCGACGGCCGCCGCGAGGTGCTCGAAGCGCTTACCTTCGCGCACCGCATCGTGACCGCGTCCGCGGACCAGCCCACCTTTGCGCTGTTCGTCGCCGAGCCGCCCTGGATCGATCCCCTGATCGAGTTGGCCGACGGAGAGCTCTCCGGTCTCCTCCCCTGGCCGCTGACCGACCGGGTTCTCGGCAACGCCCTTCATGCGCTGCCGCTTTCGCTCCCCAACGCGGCCAGCGCCGGCGGCGCGGCGGACCCGGCAGTCGTCAATCGCCAGCCGCCGCGGCGCGCCGCAACGCCTGCGAACGCCGCCCCGCCAAAACCATCCCGCTCCGAACCGTCGGGTGGGGCCGCCGGCGCAATGCCGACGGCGCAGCGCTTGCGGATCCTGGTCGCCGACGTTGACGCCGCCGTCGCGCAATGGGCGGCCGATGTGCTCGCCGAACGCGGCCACCTCGTCGAGACCGCCGGCGATGGCGAGGAGGCATTGCGCGCCCTCGAACAGGCCGACCTCGACGTGGCATTGATCGGGGTCGAGATGCCGCGGCTCACCGGCTATGACGCGGTGCGGCTCTATCGAATGAACCATCCGGAAGGGGAGCGGCTGCCGATCATCGCGCTGGCCGTGGACGGCGGTTTCGACACCGAGCGGCTGTGCCGCGACGCCGGCATGGACGCCGTGCTGGCCCAGCCGGTCGCCGCGGAGGATCTGGTGGCGACGGTCGAGGAGGCGGCCGCGGTTGTCGGCGAGCTGGCGGCCCGCGCCGCCGAGAGCGGTTCCGTCGTGACCCCGATTGCCTCCCACCCGCGCTTCATGTCGGAGAACGCCCCGGTCGTCGACGAACGCGCCGTCGAATCGCTGCGCTCGCTCGGCGCCGGCAGCGATTTCTTCCGCGACGTCATCGAGAGCTTCCGCCTCGATTCGCGCGACATGCTGCAGCGCATCGGCCGCGCCGCGGCCTCGGCCGATACCGGCAGCTTCCGCGAGAGCGTCCACGCGCTGCGCAGCTGCGCCGCCAATGTCGGCGGCGTGCGGCTGTGCGACATGCTGCTGGCGCTGCGAGACGTAACCGCGCGCGAATTGCGCCAGCAGGGGATGGCGCACGTGCAGCGGCTGACGACGGAACTCAGCCGGCTCGACACCGCACTCCTCGGATTTCTGCACGACGCCGAGGAACAACGGCGCTGACGTCACCGTCACCCCCGCGAAAGCGGGGGCCCAGGGCCGGGCGACGGAACGACGGCCCTGGATTCCCGCGTTCGCGGGAATGACAGGTGGTGATAGCGGAACCGATCTCAACCCTCCCCGAGCGCGTCGTGCAGCGCCGTCCAGCGCACCAGCTTCTCCGCGAAATTGAGCCGCGCATGCGCCGGGCTCGTCGACGGCAGCGCCAGGTAGAGCAGGTGCGGTCGCCGGTGGAAATGACGGTCGTGGAGGCGGCAGGCCGCGGAGCCGTTGAACGCGACGGCGCGAATGCCGGGGTGCATGTCGAGCAGCGCGTCGATCGCGTTCGGCGTCTCGCCGCGGATCGAGGTGTCGGCGCTGGCGTCGCGTTCGGCGGCGGCGCAGACATCCCACAGCGCGATCTGGTGGGCGGCGGCGAGAGCGAGTTTCTCGCGGTAGGCAATCGGCGGCGGCTTGCCGAACAGCGCCGCGAGGATCGGCCACAGCAGGTTGCGCGGATGGGCGTAATACTCCTGCCGGCGCAGCGACTCCTCCCCCGGCAGGGTCCCGAGCACGAGGACCCGCGAACGCGCGTCGACGATCGGCGGGAAGCTGCGCTTCAGTCGACGAACCGCCCGAGCCGCACCGCGGTCTGCCCCTTGACCAGCCGCCGCGACGGCATGATCAGCACGCAGTTGTCGTAGGGGGTGCGTACCTCGCGGCCGTTGTCGCGGCCGATCAGTGTCCCCTGCTTAGGCAATACTTCGAGGCCGCGGAATTCCTCGACGAAGTCGAAGCGCTCGCCGGTGATGGTTACGGCCTCGGTCACCTCGATGATGCGCTGTCGCGGGTGCGCGTCGAAATCGGGGCCGCCGAGCGCGGCGACGTCGTCCCGCGTCACGACCGCGAGCGCCAGCAGGAAGCGCAGGGTCACGTCGGTCGAGACCTCGGCGGCGCGCCGCTCCCAATGCTGGCCGCATTCGATCAGGAGCGCGGTCTTTGGCGAGTTCGGGTCGGCGAAACCGCCGTAGTCGCGCATGCGCGGTCCGGCGGCGTGACCGGCGTCGCACATGATCAATTCCGGTATGCCGACCTGCCGCGCCAGCCGTACCGATTTTTCGAGGGTGCCCGCGAGCATCAAGGGCGCGGTCGCGTGCTGCATCGAATGCAGGTCGAGCAGGTAGTCCGCGCTGTCCACGATCGGGCGCAGCTCTCGCGCCCGCGCCAGCTCCGCCGATTGCCGCGGCCCGTCGAGCGTCGCCGGCGCCCATAGCCGGTTGAAATCCTCATCGACATAGCGCGAGGCCGTCGGCATTCGCGGATCGAAATCGCGGAACGCCGCGACATTGTCGAAGGCAAACGTGAGCTTGCCGCGCCGCGGCCGAACATTGGCGCGCAACAGGCGGTCGAGCGTGATCGCGCCGCAGATCTCGTTGCCGTGGGTCAGGGCGCAGACCATGACATGGGGGCCGGACTGCTCGGCGACAAAGGTCGTGACGTACTCGACGCCGGTGTTGCCGGCGCGGTACGGCTCGATGTCGGGCGGGGTCAGCTCCACCTTGTATCTCAGATCGGACACGGCCTCTTCCCAAGTCGATAACGGGCGATGCGGCGGCGCCATTCTGCACGGCTTCGCGGGCGCCGTCACGCCGGCCGCGGCCGCATTGCCAGCAAGGCCGTCGTTGGTCAAAGTGGAGCCGCAATCACGTGCGGGAGGCGTCGATGGCCCACCGGTGGATGACGGCGTTCGCTGTGCTGGCCGCGCTGGCCCTGCCGCCGCGCGCCGACGCGCAGGAGCTGAAGATCGCGCTCGGCACCGAGCCGACCTCGATCGACCCGCTGTTCCACAATCTCAACCCCAACCTCGCGGTCGCCTTCGAGATTTTCGACCGGCTCGTCCACCAGGACGAGAAGCAGCACCTCGTGCCGGGCCTTGCGCTGTCGTGGAAGCCGGTCGCCGAGGATGTCTGGGAGTTCAAGCTGCGCCCGAATGTCGTGTTCCACGACGGCAGCAAGCTGACGCCGGAGGACATCGTCTTCTCGATCGAGCGCGCCGCCAAGGTGCCGAATAGCCCGTCGCCGCTCACGATCTACACGAAGTCGATCAAGGGGTTCGACATCGTCGATCCGCTGACGATCCGGATCAAGACCGACGGTCCCTACCCGCTCCTGCCCAACGACCTCTCGAACGTCGCGATCCAGTCGAAGAAGGCGGCGGAGGGCAAGACCACGGAAGATTTCAACAAGGGCAGCGCGGCGATCGGCACCGGACCGTTCAAGTTCGTCGAGTGGGTGCCGGGCAACCGCCTCGTGCTGGTGCGCAACGACGCCTATTGGGGCAAGAAGCCGGATTGGGAGCGGGTCGTCGAGCGGCCGATTACCGCGTCCGGCAGTCGGGTGGCGGCGCTGCTCGCCGGCGACGTCGACATGATCGAGGACGTGCCGCCGGTGGACGTGAAG
>Ga0070739_10006417_pt1 | contig 12966 bp, 14 predicted proteins | sample Coa_R1_7_FD_66445 | JGI IMG/M metagenome (GOLD analysis project Ga0070739, IMG submission 66445) | Surface soil microbial communities from Centralia Pennsylvania, which are recovering from an underground coalmine fire - Coalmine... | ecosystem: Environmental > Terrestrial > Soil > Unclassified ... | reverse complement strand
GACGGGCAGTGCGGACGAGCAGTCGCTCGCGCTGCGCGACGCCATGCGCGTGCTCTTCCCGGAGGCGGTCGCGCTCGTCTCCGCCGCGCGCCAGGGCTTCATGCGCGAGTAACGACACGCGCACGCGGCCGACCGCCGATCTCTCAGAGAAGTATCAGAGACAAGCCCGCTCCGAGCAGGCAGTTTGCACTCGCGTTACACGGCGCCTGTCTCAGAGACAGCTCTGAGACAGCTCTGAGGCGGCGCGGCGGTCGCGGCGTGCGATTCTCTCGCCGTGGCGTTGCTCGATCGCGCGATCGTCCGCGTGCTGCCATTCGTGCCACGCGAGCTCGTGCGGCGCCTCGCGTCGCGCTACATCGCCGGGCCGACGCTCGACGACGCGGTGCGGGTCGTGCGCAAGCTCAATGCCGAAGGAAAGCTCGCAACCATCGACGTGCTCGGCGAGGAGATCCGTGACGGCGACGCGGCGCGGGAGATCGCGCTCGCCTACCACCGTGTGTTCGCGCGGATCGACGACGAGCGGCTCGACTCGAACGTGTCGATCAAGCTGACGGCGCTCGGCCTCCAGCTCGACGAGGCAATGTGCCGCCTGCACGTCGAGGCGCTCGTGCGAGACGCGACCGAGCGCGACAACTTCGTCCGCATCGACATGGAGGATTCCTCGACGACGGACGCGACGCTGCGTCTCTACCGCGACCTGCGGGCGGCGGGTCACGAGAACGTCGGCGTCGTCCTGCAGGCGCGGCTGCGCCGAACGCTGGCGGATGCACAGGGCCTGCCGAATGTGCGCCTGTGCAAGGGCATCTACCTCGAGGGCCCGGCGATCGCCTACCAGGACGCCGACGAGATCCGCGCGAGCTTCCGCGCCACCCTCGCGACGCTCTTCGACCAGGGCTCGTACGTCGGGATCGCCACGCACGACGAGGCGCTGATCGCCGACGCGCTTCGCCAGGTGCGCGAGCGTGGGCTTCGGCGCGAGCAGTACGAGTTCCAGATGCTCCTCGGCGTGCGGCCCGAGCGCGGCGACGAGCTCGTCCGCGACGGTCACCGGCTGCGCGTCTACGTCCCCTTCGGGGAGCACTGGTACGAGTACGCGCTCCGCCGCCTGCAGGAAAACCCGGCGATCGCCGGCTACGCCGCAGCCGACACGCTGCGCCGCCTCCGCCCCTGAGCTCAGAAGCCGCCGACGGCGAACGGCGCGGCCGCGCCGAGCAGCAGCTGCCCGGGCGAGACGGCGCTCCGCTCGATCTTGCCGGTGCGGAGGTCGAAGACGATCGTCGGCGCGACGCCGGCGCTGCCGTAGCCGCGTCTGCCGAGCGCCCCCTCGAACCAGAGCTGCTTCGTGTAGCGGGGGACGCCGGAGAGCGAGTAGGCGGTCAGCGTCGTTCCGCGCAGGCTCGAGGCGACGACGACGCCGCCCGCGAGCTGCGCGCTCGACCAGTCCGCAGCGACGACGCGGAAGCGCCACGTCCGGACGTCGACGAGCTCGAGCCCGGCCGGCGTTGCCTGCGGCTGACCCGCGACGACGCCGAAGTTCCAGCCGGTGACGGCCAGCACGCCGTTCGGGAGCCAGAGCGCCGTCCGCAGCGGCCCCGTCGGTCCCTTCGCGAGCGTGCGCTGCTCACGCAGGGCGTGCCGGCTCGTCCGCAAGGTCGCCAGGTCGACCTCGGCGATCGGGCCGGCGGCTGGGACGACGTACGCGCGGCCCTCGCCGTCGACGGCGAGCCCCGGCACGTCAGTCCGCGACGGCGACGGCGGGGAGACGGTCGGCGACAGTCGCCTGCCGGCGCGGACGCCGGGCAGCGCGACGCGGCGCAGCTTGCCGCCGGCGTCGACGACGGCGAGGCTGGCGGGCCCGATCCGGTTGCGCGGCGCGACGAGCAGGACCAGCCGTCGCGCCGCGCGGGCGACGGCGACGACGTCTCCGGCGACCGGCGTGCGCGAGACGACGCGCAGCGCCGCCGGGTCGACGCCGAACACGACCGTGCCGGTGTCGTTGACGCAGTCGCTCGCCTGCACGAGTGCGAGCACGTGCGTCGCGTCGAGCCAGTCCGTCGCCTCGACGGTTCCGTTCGGGAGCAGCGGCACGTCGCCGAGCGCGCGCATGCGGGCGGTGTCGACGAAGCGCAACGCGGTCGTGCCGCCGACGCAGGACGGATTCGCGAAGCCGAGCAAGAGCTCGCGACGATCGGGCGAGTAGCTCCAACCGTCCGTCCAACCTTCCTCGAATGCGCCGAGAGTCACGGCCGGCCCCGGCATGCGCCGCAGCGTCACCGGGTCCAGGCGGACGAGCGACCCGTTCCCGTTCTCGCCGCCGCCGACGATCGCAAGCAGCGGCGCGGCCGTCGACGCGCCCGCAGCGGGAACGGCGAGCGCACCGAGGAGGACAGCGGCTGCGACGAGCCGCTTCATCGCCGGGATAACACCAGACGACGGCTGAGGTTCCATCAGACGGTGAGTGAGAAGCCGCCGTCGACGACGAGGGTGTGGCCGCGCACCATCTCGGCGTCGGTCGAGCACAGGAACGCGACCGCGGCGGCGACGTCCTCCGGGCTCACGCGCCGACCCGCCGGATTCGCCGCGCCGGCTGCGAGCATCTCCTCGCGGTTCGGGAAGTGCTCGAGCGCACCCGTCTCGACGACGCCTGCGGAGACGGCGTTGACGCGGATCCCGCGCGGCGCGAGCTCGACGGCGAGGTAGCGGACGAGCGCCTCCAGCGCCGCCTTCGAGACCCCGATCAGGACGTAGTTCTCGAGCACGCGCTGCGCCCCGAGCGACGAGATCGCGACGATCGACGAGCCCGCCGGCATCTGCGGCGCGGTCGCGCGCGCGAGGGAGAGCAGCGCGCGCGTGTTCGCGTTCAGCGTCCAGTCCCAGTGCTTCTCTTCGGCCTCGAGCGCCGGCCGGACGACGCCGGTCGCCGCGTTGTGGACGAGGACGTCGAGCGGGCCGAGGGCGGACACCTCCTCGACCACGCGCTCGGACGCGACGTTGCCGCGGACGAGGACGACGTCGGCGCCGGCGGCGCGCAGCTCGGCGGCCGTCGACTCGGCCGCCTCGTCGTTGCGCAGGTAGCCGATCGCGATCCGATCGGCGCCGTCGCGTGCGAAGCGGAGGGCGATCGCGCGGCCGATCCCCCGCGAGCCGCCCGTGATGAAGACGTTCACCGTCGCCGCGGCAGCGGCTGGTCGGCCGGCGCGGCGCTCGGAATCTCGTCCCAGCCCGGCCGGGTACGCGGCTCGCGCCCGCCCTCCTCGGCCTTCGAGGAGGCGTGGCCGAGCCGGTCGAGGAGCTCGATCTTCTCCTCCGCGTAGCGGCGCACCTCGTGGTCGGCGGGCAGGTCGGCGACGAGCTCGCGCACGCGCGCGCGCAGCTGGTACGCGAAGTGCGGCGTCGCCGGCCCGACGAGCCGGTCGACGTCGTGGCGGGTCGGCTCCACGGCACGGATGCTAGACGGCGTTACCCGACCGCGCCCGGGTAGTGTCGAATCGTGGACCGACGAGCAGTCGATCTGATGCTGTTCGGGACGGTCCTCCCTTGGGCGCTGAACGTGACCGCCACGCGCTGCCTGCTGACGCACGGCTTCCGGCCGCTCGCGTACGGCTCGATCCGCTACTTCGCCGCGGCGTCGCTCTTCTGGGGCTTGACGGCGCAGCGGGAGCGGTCGTTCCGGATCCGGCTTTCGGACGCGAAGCTCGTCGTCCTCTGCGGGCTACTCCCTTTCGTCAACCAGCTCTTCTTCGTCAGCAGCCTGCACCTGACGACGGCGTCGACGCTCGGGCTCGTGCTCGGGGCGACGCCGGTGTTCGTCGGTCTGTTCGCCCTCCTCGTCCTCAACGGCGACCTGCTCGGCGACCTGCTCGCCGTCGGCACGGCTGCGAGCTGGGCGGGATACTCGGTCTCGATCGCGCCGCTGATGCGCCGCTACTCGCCGTTCCGGATCAGCGCGCTCGTGCTTGCCCTCGGCTGGCTGCCGCTCGCGCTCGCGAGCATCCCGGAGCTCGCCGAGCAGCTCTTCGACCACTTCCGCACGCTGACGTGGGTCGCGTTCGCCTACGCGGTCGTCGGGCCGCTCTTCCTGACGAACATCCTCTGGTTCACCGCGATCGACCGCGTCGGCCCCTCGCGCGCGGCGCTGTTCGTGAACCTGCAGCCGTCCTTCACCGTCCTCTTCGCGCTGCTACTGCTCTCCGAGCACCTCAACCGCTGGGAGATCGCAGGCGGCGTCGCGATCGCGGTCGGGATCGCGCTCGAACGCTTCTGGCACCGCGAGCAGCAGCCGGTGCTGGTGGAATGAGCTACGCGGAACGCCTGTCGCGCAAGCCCGCAGGTTACGCGTTCACGATGCGCCGCACGCTCGCGATCTACGTCGGGCTGATGGTGACGCTGCTCCTCGCTGCGCTCGACCAGACGATCGTCGCCACAGCGCTCCCGAAGGTCGTCTCGGACCTCGGCGGCCTCACTCAGTACGCGTGGGTCTTCACCGCGTACATGCTCACCTCGACCGTCAGCGTCCCCGTCTACGGCCGGCTCGGCGACGTGCACGGGCGGCGGCCGCTGATGCTGATCGCGATCGCGCTCTTCCTCGCCGGCTCCGCGCTCTGCGGCGCCGCGCAGAACATGACCGAGCTCGTCGTGTTCCGGGCGGTCCAGGGAATCGGCGCCGGCGGCCTGTTCCCGCTCTCGCTCGCTGTGATCGGCGGTATCGTGCCGCCGCGCGACCGCGGCCGCTGGCAGGGGCTGATCGGTGCCACCTTCGCGTCGGCGTCGATCGTCGGCCCGGCGGTCGGCGGGTTCATCGTCGACAACACGACATGGCGCTGGATCTTCTTCGTCAACCTGCCGGTCGGCGGCCTCGCGCTCGCCGCGATCTGGCTGACGATGCCGAAGCGGACGGCGCGGGCCGAGCACGCGATCGACTGGGTCGGCGCGGCGCTCCTCGCGGCCGGAACGGCGGCGCTGCTGCTCGCGCTCGTCTGGGGCGGAGTCGACTACGCGTGGTCGAGCGGACACGTCCTCGTCGCGCTCGCCGCCGCCGTCTGCCTGCTCGCCGTCTTCGCGTTCGTCGAACGGCGCGCGCGCGAGCCGATCCTCCCGTTCGAGATCCTGCGCAACCCGATCGTCGCGGCAAGCGTCGCCTGCATGGCGCTCGTCGGCATGGCGATGTTCGGGACGATCTCGTACGTGCCGCTCTTCGTGCAGGGCGTGATCGGCACGTCGGCGACCTCGTCCGGGGTCGTCCTGACGCCGCTGATGCTCGGCGCGGTCGTCACCTCGTTCGTCTCCGGGCAGCTCGTCTCGCGAACCGGCCGCTACCGGTGGAACGTGGTACTCGGTCCGTTGGCGCTCACGGCGGGGATGCTGCTCCTCTGGCGGATGAACGTGCACACCACGAACGGCGAGGCGGCACGCAACATGGTCGTCGCCGGGATCGGGATCGGCTCGATGATGCAGGTGTTCGTCCTCTCCGTGCAGAACGCGGTTGCACGTGCCCGAATCGGCGCCGCGACGGCGCTGACGCAGTTCGCGCGGCAGATGGGCGCGACGATCGGCGTCACGATCATGGGCGCGATCGTCAACTCCGGGCTGCCGGCGGGCGCGACCGCGCGCGGCACGCAGATCCACCTGTTGCCGCGGGCGCTGCGCAGCCCGTTCGCGGCGGCGCTCAAGCCCGCCTTCCTCGCGGCGGCCTGCGTCTCGGCGCTCGTCTGGCTCGTCGCGGTGCTGTGGGTGAAGGAGGTGACGCTGCGACGGTCGGTCGACGAGGTCGCCGCCGCCGAGGCGGCAGCCGGCACGCCGAACCCCGGCATCCAGGAGACGCGGTCGACGCGAGCGTGAACCCGCCCGCTCGGCCTGCCGCCGCCGCTCCGGCCGCTCGACGGGGTCCGGGTCGCTCGAGCTGTGACAATCGTCGGGTGAGCCCGCAGCGACGCGCCGCTCTCACCTCGGTTGCCGCCGCGGCGGCGCTGATCGCGCTCAAGCTGTCGGTGGGGCTCGCGACGCATAGCCTCGGCCTCGTCTCGGAGGCGATCCACTCCGGCACCGACTTCGTCGCGGCGCTGCTCACGTTCTTCGCCGTCGGCGTCGCCGGCCGGCCGGCCGACGTCGCGCACCAGTACGGCCACGGCAAGGCGGAGCACCTGACCGCGCTCGCCGAGGCGGCGTTCCTCTCCGCCGCGAGCGTGTTGATCGCGGTGCGGGCGTTCCAGCGGCTCTTCGGGTCGGGCCATCCGCAGGTGCACGCGACGTGGTACGCGCTCGTCGTGGTGGTCGTCGTGATCGCCGTCGACGCGAGCCGCCTCGTCGTCTCGTGGCACGCGTCTCGCCGCTACCGGAGCGCGGCACTCGAGTCGAACGCCGTGCATTTCGGCAGCGACCTCGCCGGCTCGCTCGCGGTGCTCGCCGGACTGCTCGTGGCGCGCGGCGGCTATCCGAACGGCGATTCCATCGCCGCGCTGTTCGTCGCCGTGCTCGTGCTGACGGCGGCGGCGCGCCTGATCAAGGTGAACGTCGACGTGCTCATGGACCGCGTGCCGGCCGCGGCCGAGGAGCGCGCGCGGGCAGCGATCGCCCGCCTCAGCCCCGCGGTGCAGCTGCGACGGCTGCGGATGCGGCAGGCGGGCGGCCGGCAGTTCGCCGACGTCGTCATCGACGTGCCGTCGATCGCCGGCGTCGGCGAAGGCCATGCGGCAGCCGACGCGGTCGAGCAGGCGCTCGAGGCGGCGCTGCCCGGCAGCGACGTCGTCGTCCACGTCGAGCCGCGCGAGGACGCCGAGTTGCGCGACCGCGCGAACGCGGCGGCGCTCGCGGTGCCGGGGGTGCGAGAGATTCACAATCTCGTGCTGGTCGACGTCGGCGGACGGACGGAGCTCTCGCTCCACCTGAAGCTGCCCGGCGCCGTCTCGCTCGAGGCCGCGCACGAGGTCGCGGAGCAGGTCGAGCAGGCGATCTGTCGCGCCGTGCCCGAGGTCGACGCCGTGCAGACGCATCTCGAGCCGCTGACCGAGCCGTCGGCCGGCAGCGAGGAGGCGATCGACGCGGCGACGGTCGAGCGGGTCGTCCGGCAGGTGACGGGACTGCCGCCGCGCGCGGTGCGATTCCTGCGCACCGACGCCGGGCTCGTGGCGCTGCTCACGCTCGGCCTCGACCCGCACTCGACGCTCGCCGACGCGCACGCGCGCGCGAGCGAGATCGAGGAGCGGATCAAGCTCGAGCAGCCGGAGATCGCCGACGTCGTCGTCCACACCGAGCCGTGAAATTCACCGATTTGTTGCAGCGGACGGCTTGCGCGGCGCCGCCGGCAGCGGCGACGATCCTGGCGGGTAGCGGGTGGCCGACTCCCCACCCTGGGTGGGGGTGTGGGCGGGGACGTCTCAGCCGACCGGCGCGCGCAGATGCGCGCGGCGCCGTCGGTCGCCGGCGCGGATGAGGCTGTGCATGTTCAGCCCCGACGGGCTCGCTCTGGTGCGCGGCTGGCCGGGCCGGATCGACGGCGACCGCGTCGTGCAGCTCGCCGCGCAGACGCTGCAGTCGTTCTTCACCGGCGGCGGCGCCGCGCGCGAGCACGCCGAGTATCCCCTCGCCGAGGTCGAGCTCCGCGCCCCCGTCCTCCAGCCGCCCGCGGTGCGCGTCTTCGCCGGTGCCGACTTCGCGTTCGCCAACCCGGCTGCGATCTACGGGCCCGGGGACGAGCTCCCGTATCCGCGCGGCGCGCGCTCGCTCGAGCTCGGGCTCGGCTTCGCCGCGGTCGTCGGCGCCGCCGGCCGGATCGGCGGCTACACGCTCGCGAACACGTGGCGGGCGCCCGACCTGCCCGGGGCGAAGAGTCGCGACTTCGCCCTCTCGATCGGGCCGTTCGTCGTCACCGACAGGCCGGCGGCGACGGTGCGCGCGGCCGCGCACGAGCGCGAGCTCGCCCCCGACTGGGACGCGCTCGTCGCGCACGCGGCCCGAAACACGCGCCTGCGCCCCGGCGACCTGCTGGTGGTCGACGGCGGCGCGGGCGGCGCCGTCGCGCCTGGTGACGTGGCCGAGCTCGCAGCCGACGGCTTCGACGTCCTGCGCAACCGCGTTGCTCCTGCGCCTGCCTGAGCCGTACGACTTCGACGCCTCGACCGAGCGCTTCCGCGCGTTCGGCGGCGATCTCGCGAACCTCTGGCACGAAGGCGGGCTGCACCGGGTCGTCGGCGGCCGTGAGGTGCGGATCGAGCCCGCGCCGGGCGGGGTGGACGTCGAGCCGCTGGACGAGGAGACGCGGCCGGTCGTGCTGAAGCTGCTCGGGAGCGAGTTCGAGCTGGAGCCCTTCTACGCGTGGGCGAGGGGGCGGCCGGTGCTCGGCGCGCTCGTGCTGCGGCTCGCCGGTTTTCGGCCGCCGCTCGCGCCGGACCCGTTCGAGACGCTCGTCACCTCGATCAGCGCCCAGCAGGTCTCGCTCTTCGCAGCCTTCGCGATCCGCAATCGGCTGATCGAGCGCTTCGGCACGCGCGGCACGTACGCCTACGCCTTCCCGACCCGCGAGCGGATCGCAGCGGCCCGCGAGGACGAGCTCGTCGCGCTGGGGTTCTCGCGGCGCAAGGCCGAGTACGTCGTGGGCGTCGCGCGCTCCGAGCTCGACCTCGGCGCGCTCGCCTCGCTCGAGGACGACGCGGTGCGCACGGCGATCACGTCGCTGCGCGGGCTCGGGCCGTGGACGGCCGAGTGGTTCCTCGCCCGGCATCTCGCGCGGCCGCGCGCGTGGCCTGCCGGCGACCTCGGCCTGCGCAGGGCGGCGGAGGTTCTCTACGGTCTCGACGTGCACGAGCTCGGCCGCCTACTCGACCCGTTCCAGAACCTCTCGGCGCACTACCTCCTGACCGGCATGCGCGTGCGATGAACATCCGGCCGGCGACCGAGGCCGACGAGTCGGCGATTCGGACGTTGTGGCAGGAGTTCGAGGCCGAAGTGCCCGAGCCGGAGGGGTTCGCACCCGACACCTGGGACGTCGACTGGGCGAGTCTGTGCGAGAACATGCGATCCGGCGTCGTCGTCGTCGCCGAGGAGGACGGCGACCTGATCGGCTTCGCCGAGGCGACTGCGGCCGAGGCGCAACGGTGGCACCTCGACACGATCCACGTCCGACCCGAGAGCCGCCGCCGCGGCGTCAGCGCGGCGTTGCTGCGCGCATGCGTGCGGGCGGCGCGTGCGCGCGGCGCGCGGTACCTCAGCCTCGAGGCGCTGACGAGCAACGAGATGGGCCTGCGCGTCTGGCAGCGACTGGGGTTCGAGCCCGTCGAGCAGCTGCTCGTCTCGCGCCTCGACGCGCTCGAGCAACGGCTCGCGCCGGCGCCGACCGGCGAGTCGCAGGCGTCGATCCACGTCCAGAGCGACGACCGCCTCTCCGTCGAGCGCGCGCTCGCACAATTCGTGCCGCGGCTGGAGACGGCCGCGGTGCGCGCGACGGCGAACGGCTGGATGCGGATCGGCGACCGACGGCTCGATCACGACGGCGCCCTCCAGGCGCGATTGGCGGCGGAGCTCTCGGAACGGCTCGGCGCCGTCGTCGTCGCGCTCGCGCTCGAGCGGGGCGCCGTCGTCCGCTTCCGGCTCTACGAGCGCGGCCGCATGGTCGACGAGTACCTGTCGGTGCCGACGTTCTACGGCGAGCTGCCGAAGGCGGACGAGCTCGCGCTCGCGGCGAACCCGACGCTCGTCGCGCGGCTGACGGGCGCCGATCGCGACGACGTGCGCCGCGTCGCGCGCAATGCGTCCTCGCCCCGCGAGCTGCCGCCGGCGCCGGAGCTCTACGAGCAGCTCGCCCGCGTGCTGGGTCTCGAGCCGTGAACCGCAGTCCCGAGATCGACCGAACGGAGCTCGCCCGGCGGCTCGGCGAGCTGCCGATCGTCGACGTGCGCCGGCCGGCGGAGTTCGACGGCACGGGCGGCGCGGCGTGCGATCCGCGCCAGGGGCACATCCCCGGCGCCGTCAACGTGCCCGTCGAGGAGATCCTGACGCTCGACGCGGCCGAGCTGCGCGCGCGGCTGGCGCTCGCTGCCGGCGCCGAGATCGTCGTCTACTGCCACAGCGGCTCCCGCTCGCACGTGGCTGCGCAGGCGTTGCGCGGCGCAGGCTACGACGCCCGCAACTACGCCGGCTCCTGGCACGAGTGGTCGCGCACGGACCTGCCGGCCGAACGCTGATCGAGGCGGCGCCGTCGCGACGGCGGCGGGAGAATCCGCCCACCCGTCGGAAAGGAGCGAACGATGAAGGACTTCAGGCAGTTCCTGCTGCGCGGCAACCTCGTCGACATGGCGGTCGGAATCGTGATCGGCGTCGCCTTCGCCGCGCTGGTGACCGCACTCGTCAAGGACCTGATCACGCCGCTGATCGCCGCGATCGGAGGCAAGCCGAACTTCGGCTTCCTGTCGTTCACGGTCAACGGCAGCCACTTCCTCTACGGCGACTTCATCAACGCCTTGCTCGCGTTCGTGACGATCGCCGCCGTCGTCTTCTACCTCGTCGTCAAGCCGGTGAACGTGCTGCTCGCGCGGCGGAAGAGCGAGCCGCCGGTGGACGAGACGGTGCGGGCGTGCCCGTACTGCCTGAGCGAGATCCCGGTCGCTGCGACGCGCTGCGCCTTCTGTACACAGGAGGTCGCTTGACGCGGCGGCCGCGAGGGTCGATGCTCCGGCAGACACGTTGCGGCGACCACGACCCTGGAGGTTCCGATGTCGACGAGTCCCGCAACCGGCTTCCTGATCACCGCGGGCGCACCGAGCGATCTCGTGTCGCCGATCGTGCTCGAGCGCGAGCGTGAGGACGAGTACGCGGCGGCGGCGCCGAGCGGCGGCGACGGCGTCCGGGCGCGGCTCTCGCGGCCGCTGCCGCCGGTGCGGATCGCGTCGGCGCCGAGCCGCGAGCGCGGGCTCGTGCTGAGGGAGCTCACCCTCCACAGGCGCCACGGCGGGCTGCGCTCGCACATCCCGTTCCTCGACCGCCGTGAGCAGATCGTCTGGCTCGCGACGTCGTTCGACTTGAGCCGGCATCCCGTCTTCGTCTTCCCGCAGCGGGCAGGCGACGCCGAGCTCGCGACGATCGAGCTCGAGCCGGGCGAGACGTTTCGCTGGACGCTCGGCGAAGGGGCGCCGGTCGCGCCGCTGCGCAAGATCACCGGCGGTATCGTCGTCTCGATCTACGTCGCCGACTCCGACGCGGGCGCGCGCGCGCTCGGGCAACACCTGACCGACGCCGCGCACGCAGTCGAGAACGACGACGACCTCGCCGCCGCGCTCCAGAAGATCGTCGCCAATCCGGGCGCTGCGTCGGCGGAGGCGATCGCGCAGGTCGCGCTCACGATCCCGAGGATCCTCGGCGCCGTGCTCGCGCAGGCGAAGGACGACGTCGTCGGGATCTTCCAGGGCTACTTGCCGGCGGCGTCGGACTGGACCGGGAAGCTGGCGCAGCGCGAGTCGGGCGCGACGATCGTGCTGGGCGAGCTCCCCTAGCCCGCCGCGGCGAGGAACGCCGAACAGAGCCTTCGGCCGTCGCGCTCGATCGCGCCGATCTTCTCGTCGAGCTCGCGCGTCAGCTCCGCGATCGGCTTCGGAAGCCACGACCGGCTGCTCCACCAGCCGAGCACCTGCTCGCGCCGCACCTCGGGGTGGAACTGCAGCCCCCAGGCGCGCTCGCCGAGCCGGAACGCCTGCGTGCGGCCGGGCGAGCGCGCGATCTCGACCGCGCCCGGCGGCACCTCGAACGCGTAGGCGTTGCTGAACAACGCCTCGAAGCGCGGTCCGAGCACGCCGACGACGGCGTCGTCGAGGCCCTCCTCCGTCAGCGTCACCTCCTGGAAGCCGATCTGCGGCTCCGCCGACCGCGCGACGCGGGCGCCCGTCGCGTACGCGAGCGTCTGCGCGCCGAGGCAGATTCCGAGCAGGGGCGTTCCCGCCTCGACCCAGCCGCGGAGCAGGTCGTACTCGTCCTCGAGCCACGGGTACCGGTCCTCCTCGCCGACGTTCTGGTCGCCGCCGAACACGATCACCGCGTCGGCGTCGACGGCCGGCCGCCCTCGCGCGGGCAGCTCCCATTCGACGAGCTCGTGCCCGTGCTCGCGCACGACGTCGCCGAACACCTCGGCGCGCTCGCCGGGGCCGTGGACGAGCGAGAGCACGCGCACGCACTCACGCTAGCGGCGTGGCGAGGGTCGGCAGCCGAGGGCGGGGAGCTTCGACTGCAACGCCGGGGGCTCGCGCGCCACGTGCCCGCCTCGCCCGCGGGCCGGTCGGGCGGTCAGCCGACGGGAACGCCCTCGGCTTCGAGCAGGCGCCTCAGGAGCTCGGCGCCTGCCGGAGCCTGGGCGACGCCGTTCGTCTGGTTGTTGTTGTTGAAGAACGCGTACGCCTCCTCCGACTGCGCGCCGAGCTCGCGCAGCGGCTCGATCCACTCGCGCAGCTCGGTCGGCGAATAGAGGTGGTCGAAGCGCTCCGCCGCGCCGCCGCCGCGCTTGTTCCACGTCGCGGCGTTGCGGCCGTGGAAACGGACATAGGCGAGCGGCGTCGTCGCCGCGACGACCGTCGGCGGGACGTTCTTCGCGTCGACCTTCGGCGCGTCGACGGTCACGTACGCGATGCCGCGCTCCTCCAGGAAGCGCAGCATCTCCGCGCGCACGCCGTCCTCGAACCACGACCGGTGCCGGAACTCGGCCAGCATCCGCTCGCCGCCGAGCTGCCCGCGCGCCCAGTCGAGGTAGTCGAGCGACGACGGCTTCCAGACGACGTACGGCGGCAGCTGGAAGAGGATGCCGCCGAGCTTGCCGCCGGCGCGGAGCGGCTCGAGCGCGTCGAGGAAGGCGCGGAACACGTGCGCGCGCGCTTCGCGCGGCGGTCGGTCGACGCGACCCCGTTCGTCGACCGGCATGGCTTCGCGCAGCTCCGGCGGCAGGCGCTCGAGAGGGACCGGGTGGCGCGTCATCAGCCCGAACGCCTTCACGTG
>Ga0070739_10006416_pt1 | contig 12966 bp, 11 predicted proteins | sample Coa_R1_7_FD_66445 | JGI IMG/M metagenome (GOLD analysis project Ga0070739, IMG submission 66445) | Surface soil microbial communities from Centralia Pennsylvania, which are recovering from an underground coalmine fire - Coalmine... | ecosystem: Environmental > Terrestrial > Soil > Unclassified ... | reverse complement strand
ATGACCTGTGCGATTCGCTCGGGTCGCTCAACGTCTTTTAGGCGATAGAGCCCTAGGTCTTGAAGATCGATGCCGGTCGGAAGGTCGTGCCCAACGAGCTCTCGGGTCGATGAGGAAAGCAGCACTTGACCTCCATGCGCGACCGCACCCACACGCGCCGCACGATGAACGGAGAACCCGATGTAGCGCTCCCCGCTGGCAGAAGCTTCACCGGTGTGAATCCCGATCCTGACGAGAACCGCGACGTTGTCCGCCCACTGCTCCTTGGCCAAGGCGCGCTGGATCGAGACCGCAGCGGCTACGGCACTCGCTGCACTGCGGAATGCGACGAAGAACGCGTCGCCGTGTGTGTCGATCTCCTCGCCTCCGTGGCGTGCGAACGCGTCCCGCAGAAGCGCCTGGTGCCGTTCAAGCAGTTCGCCGTAGGGCCTGCGTCCGAGCTGCTCGAGCAATCTGGTGGACCCCTCGATGCCCGTAAAGAGGAAGGTGACCGTGCCGCCCAGACGCTCACTCATGCTGCACTCGCAACAACGTTCGCCTACACCATGCCGACTGTCAACGGACTCGAGGAGACCGACGTCAACGGGTCTACGCGGGGGGAGTGACCGCCACTCTCTTGACCTGGACGACGTTGTCTGCTCCCCAACCACCGGTGTCGCTTACAGCGACAAGAACCAGTTTGCCTGCAACCTTAGTCACTCTCTGCACCAGCCTGCCGTGGCCCTGGATGCTGGCGTATGGGACGTCCGACCAAATTCCGGCGATGTTCAGGTTAGGCTCGATGCCACCGGTAAATGTCCCGGCGATCGACCCTTGTCCGCCTCGGTACTGGTACATCTCGTACACGCAGGTTCCGGCCTGCCGGACATAGAAGTGAAAGCCAGGAAGCGCCGGCCACCTGTAAACGCCTGTCAAGTCAAGACGCGCCCCATCGAGTTTGGGAGCTGCGGCGGTGTTGGAGCAGCTCACGGCAACGTCAGGCGACGGTTGCGACGTGTGCGGGCTGTTGCTGCCCAGCGCGAACAGCGGTACAGCGATGGCGGCAGCGACGACGCCGACCAGCGCGGAGGCAAGCATGCGGCGGCGTCTGAGCCTAGGCTGCTTCACAATCGCCGCGCCGCGGAGCGGTGGAAACTCGCTGCGCAGTCCTTCGGCCATGACCTGTGCGATTCGCTCGGGTCGCTCAACGTCCTTGAGGCGATAGAGCCCTAGGTCTCGAAGAACGACGCCGGCCGGAAGGTCGTCCGCAACGAGCTCCTGAGTGGACGAGGAAACCAGCACTTGGCCTCCGTGGCCTACCTCACCCACGTGCGTCGCACGATGGACTGAAAGCCCGATGTAGCGGTCGCCAGCCGCATCGGCCTCAGCGGTGTGAATCCCGATCCTGACGAGGACTGCGACGTTGTCCGGCCACTGCTCCTTGGCCAACGCGCGCTGGATCTCCACCGCCGCCGAGACGGCGCTCGTAGCGCTGCGGAATGCGACGAAGAACGCGTCGCCGTGTGTGTCGATCTCCTCGCCTCCGTAGCGGGGGAACGCGTCCCGCAGAAGCGCCTGGTGCCGTTCAAGCAGCTCGGCGTAGCGCTCGCGCCCGAGTTGTTTGAGCAATCTCGTCGACCCCTCGATATCCGTGTACACGAAGGTGACGGTGCCGCCCGGACGCTCAGACATGCTGCACTCCGCGGCAAGGTTCTCGCACGGCATGCCGACTGTCAACGGCTCGGAAGCTTCCATTCTGCTGCCTGTTAGCAGCCGAAGCGGGAATGCCCGTGGAAAGAATCTGGAAAGAAGAGACGGCTTCAGCCGACTTCTGACGGCAGAACGCCGTCGTCAAAATGCTTGTTTCCCAGCTACTTGGCGTCCGTTGGCAACCGGTGGCCAATGAGCTGGCTCGATCGACAAGCTGGAGATCACTGGTTCGAGCCCAGTACCGCGCGTTTCGCTCGCTGTAGCGAGTACCTCATTACCACTTCGAGCGACCCCCGCGGCGGCTCGTGTACATGAGCTTCGGCCGGGCCGTCTTCATGCCCGTCGCCTCGAACTGCTCGCGGTGGCCGAGCATGGTCGCGACACGGCTCACATCCGCCTCCTGCCGGGGCAGGACGAGCGTGATCCCTTGGCCGGTGCGCCCGGCACGGCCGGTCCGGCCGACGCGGTGGACGTAGCCCTTGCCGTCCTCCGGCGGGTCGTAGTTGATCACGTGGCTGATCGAGTCGAGGTCGAGGCCCCGGGCCGCGACGTCCGTGGCGACGAGCGTCGTCACCTTGCCGCTGCGGAAGCGCTCGAGTGCCCGCTCGCGCGCGCCCTGGGACAGATCGCCGTGCATCGCGGCCGCCTCTACCCCGCGGGCGCGCAGCTTGTGGGCGAGCCGGTCGGCGCCGCGCTTCGTGCGCACGAAGACGAGGGCAAGCCCACGATCCTCGCCCAGCACGTCGATCAGCCGGTCGAGCTTGTCGGCGTCGGTGACCGACACGAACTCGTGCTCGACCTCGCCGTCCGCGTGGCGTGAGGGCAGCTCGGCCTCAAACCGCGACGGGTTGCTCGTGTAGGCCTCGGCCAGCCGGCCGACGGCGCCGTCGAGCGTCGCCGAGAAGAGCATCGTCTGATGCCTCGTCGGCAGGCGCCGGACGATCCGGTCGACCTGGGGCTGGAAGCCCATGTCGAGCATCCGGTCGGCCTCGTCGAGGACGAGAATCTTGATCGACCCGAGCGAGATCAGGCGCCGCTGGACGAGATCGTTGAGACGGCCGGGAGTGGCGACCACGACGTGTGCGCCGCGCAGGCGCTTCACCTGCGGCCCGACCGGGGCGCCGCCGTAGGCGGCCGCCGCGCGAATGCCCTTCGGCTTGCCGAGCAGCGCGAGCTCCTCGGTCACCTGGAGCGCGAGCTCACGGGTCGGCGCGAGCACGAGCGCGGTGGGGGCCTGCTCGCCGCCCAGGACGAGCTCGACGATCGGCAGCGCGAAGGCGAGCGTCTTTCCGGAGCCCGTCGGCGCCTTGCCGAGGATGTCGCGGCCCTCGAGCGCGTCGGGGACGACGAGGGACTGGATACGAAACGGCTCGGTGATCCCGCGGGCGGCGAGCGACTGCTCGACCTCCGCGCTCACGCCGAGCGCACCAAACGACTGTGCCATGGGGTTCTCCTTCGACTCGGATTCGAGATGCAGACCCGAAACCGTCGAAAGAGGGAACGAGAAGCTGGATCTCACGGGACTGCCCTGACGGCATCCCTGCGACCAGGCTAGCAGTCGCCCGGCCCGGCGCCGTCCCACCCCTTGAGAACTCGGCGCCAACGGCCTAAGGTCAGACCACACGTCCTCACACGGATCGGAGCAGGGGATGAGCGAGCTGATCCAGCCGTTGAGCGACGTCGGGCCGGTGCGGCACGTTCCGGCGCAACCGAGAGCCTCCGCCAGCGCGCCGAGCTTCACCGAGCTCGTCTACGCCCACCACGACTGGTGGCGCGCTCGCCAGGCCGGCACGCCCGACCCGGCCGCCGAGGCCGCGTACGACTCCGTCCTCGCCGCCTTCCAGGCCCACCACGGCCAGATCGTCCGCGCCTACTGGTGCTCCGAGGTCGAGAGCGCCGTCGCGCTGACCGAGCAGAAGCGGCTCGGCGGGCTGCGCGCTCCCGTCTTCGGCTTCCACCGTGAGAGCGACTGGGCGACGAAGACCGCTCCCGAGGTCGCCTCCGAGCTGCACCGCTGCGACGAGCTCGCCGTCCGGGCGAACGCCGTGCTGACCGGAGTGCGGCAGCGGATCTGCCTCGAGCTCGTCGTCTCCTGCGCGGCGCACCTGCTCAGCCTCGTCGACACGCGCGCAGGCTTCGGCGACGACGAGAAGACGAAAGCAGCGGTCGCGCACGAGCGGGCCGAGATGAGGAAGGTCAAGGCGTACTACTGCGAGGCTGCGAACGGACAGGCGCAGCTCGTGTACTTCGGCGGGATCGCGACCGTCATGGCCGTGATCGCCGCCTTCGCCACGCTCTGGCTCTCGCTCAGCTGGGCCGCTCCCGTTGCGGCGCTCGCCGCCGGCTCCGTCGGCGCGGTCGTGAGCGTGATCCAGCGGATCAACAGCGGCACGTTCGAGCTCGACTACGACGTCGGGGCGCCGTACGCCTTCTTCCTCGGCGGGCTGCGCCCGCTGATCGGCGGCGCGTTCGGCATGGCGATCACGTTTGCGTTCAACGGCGGCCTGCTCCACGTGCCCGTCGCCCAGGGCACGAGCACGAGCGACCAGCGACTCGCGCTGATCGTGCTCAGCTTCCTCGCCGGCTTCAGCGAGCGCTGGGCGCAGGACACGCTCACGTCCGTCCTCCCGTCTGCGGCGAACCCGGCCCCGAAGCAAGGCCCGCAGAAAGGAGCAGCTCATGAGTGACGCACCCAACGGTCTCGCCGTGCGGACGCAGAAGCGGTACGGCTGGAGGCGCGACAGCCCCGACATGCGCGACCACCTCATGGCGGTCGAGCCCGCGAAGACGCTGCCGCGTTCGGTGAGCCTGCGCAAGCAGATGCCGCCCGTCTACGACCAGGGGCAGCTCGGCTCGTGCACCGCCAACAGCATCGGCGCGATCCTCGAGTTCAACGAGCTCAGGCAGGCCGAGATCGACGCCGCCACGCCCTCGCGCCTCTTCATCTACTACAACGAGCGCGCGATGGAGGGGACGGTCAAACAGGACTCGGGCGCCGAGATCCGCGACGGGATCAAGTCGGTCGCGCAGCTCGGCGCGCCGCCCGAGACCGAGTGGCCCTACGTGATCACGAAGTTCGCGCAGAAGCCGCCGGCAAAGGCGTACAAGGATGCGCTGAGGCACGAGGCGATCCGCTACGCGCGGGTGCCGCAGACGGAGATGGGGATCCAGAACGTGCTCGCCGTCGGGTATCCGATCTCGTTCGGGTTCACGGTCTACGAGTCGTTCGAGAGCGAGGTGGGCTCGAACGGGATCGTGCCGATGCCGGAGCCGGACGAGCGCGTGCTCGGCGGCCACGCGGTCGTCGCGATCGGCTACAAGCGCATCAAGGGGCAGCTCTACTTCGAGTGCCGCAACTCCTGGGGCCCCGACTGGGCCGACCACGGCTACTTCTGGCTCCCGGCGAGCTACGCCACGAGCGGCAACCTCGCGAGCGACTTCTGGGTGATCGAGCAGGTCGAATAGCCCTTGATGCCGTCGGCGGCTTCCCCTAGGCTGAGGCGCAGTCCAGGGGTCGATCCAGGGGGTTCGCTGTGAACACGTACCACTACGTCCTCTACGTGCACATCCTGTCTCTGCTGCTCGGCATGGGAGCCGGCGCGGTGCTCCTCACCTGCCTCTTCCAGCTGCGCGCGGCGCGCACGGTCGAGCAGGCCGTGCCGTGGGGGATGGTCTCGGGTACGGTCGCGAAGCTCTTCCCGGTCGCGATCCTCGGCCTCTTCGGCACCGGCGCGTACATGACGAGCAACCTGTGGACGTGGAGCACCCCCTGGATCGTTCTCGGCATCGCCGGGCTCGTCGTGCTGGGCGTGCAGGGAGGCGGCATCGCCGAGCACACGGCGAAGAGGCTTCAGGCGGCGATGATGGCGAACGGTCCCGGGCCGATCGGCCCCGAGGCGCGCCGGATGACGCTACATCCCGGCCTGTGGGTGGTCGAGCTCTCGAACCTCGGCCTCGTGCTGGGCGTGGTCTGGAACATGACCGAGAAGCCCGGCTGGGGCGGCTCGATCGCCGCGCTCGTCGTCGGCTACGCGGTCGGCGTCGGGCTGGCGCTCCTGTTCTCGCGCGCGCCGCAGGAGGAGCTCGCCACGGCTTCCGAGCCCGCCGGCTAGGTCGAAGTCGAATCCAGCGTGCGCGCGATCACGCGTGCGTAGATCGTGCACGCGTACGGGTACGGGTGCGTGCCGTCGGAGAGCATCCTGTTCGTCGAGCTCCCGTACCAGTCGGCGAGGTGCGCCGCACGCCAGTCGTGCAGCCAGCTGACGATGGCGTGATTCGACTCGTCCTGCCAGCTCGTCGCATTGCGCACGTTGACGACGATCACGTCCGGGATCCCGCGCAGCGCTTGACGTAGCCGCACGAGATCCGCATACCAGAGCGGGCCGTTGTTCCCGACCTGGAGCACGATCGTCCGCGGCAGTCGGTGGTGACGCCGCAGCTGTTGCAGCTCCTTGATCGTGTCGTCGATCTGCCGGCCGACGGTCGCGTCGACGCGCACGCGGTGATGGAGCGCCGTCCGCAGCTCGCTCGCGCAGCCGAGCATCACCGAGTCGCCGAGCGCGAGGATCTGGCCCGGCGGCTGCGCGTGGTGCGTCGGCTTCTTCGCCTTGTGGGTCGAGACGACGGGGGTCGTCGTCGCGGTGTGGTGGTGGTGCGGGACGGTCGCCTTCGCCTTCGGCGGGCTGACGTAACCCGCGACCGGGTTCAGCGCGTGCGGCGTCACGAAGAGAACGGCGAAAGCCCCCACGAGGCCCATCGCGCCCGCGCCCACGACCTCGAGCCGGAACCGCCGCGAGTACTGGGCAAGCCAGCCTTGCAGCCTCCCTGTGCGGATCGGCTGCTCGACGAAGCGGTATGAGAGCGCGGCCGCGGTGACGACGATCGCAGCCTGCGCGACGACCACGCCCGGGCCGGTCCAGGGGATGTCCACGCCGGGTCGCATCAGCTCGACGACCGGCCAGTGCCAGAGGTACATGCCGTAGCTCCGCTCGCCGATCCAGCGCAGCGGCGCCACGCCGAGCGCGCGGCCGATGCCGGTCTCGGTGTGCGCGACGGCCGCGATCAGGACGGCGAAGCAGAACGCCGACGCGAGGTCGCCGCCGCGGTAGAGCGTCGGGTTGAAGTCCTCCATCTGCCGGAAGAGGAGGACGCTCGCGACGAGCGCGCAGACGCCGAGCAGCTCGAGCAGCGGCAGCGCGCGCTTGAGCCGCTCGATCGCGGGCCACACGAGCGCGAGCAGGATCCCCATCAAGAGCAGGAAGGCGCGCGTGTCGGTGCCGTAGTAGACGCGCGAGGGGTCGTTCGGCGTGTACAGGATCCACATCAGCGCAGCCGAGCCCGCGATGCCGGCGGCAGCGACGAACGGCAGCCGCCGGCGGCCGAGAAGCACGAGCCCCGGCACGAGGATGAGCGGCCAGATCACGTAGAACTGCTCCTCGATCGCGAGCGACCAGAGGTGCTGCAAGAGCGACGGGTTACCCATCCGCACGAAGTAGGAGTGGTTCGCGAGGATCAGGTGCCAGTTCGTGTAGTAGAGGAGCGAGCTCACCGCGTCGCCGCGCGTGCGGGCGAGATCGCCGCGCGCGAAGATCGCCCCGAGGACGAGCGCTGCGAGCACGACGACGACGAGCGCGGGGAGGAGGCGCCGCGCGCGTCGCAGCCAGAACCGGCGCAAATCGATGCGGTTCCGCGCCTCCCATTCCACGAGCAGGAGCGACGTGATCAGGTAGCCGCTGAGGACGAAGAAGAGGTCGACGCCGAGGAACCCGCCCGGCAGCCAGTCGATGCGCGAGTGGTAGAGGAAGACGGCTGCGACGGCGATCGCGCGCAGGCCGTCGAGACCTGGGCGGTAGGCGAGACGCGGTCCTTTCGGGGCTGGCTTCGGCATGTCCGGCAGCAGCTTAGGGTCCGTTTCGGCGGGTCGCCAGAGTGGTCCCGACCAGCTCGGCGAGGCAGTCCGCCGGCTCGGTCAGCGCGCGCTCGGGACCGTAGCGCTCGACGAGGGAGAGCGCTTCGATCGGGCTGTTAGGCGCCACGTCTCCCGCGATCGCGAGCGCCTCGACTTGCGCCGCCCTGGCCCGGTCGAGGACGCGGCCGACGACCTTGCCGGTGATTGAGGTTGCGTCGACCAGGCCCTCGCCCGTGACGACGAGATCGGCCTCTCGGAGCCGCTCTTCGAAGTTGAGCCGCTCGGCGACGAGGTCGAATCCGGGCACGAGGCGCGCGCCGATCGCAGCCAGGCCGCCGGCAAGGCCTCCCGCGGCGCCCGCGCCAGGCTGATCCGGGACGTCGAGCTGCGCGAGCCGCTCGCGCAGGAGCCTCACCTGCTCCGGCGTCGCGCCCTTCTGCGGCGCGAAGACCTCGGCGGCGTCGAGGAAGCGCGCGTCCACGTCGCACGCGACCTCAAGCGCAACCGGGAGCGGGGACGGCAGCACCTCGACGGCGCCGACCCCGCCGTCGGTCGAAGCGACGCCGCCGACGGCCACGACGATCCGCTCGGCGCCCTCGGCGATCGCCGTGGCGACCAGCTCGCCGACGCCGAGGCTCGTCGCGCGGAGCGGGTCGTTCTGCTCCGGCCCGCCGGCGATTGTGAGCCCGCAGGCTTGCGCGGCCTCGATCAGCGCGGTGCCGTCCTCCTCGAGCCGCCAGCCGGCGTCGACCGGCCTGTCGAGCGGCCCGCTGACGAGCGTCCTCCGGTTCCAGCCACCGAGCACGTCGAGCGTCCCCTCGCCGCCGTCGGCGAGGGCGAGCTCCTCGGCCGTCCAGCCGGCGCGCTCCGCTCCCGCGGCGATCGCGGCCGCCGCCTCGCGTGCCGAAAGCGTGCCGCGGAACTTGTCTGGGGCTGCCAGAAGCCGCATCACATGCGGATTGTCGCTACCGTTGGGCTTGCACTAGCACTACGAGCGAGTACCGGTCGCGCGTCCGATGCGCGCCTCCTGTCCGTTCAGAACTTCCGCGGAGGGAGGTGTTCAGATATGGCAACCGGAACCGTCAAGTGGTTCAACGACGCGAAGGGGTACGGCTTCATCACCCCGGACGAGGGCGGCAAGGACGTTTTCGTCCACTTCAGCGCCATCACCGCCGAGGGCTTCAAGACGCTCGCCGAGGGCGCGCGCGTCGAGTTCGAGCCGGCCGAGGGGCAGAAGGGCCCCGAGGCCCGCAACGTCGTCCCTGTCGGATAGCTCGCGGGTGCTGCGCACCCGCTCGCTGGAATAACGAACTACGCAGGCCGGAGACGCGGTCTCCGGCCTGCTTCGTTCTGTCTGGCTTTTTCGATCCCTCAATGGGAGGCCGCTCTCGTGCGCTCGCGCGCGGCAGAGGCCGGCGCGAGCGCTGATCGGGCTCCGTCTCAGCCCCGCTGGCGGAGGCTTAGCCTCCGGCCCTTCGCGCCTTAGCTCTTGCGCGCCGTTGCCTTCCCGCCCTTTCTGCCTGCGGCCTTCTTCTGCGCAGTGGTCCCGCCCTGGCTCGAGTTGCTCTTGGAGGAGGACGACGAGCCGGACTTCTTGCCACCGCGGCTCGAAGCGCCGGGCGAGTTCGCGATCTTCGCCGCGCGCTCCTTCGACATCCCCTTCTCCTTCAGCTTCTCGTACTGCTTCTCGTTCTTGACGTTTGCGCTCTTGCCGGGCATGAAAAACCTCCAGTCCTCGCTTGGGTGGGTAACGCTCGACGGGAGTCCGAGGATGCGCCACAATCAGCACATGTCGATTCGCGGCAGACCCTGATCCGCTCGGCGTAGCGCTGCGGCGCTCGTCGCGGCGCTCCTTGCGATCGAGCTTCTCGACGAGCTCGTCGGCGGCACGCGCGCGGCCGCATGGCCGTCGATCCGGCACGACCTCGGGCTGAGCTACGCCGAGATCGGGCTCGTTCTCGCCATCCCGGGCTTCGTCGGGAGCGCGCTCGACCCGCTGGTCGGCGCGGCCGGCGACACCTCGCGCCGGCGCGCGCTGATCCTCGTCGGGGGCCTCGTCTTCGCGCTCTCGGCGGCGCTGACCGCCGTGGCCGGCGGCTTCTGGCTCCTGCTCGCCGCGCTCGTCGTGGGGAACCCCGCGACCGGCGCGTTCGTCTCGCTCGCGCAGGCGACCCTGATGGACGCCGACCCGCCGCAGCGCGCCCGCAACATGGCCCGCTGGACGCTCGCCGGCTCGTTCGGGTACGTGGGCGGGCCGCTGCTGCTCGTCTTCGCGGTCTGGGTGGGCGTCGGCTGGCGTGGCGCGATCGCGGTCCTATCGGTGGCCGCCGTGCCGCTCGCTCTCGCCGCCCTCCGCTTCCCGAGCCCGCAGCCCGACGGAGCTCCGCCGCTCCGACGCGCGGTCCGCGACGCGCTCGCCGCAGTGCGGCGGCGCGAGGTGCTGCGCGTCCTCCTGCTGCTCGAGTCGGCGGACCTGCTGCTCGACGTCTTTCACGGCTTCCTCGCGCTCTACCTCGTCGACGCGGCCGGCCAGTCGCCGTCGACCGCCGCGCTCGGCGTCGGCGTCTGGACGGGAGCCGGCCTGCTCGGCGACTGGCTCCTGCTGCCTGCGTTGCGGCGCATGACGGGCGCCCGCGTGATCCGGGCGACCGCGCTCCTCTCGCTCGGCGTCTACCCGGCCTTCCTGCTCGTTCCCGGCCTCGGGCCGAAGTTCGTCCTGCTCGCGGCCCTCGGGCTGCTCAACTCGGGCTGGTACGCGATCCCCAAGGCGTGGCTCTACGACGCGCTGCCGGGCAGGAGCGGCGCCGCCGTCGCCGTCGGCGGGCTGGGCGGGATCGCCGGGGCGGCCGTCCCGCTCGCGCTCGGGTTCCTCGCCGGCGCCGCCGGAGTCGCCGCGATGATGTGGGTGCTGCTGCTGGCACCCGTGGCCCTGCTGGCCCTCACACCGCGCAACTAGACTGGTCCGATGCGCTCCGAGCGCACATCGACACCCCGCTAGTCGGCCTCCGGGTCGTCCTCTCCGTCCGTCTCTTTCGCGGTCGGATCAGGCACCGGAGACTCCTCCAGTTCCTCGTTCCTATCGTCTTCGCGGGGGTGCATATCCTTGGCCGGTTCTTCCATGAAGGTCGTCCTTCCCGACAACTCAGAGCTCGAACTTCCCGACGACGCATCCGGGCTCGACGCCGCGCGCGCGATCGGGCCGAAGCTCGCCGAACAAGCCGTACTCGTGCGCGCGAACGGGAACGTTCAGGACCTGCGCTTGCCGCTGCACGACGGCGATCCGATCCAGATCCTGACCACGCGGGACAAGGAGGACCCCGACGCGCTCGCGGTGCTGCGCCACTCGTCCGCGCACCTGCTCGCGGAGGCTGTGACGCGGCTCTATCCGGGCGTGAAGCTCGCCATCGGGCCGCCGATCGAGAACGGCTTCTACTACGACTTCGACTTCCCCGAGCCAATCCGCGAGGAGGATCTGGAGAAGATCCAAGCCGAGATCGAGCGCGAGCTCGCGGAGGGCCGAGAGTGGAGCCGGCAGGAGATCTCGCGGGACGAGGCCAAGCAGCTCTTCGCGGGCGAGCCGTACAAGCTCGAGCTCGTCGACACCGCCGAGGGCGACATCTCCCTCTACCGACAACATGGAGATGGGGGCGACTTCACCGACCTCTGCCGCGGCCCGCACCTGCAGGACTCGAATCCGATCAAGGCGCTCAAGCTGACCGGCCTCGCCGGCGCGTACTGGCGCGGCGACTCCGCGAACACCCAGCTCACGCGCATCTACGGCACCGCGTTCTACTCCCAGGACGATCTCGACGCGTACCTCGAGCGCGTCGAGGAAGCCCGCCGGCGCGACCATCGCCGGCTCGGCATCGACCTCGATCTCTTCCACCTCTCCGACGTCTCGCCGGGCTCGCCGTTCTGGCACCCGAAGGGGATGGTGATCTGGAACGAGCTCGAGGCGCTACGCCGCCGCATGAACGCGAAGCACGGCTACCAGGAGGTGAAGACCCCGCTCATCTACGACAAGAGCGTCTGGGAGACGAGCGGCCACTGGCAGAAGTTCCGCGAGAACATGTTCCTGATCCCGGAGCCCGACCGGACGTACGGGATGAAGCCGATGAACTGCCCCGGCCACATGCTTCTCTTCAACAGCCGGCTCCACTCGTACCGCGAGCTCCCGGTTCGTTACGCCGAGGCGGCGCCGCTGCATCGGAACGAGCTCGCCGGCACGCTGCACGGCCTGACGCGCGTCCGGCACGTGACGCAGGACGACGCGCACATCTTCGTCGCCGAGGAGCAGATCGAGGAGGAGCTGGACCGCGTGCTCGCCTTCGTGCGCGAGCTCTACGGCATCTTCGGGCTCGAGCCGCGGGCCGAGCTGTCGACGCGGCCCGACAACAAGGCCGGCGACGACGCCCAGTGGGACCGCGCCGAGGCGATCCTCGAGCGGGTGCTGCAGAGCCACGAGATGGAGTACGTGGTCGGCGAGGGCGAGGGCGTCTTCTACGGGCCGAAGATCGACCTGCACGTGACCGACTCGCTCGGCCGCTCCTGGCAGATGGCGACGATCCAGCTCGACTACCACATGCCGAAGCAGTTTGGGAACACGTTCATGGGCGAGGACAACCGCGAGCACCAGATCGTGGTCATCCACCGCGCGGTGATGGGCTCGTTCGAGCGGTTCATCGGCATCCTCGTGGAGCACTACGCGGGCGCCTTCCCGTTCTGGCTCGCGCCGGTGCAGGTCCGCGTGCTGCCGGTGAGCGATGCGCACCACGACGCGGCGCAGACCCTTGCGCTCAGGCTGGGTGAAGCCGGGTTCCGCGCCGAGGTGGCGGAGCCGAGCGAGACGATCGGCAAGCGGATCCGGGCCGCCGAGCTCGAGAAGATTCCCGTCACGGTCGTCTACGGCGACCGCGAGTCGGACGAGAGCCTCGCCGTGCGCGAGCGTGGCGGCGAGCAGTCGACGGTGTCGCTCTCAGCCCTCATCGACAAGCTTGCTACCCTCTGAGGCCTGAAAAGCAGGGGCGGACCGTTCCTCACCTCCCGGGCCGCGGAGGTTCAACCGAGTCGAAGTTTTGGCGAGGACCGGGCCGCTGCATGCAGCGGCTTTTCCTGTTGCGACAGCGAAACGAGGAGGAGTAAGCCCAACTTGGTGATTTGCCTTTGAGGCCCAGACGCCGGCCGTTCGACCAGACCCGTCCAGCCCCGCGCGACACGACGCGCATCAACGATGCGATCCGCGTCTCCCGCGTCCGGCTGATCGACGACGACGGCAGCCAGCTCGGAATCAAGACCACCGACGAGGCGCGCGAGTACGCCTACGGCAAGAACCTCGACCTCGTCGAGGTCGCCGCCCAGGCCGACCCGCC
>Ga0070739_10006414_pt1 | contig 12968 bp, 12 predicted proteins | sample Coa_R1_7_FD_66445 | JGI IMG/M metagenome (GOLD analysis project Ga0070739, IMG submission 66445) | Surface soil microbial communities from Centralia Pennsylvania, which are recovering from an underground coalmine fire - Coalmine... | ecosystem: Environmental > Terrestrial > Soil > Unclassified ... | reverse complement strand
GTGGAATGGGCCTTGCGCACGCCGCAGTGGTCGTTTCTGATGCCGGTTCGTCAGGAAGTGGACGACAACCCTCGCCCGCGACAACTCTATGTTCGGCCTGACGACCGCTGGGAGCTGAACGACCTGATGCAACATCACCTGCCCCTGGCGGATCACCTGGCCGAGGTGTTGCACGAGTTTGCGACACGAAGCAAGTCGCCGGAAACGTTTCAGCTACCGGCGCTTAGGGATGTTGACAGCGAATCATCTGACCCAGCCCGCAGTCCTGAAAACGGAACGCGGGACGACATCCCGGAGGGTTGAGAGGATGCGTCCCGCGTTCTTGGGTTTCATCAAACAATCAGGCTGCCGTCGTGCTGTTGCGTGACTTCGGAAAGTGGCCGACGGGTTTCCAGCGCATCGGTGTGATAGCGCCAGAAACGGATCGGATCGCGGTCAAACACGTTGTAAACGAACCAGGCGAGCTGGTCCTCGTGCACGAAGGGAACCAGGGCCAAGCCCTGGACGGGGTCCAGGGAGTAGACATCCATGTCGAGCAACTCGTGCAGGGTTTCTTTGAAGCGCTCATTGGCCTGACGGGCCTCACGACGAGCCTCTTCCAGGGCGATAATTCCATGGCGGTCAGGTCGTCCCGGTGCTTTTTCCAGGCGATTGACGGCCTGGTGGGCGTGTACAGCTTCCAGCCGGCGTTCGCGCAACGACCGGACGATGGATCCGAGATAGGGATCGGCTGCCCTGGCCTGCTCGTAAGTCCATACTTGCAGGGTCTTTTGCTGGCGGCTCGTTCCCTGGTTTTTGCGTCCCATCAATAGTTCCCTCAACGATGTTCCGTGGTGCCCTAGCGTCTTTGCCGGTTGTTTGGCTCCATCCATAGAGTTAGATGAGGGGAGTTGTGCAAGGGTTCACAAATCGTGGGTTAGGCTTCGAATTTTTCTGGGCCCGAATCCGCATCCTTTGCCCTTTCCTTGGCATCTAAAATGAGTCAGAGGAGAAATTGGCCTCCGTTCTCCCTTGGACACCCATAAAGAGGCCGAAAGGCACGTCCTTCATGGTTTGGTCTTCAAAGCTGGGCCGATTCTTTGGAATCGATGTCTACTTGCACCTGACGTTTTGGCTGCTGCCTGCGTGGGCATTTTGGGTCGGCCTACAAGCGGGCGGTGCTGTTGGGGGCATGCTCTCTGTGGCTCTGGTCTTGTTGGCGTTCGGCTGCATTCTGCTGCATGAGTACGGCCATGCGCTGACGGCTCGCTACTTCGGCATCCCGACGCGGGACATCACGCTCTATCCCCTTGGTGGTGTCGCTCGGCTCGAACGGCTGGGCAATAACGCCTGGGAGGAGTTCCTGATTGCGCTTGCCGGCCCCGCGGTCAACGTGGTTCTGGCCCTGCTGCTTGCCGGCGGCCTGCTGTTGATGAACGGGACCACGCCAGCCTCATCTACCGATTTGGCTGGTGATTTAATGTTCGAGCTGCTGATCGCGAATGTTATTTTCGTGGTGTTCAACCTGATCCCGGCCTTCCCGATGGATGGCGGCCGCATCTTGCGCGCGCTCCTGGTCCCGTCGAAAGGTTACTTGCGGGCCACCGAGATCGCGGCTCGCACGGGCGGCTTCTTCTCGTCGCTTTTCATGCTGGCCGGGTTGGTTGCCCTGTTTTATCCCATGCCGTTTCTGTCCTGGTGGCTGATCCCGGTGGGCTTCTTCGTCTCACTCATGGGCAAGCAAGAACTGGCCATGGTTCGCTACCGGGAATACCAGCGCCGCTTTCGGGGTTTCCACTTTGATGAAGAGCCGGTGACTGTCCAACCTGCCGATGGCGTCGTCGTCAAACCGGTCGAGGCGCATGCGGGGCGCTTCACCGGCTACCTATGGGACGAGCAGGCGCGTCGCTGGGTGGAGTGGCGCAACGGACAACCGGTGCATGGACTGAACACGGGTTCTTGATCTTGTCGAGTGCTGATCTTCAGATTCCGGGTTCCGGATGGACGTTGGGCGATTGGCTCATAGCAATTCCCCATGAGTTCGCCGGCTCCCACCCTCATCCGCTTTGCGGATGTTTCGATGCAGTTCGGTCCGCAGCGTGTGCTGCGCGACATCTCCCTGGACATTTCGCGTGGCCAGACGGTCGTCGTCATTGGTGAGAGCGGCTGTGGCAAGACGGTCTTGCTCAAGCTGATGATCGGCCTGCTGCGACCCAGCGCCGGCCATGTGCTATTCGATGGCCGGGTGCTCGCCGACCTCTCCGAGGCGGAATTGACCCAGCAGCGCTTGCGCTTTGGCTTCCTCTTTCAGGGAGCCGCCCTGTTCGATAGCCTGACGGTGTTCGAGAATGTGGCGCTGGGTCTGCGCGAAAAGACCCGGCTGGACGAGGGCGCAATCCGCGACCGGGTGCTGCAACATTTGCGTGAGGTGGGTTTGCCGGAAGGCGTCGAAAGAAAGAAGCCAGCCGAGCTGTCTGGCGGCATGAAAAAGCGGGTTGGATTGGCACGTGCCCTTGCCCTGGAGCCCGAGGTCATGCTTTACGACGAACCCACCACCGGCCTCGATCCGATTATGAGTGAGGTGATCAACGCGTTGATCCTCCAGACGCGCGAGCGCCATCCGGTGACCAGCGTCGTGGTCACGCACGATATGCGGACGACCCACAAGGTAGCGGATCGGGTCATCATGCTTTACCCGCTGTCTCGTCTGGAAGCGGACGAGCGGCAGATTCTCTTCGACGGGCCGCCGCGAGAGCTTAAACATTGCAAGGATCGGCGGGTGGCCCAATTCATTGAAGGCGAGGCTCGAGAGGGATGAACGAGCAAGCCATCCGCTTTCGCGTCGGCGTTTTTGTCCTGGCGGCCCTCATCCTTCTGGGCGTGCTGATCATCCTCTTTGCCGGGCAGCCGGCTTTCCTTCGCTCGCAAGCCGAATACTCCATCATTCTGAACGATGCCACGGGCATCAGCCCAGGGACGCCCGTCCGCCGCGCCGGTGTCCGGATCGGTGAAGTCAAACGCTTCGATCTGGACGACGCCACCGGCAAAGTCAAAGTGATCGTTGCCGTCGATAAGGACCACCCTCCCATGGAGGGAGATGAGGCTGTGGTCGCCCGGGGGATACTCGGCGGCGATACCCACATTGACCTCGTGCCTGCGCCGGAAGAGCCGGCCGGCAAGAAGCTTAACCAGGCGAACGGCCCGCCCCTCATTTTCCTCGTAGCAGACCCGCCGCCAAGCCAGCCTCGCAAGCCTCTACCACCGGGCACTGAGATTCCTTCCGCCCCCGGTGCCGCGGCCGGAAACCTCGCCAACCAGGCCGCGACGCTCATCCCGCCCATGCAGAAAACCCTGGCCCAGATGCAAAAGACCCTGGACGATTACGATCGCCTTACGGCCGAGTTCAATAAGGCCATCCGCGAATACACCGCGCTGGCGCGCTCCGTCAATCAGACCATTCCGGCGGTCCGGCAAACCAACGACCAGGTTCGTGATGCGGCCCGTAGCGTGAACCGCCTCGGCGACCGCCTGGACAAGTTGGTGGCCGCCAACGGCGACAAGCTGACCAAAGCACTGGACAACCTCAACAGCAGCCTGGGCCGCATCAATAACACGTTTAACGAGGAAAACCAGCGAAACCTGGCCACCAGCCTGAAAAATGCCCGCGAGGGAAGTGAGCGCCTGCTGACCGTCACCAAAGACACGGATGCCCTCATTCAGGAGAGCCGGGAAACGATCCGCCGGGTGAATGGCGAGATCCTGCGCACCGATGCAGTGCTGAGCAATCTTCAGCAAGCCACGGTGCCCTTGGCTCAGCGCAGCGCCAGCGTGATGCAGAACCTGGACCAGGGATCGGTTCGGTTCAATGCCGCCATGACCAGTCTCCAGGCCCTGTTACAGGGTGTGGGTAAGCCAACCGGCACGCTTGGTCTCTTGCTGAATGATCCGACACTCTACAACAACCTGAACTCAGCTGCCTGTATGCTCGATCGCATCCTGCCGCGCGTGGATCGCATGATCAAGGATTTGGACGTGTTTGCAGATAAGATAGCCCGCCACCCCGAAAGTCTCGGCCTGGGCGGCGTGCTTCGGCCAAGCAGCGGTTTGAAGCAAAGCCCGTTCAACGATTCTTCGTTCGGACCACACCACTAGTGCTCCATCCATCCCTGCTTTTGGGGTAGCTGAATTCGCCAGAATTCAGTCGAGCTGAATTCTGGCGAATTCAGCTACCCCAAAAGCAAGACTTGACGGGACACTAACCGACCTGTCACTTTGCCTGCTCGAACAGCTTCTGATCGGCTTTCTCCAAGAAGCGGTATCCTGTCGTGGTTAGTTCACCGGCCTTGTTGCCGTTGGTGTATTCAGTTTGCTTGGTGGGTAGCCTCAAGCCTTCAAATTCCTTGTAATCGCTCAGCCGATACTCCTTGACAACCGTCAGGGTGGCCTGGCGGGTGCGATGTTCCATCTTGATCAAGAGATAATTCCGGGCATCGATGCTCAGTTTGACCGCGGCATGACCTTTGTGCTCGACCTGAACGACATGCGTAAGCCGGCCGTCGACTTTGATGTCAGGTAGCAGCTTCAACCCGAAGCCTTCCTCTTTCAATGGCAGCAAGGTGCTGACGCGCATCAAGTAGAGTTCCTCGCGTAGGTCAGCCGTTTCCTCCTTGCTTAGAACGTTCGTCTTATCCCCGACAGTGCGCCAGGCTTTGTCCCCATCGAGGACTTGCACGAGCTCGGTTTTGCTGCCCTGAAGCTGGACGGTGATGTGGTCGTGCATGCGCTTCGGGAAGGCAACGGTCAGCGTCGTGGTGAAGTCCACTTCCTGGTTGGTCAGCAGCTGCTTGCCCCAGGCCGTGCGCTCATAGGTCTGAAGCCGGGCCAGTCGCTGCGCGCCCCCCTGGGCATTGATGGCCCGTTCAATAACGGCCAGGGCCCTGTCGCGGCTTTGGTCGGCTCGAACATGTTCGCTGCCGATCCAGCAAACCGACCAGCCGACCATGATGATGAAAAGCTGGCGCATGATCTTCTCCATGACGGACCGACTGGCCCACAGAAGTCACCACGGCCCTTTTACGGACAGCAAGGCAAGTTGTCCACCAGCCTCCGCCAGCATAGGATTTCGGGAGAACACCGCAGGAGGTTACACGCCGTGGCCAAGCAAACACCCCTGGAGCATGTATTGAGTCGACTGGAAGCCTGGCTGCGCCGGCATCGTTCCCGGTATCTCAAGGAACTACACCCAGGCGCCACCGCCAAGGATCTAACTGTACTCGACGCCGCCCTCGGGACCCCGGCGCCCGATGAACTGCGGACGTTGCTCGCCTGGCACAATGGTCAGGATTTTGAAGACGCCGGCTGCTTCCAGGAAGATTGGATGCTCTTGAGCACGACGGACATAGTCCAGGCCCGCCGGGACTTGACAGATGGTTGGGCCAAGAATCTGATCCCCTTCCTGGATGACGATGCGGGCAGCTATCTTGGCCTTGATACCGCAAGTGCCGGGCACCCGATTTGCTCCTATGTGGAGGACGAGCCGGCCCGGCGTCGGGTGGTGGCGCCTTCGCTTACGGCGTGGCTGCAGGAGTTCGTCTCAGCCGTGGAAAAAGGTCAGTACCACGAAGATCCGGAACGCGGTAGCTTCCTGAAAACCGGATCCTGAGCACCCTGGTTCGTGCCCACCAGGAGCCAACACTCTGCTTGCCCTTTGCGCCCGCTGGCCCAGATGTTCTAATAGGTCGAATCCCACCGCGCCCGAGCCCTGCCCTCCGCCCGAAAGGAATGCACGCATGCCTGCACCTGTTCGAGCGCACCGCCACGCCCTTGGGGTCACGCGCCGCGAGTTCGTGCAAATTGGCTATTCTGGGTTGCTCGGCGTCGGACTCTCAAGCGTGCTGACCCCGACGGCCCTGGCGGCACGGCGGTCCAAGCCGAAGTCAATGATCCTGATCTTCCTCACCGGCGCCCCCAGCCATCTCGACACCTTCGATCCCAAACCGGATGCCCCGTCCGAAATTCGTGGCGAATTCAAAACGATTCCAACGCGCGTGCCCGGCCTGCACGTCTCGGAACACCTGCCGCGGTTAGCCGCCCGCGCCGACAAATACACGGTTGTACGTTCGCTGGCCCATCGCGAAAACAACCATCTCGTAGCCACGCACCATTTGCTCACTGGCTACCCGCAGCCGGGAGCGTTTTTCGACAAGATCGCTTCGCGCGATGATTGGCCTTGCTACGCTTCCGCGCTCGACTATCTGCGCCCGCGCCACGACGGTATTCCTACGGGCGTCAATCTGCCGACCTTTCTGATGGAAGGGCCACTGACCTGGCCCGGTCAGCACGCCGGCTTCCTTGGACCCCGGCACGACCCCTGGCAGATCACCCAGGATCCTAACTCGCCGCGTTTTCGCGTGAACAGCCTGCGCTTACCGGCGGGGATGGAGGCGAATCGGCTGAATGACCGCCGAGCCTTACTGGATGAGATCAACCAACAGCAGCGCGAGTTGGCTCAATTGGCGGCAACGCGGTCGATGTCCGACCAGCAACGTCTGGCATTCTCGGTGTTGACCTCGGGCCGAATCGCGCGGGCTTTCGAGTTGAATCGTGAGCCGGCGGGAGTCCGCGAGCGCTACGGCCGGCACACCTTTGGTCAGTCGCTGCTTTTGGCGCGGCGGCTGGTGCAAGCAGGCGTTCCAGTCGTCCAGGCCAACATGGGCCACGTGCAGAACTGGGATTCGCACAGCGACATCTTTCACCGGCTCAAGCACGATCTGCTGCCGCCGCTCGATCAGGCGGTCGCGGCCCTGCTCGATGACTTGGAAGCCGCGGGATTGCTGTCAGAGACCTTCGTCATGATGCTGGGCGAATTTGGCCGAACACCGAAGCTGAGCACCATGCCGGGCGCCGCCAAAGTCGGCCGTGATCACTGGGCGCCATGCTTTAGCGGGCTTTTTGCTGGGGCCGGGGTGCGCGGCGGTCAGGTCCTTGGCAAATCGGACAAGATCGGTGCCTACCCCGCAACCACACCGTATACGCCCAACGACATCGGGGCAACGGTGTATCAGGTGCTCGGTGTCGATCCCGCATCCGAAGTTCGGGACCGCCAGGGCCGTCCAGTGCAACTCAATCGGGGGCGAGTGATTCACGGGCTATTCACAGGTTCAGGCGAGTAATACTCTGAGAAGATCGGAGAGCCGCGACCGTCAGGGAGCGGGGAAGAAGAACCGCTCCCTGACGGTCGCGGCTCTTCCAGCGCGCATGTTACCACGCTTCGCCTTGCTCATATCTACCCTGTCCGGCTACACTACGCGGTCGTTTCAGCCGGCTGCCATTTTCTGGAGGAGCTTCGCCATGCGCGTCACGTTGATAGCCAGTTGCGGGTTGCTGCTGGTCGCTACAGCCCCGGTGTTTGCTCAGGTTCCGGTACCGGGGCCCTTCCCCCCCACCGTCAACGTGGCGCCTCCGGCGATGACCATTGTGGAACGCAATCGCAACTTGGTTCCAACTCTCTTGGACGCGCTGAAGGATAAGGACGAAACCATCCGCCGCAATGCGACCGAAGCTCTGCGCGGTCTCGGCAGCGATGCCATTCCGTCGTTGCTCGAAGTGTTGCGCGGCAACGATCAAGAGTTGCGCGTCGCAGCCGCCATCCTGTTGGGCAACATGGGTCCCAAGGCCGAAGTCGCGATGCCGGCCCTGCTCCGCATTCTCCGCAACAAGAAAGAGCCTGCGGCGCTACGGCAAGCCGCGTCAAAAACCATTGCCTTGATGCTCAGCAGCGGGCCGGTGTCCAAAGCGGGGTCGGCGGGTGGGGAATTGCAGTTGGCGAGTTTCACCACGGGAAGCCGAGGGCCGGACTTAGTTGAGGGAACATGGCGACATCGTGTGCTCTTCGGGGATAAAGATATCCGCGTTACCATCCGGTGCACTGCCCGGCGGCTTACAGTGACATGCGACCTCATGTCGGCGAAAGGTCAACCAGTAACATGCGGTGCGGCGGTCGACGCTGATTACGCGGTGACAAAGGATGGACTACTCTTCGGGGTCGTTACAAGCATTCGTCGAACCCAGGATGATCAGCCGCCAGCCGACGCTTCGAGACTATCAATGGAGAGCTGGTCAGATCTGCTGGATAAGCCATTCTGTATCCGCGTGCGCAAGGACGGCGAGCGCATGACGATTCATAGCCTTGACTTTGGCACCGGCCCGGAGCAACGCGAACTGCATAAAGCTGAATTTGCTGTGCTAGAAGGCACCTACCAGCGGCAGCAGGGCACGCCGTAACCGCTGGCCGCATGGACAAGCGTTCGGAGTGCTTGTAGCACCGAGCTGAGCGTTGGCAGGAACACGAAGCGGAGAGGACGGGATTCGAACCCGTGGACGAGGTTTACCCCCGTCACCGGTTTAGCAAACCGGCGCTTTCGGCCACTCAGCCACCTCTCCGGGTGTCAAGAATGCGCGGAACGCCATCCGGCATCCATGTCGGGCCTGCTGCAAGCATCGTATGCCCCTCGCGGGGCTAGTTCAAGATGAAACTAGCCCCCGGCCGGAGGCCGGTTTTCAACGAGCGCATAGATTAACTAGGGCAGTTCCGGCGAGCGTGCGCGCCGGCTGCGCGAAGATCCTGTTCACTTCTGGAGGCAGGCAGCATGAGCATGCAGCGACGGCTTTGGTCGATGATGGCGGCAGTCGCCGTGGTAGGCCTTTTGACAATGCCAATGCGGGCGGCAGATACCAAAACTGCCACGGGCACCTGGACTTCGACCTTCGAACGGAACGGCCAAACGTTTAAAACTACCTACAAGCTGAAACAGGACGGCCAAAAACTGACCGGTACGGTAAAGGGTGGGCCCGACAACAAGGAAAGCGAGATTAAAGACGGTTCCGTCAAGGACGGCAAGGTGTCCTTCACGGTGACACGGGAAAGCCCCAATGGCGGCGAGGTAACGATCCATTATCATGGCAAGCTTACCGACAATGCCATCCAGGGCAAAGCCGACGTCAGTTTCGGCGACCAGAAACGGAGCTTCGACTGGAAGGCGACCCGCGCCAAGTGATTCAGGACAGCTGACAGCCTTCCGAAAACAGCTCTCTTATAAGCCCCATGCCGTTTGGCATGGGGCTTTTTTGTGCTCGCCGCACGGGCGGGCAGGCCACGATTCGACAAAGGGGGGTGACCTTGCCTAGAATGGGAGGACAAAAAGGACCGCCCTGGGCACAGGGTATGCAAATTATTGTCCCAGGATGTGCGGTTGCCGTAGATTGGCTGCTTGCAGAAGGTTGCACTAACCGACCTGGATCTAGTAGGGGATTGGGTAGCACTTCGAGGGGGAACATGGGCAGAACTTGAATCCTTTGAGCGCCGAGCGCCTTCTAAAGCTACGGGCTCCACCCTGGAGCCGTGAACGGGGTCAGGCCGTGGCCTGCGAATACAAAGGGATGCACCGCTTATGAAATTGCTGACCGCCATCCCGGTTTACAACGAAGAGCGGCATGTGGAAGGGGTTTTGCGGGAAGTCCGGCGCTACAGCCCGGATATCCTGGTAATCAATGACGGTTCCACGGACCGCACGTCCGAGTTGCTTGCCAAGCAGCCCGGTCTGCGGATTGTGACCCATTCGCAGAACCGAGGCTACGGGGCAGCCCTGGTTTCGGCGTTCGACTATGCCCTTTCGCACAGCTTCGACGCGCTCGTGACGATGGATTGCGATGGCCAGCATGAGCCGGCGCGCATTCCCGTGCTACTCGAAGCCCTCGATGGCGTGGACATAGTCTCGGGCAGCCGGTATCTGCGCGACTTCCGGCAAAATGGAGCCGCCCCTGCCGAGCGGCAACAAATCAACCGGCAGATTACCCACGAGCTTAATGAGCGCCTGGGCTTGAGGCTGACGGACAGTTTTTGCGGCTTCAAGGCTTATCGGCGGGAAGCGCTGGCTAAACTGCACATCACCGAAACCGGCTGGGGCATGCCGCTCCAGTTGTGGGTCCAGGCGGCCCGGCGGGGCTTGCAAATCCGCGAGGTTGCCGTTCCCCGGCTCTATCTCGATCCGAAACGGGCTTTTGGCGGCGTGCTCAATGATGCCGACCAGCGCCTGGCGTATTATCGACGCGTGATCGACGCCGCTATCGAGGCTGAGCGCTTCCGCACGCCGGCCTGCTGCGGTTGCTGTTTCGAACCGGAAACAACGGGACAAGAGCCAGAGCCGCCGCGGGAGACTTGCTGGTGATTGTCGCACGGCGCTTGCGGGCGCCGCGCACGGACGGCGCCGTGGTCGCAGAGCCTCCGTTGACCGAAGTGGCCGCCCTCCTTGGCCACAATCGGCAACACCTCGGAGCGGTCGCAGGTACGGTCCTCGGTCGATCCTGGCCAGATGTGCGGCAGCAGGCGCGCCAGGCAGCACTCGCAGCTGCCGAGCAATACTTCCTTGAGCATGACGAGCCTCTACCGCCCGACCTTTCAGCTTCCTCTCTCATTCTAGCCGGCCATCAGCCCGGCCTTTTTCATCCCGGCGTTTGGGCGAAGAACTTTGCCCTCAATCAGCTCGCGGGGACCCACGGGGCGACACCGCTGAACCTCATCGTCGATAACGATACGGCTCGCACGAATGTGCTGCGGATGGCAGCGCTCGATGGGCCAACCGTCCGCCTCGTTCCCTTCGACCAAGGCCGGGGTGAACTGCCGTTCGAGGAGCGGCGGGTCCTGGATGAGAATCTCTTCGCCAGCTTCGCTGAGCGAGCAGCAAGCATCACCACAGCGTGGCCCTTTCGGCCGCTGTTGCCTGATTTCTGGGCGGAGGTGATGCGGCAGGCGAAGCGGACTCCTCTCCTGGGCCAACGTTTTGTCGGTGCCCGGCGCGTTTTTGAGCGCCGCTGGGGCTGCCATAATCTGGAAGTGCCGCTCAGCATGGTCTGCCGCACCGAGCCCTTCGCCTGGTTCGTCTGTCATTTTCTCGCCGATTTGCCACGCTTTCACGCGGTCTACAACGAGGCGGTACACACCTACCGGCGTGTTAATGGGATTCGCAGCCGCAATCATCCCGTGCCCGACCTGGCCCGGGAGGGCGATTGGCTGGAGGTTCCGCTATGGGCCTGGCGGACCGATCGGCCACATCGAGGCCGGGTCATGGTACGGCCTGCCGGGCATCAGTTGCAGCTACGGATCGACCGCGAGGCGGGACCGAGCATTCCCTCGCCCGCACACGACGCGGCCGCGGCCATCGGTGGCTGGTTGGGACTGGAGGCGCAAGGCTGGAAGGTTCGCACCCGTGCCCTGACCACCACGCTGTTCGCCCGGTTGTTCCTGGCAGACCTGTTCATCCACGGCATCGGGGGCGGCAAGTACGATGAATTGACGGATGAAATCATCCAGCGCTTCTACGGCTTTGAGGCGCCCGGCTTCCTGGTGCTGTCGGCCACGCTTTGGCTGCCTTTCCAAACACCCAGCGTGCGGCCCGAGGATTGCGCCCTCCTCGCCCAGCGACAGCGCGATGTGCACTGGAATCCACAGCGCCATCTGCCGTCAGGGGCCCGCGCCGACGGCAATGTACAAGCCCTGCTCCGGGAAAAGCACTGGTGGATCGAACAGCAGCCGGGCACGCATGCGGGGCGGAAGGAGCGGTTTCGCAAGTTGCAAGAACTGACGGCCCGTCTTCGTGCCTATGTCACGGCTGAGGAAAAAGCATCCACGCAGCAACTGAACGAATGCCACGCTCAAGCAAGGGCCAACGCAGTGCTGCACAACCGCGAATATGCCTTCTGCCTGTTTCCTCAGGAGGAGCTTCGAACCTTCTGCCGCCGATTCTTACAGAAGTGACTGGCACATTGTGCCACCCGCCACTCATTTGGCGGCGGCGACAATGGCGAGGAACTGATCCGGCTTGAGGCTGGCGCCTCCGACAAGAGCGCCATCAACATCCGGTTGACTCAGCAGCGCCGCGGCATTATCCGGTTTGACGCTGCCGCCGTACTGGATCAAGATTGCTTGCGCGGCGACCTTGCCAAACAACTCCGCAATGCGGCTGCGCAAGAATGCATGAGCTTGTTGCGCCTGCTCAGGCGTGGCATTGCGGCCTGTGCCGATCGCCCAGACCGGCTCATAGGCAATCACCACACGTTCCAGGCGGTCGGCCGGCAAACCTTGGAGCGCGGAGGTTAGTTGTCCATCTAAAATGGCTTCGGTTTCCTCACGCTCCCGCTGCTCCAGTGTTTCGCCAACGCACAAAATGGCGGTGAGGCCGGCCGCCAATACCGCTTCAATTTTGCGATGAATGAACTCATACGATTCGCCCAGGATATGCCGCCGTTCGCTGTGTCCAACGATCACGTACCGGCAGCCGACATCCAGCAGCATGGTCGGGCTGACCTCGCCGGTAAAGGCGCCTTCCGAAGCCGGATAGACGTTCTGGGCACCCAGGAGCACCCGGCTGCCACGCAGAATCTCTCCGACTGGCAAAAGATAGGGCAACGGCGGGCAGACCGCGACGGTCACGTTTTGATTGGCCGCCACGCCACGGACGACCGCCGCCGCTAGGTCGCGGGCACTCGCCGCGGTTGTGTACATCTTCCAATTGCCGGCAATCAGTTTTTTTCTTTTCATCGTCCAAAGTTCCAAAGTTCAAAGTTCAAAGTTCAAAAGCTCGAAGTACCAGGCTACAACTTTTAACTTTGAACTTGCTAACTTTGAACTGCTCTCACGGTATCGTCCGCCCCAAAAGGCCCGCGAGATTCCGAATCTCGACCATGAGGGCGGCATATTGAGTGGGTAGGAGGGCCTGGGGGCCGTCGGAGAGGGCTTTTTCTGGACAGCTATGCACTTCGATGTGAACACCGTCCGCGCCGGCGGCGACGGCGGCGCGGGCCATGGCCGGGATCAGGTCGGGCCGGCCCGTCGCGTGGCTGGGATCCACGATGATCGGCAAATGGCTCTGGCCTTTCACGTTGGGCACCGCGGCCAGGTCGAGCATATTGCGCGTCGAGTCCTCAAACGTGCG
>Ga0070739_10006413_pt1 | contig 12968 bp, 7 predicted proteins | sample Coa_R1_7_FD_66445 | JGI IMG/M metagenome (GOLD analysis project Ga0070739, IMG submission 66445) | Surface soil microbial communities from Centralia Pennsylvania, which are recovering from an underground coalmine fire - Coalmine... | ecosystem: Environmental > Terrestrial > Soil > Unclassified ... | reverse complement strand
GGAATCGCGCGGGCGGGAGCGATTATCGGCGGCCTGGCGCTCGCCGCGACCGGCTATGCCGTAACCAGGGCACGAATGGCGTTGCCCGGCATGCAGGTACGGTAGCAGGGCATCCACACACGTCGCGTTCGTTCGTTTCATCTACGCCGATGATCCCCAAAGCTTCGCGGCGTAATCACCGGCGCCCCCTGGGAGACGCATGACCAGCCGTCCATGACGGGGCCGAACTGCAACGCTCCTAATCGGCGTGCCGCTGACGGTACTCCACCACTGTATCCGAATGGGAGCGCCGCCGCGAGCGGCCAGCGTCAGCCGGCCACCCGGCCGGTACGAGCCGAGGCGCTGGACCCACAGAAGGGAGAGCGTCCGGCCTCGCATCATAGAGACTCGGACCCGGCCCTCGCCCGACATGACGTGGATGACCGGTCGAATGGGGCGGAATTCTTGTCGGTCGAGCCGGATCCCGGCGAGAAAGCGGGGCAGCGCACGGTACACCCAGTACGTCTGAAAACGCTGAACGTAATCTTCCCAGAACCAGTTCAGGCCCGAACCCGCGCCGCCGGCAAATAGCGATGCCCACTCCGCAAGGTGGATGTACCAGCCGCGCTTGTCTCGGATCGATGCCGGTAGGACCGTCCACGGCCCGTACTCGCCCATGAAATCCGGCTTATCGTACGCGCGCAGCGCACGCAAATCCCGCGTGACGTAGCCGGCGATATCGGGGCTATAGTGATCGCTCTGGACGATATTCATACCGCCAAGAGACCAGACCTGACGGTCGCCCGGCATGTGAGCAAAGCTGGTGGTGATGAGATGCGAGGCGGGATCGAGCTCGTGCAAGTCATCGATCATGATCTGGTGCCAGCGGACGACACCCTCTCGGCAGCCCTTGTAACCCTTGACGAGATCGACCTCGTTGAAGAGCTCCCAGGCAAAGATGGACGTCGAGTAGCCCCACCGCGCGACGACATAGCGCAGGTTCCGCTCGAACATTGCGATCGCCGCCGAATTGGTGAAAAAGTCGCACGGGTTCGCGGCCGGTCCACCCCGAGCGCGGTTGTAGGGATTCTTCGACCAGTCCCATAGCCAATCCGTTCGATACTGCAGCGTCGCATGCAGGGCAAGGGTGAGGATGACGTGAATGTTATCACGGGCTGCCCACCGGAGGATGCGATCGAGCGCCCAGGCGTACGGCAGGTCGGCCCCGTAATTCCCCAGGGGATAGGCGTAATCGACGCTGTCCTTGTCCGGCGCCATCCAGATTCGGATAAGGTTGATCCCGGTATTGCGGAGCGATCCGGGCTGGGCCAGCCAGCGTCGGTAATCGCTGATTCCGTGGTACCAGAAGGCAAGGTTCTCTCCGACCGGGAAGTATGAAGCACCGTTATCGAATGCAAAGTAGTGACGATCGTACCGGCTGATGCGCACGTAACCGGGTGATGGACCTTTCACGACATGGAACGGGCTCCCCATGGAGGACGAAGTCGTGCGGCGGCTCGCGTCGCGCACAAAAACTCGGTACGTCCACACTCCAGGGGTCGGAGAGGCGAAGCGGACCCTCCACTCAGGCCCGCCGACCGGCCGAACCGGAAGCGCTCCGTCGGCGCCCTTGATCAACGCGTATCTGTGATAGTAAAAGCCGTTCACGCGGTACGCGCGTCCTAACGGCGAGCGGAAGATCGCGTAGAGATCGATCTGGGCCGGATCAAAGGGGTTGTGGTACGTCGCCTGAAGGGCGATACGGAGCTCGACCAACTGGTAGGTCTGGAAGGCGATCGTGCGGTGGCTGATCCGCTCAATCGCTGGCGCCCGTTGCTCGGCGCCGGCCCGATGCGACATCGTTGCGCCATCGACGACGCCGCCGGCAAAGGCCAACGCGAGCGAGATTCGCGCCAGGCTCGTCACGGGAACGAAACACCGCGTGCGGGTGGGAGCACCTGGATGCGATTGTTGAGGGTATCGGAGATGACGATGCGCCCGGAGGAATCAACGGCCACACCCCAGGGGTTATAGAGACGTCCGGGCCCATGCCCCAGGAAACCCCACTGGTTCAGCGGCTGACCGGCCGGGGAGAGTTCCTGAACCCGGTTGTTCCACGTATCCGCGACGTACAGATTGCCCACCCTATCAAACGCAAGGGCGGTTGGGTCGTTGAATCGCCCCGTTTTCACACCTTTCCCACCCCATTGCCGCAGAATACGACCGTGCGGAGTTAGCTGGACGATACGGTCATGCCACGAATCCGCGACATACACGATGCCGTGACGGTCGACGGCGACGCCGCTCGGAAAATCGAAGTTGTAGGGGCGGCCACGCCAGATAACCATCGGCCGCCCGCGCCGATCGAGCTTGACGACGGAATTATCACCTGAATTCGTCACATAGGTATTCCCGTTGCGTCCAACAGCGAGGCCGATGGGCTCGTTCAGGCTGAGGGTCCGGGGAGTGCGCCAGATGAGATGACCGCGTGGAGACAGCTTGACGACGGCCCCGTGATACGAGTCGGAGATGTAGACATCGTCATGTCGATCCACGGCAATGCCCTCCGGGTTGCGGAACGGTGTTCCGGCGTACTTCGTCCAGACGGCCAGTGGAGTGCCGGATGGAGACAGTTTCTGGATCCGGTTGTTACGCGTATCGGCAACGTAAATATCGCCGTGCGAATCGATGGCGACTGCCTTGGGGTTGTAGAACTGCCCGGCGCCGGTGCCAGGTGTCCCCCAGTCGGCAAGGACTCGAGCCGTCCGCGTGAAAATCTGGATCCGCGTGGCGTCGGAGACGTACACGTTTCCGCGCGCGTCAACCGCGACGCTCGACGGATCTCGGAACCGGCCGCGCCCCGCCCCCCATTTACCCCAGATCGCGGTTGCCCGTCCGTGTGCGGTCAGGCGCTGGATGCGGTTGTTCAGGGAATCGGCGACATAGATGTGTCCGCGACTGTCCAGGGCGATTCCCTGCGGCGCATTGAACTCGCCGGGTCGCTGTCCGAATCGACCGATGATGCGAAGCAGCTTGTGAGATCGCGAGAACTTCTCGATGCGCGCGTTGTACTCGTCGGCCACCAGAACGTTTCCATTTGGACCGACCGCGATCCCGAACGGCCCTTCAAATTGGCCCGCACCACTCCCACGACTTCCCCAGGCCGTGATGAATCGACCGTCCGGCGTAAACTCCTGAATGCGATTGTTGCCAGTGTCGGCGACGTAGACATTACCGCGCTTGTCCACCGCCAGGCCACGCGGGTTATCGAATTCCCCGGGAGCGGAGCCGCGGGCACCCCACTTGAGAAGTTGCCGGCCATCCGGTGAGAACTTCTCGATGACACCGGTGTTCTGCTGCGCCACATACACATTGCCGCGCCTATCGACGGCGATAGCGGCCGGAGCGCCGCTCTGGGACCGACCTTGCCCGACACGGCGGATGAGAGCACCGGATGGGGCGATCATGTCGATGGCATTCGCGTTCTGGTCGGCAACGTATATGGTGCCGTTGGGAGCGATAGCGAGGCCGGCGCCGGCGGAGAACGGCGGGACGCCGGCCAGAACCAGCATCTGGCGTGGTTCACCGCATCCGGCGAGGGCCAGCGCCAGCACGAGAATCAGAAGCGCCGCCACGACGTGCCCCTTCGCCATGAATCGTCCGGAACTGGACGTAAATCCGCGCGTTGCGTATGGCATGGCGATTAGGATGATAGCGCACGGAAGCGCCATAAAGAATGTTCTCGATCGCGTCGCCTGCAGTTCCCCCAACACGGCCCGTCCTGCTGGAACAAGCGTGGTTCGGCCGAAAGCGCGGTTTCGTCATTCAGGTCTTGATCCTGGCGCTCGCGCTGGCCGTCGGCGCCGTGCTGCGATTCTATTCGTTGGAGCAGCGCGGACTGATCTACTGGGACGAGGCAAAGTTCGCCCTGGAGGGTGTGCGGCTTCAGGTCGCGTTGCAGGATCTTTTCGGCGCGCACCTGCCGCTCGTTGCCGGCAAGGCGATCGGCACAGCGAAGCCGTCGAACGCGCTTCTCTACGGTGTCGCGGACGGTATCGTCGGCGTCCACGATTACACGCCTCTGCTCTTTAACGCCCTGTGTAGCACCCTGGCGATCGGCATCGTCTACCTGTTGGGCCGGCGGCTCTTTTCACCGGCCGTCGGACTCGTTGCCGCCCTGTTGCTGGCGACGTCAACCTTCGACATCATCTACGCGCGGTCGGCTTTGACGGAAAGCGATGCCGGCCTCATCTTTCTGGCCGCGACGCTCGTCTGGACCTTTGCCTGGGGACGCGTGGCGGACAGGAAAGAGCGCGTGGAGGTCCGCTACCTTCTGCCGCTCTTTGTCGCCGGTCTCCTGCTCGGCGCCTCGTTTACCTGTAACTACCGCCTGGCTGTCTACGCCGGTGTGCTGGTCGGCTTCGATCTTCTCTGGACGCTGGTCCGTTCCTGGGCCTGGCTTCCGGCTCGCGCCCTGGCCTGGTTTGCCGGCCTGGCGGTTGTTCCGGTCCTCTGGCAGGTTATCGGCATCGTCGCGCAGCAGCACGGAGCCGTGCTCTTTCGAAGCGAGAAAACGGCCCAGCCGCAGCAGTATTGGGGACAGGTGCTGGAGCGCGTGAACCTATTGGGGTCGTCGGCCGCCACATTCGACTGGCAGCAGCTGCAATGGTACGCCCAGCGGCAAGGGGGGTTGATGCTGGTGCTTCTGGCGCTTGGGCTCGCCGCCGTTCTCTGGTTCCGCTCCTTTTCCTGGCTGGCGCTCGCGGCGCTGGTTGCGGTACCACTTGTCGCCGCCAGTATGTCGCCAATCGTCGTTGCGCGGTCGTTCGCAGAGGCGATCCCGTTCACGTACCTCCTCATTGCCGCGGTGCTGGTTGCTCTGGCCGGCAACCGAGTGTCGTCCCGCGGTCTGGTCGCGCTCGTCCTGATCGCGGCACTTGTCGCGGGTGGAGCGGCGTCGTGGCAGTTAACAGGGGAGAGGTCCGGCTTTCGCTCCGCCGACTTCTACCTGACCCATCGCGGCGCGCATCGGATCCTTACCTCGAGTGAGGTGATGGTGTACTACTTCCGGGGATCGGGACGAGATTGCAACGCGCCGCGGGTGTCGGGCGGAATCGCAGGGCTTGCGGCGGATATCAGGGCGGGCTATCGCTATGCCGTGCTCGACTACCATGCCGGCGGATTCGTTAGCAACCTCATCCGCAGTCACGCGCAACCTGTCGCGATCTATCCGATGCTCGGGAATGCAGGACTTTCCGCTAGCCTTATCACCAGCGAGACCGGCGTGCCGACGGCGAACGACTTTGCGCCGAACGTCGAGGTGTACGACCTTGGCGTGATCCATCTGCCCGCTCGGGCGGGGGTGACCGCGGGAGCGTGCGTTCGCGATCGCACCAGTTGATCATCTCGTTACTCCTGGCGCATGGCACGCGGCTGAGCGTATCCTGTCTGGATATGGTCACCGACACGATACCGGGATTCGAGCCGAAGCGGATCGTGGAGGTGGAGATCGGCGGGAACCTTCCGAGGATCGAGACATTCGATGCCGAAAGGGGCCGGACATACCGGCAGGCGTTCGTCGCAGTCCGCCTGCACACCCAGCCGTTAGGGACGCTGCCTCTAGAGCTGCCTGCAAAGGGTCTTACTTCAGAGGCACTCGCGGCAGCCATCTGGGAGGCTTTCGGTGCGACGATCACCCGTCACCTGACGGAGGATGGTCTGGAGGAAGTTGATACCCTCCCGGTGACCGGACTGCCGGCCGTCGCGGATCCGGCATGTCTCGCCGGTCGGAGAGCGGTGATGGAAGAGGCGCCGTTCGTCAGTGTCATCGTGGCGACACGCGATCGACCGGAATCATTGGCCCTGACGTTGGATAGTCTCCTGGCGCTGGACTATCCCAACTACGAGATCGTCGTCGTCGATAACGCGCCCCGTAGCGATGCCACCGCTTGCCTCATCCGTGGATGCTACCCGTCTCCACTTATTCGGTACGTTCGTGAGGCTCGGGCCGGCCTGTCGTGGGCCAGAAACCGGGGAGTGTTGGAAGCTGCCGGAGAGATTCTGGCGTTTACCGATGACGACATCGTGGTCGATCGTCACTGGCTTACGTCACTGGCCGAAGGATTCGCAGTCGCGGACAATGTCGGCTGTGTGACCGGCCTGGTCCTCCCCGCCGAACTGGAAACGTCGACCCAGCAACTGTTCGAGCAGTTCGCGAGCTTCAGCCGTGGGTTTGAGTCACGGATCTTTGACCTCGGCGAGCACCGGCCGCCCAACCCGGGATTCCCTTATCTCGCCGGAATGATCGGCGCCGGCTGCAGCATGGCATTTCGGGCTGATGTGATTCGCTCGCTGAACGGGTTCAACACGACCGCGTCTCCCGGCATGCCGAGTCGGGGCGGTGAGGACCTCTACGCGTTCTTCGAGGTGATCTATCGCGGTTTCACCACGGTCTATCACTCTGGATCCCTGGCGTACCACCGTCACCGCTCCGAGTATGCGGCGCTTAGCTGCCAGGTACACGACTACGGCATCGGCTTCGTGGCGTATCAAATCACGGTTTTTCGCACCCATCCGCGGCTCCTGTTGGATCTCATCAGCAAAGCTCCCGTGTATCTCAGCCGGTTCATCGCCAGCAAGCGGTTAGAGACGTTGAGCCAGGGAGGCTATTACCCGCCCGAATTGCGAAACCTGGAGCTGCGGGGAATGCTGCTGGGGCCGCTGCAGTACATACGGAGCATCCGGCGGGAACGACAGATCGTTCGGGATTACGGCCCGCTGGAGGTGCGGCCGAAGGAGACGGTGGCCGGGCAGGAGAACGTGGGCTTTGAGTCGAAGCGGGTCGTGGAAGTGGAGATCGGCGAGCCGTTGCCGGTCATCAAGCCGTACGACGCCGAACGCGATCGGACATACCACCAGGCACTGATCGTCGTCCGGCTGCACCGTCATCCCCTTGGCCTGTTGCCGCTCCCGGTACCAGCTGACGGGGTTTCCCCCTCTGAACTGGCGGACACCATCTGGGATGCGTTTGGGTCAACGATCAACCGACACCTGGAAGGCGATGGGCTGGGTACCGTCGACGGGGTTCCGGTTGACGGTCTGCCGGGCGGTGCTGATTCGGCCTGCCTAGCCGGACGGCGAGCGGTATTGGCGGATGCGCCCTTCGTCAGTGTGATCGTGGCGACGCGCGATCGACCGGACTCGCTGATCCGGACGCTGGAGAGTCTGTTGGCGCAAGACTATCCGGCATACGAGATCATTGTGGTCGACAACGCGCCTCGCGCGGATGCGACCGCGCGGCTCTTCGAGGATCGCTATCGGTCCTGCTCGCATCTCCGTTATCTGCGCGAGGACCGTCCCGGCGCATCGTCGGCTCGCAATCGCGGGATTCTAGCGGCACAAGGAGAGATCCTGGCATTTACCGACGACGACATCGTGGTCGATCGGGACTGGTTGGTTGCGCTGGTGGAGGGATTCTCGATTGCGGACAACGTTGGATGCGTGACCGGCCTGGTTCTCCCCGCCGAGCTCGATACGCCGGACCAGCAGCTTTTCGAGCAGTACGCGAGCTTCACCGGCGGCTTTGAGCCGCTGCTCTTCGACCTCGCGGACCACCGGCCGGAGAATCCGTTATTCCCGTACATGGCGGGGATGATGGGGCCGATCGCAGCGTTTCGCGCCGACGTGATACGGTCGCTACACGGATTCAATCCGGCGTTGGGTCCGGGGATGCCGGCTAGCGGAGGGGAAGATCTGTTCGCCGCATTCGAGGTAATCCATCGGGGTTTCACGGTGGCCTACCAGCAACGTGCGCTCGAGTACCACCATCACCGCAGCGATCGCGTCGCGCTTCGCCGGCAAGTCTTTGGATACGGGACGGGATTCCTCGCGTACCTCACGGCCGTTTTCCTTGCTCACCCCTTGCTACTCCTCGACATCGCTGGAAAGGTGCCCGTATATCTAAGCCGGTTTATTTCCAGCAAGCGGCTGGAGACGTTGAGCCGGGATGGCTACTACCCGCCTGAGTTGAGAAATCTGGAACTGCAGGGGATGCTGCTGGGACCGTTTCAATACCTGAGGAGCCTGGTGCAGGCAAAGCGCATCGACCGGGAGTTCGGTTCGCTCGCGGTACGGCCGAAAGAACTTGGAAGCGAGGCAGGGATCCCGGGCTTTGAACCGAAGCGGATTGTGGAGGTGGAGATCGGTAAGCCGCTGCCGGATATCGAGCCATACGACGCCGGGCGGAAACGGACATACCGCCGGGCATTGATCGTCGTCCGGTTGCACAGCCACCCAATAGGGGTTCTGCCGCTGGCAGTTCCGGCCGAAGGGATCAGGCCGACGGACCTTGCGGCCGCGATCTGGGATGTGCTGGGTTCGACGATCGTTCGGCACCTTTCTGAGGATGGGATTACGTGCCTCGACCCTCTATCTGCGTCCGGGTTGCCGGAGATTGACGGTCCGCCCTGCCTTGCCAGGCGTCGGCACGCGTTGGAGAACGCGCCCCTGGTGAGTGTGATCGTGGCGACGCGAGATCGACCGGAGTCGTTGGCCCGGACGCTGGAGAGCCTCCTGGCACTGGACTATCCCAATTACGAGATCATCGTGGTCGACAACGCGCCCGGTACCGCTGCCGCCGCACGGCTTGTTCGCGAGCGCTTCCCGTGTCCCATGATTCGATACGTGCGCGAAGATCGCGCCGGACTCTCGTGGGCACGGAACCGGGGAACCCTCGAAGCGATCGGAGAGATTCTAGCCTTTACCGACGACGACGTGGTGGTTGACCGACAGTGGTTAAGCGCACTGGTCGAAGGTTTCGCTCGTGGTGACAACGTGGGATGCGTGACCGGCCTTGGCCTTCCTGCTGAGCTCGAGACGCCGACCCAGCAACTCTTCGAGCAGTACGGGGGTTTCCGCAAGGGCTTCGAACCACGCGTTTTCGATCGGCGCGATCACCCGCCGCCGGTTCCGACATTTCCATACTCGGCGGGAACGTTCGGAGCCGGCTGCAATATGGCATTTCGGGCGGGCGTGTTGCGCGCGATCGGTGGGTTTGACCCGATCCTTGGCGCCGGTACCCCGACCGGGGCCGGGGAAGACTTTCGCGCCTTCCTGGACGTCATCGTGGCAGGAAAGCAGATCGTCTATCAGCCCGCCGCGCTGGTCTATCACCGTCACCGCCCTGATTCCGCCGCGCTCCGGCGCCAACTCTTCGCCAACGGCACCGGGCTCGTCGCGTACCTGATCAGTACCTTTTGCGACCGTCCCATGTTGGTCCTGGATTTTGCTTCCAAGGCCTATCGCAGTTGGCAGTATCTGCGAGAGAAAAAGGGGATGGCCACGCTGACCGGGGAGATCGTGTTCCCACGCCGGCTCCGCAATCGAGAACTGCGGGGCATGGCAGCCGGTCCGGCCGCCTATGTTCGCGGTGTCCTGCACTATCGCCGGATCGTGCGGCGCTTCGGAGCGCTTCCGGTCGACGAGCAATAGAGGGCGATGTGGACGTTGAGCAGCGATTGATCGTCCCTGACTACCGCTCCGTACCCGCGACCGAACCGGCTGCTGCTGTCCCACAATGGTCTTCCGCGATCGTCAGGACGGTTGTCCTGCCGTGTCTCCTGATGGCCGCCTCGGTTGCCCTCTGGGCACTATCGCTTCCGCGCATCGATCCGGGACGGATGTCGGGCCTGGGGCTCATTTCCGTCTTGCCGCCTACCTTCTTCGCTGCCCTGGTCGTTCTCGCGATCAGCTTTTCACGCGCGGTGTGGCAGCGGCAAGCCGTATCCAGCGTCCTGATGCTCCATGTCGGGCTCCTCGTGCTGTTCATTCATGGGACGCCGGCCATCGTCTACAAAACGGTTCGCTACGCCTGGACCTACAAGCACATCGGCATCGTCGACTACATCCAGCGTCATGGATCCGTCGATCTCACGATTCCCTACCTCAACGTCTATCACAACTGGCCCGGCTTCTTTGCGCTCGATGCCCTCTTCACTGATGCTGCGGGTCTACGGAGCGCGCTGGCCTATGCCGCCTGGGCCCCGGTCTTCTTCGACCTGCTGTACGTCGGAGGATTGGCCCTGATCTATCGCGCGCTGACCGACGATCGCAGACTGATGTGGTTCGCGATCTGGGTCTTTTCACTCGGGAATTGGGTCGGCGAAGATTACTTCTCGCCGCAGGCGTTCGATTACTTTTTCTTCCTGGCTATTATCGGGATATGCCTGAGCGGCTTTGGCCGTGCCGCACCGTCAAATGCCTGGTTCCGCCGATGGCGCGCGACGGCCTGGGTAACGGGTTGGGCTGGGCGATTTATTCCCCAAACCGCCTCCCCGACATACTCGGAACTGGCGATCGGCCGGAACCGGCGCATCGGGTTGATGACGATTGCGATCGTCTGCCTGGTCGTCGTTGTGTCGGTCCATCAGCTCACGCCGTTCATGGTCGTAAGCGCCCTGACCCTGCTCGTGGTCTTCGGTCTCGTCTCGATGCGCGATTTCACCCTGCTCGCGATCGCGCTGGTTATCCTGTGGGATGTTTACGCCGCCCAGGCGTACTTTCTTCCCAACCTCCACGCGATCTTCGCGAACTTCGGCCAGTTGGAGGGTAACTTCAACGCCGGACTTACGCGCCTGTCCGCCCTGCCGCCGTCGCAGGGCACCGTCGCGCGCATCACACGTCTATTCACCGGCATATACATCCTCCTCCCAATTCTCGGGATCATCCGGCGTCTCCGCCACGGGGCCTGGGACGTCGCCTGTATCCTCCTGATCATCGCGCCGTTTCCTGCCGTCTACGCCACGCGGTACGGACACGAGATTCTCTTTCGCATCTTCTTGTTCAGCCTCCCGTTCACATCATTTCTGCTTGCTGCCCTGGTCTACCCAACGCTCGCGTCCGGCCGATCGCGCCGCACCGTAGTCGCGTCGAGCGCACTCAGCGTTGCCCTCGCCCTGGGTCTCTGCGTCGCGAACTTCGGGCAGGAGACGATGAATTACTTCACGCCCGGAGAGGTAGCGGCGGTCAAGTACTTCTACCGCGTTGCGCCGCCCGGTTCCTTGCTCATCGAGGGGTCCTACAACGATCCGATTCCATTCGAGAGGTACGAGCTCTACACCTACCGCACGGTGTCGGATTTGCCGAGCGTCGGCCAGAGACTGGCTGCGGTCCGCAGCCCGGTGCATACCTTTCTGTCTTGGAGCAAGAGATTTCCAAACGCCTACGTGCTGATCTCCAATAGCGAGCGGGCGGAGGTGTCCATTACCGGCGAGTTGCCCGCCGCCGCGCTGGATCAGATTCAGGCGAAACTCAATGCCTCGCGGGAGTTCACCCCTGTATTCCAGAACCAGGATGCAATCATTTTTGAGCGAACAGGTACCGGAGGGACGGGATAGTGGATGAGCCGGCGTCCGTTACGTTCTCAGTGGTATCTCCACGGTGGGAGGTTCTCCGGTGGATCGACACGTTCGTCGTGTCGGCCGCGGCTGCATGTGTGCTCATCGCGCACGCCGGTCCTCCGGTCCAGTCATGGGTGATGTTCCTCTTCATGGTGCTCTATCCGGGTATGCCTTACGCGCGGATGCTCCGGCTGCGAGGCCTCTTGATCGAAGTGACGCTGGCAATCGCGCTGAGCCTCGCTCTGGATGTGATCGTCGCGGAGGTGATGGTTTACGCGCGCCACTTCTCGACCGATCTGGGTGTGGCAGCACTTCTCGCCATCGCGCTTATGGGCGTGGGATTCCAGGTGTGGTCGTCGGTAGCGGCAAGAAGTGCAAGGGGTTCGCCGTGATGATTCACGTCCTCGCGATCGGCTTCAACACGTCCACTCTGGATTCGGGTTGCAACGCTGTGGGCGCGATTCTAGGAATCACCCTTGTAGTGCTCATCGCAGTGAGATTACTTTTACGGGTCGACGGTGACGAGGATATGCTTCCGTCGCTGCGCAGGATCGACCGGGTAAGTATTCCGCTTGGGCTGGCGTTCGTCGTCGTGTCCGGCCTCCGCATCGTGCTGGCCCTCAGCACGTAAAGACCCTCCGCCGCGCTTTATTGACCACCCACCGGGTCTTGGCTTGTCCCAGAAGGGACTTGATTATTCCGTCTCGCGGTAGGTAGGCGGGGCAACCGATTGGTCGGAGGCCCGACGACCGCGGCTCTCGGGAGGCCCACCCGTTTGCCAGTAGCGTTCGCGGATGTTGCGACGCTCAATCCCGTCCCAACCGTAGCCGGTCGGTGGCGGCTGGAAGCGACGTTTCTTGATGCGCGCCGGAGTCAGACGTTCACGGATGATAGTCGTCAGGACGCGCCAGCCGTCGGGGACGGCGCGTAGGTTGCTGTGTCCGTGGACGCGGCTGCCCTCAATGCTCGGCACCTCATGGACGATGAGCCGTGCCTTAGCGGCGCGAATGTTGATGAGCGTCTCAACCTCAAAACCGCTCTCGTTGATGTGCAGGTAAGGGAGACAATCGACCCAGAACGCGTTGTAGCCGTAACAGAGATCGCTGAATCGCGTCTGGAAGAGAAGGTTGATCAATCCCGTCAGTCCGCGGTTGCCAATGCTCCTGAGCCACGTCAGGTCGGCGCTGCCCCCGCCTGAAAGGTAGCGCGAGCCCTTGGCGAAGTCGGCGCCCAGGAGTAACGCGCTCACGAAGCGGGGGATTTCGGCCGGATCCGACGATCCGTCGGCGTCGAGTAACACAATGATGTCGCCGGTGCAGACGGCAACGCCTTCTTCCAACGCCCCACCTTTTCCGACGGTCGACTGCTCGATGATCACCGCGTCAGGTCGGAGCGAGAGAGCGACGTCGATCGTGCCGTCGGCAGAGTGGCCGTCGACCAGTATGACCTCGTGGACATCCCGCGGCAGACGCGTCAGCACATACGGCAGATTGCCGGCCTCATTTCGGGCCGGGATGACGACGCTTACCCGCGGAACCGACGGGTCGGACGACGCCCCGTGATCGGGCTGCTGTGTATTGAGCGCGACTAAAG
>Ga0070739_10006410_pt1 | contig 12971 bp, 10 predicted proteins | sample Coa_R1_7_FD_66445 | JGI IMG/M metagenome (GOLD analysis project Ga0070739, IMG submission 66445) | Surface soil microbial communities from Centralia Pennsylvania, which are recovering from an underground coalmine fire - Coalmine... | ecosystem: Environmental > Terrestrial > Soil > Unclassified ... | reverse complement strand
CCACCGCCGACGCGGTCAGCCAGGTCGTCAACCAGGCGGCCGAGCAAGGCAAAGAGGCGTTGTCCAGCCTGGCGGGCAAGCTCTACGACTCTGTCAAAGGCCAGGTGACGGCCCAGCTGGGCTCGGCAGTCTCTTACCTGTGGCAGTCGGGGGCGTTGCTGCCGCCGGGGTCAGCCAGTTCATGGGCACGGTCCACTGGCTGATGAGCGAGCCGGGCCGGGCCAAGAAAGCTTATGAGGCCGAGCGCAACGCCGGGGAAAGCCCGCTGGGGCCGGCAGCATGGCGGCCTTGCAGGTGGTCGCGGACGCGGTTGGTGCGACGGACGTGTCCCACGCCCTCAATGGCCAGGAGGAGTTCACGGGGCGGGGCCTGTCGACGGCGGAGCGTTGGTTCAAGGGGGTCACGGGCAGCGTCCGGATCGTCCTGAGCGTGGTGGGGGCGCTGGACGGGGGCGGGGCGTTGCTGGACGGCCTGGGGGGCGCGAGCGAAGAAACGGCCTTGGCGGACGGGGCGGCCAACACGCTGGAAGGGGGCCAGAAGAAAGGGGTCATAGCTCCTTGTTTTCCTCACTGGGGCTTCACCGGCCTCGACTCAAGGCTTGAGCGCGCGAAGACCGGCTGAACTTCCCTCAGTCCCGATGGTATGATGCACCAGGAGGTCCGATTGGGAGGCAATTGTCATGGCTCGCCGCTGTGTGGTGCTTGCTCTTCTACTCGTTCTCGGCCTAGGGCTCGGCCTGATCTTGCCGGTAGGGGCTCCGTCCGCCGAGCCGGCTGCCAAGGCCAAACCAGAGCCCCTCGTCGAAAAGGTCCGCAAGGCCATCCAGGGCGGCGTGGACTTCTTGCGCGGCCAACAACTCGAAGATGGCAGTTGGGAAGTTGATACGGTCAGCCACATGCGCAAGGGCGGCTGGACAGCCCTGTCGATGCTCGCCCTCCTCCATGCCGGCGTTAAACCCGAAGACCCCATGATGCAGCGCGGCCTCGCCTGGCTGCGCAATCACGAGCTCACCAACACCTACTGCGTCGGCCTGCAAACGATGGTGTTCGCGTATGTCCACGATCCCCGCGACGGCGTGCGCATCCAACGGAATGCGGATTGGCTCCTCAAGGCCGCCATTGTGGAGAACGACAAGCTCAAAGGCTGGACCTACGAGCAAAAGCCAAATGGTGTCTTCTCTGAACCTGATAACTCCAACACACAGTACGCCCTGCTGGGCCTGCACGAAGGACACAACGCCGGTGCCGTGGTGCCGCGGGAGCAGTGGGACGCCATCCGGCAGTTCTACATCGATAGCCAGTACAAGGCACCAGAGGTCCCACCGGAGTGGTCGGGATCTTGGTACTACACCCAGCGCATGAAACAGCCGCGTTTCACCATGACCACGGCAGGGCTGTGCGGCCTGCTGATCGCCGGTGCCGAATTGAACGAGGGACGCGAGAAGCGCGTTGGCGGCGCGGTCGAACACTGTGGCGAGTACAAGGAAAATCCAGCGGTCGAGCGTGCCCTGGCCTGGATCGCCACCAATTTCCGCGTCAGCACCGCAGGCACGCTCAACAACCCCTACCCCTACTATAACCTGTACGGCATCGAGCGGGCCGGCCGGCTGTCCGGACAACGCTTCTTCGGCGGACACGATTGGTACCGCGAAGGCTGTACGTGGTTGACGACGGCAGGCCGACAGCGTGCCGATGGCTCCTGGAGCGGCGGCGGCCAGCTTGATGGTTGGCCAGTTGTCACCACAAGTTTTGCGCTGTTGTTCTTATCAAAGGGTCGCACGCCGGTGTTGGTCAGCAAGCTCCGGCATGGGCCCAACCAGGACTGGAACAACGACCATAGCGATGTCCGCCACCTGGTCGAGTACATGAGCGATAAAGTCTTCAAACACCAGCCGCTGGCCTGGCAAGTCTTCGACATGCAGCGCGGCCTCGATGCCAATGCCGATGACCCCCTCCGCGTCACCGCTGACCTGCTGCAATCCCCCGTCGCCTTCCTTAACGGCCATCGCAAACCCGTGTTCCAAGGGGCCGAAGAAAAGATCCTCGCCAAGTATGTCGATGAAGGCGGCTTCATCTTCGCCGAAGCCTGCTGCAACCAGCCGGACTTCGCCAGCGGCTTTGGCGAACTGACTGACCGCCTCTTCGGTGTGGACTCGCTCAAGAAGCTACCCGCCGACCATCCCATCTACACCGCCCATTTCCTCGTCCCGCCCACCAAGTGGCCCCTGTACGGCGTGGAGCAGGGCTGCAAGACCGTGCTGGTGCTCAGTCCCAAGGACCTCTCCTGCTTCTGGGAACAGAAGGACACCAGCAGCGAAGCAGGCCGGCAAGCCTTCCAGCTGGGGGCCAACATCCTCTGGTATGCCACCGGGGGAGAGCTACCCAAGCCGCGGCTGACCGAGGTCGATGTCAGCGATGCCAGCAAGGTGGAGCAGAAAGTCCCCCGCGGGGTCTTGAAGGTGGCCCAGCTACGGCATGATGGCACCTGGGCGCCGGCTCCCAAGGCGATGCACAACCTGATGCAGAGCTTGCAGCAGCACTGGCATCTGCCGGTGGTCATTCCCAACGACATCGAGCAGACCGGCATCCGGCCCAACAACCCGGAAATTCTTAACTACAAATTCCTGTACATGCATGGCCGGGGCCGCTTTAGCTTCGACCAGGACGAGCGGGCCATTGCCAACCTGCGCTCGGACTTGCAGACGGGCGGCTTGCTGTTGGCCGATGCCTGCTGCGGCCGGGAGCCGTTTGATAAGTCCTTCCGGCATCTGATGAGCCTGGTCTTTCCGGATCGGAAACTAGAGCGCATCCCACTGAATGATGAGTTATTTAGCAAGGAGCTGAACGGGACGGCGATCACGACGGTGCGGTGTCGTCGGCAGCGGAGCCGGGATGCGCGGTATGAGGATGTGCCGCCGTACCTGGAAGGGATCAAAGAGCATGGCCGCTGGGTGGTGATCTACAGCAAATACGACCTCGGCTGCGCCCTGGAGCACCATCCCTCCTCCGACTGCCTGGGACATGACTATGCCAGCGCCTTACGCCTCGGCACCGCCGCCGTCTTGTATGCTCTGATGCGCTAACAAGATAGACTTTTGGAATTAGCCGGGAGCGTGGGGTAGGATAGGCTTCCAGCCTGTCCGGTCTTACACGGACAGGCTGGAAGCCTATCCTACCCCACGCTCCCGGCTAAACGTAAGTGAGGTCATTCGGTCGTAATGGGGAGCGCGATGGATCAGTGGCACCTGGCGCGTGGTTATCGGTTTGCCGGTGTACACTCGGGACTGCGTACCGAACCTGGCCGGCTCGACCTGGCTATGATTGTGAGCGATGCGCCAGCCGCTGCTGCCGGGGTTTTCACCCAGAACCGCGTTGTGGCAGCCCCCGTGCGCGTCTGCCGTGAGCGTGTACCGACCACCGAGGCGCGTGGCGTCGTCATCTGTTCGGGCAATGCGAATGCCTGCACCGGACAACAAGGACTTCAGGATGCGCGCCGCATGGCTGCCGTCGCTGCCGAGGCGGTCGACTGCCGGTCCGCGCAGATGCTGGTCTGCTCGACCGGCGTGATCGGTCGGCCGTTACCGATGGCCGTGATCGAAGCCGGTATCGCGCAAGCCGCCGAGAAGCTCGCCAACACGCCCGCAGGGCTAGATGATGTCGCGCATGCCATTCTCACGACCGATACGGCGATCAAGGTAAGTACGCGCTCGCTACAATTGAGCGGCGCCGAGGTCCGCTTGACCGGGTTCGCCAAAGGCGCAGCGATGATCGGCCCCAACATGGCCACGATGCTGGCGTTTGTCTTAACGGACGCGAGCATCGAGGCGGACCATCTCGCTACCCTGGCACGCCGCACTGCCGACTGCACCTTCAACTGTGTCACCGTGGAAGGGCACACCAGCACCAACGATACACTCCTTATCTTCGCCAATGGCCACAGCACACCGATGCATGGCTCAGACCGCGACCGTTTTGACCAGGCAGTGACGGCGATTTGTGCCGAGCTCGCCCGTGCCATCGCGGCGGATGCGGAGGGATCGAGCCATCTGATCACCATCGAAGTAGAAGGCCTGCGCACCGACGCGGAAGCCCGCCGGGTGGCGAAAACTGTGGCCGAGAGCGCATTGGTCAAAACCGCGGTCTTCGGGGCCGATCCGAACTGGGGCCGGTTTGTGTCGGCGGCCGGCTATGCGGGCGTGGAATTCGAGGAAGAGCAGCTATCGCTATGGCTGGGCGACACGCTCCTGTACCAGACAGGGACACCACAGCCTTTCGATATGGCGGCGGCCTCGGCCTATCTGAAGAACAACCGAGATATCGACCTACGATTGCAGTTCACGCTGGGCCACGGTCGAGCCAGGTTTTGGACGTGCGATTTGACCTACGACTACGTCAAGCTGAATGCGGAATACACGACCTGATGAACCCGATCGAGCACGCCGCGCCAGCAAGTGCTGACTGACAACGCACTTGCTGGCGCGGCGTGCTCGTGATCGGATCAGTTTTGCGAAAACCCGCCTTCCTGGTCAAACTGGGTCTTCAAATCGCCGCCATCCGCTTGACTGCTGAGAAGGCGGCGTAGCTCGTCTGCTGTGAGCGGCTCTTCGGGCCCGTCGAACTCTTCATGCTTCCAGAACAGGGGCGGCAGCTCCATGGCGGGATCGTGCCAAGATTCGGAGGGTCCGGACTTGCTCTGACGGCAAGCCAGTGCCACCACAATGGCCCAAAAGAGGGTCACCACCACGACCGGCAGCCAGAAGAAAATCTCCTCATATAGGTGCGTCATGATGCCACTTCTCGGTCCGCGCAGTTCCTCAGCCCCCCTGGCTAACTGGAACGCAAAGACTGTGCCAGTCGGAGCGACAATGGCCAACCTCGTGTCCCAAGTCGTGTCCTGTGTGAATCCTGCATCCATACCGATTGTTTACGTTCGGTCAGAAATTCGCCGTTTTCCTAAACGGCTTTTGTTACTATAATGAGAATCTCTTTCTCATTCCGGGCGTCTAATCCCTGGGGTGGCGAAAGATCGCGCTCGCCGCCGGGATTGCAGCCGCCGAGTCCCTCATGTATTTGCTTGGGGCCTCGTGAAGGGCCCCCGAACCAGGGGTGTCCTGGTTCGTCTTCCTGATAGAGTGTAAGCGGATTTGGGTCTGGAAAACGGTTTTCCAGCCGACCGATGAGTTGTTTGTAGAGCCGCGACCGTCAGGGAGCGTGGAAGACATACCCGCTCCCTGACGGTCGCGGCTCTCCAGATAACGGACCACTGATACCTGTTTTGCTCTGGAAAGTACCATGCTTGAAAAACTGCGCAACATCGGCATCATCGCCCACGTGGACGCTGGTAAAACGACGCTGACGGAGCGCATCCTGTACTTCGGCGGGTCGAAACACCGTGCCGGCGACGTGGATGAAGGCAATACCACCACCGACTACGACCCGCTGGAAGCCGAAAAGGGCATCACGATCCAGAGCGCGGCCGTCAGCGTGGAGTGGCGGGATACCCAGATCACTCTGATCGACACGCCCGGCCACGTCGATTTCACGGCCGAGGTCGAACGGAGCCTGCGGGTGCTCGACGGCGCCGTGGGCGTCTTTTGCGCCGTCGGCGGCGTTGAAGTCCAGAGTGAAACGGTCTGGCACCAGGCGAATCGGCACAACGTGCCGCGGTTGGCGTTTGTCAACAAGCTCGACCGCACCGGTGCCGATTTCTTCGGCTGTCTCGATCAGATGCGCGAAAAACTCCAGATCGAGCCGGCCGTGTGCGCGCTGCCGGCTGGCCAGTCGGCCGAGTTCGAGGGCGTCATCGACCTGATCCGGATGAAGTTCTGGAAGCAGGATCCGAGCGACCTAACGCACGTGAAGTACACCTGGGAAGAGATTCCCGAGAAGTACCGCGCTGAGGCCGCCGTCTGGCACGAGCACCTGCTCGAAGCCGCCTCGCACGGCTGCGACACCATCCTCGAATACATCGTGGAAGGTAAGCCCGTGACCGAGGAGATGCTGCGCAAGGCACTTCGGCAGGGCACGCTGTCAGGCAAGATTGTGCCGGTGCTCTGCGGCTCGGCCAAGGAGTTCCACGGCGTGCGCCAGCTTCTGGACGCCGTCGTGGAATACCTGCCGTCGCCGCTGGATCGGCCACCGGTGCAGGGAATGGTCCCGAAGACCAAGGAGAAGGTCGAGCGCAAGCCGGAGGAATCCGAGCCGTTGGCCGCCCTGGCGTTCAAGACCATCAGCGAGTCGCACGGCGACCTGGTGTTCGTCCGCATCTACTCGGGCGTCATGGAGCCGGGCGAGATGGTGGTCAATTCGGCAAACGGCAGAAGTGAACGGCTGAGCCACATCTATCGGTTGATGGGCGCTCGCCGGGACCGATTGGACAAGGCTGGACCGGGTGAAATCGTGGCGGTGGTGGGTCTACGGCAAACGCACACAGGCCACACGCTCTGCGACAAAGATAAACCGATGCTGCTGGAGGAGATTCGCTTCCCCGAGCCGGTCATCGCCCAGGCGATCACGCCGGCCAAGAACGTGGACGAGACGAAGCTGGCCGACGCCCTGGGGCGCATGGTCCGCGACGATCCGACGCTGCGAAGCCACGTCGATCCGGAGACGAACCAGCTCATCCTGAGCGGCATGGGCGAGCTGCACCTGGAAGTGGCGGTTCACAAGTTGATGCGCGACTTCAAGGTGCAGGTGACGCCTGGCAAGCCGATGGTGTCGTACCGTCAAACGCTGGCCAAGCCGGTGGAGTTCGAGTACCGCTTCGTCAAGCAGACGGGTGGCCGCGGCAAGTTTGCCGTGATCGTCATGCGGTACGAGCCCCTGAGCAAGGAACAACTCGCGGACATCAAGGCCGAGCTCGAAGAGGAAGGCGAGAAGCCCGATCCGAGCGGCCTGTACTTTGAGGAGAAGGTCTTCGGCGGCGCAGTGCCGCGGGAGTACATTCCGTCCGTCGAGTACGGTTGGCGCGAGACGTGTAAGAAGGGCGCCAAGTACAACTTCCCGGTCGTGGACGTCAAGGCGACGCTCCTCGACGGCAAGTCGCACGAGGTGGACAGCTCGCAGCAGGCGTTCGAGCTGTGCTCGATGGAAGCGTTCCGCGAAGCGCAGCAACGTGCCGGCCTGGTTCTCCTGGAGCCGATCATGAACGTCGTGATTCATGCGCCGGGCCAGTACCTGGGCGACCTGACCCGCGACGTCAGCCGGCGCCGTGGTGAGATTCTCAACACGAGCCTGGAGAAGGGACGCTGCGTGCTGCACGCTTACGTGCCGCTGGCCGAGCTGTTCGGCTACACCAGTGAGCTGCGTAACTTCACCAGCGGGACAGCGTCGTTCACGATGGAGCCGAGCCACTACGCGACCGTCAAGGAGGAGTTGGCCGACCTGCGCGTGGCGAGCTAACCAGACGACGCCCATGGCGCGTCATCCAAGAGAAACGGGACAGGCCCCGCAGTCATGCGGGGCCTGTCCCGTTTTTGTAGTGGCGTGTCCGAAGTCGGTTACTTCTTGGTCTTCGGGTTTGCGATACCCACGACTCCGCAGGCGACCCGGCCGCCGGCATTGCCGACCGGTTGCGTGTACTCATCCGCCTTCTCGTGTACAATCACCGACCGGCCGAGAATGGAATGCGGCCCGGACAGCTTGATGACCTTGTCTTTGAATGTCTTATCCACATTGCCCTGATCGTCGGCCTTGATGTTGCCGAGGTCGCCGACGTGCCGCGGCCCACGGGTGCGGTGTCCGTGCTGATGATGCTCGGGGTTGAAATGGCCGCCGGCCGACATGCCATCGTTGGAGCTGCAATCGCCGAATTCATGGATGTGGAAGGCGTGTTCACCCGGCGTTAAGCCAGCCAGGTGAATGTGGACCTCGATTTCATCGCCGTCCTGGGTGAAGGTCACCGTGCCGTGGACATGATTGTTGCCAAGGCCGTGCATGACCGCGATGGCGCCTGACGGCTGGGACCCTTCTTGGTCCGCGTTATGGGCGGAAACCCAGAGGGCAGTCCCGAGTAGTGCCAGCGTAACCGCAGCGATCCTCGTCATACGTTGCTCCTTTCCTTCGACGGATGGTCCGTGGATGCGAGACGCGCTTACGGTGGAACATAGCGACGCTGCGGGGTTCGTCCAGCGGTGTCGGAACTGCCGTTACCCTGGAGTTTTGATTTGCAAGAAATGCACGGCTAGGACAACGGCCGCGGCCACCAGGCAATAAACACCAAAGTACTTCCAGCGGCCGCGTTCAAGCACTGAGGACAGCAGGCGAAGCGCTACGAGGCCGGCCAGGAAAGCAAGCACCATGCCTACAACGCCCGGTGCCAGTAACGGCATCAGTCCGCTCACCGATAGGGACCCTTGCTGCTTAACGAGCCGGTGCAGTTCCAGCACGACCACGGGCGGCGTCAGGACGACAGCCAGGGCAAAGCTGAAATCCTCGGCCAACCGCCTCGACACATCGCGACAAAGAGCCGTAGAAATGGTCGCTCCCGACCGTGAGAAGCCGCGCAGCGGCAAGCACAGGCCCTGGACCAGACCAATCAAGACCGACGTGCCTGGCGAAAGCCGCCAGCTTTCAGCCTTCGTTTTGCGGAGGCCGGCAATCAGGATGAAGACGCCAACCGCACAGAGGCTGGCCGCGATCAGCGGGAGATTATTAAAAAGCGACTCGACTTCGGCCTTGCTCTTGTCAGGGCCCGATGCAAGGATGACCTTTTCGATGAGGAGTTTTAGGCCCAGGCCGAGGACTCCGGTGCAGACGGTGGCCAGCACAACCATCTTGGGAAAATGCCAGGGGTTGTGCCCTGGCAAATCGGCCGGCCCGGTGCGGTGCAGCCACAGCGCCCGCCAGCGCGGCCAGAAGTAGCAAAGGACGGCGAACATGGTTCCCGTATGGAGCATGACCAGCAAGAAGGTCATAGCTGGGCTGTCGGGCTGTAGCCCCATCAAGCGCTCCGCCACGATGACATGGGCCGAGCTGGATACGGGAAGCAGTTCAGCGGCACCTTGTATCACAGCCAAGATAGCGATTTGCCAATAGGCCATTGTTTTGCGCTCAGCAAAGGACTTGTCTCGAGCCAACCCCGAAGCAGACACTCCGAGGACATCCGAACATGATAGCGGATTCAGGTAAGGGCCGGGGAGAATTTCCGATGGAGCGGGGCACGTTTCCCACGCGGCCCGTGGCGGTGAGCCTGGGCGTTTCCGCGCTGGCGCTCTTGATCTTCGCGGTGCTGGCTTACGGCGTGGTCAACCAGACCATGCTGGTCGGCTGGGACCATGCCGTGGATAACGGGTTACGGCAAAGTGCCGTCACTACGCCGACCGGCGAGGCGGTGTTCACGGACGTAAGCAGAGCCGGGAGCACGCTGGCGATGGCTGTGCTGTCCCTTGCTATGGCTATTGCGGTATTCCTGACATCCTACCGACGACTGGCCTTGGTGGTGCTGGTGGCCGGCCTTGGTGGGTGCTATTGGGACCGTGGGCTGAAGCAGGTATTTCACCTTCGGAGACCGCCACTGGTTGCAACTACTGGGCAGAAGGATGGTGCCAAGCCCGCGCAAGCCAGACCCGCAACGGCGGGGCCCATGAAGATTAGCTGGGGCTTCCCGAGCGGGCATTCACTCGGCTCGATAGTCGGCTACGGGCTGCTCGCCTACCTTCTCATTTTGCTGGCACTGCGGCGGGCTTGGGCTCGGGTCGCCATCATCATCTTGGCCGCTGTGGTCGTGCTGCTCATTGGCTTTAGCCGCCTGTATTTGCACGCTCATTACCTGAGCCAAGTCCTGGCCGGTTTTGCGTTTGGCGCATTCTGGCTCAGCCTGGCCATCATGGTCATGGAGCTGCTGCGCCGGCGCTCGGCAACGGTGGAGGCTGGCACATCAACGAAGAGCACCGCTTGCCTCACCGAGGTTTAGCCGCGACCGTGGACAAACCCCTCCTTTCCGTAACCGCAAGCCCAATCTAAGATACCTATTGCCGATTGGCTTGTCGCGCGGAGTGCCGGTCCATAAAACCCTTTGACCGGGCGATTTAGAAATGTTACGATGAACCTCTTCCGCCGCGACAAAGAGGTTGGGAGCTTTACGAAGGAGGAATCCCATGCGGATTCAAATCCAAATGACCCGTATCACCCGCCAAGGGGCAGGAGGGCAGTAGGTGGCCATTGTGCAGGTAAAGGACCTGATCGAGGCCGGTGTCCATTTCGGGCATCGGGCCAGCCGTTGGAACCCGAAGATGCGGCCGTATATCTACGGCAAGCGCAATCTCATCCACATCATCGACCTGCGCGAGACGGTGCGCGGGCTCTTGCGGGCGTACCGTTATCTGGCTCAGCTGGCCAGCCGAGGCAATCTCATCTTGTTTGTCGGCACCAAGCGCCAGGCCAAGGAAGCGGTCGAGCGTGAAGCGCGGCGCTGTGGGATGCCGTTTGTCACCGAGCGCTGGCTGGGCGGCACCCTCACGAACTACCGAACCATTCGTGATCGGCTCAAGCGCTTGCAGGAACTGGAAGCGATGTGGTTGGCGGCCGGCGAAAACCCGGCCCGGGTGGACCTGGCAGCCTACATGAAAACCATGCTCAACGAGTCCGGCAAACTCGAACTGAGCAAAGCTCCCGACACAGCCGCCATCCGCGGCTACAGCAAGAAGATGGTGGCAACGCTCAACCGCGAATTGATGAAGATCAAGCGCAACCTGGAAGGCATCCGGGAAATGAATCGGCTGCCCGATGCCCTGATCGTGGTCGATCCCAAGCGTGAAGACATCGCCGTCAAAGAAGCCCAGCGCATGGGCGTGACAACAGTTTCGTTGATCGACACGGATAGCGATCCGGACACCGTCGATTTGCCGATTCCCGGCAACGATGACAGCATCCGCTCGATCGAATTGGTGATGGGCAAGCTGGCCGACGCGGTCCTCGAAGGCAAGGCCGCTCTGCCGCCCGAGCAACAGCCCGCCCAGGGCCAGGCCCGTCCGCGTCCGCCACTCGCAGGCAATGGCGCCAATGCGCCCGCAGGCGCCGCGAACCCCAGGCCCGCGCCCGCTGTCGTGGAATAGACGAGAACATCTGTCAACACGAGCCAGGAGTCAGAGCGTCGAGCATTCTGGCTTCTGGCTCGTGGCTTTTGCAGGAGCAAGCATACGCATGAGCACCATTTCCGCAGCTGCCGTCAAGACCCTTCGCGACCGTACCAACGCCCCCATGATGGACTGCAAGGCTGCCTTGACCGAAGCAGCCGGCGACATGGAAAAAGCCGCCGAGATTCTCCGCAAGCAAAACAAAGCCATTCAAGACAAGAAGGGCGCACGCGAAACCGCGGAGGGCCGCATTGCCGCCCATATCGATGAGGTCCACAACGTCGGTGCCCTGATTGAAATCCGCTGCGAAAGTGCCCCGGTGGCCAAGAGCGAGCATTTCGTGCAGCTTGGCATGGAGTTGGCCCGCCAAGTGGCCGAGAAAAATCCCAAGGATGTCGCGGAATTGCTTAGCCAGCCTTTCCTGAGCAAGCCCAAGGAGACGGTCAACGACCGTATCGGCGAAGTGGTGGGCGTGCTTCGCGAGAACATGCGGCCCGCCCGGTTTGTCCGAATGACGGGCCAGCTTGGCAGCTACGTCCATCATGACGGCAGCCAAGGCGTCATGGTGCAGGTTGAAGGCCCCCAGGCGGAGCCGCCCCTGCTCCGCGACATCTGCATGCACATCGTTGCCAAGAACCCGGTCGCTGCCCGGCGCGAGGACGTTCCCGCGGAGGTGATTGAGAAGGAGAAGGATATCGCCCGCTCGCAGGCTGCCGCGACCGGCAAGCCTTCGGCAATCGTGGAGAAGATTGCCGAAGGCAAGATGAAAACCTGGTTTGCCGAGAACGTGCTTGTGGAGCAGCCGTTTGTCAAGGACGATAGCCGGACGGTCGGCGATATGCTCAAAGCCGCCGGCTTGAAATTGGTGAGGTTCGCCCGGTTGAAGGTTGGCGAACTCAGCTAATCTCGGCGAACAGGGCGTGTGAAACGGGGACGGTTCGGCTTTGTCGAAAAGCTTGGCTGTCTTTACGCCGAAGGCGTTGTATTCCACAGCCCAGGGTCGCGTACTCGCGCACCCTGGGAAAGGGTGAGACGGCCAGCATATCTACCCCGAAGGGGTTGGATAAGCGGGGCAGCTTCCCTGTTATCGAACCCCTTCGGGGTAAATGCGCATCGGGACGCCTCGTTGTCCCAGGGTGCGCTGCGCGACCCTGGGCTGTGGAATCCAACCCCTTCGGGGTATCACCATACAGGTTTTCTACTGAGCAGGACGGTTCCCTCTTCACACGCCCTCTTTTGCTTCACTTCCTCACAATCACGTTCAGCTTGGCTTCCTGCACCACGGCGACATTGCCTGGCAGGATCGCGGTTAACTGCACCACTACATTCGGCCGATTGCCAGGAGGGGTGTTGGCAGGCACCTTTAACATCAGCCGGCCCTCATCCTTGCCGGCTGGGATGGTGATATCGGCGGCCGCCACGCCGGTCGTGCCCTTGGGCAACACCAGCTTCACCTGAAATGGGCCGGTGTACTGGTACTGCCGGGCCACGCGCACAACCACCTCGCTTTGTGAACCAGCCTTTACCGCCGGATTCGGATTCGTCACCGTCACGGTGGCTACCTGCTTGGGCAGCACCGTGAGCGCGACCGGCGTGGCCGGCTGAATGACGTTGATCGGTGGCTTCTGTTTGGCCTTAGGATCCTTGTTGAAGGGGATCTGACCCGTGCCGCGCAGCACAAGGTTGTAGGTACCCGGCGTGGCCTGTGCATTGACGGCCACTGGCACCTTGACTTCATCCTTACCGGGGTTGAGGGTCATCGGCCCGCCATTGTTCACCGCGACATTGGGAATCCCTTCCAGGGGATGCAATTGGACCGTCAACGGTGTCTTGAAGTCAGGCCAGAGGCGAGTCAGCTTCACCGTGAGGTTGGTGTTGCCGCCCTGAACAATGGAGC